>Ga0326597_10012310_pt1 | contig 11282 bp, 10 predicted proteins | sample RVTome_12_FD_203789 | JGI IMG/M metagenome (GOLD analysis project Ga0326597, IMG submission 203789) | Soil microbial communities from uranium-contaminated site in the Upper Colorado River Basin, Wyoming, United States - RVT100D185 | ecosystem: Environmental > Terrestrial > Soil > Contaminated >... | reverse complement strand
TTCGTCGCCCCTTCAAAGTCCCCAGTCCCCAGGGCGATGCCCTTCACCACATCTTTGAATGTCGACCTGAAGGTATCGCCGAGGCTCAAGTACTCGTCCTTCTGCTTGATGACCGCTTCGGTTTGTTCGATAAGCAGCCGCCGTCGATCGCCTTCCAGCTTGTTCAGCTCACCGACAAGACGGCGTTGCTCAATCTGCGCATCGATCAAGTCGCTCTCGACCTTGATGCGGTCTTTTTCCGGAGCACTGGCCGCATCCAGTGTCCGCTTCTCGGCTTGCTCCAACGCTCTATCGGCGGCCGTCAGCCGCAGGCGTATTTCCTGTTCGGCCAGGTCGAGATTGCTGCGTTCGATCGTGTGGATCTGCTGTAGCAGCGCCAGCTTCTCGTCGTGCCGGCCACCCAGCGCGTCTTCCAGCCCGATCTGTGCGCGCAGAATCCCGATGCGCGTCGAGCCGCCGTCCTGCGCGAGCTTCAAGTCGATGGCGTCGATCTCGTTGCGTTTCAGACCAAGGTCTATCTGCTGTCGGGTGAGTTCTAGCCGACGCTTCCCGGCTTGTTCTTGCTTGTTGGCGAGGTCTTCGCGTGCCGCAGCTTCGCGTTCGAAGATCTGTGCTTCTTCCCGCCTCAACTTCCTGTCGAGAAGATCGTTCGCTTCCTATTCCCTAGCGACCCCCTGTCGTGGCCGTTCCTCCTTGATGGCAGCGCGGGCAGCAGCCAATTCAGCATCACGTACCGCTCCGATTTGAGCCGCAATCTCCTTGAAAATCGTATCGCCACCTACGGCCCCAACCGCCTGCTTCTGCAAGGTACGGAGACGTAGCTGTGCGTCTTGAATCGCCCCCTTCGGCTCCTCTTTTTCCAGCTTGGCGATACGTTCGTCGGTTTGAAGGTCAGCGGCGATGAACCTCGACTCCAACTTGTCGACGTCGGACTGAAGTCCCTTCAGATCGGCACGTGCCGCCGCCGCTAGCCCCGGAAATGGTTCACCAACGATTGGAGGAGCCGGTGCTAATCCGCGTGCCCCAAGACTTCCAATCCCAGGTCTCGGGGTAGGGGCCGGTGCCGGTCCACGCCCACGCCGTTCGAGTTCCGATAAACCCCGCGAGTCCTGGAACACCCCGGTTTCGAGACTCCTGATGCGTGCTTCGATCTGGGCAAGCTCCGCACGAAATCCTGGGGTGTCCTTTATGGCGGGCTCGACAGCAAGGCGTTTCCGAAGAGCGTCGATGTCTTCGCCGATTTGGGCACGACGGCGGAACGCTTCGGGTTGCTGCTGTTGTTTCGCTCGTTCCTTCAAAAGCTCGTTCGCAAACCCGCTTGGATCGAGTAAAACTCCGGCAGGGGACAACTTGTTCGTTACAAAGTCGGCAAACCCTAGTGCTGCCTTGCCGGCGGCACCGCCGATGTCAAGCAGTAGCCCTACGGTGTCGCGCAACTCCTTATTGATTCGTTGCAGGTCATCGGGGCGGCTGCGAAGTTCGTTCAAAAAGCCGAGAAACTCACGCCCCGCACCCTTCATTTCGTCGAACGCACCGGAACCGAGGTTCTCGGCGATCAACCTACCGGCAGATGCGATAGCGGCATTGATGCCGGTCCATGTGTCCAGCCCCTCGGTCCGCTGGAGCTCGATGACTCCTTCCAACTTGCCCAAGAAAAAGTCTTGAAACTTATTTTGCTGGACCAGTCGCTGTACCAGCGCGTCGGAGAGTTGCAAGATACGACCAAGTGTCGTTTGGGCCGCCCTACCTCCGGTAAAGAGGTTGTCGATCTGCTTCGATAAGGCCGAAATCGGGACGCCAAATTTCTGGGACAGAATGAGAAGCCCTTCGGTAACCCGAATGGCCTTCTGCCCTTCGAATCCAGCACCCTTTGCAGCACCAGCCGCGACGGTAAAGGCTTCAAGCAAGCTCTGAATGGGAATCCCAAGCGCAACCGAGTCCTTGCGAAGCTGGACAATACTTTCGTCGGCTTCGTTGAGCGCGAGCTTTAGTTGCGTGGCAATCGGTAGCGGTGCCCCAAGTGCATCGGTGAACTGCCCGGCCGCCGAGATTGTCGATGCGATACCGAGTCGCGCATCCTCCAGTTCCCGGTTGAACAAAAAGAGGTCGCGTGTTTGGCGAAAGAAAAATCGCAAGGCACCAAACCCGGCAATAACAACCCCGAGTCTCAGTGTTCGTTCGACGAGATTCGTCAAGGTACGGCCGAAGAACGCGCCCGTTGCATTCGTCTTCGTGAACTGCGTGCCGAGATGCGCGACCTCCGCACTATTGTGGCGGAACGAATCGGCAAGTGCCTTACTGCCCGTGAGCGTCTCGATCTGGCGGGCCGCAAGCTCGCGTTCCACATCGGCAAGGCTCTTGCCCTTGCCGGCAAGGGCACGCATCACATCGGCGCGTTGCTTCAACGCATTGATCTGCTGACCGGTCTGCCCTATGGCAAGCTGCTGCTGCTGCCGCACCAACTCTGCGCGTTGTGCCGGGTCGCCTTCAAACAGTTGCGCCGCGACGAACGGGCGAGCAGTCACCGGGGTGAAGCCACCCCGCGCTGCGATTTGCTCAGCCTCCGCCCGACGAGCCAGCGACGTCAGCTGAGCACTGATTCCTTCCTGGTGGGCAATTGCCCGCGCATCCAGAGCGGCCTGCCGGCGCTCCATCTCTTCGCGTCGGCGAAACTCCCGGTCACGGGCGGCTTGTCCTTCGACTATTCGCTCTTTGTCACGGCGAGCGAACGCATCTTTGATCTGGGCACGCTTCTCTTCTTCGGTTGCGGTGAGGGCGTTCAGGTCCCGGTACGCCTGTGATTCGTCGGTAACACGTCGGCGCGTAAGCCGCGCCGCAATGTCCTCTTGTTGCTCACGCTTGCGGAAGCCCTCAACCGTCAGTGCAGATAGTTGCTCGTTGGTTTTGAGCGCGTCTTCAGTACGGCGGCGTCCTTCAGTAAGAACCGTGAAGGTCCGGCGTTGGTCTGCTGTCGCATCAGGAAAACGTCCAGCAAGAAACGCCCTCGACTTAGCCTCGGCAAGTGATAAATGAGCGCGTTCCGCCTCGCGGAGAACCGTGACCTCACGACGTAGCCGATCATTCAGTTCATCAAGTGCGTCACCATGCTGACGGGTAGCGGTCGCGGCGGCCTGTTGGGTTACGGTGCCCTTGGCAACCGCGGCCTCGAATGCCGCGAGGGCCTCTGGCAGCCCCGTTGCAATGGCGTTGCGCAGATGATTCAGGCTCGGGGGAACACCAAGGGACGCTTCCAGGTCTTTGCGTACTTGCGCAATTTGCGCAGACAGCGCTGCGCCGGCTTCACCAACGGCACGGATGCCGCGGACCGCGCCCTTTTCATCGACGATCAGCTCGATGATGGCTTGCCTGGTAGTATCAGCCATGGATCTCCTCGAACAGCTTCAAATCAGCTTCGGTGAAGGTTACGCCCCCCTTGGCGTCCTGGAACTTGGTGAACACCGCGAACATCTCGCCAAGCGCTTGGTCGATCTCCTGCCAGTATTGGCGTGGTATCCCGTAGATCTTGAACATCCGCCACATCTTGTCCGGGTTGATGTCCATGGTGGCGCCCATCCCGATCGCTACCGGTGACAAGCACTTCTGCATCAGCGCCCACAGCGCGTGAAGCTCAGTGGGGATCAGCTCCAACACGCAGGGATTACAGAAATGCTTCGGCCAGCCGAACCTGATCTGGTGCTGGCAGCACCGACATTTCTTTGGGTCGGTGCTCAGGCAATCTTCTGTTCCGGCACGCCGGCGGCAGGCTCGGGGAGTGAATCGGCTGAGGAAGAACCTGACTCCGGCTTCGACTCTTTTTTTTGGAGCTCGATCATGTGCTGGACATACCCGGAACGATTCAGCGCCCCCACGGCCAACCGCTGAAAGATGTCGGTCGCCATGTACTCGGCCAGCATGTCGCGATGCTCGGGACTGAATTCCAGCGTTGCGGGCAACATGTCGATTGAGTCGAACCGGTCGACAAAGATATCGCTTATGCGGGCCACATTGTGGCGCGTCATGTTCGACCAGTTCTTCACCGCGGCTTCGCAGAAGATGACGCGGAACTCCGGGGTTTCGGTGATGTCGAGCCGTTCGATCGACTGCACCTTTTTTGTCATCCGTATCTTCTCGGCCTTCCGCTTCAACGCGGTGAGACGATCGTCCGAGACAAACACAAGGTCCCAATCCGAGGCCGGCAATGTCTCGGGGTCGTACTCCAGCAGCACGGTCACGGGTCGCGTGATTTCGGTCACCGGTCGTTTCGCAAGCTCCGATAGAATGCTCATGCACATTTCCTCCCTGGCCCCGATCCTGTAGAGTTGGGCAGCGCCCGTACAGGGGGCGCTCGCAAAACCGTACAAAGGGGCCAACATGCGAGCGGATGTGCGAATTAGCGAGGAAAAACTGCTGCGCCGGTTCCTGGATTTTCTCAACCAGGAGCCTGGCGCATCTTTCGATTCCGGCACGCTCCGAGACACCCACGGGGTCCCGTTGCTGAAGATCCGGTGCCTTGCCGATGCCGACGCCGCAAGACGTGAGGGCTGGCGGCTCTTCGGTATGCTTGCCGATCCACGCCGCTGGCGTCTGGCCGAGGCGGAAGCAAACACGGGGGATGCCACCGGGTTCAAACTGTTCTCCTCGGGCCAACGTCATGAACCGGCCATCGCGGTCCCGTCGTGCACCTCGGGCCTGGCGCTCGCCCACAGCATGGTGGTGGTGGCGCGCACCACCACCACTCGTCAGCGCGACCCGCTCAGCAACCGTGTCTCGATCTGTTGTTCGTGCCGCAAGTTCTTTCTCCGCAAGACCACGAAGGCCTCCGCCTTCTGTCATGACCGCTGCCGTTGGCGCCATAGGCGTGAAGCAGAACGGGCGGCCTGAGTCGCCCCAGACCGCCCGTTTCGACACCAGGAGGACCCTCTCCTAGTAGAACCTGATCTGCGCGTAGTCGTGGCAGTTCAGAAGTACACCGGGGCGAAACCCAAGGTCCCAGCACGCAACGCCTTCGTCCTCACGGACACGTCGCGGTGCCCGTTCGATCCTGACGTTCGGCCAGGTAAACTCGGCGCGACCGAACGTGCCGGTCCCGATCGTGTAGCCGAACCCGTAGGTGACGCCCGCGTCGAAATCAGCTTCTGGATTCCACATGAAGTCGGGATCGATCTCGACGATGATCCCGGTCTTCTGCTGGAACTTCTGGTGGATGCCGATTTCCTTTACCGAAGAGGCGCCCTTGGCGCTCTTGCGCGGGTTGGTTCGTGTCCCGCAGTCAATGGACCCACGCTTCGGCTCGAACGGTAGGATCGCGGTTCCATTTCCGCTACCGGAGCCGCCGCCCGAGTCCCATGTCGTTCCGGTGTGTCGTGGAATCAGGAACGGCGCGATGTTCTCCGCACTTGGCGGCATCCCTGGCCCAACGCAGTCATCGGTAGGGTTGGCAGCCGCAACCGCAACACCCGCGATACCACGCAACGCCCAGTTCATGTCCATTGGGCGCCCCGCTTCCCACGCCGCCACCCAGGAACCGCGTACGCCACCGGCCGGCTGGTTGTGGGAGTCGTAGAAGGTCTTGAAGTTCGCAGCGGAGAAATCGCGGTTCTTCAGCGTGAAGATAACGGCGGATCCTGCGGCGCCCGGCGATTGACGGGTCTGATCCAACAGGTAGTCGGCGTTTTCGTCGTCGTACGTCTGGTTACCACCGGCGGCGCTACCCTCCACTTCAGCCAACGCATAGTGAATCGTGCCGCCAGTCTTGCTCCGGTAGATGCGAGTGACCTTGTTGACGCCGGGATTGGCGAACGTGAGAACAGCTTTCTTACTAACGGTCGGACCCGCTGTCTGTTCTATGTGAATTGGTGTCTCGTTCAGATACGTCGCCGCTGTTGGATCATTGTCGATGGTCGTGATGGTCCACTTGTAGGTACCGTCGGGCAATGTACCGGCTTGAGTAACATCAACCGTCATGCCCGTGGGGGCACTGCCTGCGATTGCTGACTGGTTCCATCCCGAGATCGGCAGCCCGATGCGCGCCCACGCCGGCAACGTGACGGTACCGTCACCGTGTACGTAGGTCTTGAAGTTGATAGCCCTGAACTTTTCTTTCAGTGCCGCGAACTCCGCCGGAGACAGCGCCTCCATCGCGCGATTCATCTCCAGGATTTCCTGCTCCAGAGTCGTGGGGGTGAAGGCGTCGTAAATTGGCCAGCCCTCATACACAACGTTGGTGACGGAGTTGTAGGCTTCCTCTAGCCCCGCCTGAAGCACGACAGACTCTTCGATCACATAGTCAGTCGTCAAAATTGGTGCCGCCATGATTTCTCCTCCTCCACCCTATTCCGGAACGTGAACGTCACCGGCGCCCCATTTGCGCGGGTCTTCGCCGCACCATGTGAACGCGAGAGTCGACTCGATAACCCCGACGATCGCGCCCTCTTTGCCCTCCCAGTAAAAGGGCTGGTCCGTAAAGTCGGACTTGACTTCGACGAGCCACCCCTTACCGCCGAGCGCAACGCTTGAATTGTCGGGAAACGGCTGCGCGAACCGCCGCTGAATGTCTGCCAGGAACATGATGTAATCGGTGTCCGGTTCGGCTGCGCTACCACGGGCGTAGAAGTAGTTGGACACCGGCAGAATCGTCCATTTGAGCCCAGCCGAAGATCGTGTTTTGCTATTACTCTTGTCGATGCGAATCTGTATCTCGGGTGGGTCATCGGCGCGATCGACAATCGGCGCCCAGCTACGCCGGACATGCCGCACCTCAGTGTTGTAGCCGTTGACGATCCTGATCTCCTTGAGCCCCGCGACATACGCCCTGATCGCCCGCTCGCGGACTGGGAGAATCCGTGGCATCCCATCACACCGCTTCCTGCAGTAGATCGGCGAGCCGTTCGGTGACGCGCTCAGCCGTCGGATCCAGTTCCGGACCAACGAACGGCCGCGCCGGCAACGTCACTTCATCACGCCGCGCATAGAGCCGCACAGAGGTACCGCCGCCCTTCGGACGGCCGAAGATTGACTTTGCGGTAAACTGCAGGTTGTATTCCTGACGCGCATCGCGCACCGTCTTGAACCTGCGGGTGCCGTCGGATCGCAACGCCAGTCCCAAGGGAATGGCGAGCTTCCTGGCCACAACCGGCCTGATCCCCGCCTTACCCTTCTCCTGCGTCAGCGCAATCATCTGGGTACGCGGATCCTCTACCAACACGCCCGCCTGTAGAGTCGTGGTCTCGCCCCTGGAAATCACACGCTCGCCGAGCGCATTGACAATCACGCCGCGACGGATGTTCAGTTGGCGCCCCGTGGCCCCTGGGTATTCGACAAACCTAGAGCGCATGCCCGTCACGGCGGTTTGACCCTCTTCGTGCAGTACGCGACGCACGAACCCACGCACTTTCTGTGGTAGGGCACGAACCCGAACAATGACCTTGTCTAGCGGCTCCATCTCACTCGACCCTGTAGTGATTCAGGATTGCTGCCACCTCGGGAAGAAACTCCTTCATCCCGCGCGTGAACACGATATTGCCCTGGCCAGTGGCCCCGATGCTCTGTTGTCCGGGTTCATGCCGCGTCTTCCACCAATGCGTCACCTGGCGAACAGCGGCCATACGAAGGTCGGGCTCGACCGTCAGTTGGTCTCCGTCCCACAACACGACACCGCCGGTGTAAACAACCTTCAACGCCTGAATGCCGGTCGCGAACCCTGCCCTTGGAAACCCCCCGTATAGTTGTTCGCCCGGGAGCCTTCCGTTGCGGCCCGAATGCGGGAAACCAGTCTGGAACCCGGCCTCCAGCCATTGCTGCGATATCTTGGTGATGGTTCCGGTCTCGCGATTCACCACGTAGTCAGTGTTCTCGACCAGCAGCGACGAGGCCGGAAACAGCCGTGCCGCATCGCTATAGACCTCAAGGTCCGCCGCTGGATCAATCGGGGGTGCCGCTACCGTGACTGATTGGGTTGGGCCTCCGGGACCACCAGCCATCCCGATACCGAAAAGCTCGGTCCGTTCCGTTGTCTCCAGTGCAAAGCCAATCTCGTTCTGTGCGTCCTTCGAAAACCCGTTGATCAAAAGGATCAACAGCTCGTCGGCATCGGCCCCTGTTCCATCGTCGAGTCCGAGTTTCACATCCGCGACGGAACAGAGCGCATACGGAACAAGTTCGGCCATGCGGTCATGCGCAGTTGTTAGCCAGGCAGCTTCTCAGCCGGTGCCAGCACCAGCAGTCCTGCTGCCGCCACCGTATCGGTGCCCGATGCACTCAGGTTGAGTGTCACCTGCGCTCGCCCGTACCGTTTCGCCGAGGAAAGATCCACGTCGAGCTTCACACAGAAGTCGACGGTGCCACCACCGGTGGGGCCGGTCGCAACCACGGCACTCGCGAAGGCGCTGCCGTAGTCGGCGGCATCGCTGAGGTTTGACGCCGCCCCGTCCTGTACATTGAACGCAGCAGTCAATGTTGCAGCGTCCGTGAGAGTCGCGCGCCCAAAGATAAATAGCGCACCACTGAGACTGCCCTCGCGACCAGTCTTCAGCCGGTCCCAAATGACGCCATCGACCTCTTGGCCATCGTTGCCGGCGCCGGCCGTGATGGTGGCGGGGAGCAACGCAACGATGCTGTCGCCTTCCAAGCGACCGCCAATGTTCCTGAACATTCCGCTCATTGTCCTACTCCTTCCGTCCCGTCTCCCGTTACCAGGAGATCGCCTCTACCACCGCGATCGACTCGCCCCGGCGAGTGTTGATGTCGTGCTCGGTGATGATTCGAACCACCGTCTGGTCGAGATCGTACGCAGACACCAAGTTGCCGTTCTCGTCGTGATAGGCGGCTTCGTCCGAGGTCCTGACCTGCAGCGCCAGTGCTTCACCAATCACCACATCGTCGAAGTCCACGGCGTAGAGCTTGGCGGATCCGGCCGTGCCCGGAATTTGTGTCGTGATGGCGAACGGGTAGCCGAGCAGCGTCCCTTCCTCCATCATCTCGTCGCGGTACGCCCATGCACCGGCGTTGCCGTCGGTACGGAACTTCATCAGGCTCCGCTTGAGACGCGGGTGCATGAGCCACCCAACGTTCGTCATCGGCACGTTGTTGTCTTCGAGGCGGCCCAGCGCGTTGTGCAGGTCCGTATCGACCAGCGCGAGCGTGGTGCCCCCGCTGTTGAACTTGTTTGCGGCCAGCGCCAGGTTTAGCAGCCCCTTGGGCGTGTCTTGCAGCCCGTCACCGCTGATGAATGCCAAGTCGGCACGGTTCGCCACGGCCCTCACCGCATCACGACGCACGAAACGCTCGGCGTTCGGTGACGACTGCCGAATCAGGCTGTTGGACAACGCCACGATGCAGCGCAGGCTCTTGAACACGAGGTTCACGTTGCCGAGTGTCGGCTGCGAGGCGTTGACTTTCTGGTTTTCCCCAACGTAGGAGGCCGTCGCGCCGCCGGTCTGCTTCGCGATCGTCAGGTTTCCGCCCTCCATCCTGATGACGCCGTCCGGACCTACCATCCGCATCACGACGTTGGCGGGACGCAGCAGCTCGACAAAGTCATCGGAGAAGCGTGACGGCACGATATATCCGCCGGCGGTCCCGACGTTGGTGCCCATCGCGAGAGAGATTTCGTCGCCAATGTCCTTGCCCCACCGCTTCGCTGACCACTCCGCCGTCGAAAGCTCGGGCATCACTTTCTTCGCCGCTACCGCCATGAGCATCCGCGAGAACATGATGCCCGGCTCGTCGGCACGAACCGGCCCACTCGCAACTCGGTTGCCGAGCAGCCGCTCCAGCGTCGCGGGCAATGCCGCCGCATCGTTCAGGGGCTTCAGCCCGGCCTGAATCTGGTCCTGAATGAACGGTGCGAGCTTCTGCTGCAACTCGCTCATCTTTATCGCCTGCTGCTCCATACTTGCCCCTCCTCCTCCTAGTTGCCGAACTGAGGCGGAAGCGCCCCGGTCCGGTCCATGCGAACCTTTTCCATTTCCTTTGCGATCAACTCACCGACAACCGGCATCAGGTCGTCGAGGCTAACCAGCGGATCTTCGTCGTCGTGCAGAACGATCGTCTCGTCTTCCGCCGCAGTCTCTTCGGTACGGTCAGGCACCACTTCGGCCCGTAGTGTCGTGACACCGAACAACACGTCGGACTCCGGCTCGAACCCGAATAGTCGCAACTGGGTCGCGAGCTCGATGTCCTCGACACCGCCACGGCGCCGCAACGCGCCGCAGACAGTGGTGTAGGCGGTCCAGCCCTCCGGGTTCCGCTCCCAAGGCGGGATTTCACCGAACTCGCGGTAGCGGCCGGCAAGGAACACTCGCAGCTGCTCGACGTCCTCGACTTCGGCCATGGGGTACCGGGCGGCGGCGACCGCAACCTCTTTCCATTCCTCCACATGCTCACCGGCCGCCCGGCACGGCCGAGCAAGGCGTTGCGCGATAGCTGCGGTATCTTCCGCTGCGGCACTTGGTTCCGAGTGTCGAGTCGGCTCCACGTCGGCGGCCGGCTGAGTCGCGAGCTTCATACCACCGGCAAGCACGACGACCTTGGCCCCGAACTTGGCTGTCAATTTCTGCTCAAGAGCATCCCCCTGTTCTTGCGAAAGCGCTTGCGGCACCTCGACAATCAGGCAGTCCCCATGCCGACTTGTGGCGGCCGGCTCCAACCGTGAAGCCGGCCCACCCGGCTTCAACTGCGAAGCCGGTTCGCTCGTTGCCGCCGGCTCAGGGTCGGCGGCCGGCTCTGATTGCGGAGCGGGTTCCGCTTCGGGCGATGGTTCCGGCTCGGCGTTGGGTGCCGGCTCAGTGGGGGTCGCGGGCTCAGGTTCGGGGGTGTCCGCCAGTTCAGCGGAGGGCTCGGCCAACAGAATTTGGGTGAAGCGTTCTTTCAGTTCCGCCTTGTGCCGGGTGATGAATCCGGCGACCGTCGTCTTCAGTTTGATCGGCTGGATCCCCGATGGCTCGATGAAGTCAGGCACCACATCGCTAAGGTCGAATGCGTACATGAGGAGCGCTTCGGCTCGCGCCGCCATCTCGTCGCCTTCGCTGAAAAACCCGCCGGGGTTGGCCGCGGGCTGGTCCACAATGTCGGAGGCGCGCAATGCCTCAAGACGCCAATGCGGAAGGCACTTCTCGTTGTCCTGGTCCGGACTCTTGAACACCGGCTTGCCTTCGACGACTTCGGAATGCTCGTCTTCGAATTCTTGCTCCAGATCCGCATCGCGAGAGAACACAATCGACGAACCGAAGGCCCCGGGGTCTTCTTCGGCCAGGTCGAGCACATCCGCGATCATGTCTTGACGC
>Ga0326597_10012309_pt1 | contig 11282 bp, 7 predicted proteins | sample RVTome_12_FD_203789 | JGI IMG/M metagenome (GOLD analysis project Ga0326597, IMG submission 203789) | Soil microbial communities from uranium-contaminated site in the Upper Colorado River Basin, Wyoming, United States - RVT100D185 | ecosystem: Environmental > Terrestrial > Soil > Contaminated >... | reverse complement strand
TACTGCAAAGGTCGACGTCCTAGTGCGAGGGTCGACGCCCGGCGTTGGACAGTTCCCCGTCACGAATCGACCCAACCGGGATCGGGTTGTCGCCCCACTTCGGGCGCCCGTACAGAATCGCATGAGCGATGTCTTCAGCCGGTATCCAGTAGTCGTCGGCGGCGATCCGATCAGCCAACTCGCTCAGTCGCCGGTTCCACCACGTGGTTGAGTCTTTCTTGTGCACTCAATACCATCGGCAGCCAACCAGCCGAAATTAAGGGAAACCCTGGCGGATTAGATGGTTTCCCAGCGGCCTTCGCGCATCACGGCGAACGCGACGACTTCCGCGTCAACCTCGTAGTCACCGGCTTGGATGAGGCTGCGCAACTCGCCCAGGAGAGCCTTGCGTTCAGCGGGAGTCGCCATCGGCGACAAGTGGGGACCACCCTCAAAAGGATCTGCGTCCGAGAACGGATCCGCGCCCAACATGTCACCTGAAGCCCCCATAGTCCCGATATCTTACCCGAGACCGCGGTAATCACCTACGAAGAATCCCACCTGGCTCCTCGCATGCCCTGAGATCATCAGGGCCGGATCGGTCAACCTCGTGTCACGTCCCGCCCCTCATGCCGATTGGCGGTAGCCTGGAGCACATGACCGTTGGAGTACTTGGCGCAGGATCTTGGGGCACGGCCGTCGCCGCGCTGGCCGCCGCCAAGAACGATACGCTTTTGTGGGCCCGGCGACCCGATGTTGCTGAAACTATCAACCGCCGGCATTTCAATCCGGCCTACCTGAGCGAGTTCTCCCTGCCCGAATCCCTGGTGGCAAGCTCGGACATCAGGCACGTTGCGGCCAACTGCGAGATTCTCGTAGTCGGGGTTCCATCGCATGGGTTCCGTGACATCTTGGAGCAGACAGCAGACTCGATTCCCGACTCGATCCCCATCTTGTCCCTGACCAAGGGCATCGAAGCGGGGACCCTCATGAGAATGACCGAGATCATTGCCGATGTGCTGCCCAACCATCCACGGAGCCATATCGGCGTCCTGTCGGGTCCCAACCTGGCGAGAGAAATCATGGCTGGTCAGCCGGCTGCAACGGTCATCGCGCTGCCTGACGCGGCCCTGGCCGAGGAAGTCCAGACCCGGTTCATGACACCAACCTTTCGCGTCTACACAAATCTGGACGTGGTTGGATGTGAAATAGCCGGTGCCTGCAAGAACGTCATGGCGATCGCCTCGGGTATGGTGTCCGGCCTTGGTTTTGGTGATAACACCCGGGCGGCGCTCATCACCCGGGCACTCGCTGAGCTGGTTCGCCTCGGCATTGCCGTTGGTGGAAATCCACTGACATTCGGGGGGTTGGCCGGAATCGGTGACCTCGTGGCAACCTGCTACTCATCACAAAGCCGCAACTACACCGTCGGGCATGGCCTTGGCGAAGGCAAAGCACTCAAGGACATCATCGACGAGATGGATATGGTTGCCGAAGGCGTGAATTCAACCTCGGGTGTTCTGTCGCTGGCCGAACGCGAAAACGTCGAGATGCCGATAGCTGCCGAAGTCGCCCGGGTGCTTTACGAGGGCGCCGATCCGAAAGACTCGATGATGGCCCTGATGGGTAGAACGGCCAAGTCCGAAGGACATGGCATCTTCTAGACCGCACCATCATCGGTTTCTCCCGACCAGCCCCTCAATCACGATGGTCGCCCCGGTAGCAGGGTCCTTGTCAAGAACAAGCAGATCTTCGATCCGATCCTTCATGTCAGGAACGTGGCTGACGATCACAACAAGACGTTCATCATGCCCGGCCACCAACGATTCGATGCCGGCCATCGCCAGGTCCAAATGTTCGGCATCGAGCGAACCGAATCCTTCGTCAAGGAAGAACGAGTCGAGCCGACCGCTCCCCCTCGCAACCATCTCGGCGAGCGCCAATGCCAATGCCAACGATGCCAGGAACGTCTCGCCACCCGACAACGATGAGGCCTTGCGCACTTGTTCGGCGGCATTGAGGTCAAGAATATTGAACTCACCTCCGTCCGAGAACCGGTATCGCCCACCGGATAATTGTTCGAACTGTTCAGAGGCCACCCGTGCGAGTTCGGCACGTTCCTCTTCAAGAAGGTATCCGAGGAATCCTCCTGGTCGAAGGTCCCTGGCCAGATCGTCATAGAGGCCCATGGCCGTCTCACGGGCAACGATTTGTTCGTCGAGATCGGCTGATTGGGCGAGCCGTTCCCTACGAACGTCCAACTCTCGTTGAGCTGCCGCGACCGAAGCCACCACTGTGGCGAGCGCCTTGCCAAAGTCATCGTCCGGCGATAGGCCGATCGTTTCCATCGTCTCGGCTCGAAGCTTGGTCGCGGCGGCCAAGGTGTCGACAGCGGCCCGTCGATCGTCCAATGCCTCCTGCTGCTTTCTCACCCAGACATCGCGGATGGAGGTGAGCAGCCGTTCTGTTCCCGCGACATCGACAACGTCGTCATGCGCAACGCCTAGCTGGGACGCCAAGGTGACGACCGTCATTGTCAGAGTTCTCAGCTCGGTCTGAGCCTTTTCAGTCCGTTCAACACACGAGTCGACAGCGGTGCGCTCCTCCCGGAACCTGACTTCGAGTTCGTCGATCTTGACCACTGCCTCCATAAGTTGAGTCTCAACGCCAGCCAACCGTTCGATGGGTTGCTTGCCAAGTACCTCTTCCAAGGACTGTTCTATTTCGGTGACCACAGCAGCAGCAGAATCGCTGGAAGCCCTCGCAGCAATCGCGACGATTCTGGCTTCGTCGAGTTTGCTCGTGGCATTTGCGACTGCTTCGGCTCCCTTGGCCGCCCGGGCGAGGGCCAGCTTCTCGTTATCTGCCATCCGTGATTGGGTCGTAATGGCTTTTTCGCGCGCCGCTTCGAGTTCATCGAGGTCGATAAGTTGCTTTATGGAGTTGGGAATTGTTTTGACGGACTGAGCACAAACCGGACAATCCTGCTCAGCGACCAACCCGGCGCGGAGCGTGGCAGCCATGTCGGCATGTTGTCCACCATGGAGAGCGTCTTCAGCCGCCCGGAGAGCGTCCGTGGCGGCGGCGGTGTTAGCGGCCGCCTCTTCTGCACCGGCGACGGCCTGCTCGGCTTCGGCACGAGCACGGGTCACGAGCGCTTCCACCGTCTCGACGTTGGCTGTGGCGATGTCAAGGCGTTCGGCTTCCCGCTCGGCCACCGACCGCGCATCTCCGTATCGAGCCGCTTGTTGGCGAACTGCTGCCAACCGCGTTTCACCGCCCACCGACTCCAACAATTCCATCCGACTTTGCCGGGCCGCCGTCAGCGAGGTGTCAAGCTCATCAAGTCGCTTTCTGGCGGCATCCAATTCGCCTTGGCGGGTGGCATGTTCGCCAAGAATCTGACGACTCCGATCACCGTCAGGCATGAGACCGGCGACGGCTTTGAGCGCTTGGGTACGCTCATCGGCTTTGTCAATATTCGTCTCGGCGACCAGGCAGGTGCGGTCGGCATCGGCGACCACCCCTTCGACCCGGTTCAACGCCGCCAGGCGTTCGGTCGATCCCGCCAGCAGCTCGCCGGCTCGGACCGCCAATGCTTTCACGTTGTCAAGATCGGTCTTACGTCGGCCGAATTCGTCAAGGTCACGTCTGGCTTCGTCGCGAATTCTCTTAGCCACCGATTCCATCATGTCGACCTTGTCCAACCCGAACACGCCTTTCAAGACCTTGTCCCGATCGACATTGCCTGCTTTCAGAAAATCCGAGAAGCGGTCCTGGGCAAGCATGACCGATCGGTTGAACCCTTCGAAATCGACTCCAAGAATCTCCTCGATGCGGGCGTCGACCTCCCCTTTCCCAAGAATCGTCTCAAGTGGCTCGCCATCGGGATCATCCGGGTCGATGCGATAGAGCGCATGGGGGCTTTGCCCTTTTCGCCGGAGTGCCCGGACCGATTTCCATCGGATTCCCTCGACATCGAACACCAGCTCGACCTTGCCCATATCGGCGCGCTGGTGAATGAGCGAACGCTGATTGGACCTTTCCGTAGGGGTTTTGCCATACAGGGCAAAACAGACTGCGTCGAGAATGGTCGATTTGCCCGATCCAATCGGTCCGACGATCCCGACCAGATAGTGGTCGGTCCAGTCGATCTCAATCTCGCTGGCGTAGGAGCGAAACCCGTCAAGCCTGAGTGTGACCGGTCTCATTCCTGACGTCCCGCTTCATCAAGGACCGTTCTGAAGGCCGCCAACAATTCCTCACGCGGCTCGGCGCCGGTGCGAGCAAGCACAAAATCCCGATAGAGCTCGTCCCAGACAAGACCGGCGCGGGTAGGCCGATCGACATCGGCACGTGCGTACGATGCGGCGACTTTGGCAAGGTACGGGAAGTGCTGACGGGCCCGATCGGCCAGCCCCGGATCAGGACCGTTGGTCTCGACGGTGAGATCGACGAAGGCATTGACGAGCTCGGGCCGTTCGATGAGTTCTTCCCATCGGCCGCTCGCTCGCACCAGGCGCCGGCCGCCGGACAACGGAACCGAACGGACCGAGGCCGGCAAGCCAGGTTCGGCTTCGACGATCACGACTCTCTTCTGCTCGCCTGCCTCACCAAAATCGAGTTCGAGGAGGGAACCGGCGTACTCGGCTGGAACCTGGGCCCCCGGTACCGGTTGCGGTGCGTGGATGTGACCCATCGCCACGTAGCCAAGGGACGTCGGCACTGCCTGAGACGTAGCCGAGTATGCCTCACCGATGTGAAGGGCCCGCTCGCCGCGCGCCCGACCATGTCCCCCGACTTTGGCGCCGGTGACCATGAAGTGGGCAACAATGAGCGACACCCCGGAAGTCCCGGCAAGTTCGGTAGCTCGCCCGGCGTAGGCCGTGGTTATCTGGCGGACCCGGTCGGCATAGGTCCCGTACCACGAGCCCATTTCCTCCATGAAGTCGACGACTCTCCCTTCGCGCAGGAACGGAAAGCAGCCGATCGCGGCGTCTCCATTCCGAGTCGGAACGGTGAGAACTCCCCCTTCCTCGGGTCGCTTGACATCTCCAACCAGCCTGATTCCGCGGGGAGCCAGCAACGGATCGAGTACTTCGAACAAAGGACCCGAATCATGGTTGCCGGCCACCGCCACCACCGGACGGGTCCCCTGGCCGGACAGGTCGGTCAATGTCTCGACGACCAGCGACAGCGCTTCCATCGGGGGCGCCGCCCGGTCGAACAGGTCGCCCGACACGAGTACCAGATCGACGTCTTCGGCGTCGGCTATTCGAACGACTTCGCCAAGCACATCGCGGTATTCAGCCGTACGGTCATATCGGCCCAGCTTTTTACCGACATGCCAGTCGGAGGTATGGAGGATCTTCACCGACTAGAGACCCACGAAAGGATCGACGTCCTCGCTGACCTCTTCCCGTCGGGTTGCCCATGGTGGGAACGGGAAGTTGACGACCAGCGGAACCGGAATGGCTGGTTGCGATATGACCATGGTGCCTGGTTTCAGCAGGCGGGCCCTCGCCCTCGTTGACGGAAGCATCCAGCCGTACTCCGAGCGTTCGGCTTCGGCGGCGTCGAGTCGGCCGGCCACCCGGATGGCGGCATTCTCCATGACTTCCTGGGCGATCCGCGAGGCAGTCTGTTGGGCGCCGACCAGGAGCACACCAAGCGATCGACCGCGCTGGGCGATATCGATAAGCATGTCCTTGAGCGGGGAGTTGCCTTCCCGGGGTGCGTACTTGTTCAGTTCGTCAAGGACCACCACTGAGAGGGGAAGTCGTTGGCCGGTCTGTTCCTTCTCGGCGAACGTCTCCTGGAGCAGGGCGCCCACCACGAATCGCTGAGCCAGGTCGTGGAGCGATTGGATCGCCACCACCGTCACCTGGGCCGTGGCCCGATCAATCCGATGGGACTCACCAGCCCGGATGAGTTCGCCCAGTCGCGACTGGGCGGCATACAGCCGACGCATGAATGCCGAGACGGTTCCGCCCTGCACCCTTCCCGACCAGGTTCGGTCTGGTTCTTCGCCATCGGGGGGATCGAGAAACTCTTCGAGGGACTCCACAAGACTCGGCAGGTCTTCGATGATCCGCTCCCCTGGCTCCAACCTGACCTCGGCGCCTCGTCGCCAGCCACCGACGGGTGGTTGACGGATGACGACGGCTCCGGGGCGGCCGACCACGTCAACCGCCCAGCGCTGCAACTGGGATCTGACCCGCTCCTCTACGAACGACAACTGATTACGACTGTCGCCGGCATCGGTAAACAGGAAGCGCAGCAACCCTTCATCGATGAATTCACGTGGCGTCCATGCGAACGGTTGTACCCCTTGCTGTCTTCCCGCCACATCGGCCAGGAGCACGTCCCCGGACTTCCTGCGAGGAGGAGCCCAAAAGCCCACCGAAGGAAAGGGGGTAGGAGCGACTCCAAGGGCTTCCCACTTGGCTCGGGCGTCATCGTCAAAGAGCACGTTCGGTTTGTCGAGCCACAGCAGGTCCTCTCCTTTGACGTTGAACACGAGCACTCGCATGTTGGCGCCGCTCTCACCCACGATGTCCCGACGCCCGGTCAGCATCCGAAGGAAGAAGAGCGCAAAGGAGGTCTTGGTGGCAACTCCCGAGATCCCCGATATCGACATATGTCCGCCCTTGCGACCATCGAAGAAGTCAAGATCTATATATAAGGGCCGGCCATCCCGGCCGATCCCAACCGGCAACGGACGGCCCATTTCGTCGGCGTACAAAGCCTTGTCTCTGGCCTCACCACTGGCTCGCTCAACCAGTTCGCCTGGATCGGGCGAGACCCAAACTTCCGGGTCGACCCGGGTTACCTGAACCTGGGCGGACCGAACCTTCTGAGCCGGCAGGATGCCATGCTCGGCAATCCGAAACGTATCGGACTCATATGACGCCCCTTCATAGACTGCCTCGGACTCGGTCACGATTCCATAGGTGGCGATCTCACCGGCCTGGGGCACCTGAGTTCGAACGACGACCAAATCATCGAGCTGAAGGTACTGATCGTCGTCAAGGACTACCCGGAACACCTGGGTTGACGTCTTTTCCGTTCCAATGACTCGCCCGACGCTCATGCGGCTCCGTTTGTCGACTGACCAATGCTCTCCCGCAGGGCACGATAGACCAGTCCGGGGTCACCCAGGTTGCGCCGGAGCTCACGCTCAAGAGCGCCGATCGGTACGAGATTCTGTGGAGCGCGAGGATCAACGTGCAACGGCGGGGCGGTTTGCGGAAGCAGAACGGCCGCGATGTCGGCATAGGTAGCAGCCTGGTCAATCCCCAACGAGGCGGGAACCTCGCACCGCACCACCCCCGACCACGTATGGCCACCGGGGATATCGGCCAGTTTCAGATACCAGGAATACCTCGCATAAATGTGGCCGTCCATGAGAAACAAGGGGGTCCGGTCCCCGGCCGTCAGTTTCCGTACCGCCTCTGTCTCTTCAAGCCCCAGGTAGTTGACCCGGTGGGTTTTGATGTAGCCGATAACGGATTGGGGCTTCAGTTCGTTGATTGGACCATCGGCGATCACCAGATGCCCCTCGGCAGCCAAACGCGACGAGAGAACGGCTTCCGCTTTGCGCATGCGATTATGGAAGTGACGAACCAACTCGGCGGGGTCGGTGCCCGCCACCGACACCGCCTCATATTTCAGATTCCCGGCGGGCGGGACGTCGACGACCCGGCCCGATCCGATGACCGCCAACCGTTCGATTGTGATGTCCCCGAACGTCGCCCTGGGTACGGTTCGATCCCAGTGGGTCGCACCAACCCCGAGCGAACCGCACAGGCCCGGAATCGGTCCTTCTGGCTCGTCAAGCGTCAAGCGAGCATCAACGCGGCGTACTCCATCGACAAAACACACCGCCTCGATCGCATCGGCAACGGAGGGCTCAGGGGTGATCGGCCGCCAATCGGTTGTTTCAACGGTCGGGTCGATTACCGACTCGCTCGGAGCAAGCGAAGGATCGTGCTCGATCGGTGCTCCATATTCAGGGGCCCAACTTTCAACGTACAACATGGCGCCGATCGTACCGTACCCCTGTGACAGTTTCGGCGCGGCGGTTGTCCCCAGGCGGTGGATTGGCCATCTATCGAGTGGGTACGACCTTCAGGACGGCATCAGAAGTCGTGATATACATTTCGCCATCGGCTCCCTGACCGAACGATGTCACCTGACCGATCCGGCCACCCATCTGGTCGCCGTAATCGGTAACCGCGGTGGGATCATCGAGTGGAAACCCGCGGAGATATCCACCGCAGTAGTCCGAGTAGAAATACGTTCCCACCAGCTCCGGAATGGCTTCACCCCGATACACGATGCCACCGGTTACCGAACACGACCCGGAGTCATCATGGGAGACCTCAAGGACGGGAAGTGTCAAGCCAACGGTGTCACATCCCGCCAAAGGAGAAGAACAATGAAGACCTTCAGTGATGGGCCAACCAAAGTTGGCGCCACCGGCACCCATCGCAATGACGTCGATTTCTTCGTACGAGTTTTGCCCGACGTCACCGATAATCATCGTCCCGCTCGGATCGTCAATCCAAAAACGCCACGGATTTCGGAGCCCCCATGCCCAGATCTCTGGCCGGACGCCGGCCAGGTCAACAAACGGATTACCGGCAGGAATCGTGTACCCGGCCCCATCGGTGATTGACAACCGGAGGATGGAGCCGAGTAGCGATTCAAGGTTTTGGCCGTTCCCGAACCGGTCATTGGCTCCGCCGCCATCTCCGAGCCCGACAAAAAGATGGCCGTCCATGTCAAATTGGATCATGCCCCCGTTGTGGTTGCCGGCGGGTTGCTCGACCCGGAGAACCACCTGTTCACTCTCGGGATCGGCGATCATCTTATCGACGGTGAAGGTCGACACCACGGTGTTGCCATCCCGGTCGGTGTAGTGGACAACGAGCAGCGATCCCGGGGGATACAACGGGTGGAACGCCGCCCCGAGGAGGCCTCGCTCGCCGTCATTGAGCACCCTGTTACGGATGTCGAGCACGGGTATTCCCCCCGCGATCGGGACGACCATGCCGGCTTTGCCTGCCACGTACGTATCAGGACCCGACGAAAAGACCAATACCGGGAAGGCCACGTCGAGATCGACAGATTCGAGCACCAGGCCCAACAATGGTGCCACCGTCGTAACGGGAGTCGATGTATCCGGCTCTGTGCTCGTCGGTACAGGCAACGTCGACGAAAGGATCGTTCTCGTCGATCCGGCGGATGGAGCCGCACCTGGCTCGGTAATGGGAATCGGTGCCAGTTCACTCGCCGTACACGCGCCGAGGAGCAGCATCAGCGCGGCGATCATCGACCATCGGGAGAGTTCGACGCGAGCCGGCATAGCTACCAACCGCTCGAACCGCCGCCGCCTCCCCCACCAAAACCGCCGCCACCACTAAACCCACCAAAGCCTCCAGCTGAACCACCCCAGGACGATCCCCAGGACGACGATCCTGACGAGCTACCGCCACCGCCAAAACCGCCGCCGCCGCCAAAACCGCCGAACCACGAGTTGGTATCCCTCGACCACGACTGATCCTGGTAGATCGGCTCCCAACCGTGACCGTGACCGGTTCCCCCGGTGATGATCCACCGGTAGTACAGCAGTGTGAACGGATCGAAGCTCCGTAGGGAGGTCGGGATAACCTCGCCCGTCCAGCTATCCCGACCCCGGCGGGTACCACCGTGGGCAAGTTCCGGTGCATAACGGTCGGCATCCTCGATGCCACCGCGAGCCAGTGCCTGACGCTGGGCAGCGTAGGCCACCGCAAACGCCCGGGGTCCCCTCGGGTCTGAAGCCCCGAAGGCGGCGGCGACATCGGCATATGAACCCGCCAAACCGAGCTTGGCAAGTGCCTCACGCGCTTCGGTCCATTTCCGAAGCGCCACGCTTGGCTCCAACGAGATCGCCAACAACGCAGCCACCGTCTTGCGGGTGTCGGTATCGAGTCCTTGCGCGGCCAGGCCGTCCGACAACTCATGGAACGCACCCACTGCCCGATCCCCGCGATCGAGCAAGGCCGCCGCGATGGCGACCGGTAGGTTGAGTGCGTCCGCCTCGGCGCGGACTTCGGCGATCTCGGACTCGGAGCGTAGACCGGCCATGGCGAACTCGACACTCATCTCGGAGTCATTCCCGAGCCGTTTGGCTTCCGCGTAAGCAGCCAGAAAGTCGTCGACGGAGTCGTTGTTCATCAGGATGAACGCAGCCACGGCGGGAATCGAGAGCCCATCCTGCTTCAGTTGGGACTTCTCAAGCCTGCCAAGGAGTTCCTCGTAGCGGGCGAGGGCTGTCTCGATATCATCTTCGAGATCGACCAGGGCTGCCGACACAGCCGGACGGGCTTCGTCGTCAGCGAGCCGATCGCGTATCAAGCGCAACCGACTTGCCTTGGCGGCAGCGGTCACATACGCCGAGTCGACTTCATTGACCGACTCAAGAATCGGGGCTCCCGGCACCAACACCGGACCCGCCTGCACCAGGCGCTCGCCCAGGTCATTGACAATGACCGGCCCGATCGACGTCGCTACGGCTCGATGGATGAGCCGGCGGGCGGTTCGGGTCCGTTCCTGCGCCACCCGGTAGGGACGCAAAGAAGCGACCAGGTTTTCCAGTTCCGCGGACTTCAAGGTGAACTGATCGTCGTGGTTTGTCTCAATCGCTTCGGTAGCCGCAGCCTGAACGGCGTCCTCAAGCAACTGCTGCTCACCGGTTATCTGCAGTTCGAGGGGCATCTCACGTTCTGCCACAACCCGATCCTCCTGCAGAACCTCAAGTAGCCCGGCTGACCAGGCGGCCTCCAAGGCATCAGCGTCTACTTGTGAGCCGTCCTGATTCTGGGCGTCGAGAACAGTTTCCAGCGCACTCAGGACGGGCACGGTCTCGGCGTGCGGAGCCTCCACGGGACGGGGCTCGAACAGTTCGTCGCGTAGCGCCAGTTCGTGACCGTAGGGAGTCAGTCCTTCGAGAATCCTGTCGACTTCGGCTTCCTGAGTCCGCTTGCGAGACGACGCAGCGAGCAGGTTCTTCTTGCGGAATTCGCTTGAGACGAAGAAACCGCCCGCCAGCAAGAAGAGCCCCAGAATCGGACTGAGCGAGCCCAGTCCCGATGACGGGTTTGGCAAGCTTGGGGTAGGAAAGAATGGATCCCCTGGCACGAGCACATCAGGCTGATCGGTTCCACTACCGATGGTGTCCGGGACCCCCCCGGTATCGCTAAAGGTCGCGACGAGCCCACCGATGACCGCCGAAACGCCGCCATCAAAGTCACCGG
>Ga0326597_10012307_pt1 | contig 11285 bp, 9 predicted proteins | sample RVTome_12_FD_203789 | JGI IMG/M metagenome (GOLD analysis project Ga0326597, IMG submission 203789) | Soil microbial communities from uranium-contaminated site in the Upper Colorado River Basin, Wyoming, United States - RVT100D185 | ecosystem: Environmental > Terrestrial > Soil > Contaminated >... | reverse complement strand
TCGTAGGGTTTCAACAGCCTCTGAATCGGCCGTGTGTTTGGAGCAGGAGGCCGTGAACAAGTGGAGAAACATGCCATGAGTGTTTCAACAGCCTCTGAATCGGCCGTGTGTTTGGAGCACAAAGTTTGGAGTTGCATGGCTTGCATAGCTCTGTAGGTTTCAACAGCCTCTGAATCGGCCGTGTGTTTGGAGCGCTTGCGCTCATCGACAACCTCTTGGCTGTCGGTAGGTTTCAACAGCCTCTGAATCGGCCGTGTGTTTGGAGCTAGTGAGGGCGAGTCGCTCTCCGAGCTGATGCAGTAGTACGTTTCAACAGCCTCTGAATCGGCCGTGTGTTTGGAGCTCCAAAATGCGGAAGCGCGGCGGATGCTAGACGGCAAGTTTCAACAGCCTCTGAATCGGCCGTGTGTTTGGAGCATCCGAACACTCAAAGAAATGTCACCACCATGCATGTTTCAACAGCCTCTGAATCGGCCGTGTGTTTGGAGCTTACCTCGCCCAACTGCTTGCCAGTATTGCAGGTGCGACGAGGTTTTGTCCACCCTCTGCGAAAAACTCTTCCACCGTTCCGACCACGCGACTTCTCCGATGGACTTTTCCAACGCTTCTTCCTACGACGTCGAAGGTTGCGACAATAAGTCCGAACGACCCACCCTGCCGACGATATCTACTTCCTGTGTCGGGGCGGACGATTGTTGGCCGCCGGGGCCTTCTTGCCCATGCCCGACCCATGATACCCCCCACCTTTCCTCGTCGAAAGTTTCCGGTTGCGCCGACCGCTGAAGCTGCCATACAACGCAGGGGCCGGTTCCAGCGGTTCGCTTGACAACAAGATTTCTGTCATGCTGACCAGCTTCAGCGCCCGCCAGTGGTCCAAGTTACGCGGCCTGCGGCGACCGCTGCGCAGCACATGCGGCAATAGACGACGGCGGATGCGGGTGTCCAGTCGCTCGTACAGTCCCTGGACCTGACAGTTACGATAATAGTGCGCGAAGCTGCGCACCAGGGGGTTCAATTCACCCAACAACCCGGCCAGTGACCTCCCCGTCGATGGCCGCGTTAACCGATCGATTTCCCGCTCCAGTCGGTCGACGTTCAAGGGAGCCGGCCACAGGTAATGCGGATGCACGAGGAAGCCGAGAAACTCCAACGGCGATTGCCGGCTGTCCAGCACGCGCGTCTTGGCCGGATGAATCCGCAGGCCCAGCAGGCCTAGCTCCCGCGCCGCGTCGCGGCGAGCCCGCTCGGCATCGTCGCGGCTGCGGCAACAGACCACCAGATCGTCGGCATAACGAATCAGCTTGTGGCCGCGCCGCGCAAGCGCCCGGTCAAACGGATCGAGATACAGGTTCGATAACAACGGCGAGAGCGGACTGCCTTGAGGCACTCCCCGCGCGGATTTAAACCAGCCGCCACGGCGCGAGGCACACGTTTGGAGAAGCTGTCGCAACAATTCCAGCAAACGCCGGTCGTTGACGTGCTGGCTCAGCAACCGCATCAGATGCGAGTGGACGATCGAATCGAAAAAATTCTCGACGTCCGATTCCAGACACCAGTGATATCCGCCTCGGCGGTACTCGAGCAGCTTGTCAATTGCGCGGTGGACGTCGCGATCGGGGCGATAAGCATAGCTGGCCGAGGCCAACTGAGCCTCCAACGACGGCTCGATCACCAGGCGCATCGCCTGCCCCACGATGCGGTCGGAAATCGTCGGGATGCCCAACGTCCGCTGGCCGCCGCCAGGCTTGTCGATTTTGACGCGCCGCACGGGCTGAAAGCGATATCGCCGCTCGCGTAATTGGCCGGCGATGCGGTGAAGTTCGCTGCCGGCGCTCTTAGCAAACTGGTCCACGTTGATGGCGTCCACGCCGCCCGCCGTCCCTCCGAGCTGTACAAGCCGCCAAGCGCGGCGGAGCGTCGCCGCGTGGTAGAGTTGGTCGCAGTTAGGCATTGACGAATTCATGCGTGTGCCTGACATTCCCAGGAAACCTCCCTCGCCCCATTCCATCACTCCATCACTCCCGCGCTCCGGCTAGCTCCGATCCACACCCGCACGGCGGCGGCAAACTGGCCGACGGTCTGGCGGGCCTGAGTTTCGAATGTCTCATGCGTCGGCTGGCTGGTGTACCGTTGCTCGAAGGCTTCCAGAAACCGCCGAAAGTGTTCCTTGTGCAGTCGCACGCCCTGGTCAGCGCTGTAGAAGTGCGCCGGTTGGAAAAAACCTTGCTTCACCTGTCCCAGCACAAGCTGGTCGACGACCGGAACGCGCAGCGGCTCGATCAGATCGCAGGCTAACGCCGGTTTGCCTGCGCGCGGCTGATGAAACACGCCCACCAACGGATCCAATCCAATGGCGGCGGCTTGAGCCTCGACGCGTGACAACAACAGTGTGTAGCCCAACGAAAGCAGCGCGTTCACCGGATCGGTAGCTGGGTGGCAGCGGCGACCGGGATAGGGCAAATGGGCAGGAAACAGCCCACGCATCTGAGCATGCCAGCGGGCTGCGGCGGCACCCTCGTGGCCGCGCAGGCTAGCCAGCGACGACGCTTTCTTCAAACGTCGCAAGTCGATTTTCAATTCGTCGCGCGTGCGTCGCAATTGGCCCTGACCATGCCTGGCAAGATGCTCGAGCACACGGCGAGTCCCCTCAATCTTGCCCTCCACCAGGTGTCGGGCCTGCGCTAAGGCAAACGTCGCATCGGCAGCGGCCAGATGCTGAAGGTATGCCAACGACGGCGCTGCGCTGGCCGGCGGAGATAGCCGGCCCTGCATCCGCGAACCGCTGCGGCTGAGGAAGCTGACCTGAACGCCGTGCCGCCACAACAGACGCAATGCCTCGCCGGTCAAATCGCCGTGCCCGTAAATGATCAATGTTTCCAACCGCTCGGGGTGCAACTGCAGCGACCGGCCTTCCAGCGGCTCCCAGGCGGGCATGCCGTTGCGGACGCGCAGGACGCCGGGGCCAATCAGGTGAGCAGATGTGGTCATCGCCTTGCATGTGGTGTTAGTCATGATTGGGTATCCGCCTGATCAACAATCACCATACGACCGAGCCCTGAAACACCGGCTGTTTTGGCACGCCGGACTCGACCTGTTCATCTCGCCAATTCTGCTGCAAGGCCCAGGCCGCCACTGAATCGGTTTCAGGATCGATGATCCGCGCCAGTTCATCCATCAATTGCTGAAGTTCACCACGGGGCAGTTCAGCGACAAATACTGACTTTTGCACGCGCAAGCCAGCCCGCTCCAGCCGTTTGGCGGCCCGGCTGCGGCGCCGGTTCAAGCTGATGTCGTAAGCGATGATCCAGTGCATCGGGAGTGTCGAATGGCTAGGGGCGAGTGGCTAGTGGTCATTGGTCATTGGTCATTGCTTCGTATGTTCCGTCCTTGCAACCCGCGAGGCGATTGGATGACGACGAAACTGACTCGTTGGCCCGATTGGAACTGGAACGGTTCGTCACACTGGTTAAGGTGCAGAAAGATGTCGGCACCCAGCGCTCCGTCACGGGCGAAGGCGTAATCTCCCCGACCCGAAACATTAATGATCGTGGCCTGGCGGCGAGCTTGATCGGCGACGAAGACTTGTCCGTCCACCCAGCCGCCGTTGGCGCTGCGGGTGTGATCGCTGGTGAACTGACCGCCCGGCTGGTCGGCCAAACGCTCGGCCCGACCCCAATTGCAACGAAGCTGATTGCGGTACGCGTCGATCCGCCGCGTCGGGCTGGTCAAGATGCGAAAATCGGCAATCTGCTCGCGGGGGATCAGCGGCAGTTCAATCCCGCCCGCCGCATCCACGCTCCGCGCAGCGCGAGTGGTTTGAAACATGATTCGATGCCGATACAGCACCGTTTGGTCGGACGCCAACAGTTCCAGCGACGCGCGCTGAAGATCGCCGTGGCGCAGCATCACCGCCAGATCGTGCACGTGGTCGTTCATCTGTGCCTCATTCTTCCAATAGGCGGCCAATCCGAAGGAGCGCAGAATGAAGTCGAACGCGTGAATGGTCTTGCTGGCGGCCAAGTGGTGGCGATCGGCGTTGGCGTGAGCGTTACGTGCTGCGGCGGTATTGAAAGCGGCGAATGTCATGGCGGGACTCCTAGTGACTGCTGACTGGTGACTGGTGGCTAGAACACGTCGTTACTCGACTTCGCAGGCCCGCCAACCTTTTGAGGTTTTGGCGGGCAGGTAGCTTACGTGGCGACCAAGTGTCAACCGCCCGTTTCCTTTCAGGTCGTTGCGATGCACGAACAGTTCGCGTCCGCTGTCGAATTCAGTGATGAACCCCCAGTCGGCATTCACCACCTTGGTGATACTGCCGCTACGGCGGCCTTGGTTCTTCGCTGTTCCATTGTGTTGCGGCGGGGCAGCGTGATTCCGCTGACGCTGGTCAGTGCGACTTCGATGCGTCTGGTCAGCGCGATTTCTCGCTGGCGATACGGGCTGTCCGGCCTTGACCACCCGCCACACTCGCAGCGCGTGCGCCGGATCGTCGCCGGTCAGCACCAAGACGGTATCTCCCACGAGCGGTCGGACGCCGTTAGCTTCGCCGCGGCCAGGTAGGACGAAATTGTTCAGATAAAAGTGTACGTGTGGCATGGACTCCGATCCCTTGAGCTGGATAAAGCCAAAGCCGCAGTCGCCAGTCCGTGTGACTTGGCCCAGCCACAGCTCTTTGGTCCGTAGCGAAGTCACGCAGCCAGCGCACAAATAGATCGCCGTCCCCGGCGCACGTCCTCGACCGCTGTGATTCATCTGGCCACCGCAATGGGGACAATCGAGGACACGCGGAACTTGGAGATTGCTGTTATGGCTGGTGCGGGCGTTCATGGTTGGCTCCTTGGTCGTCACGTTCATTGAATAGCGAAGTTGATTGATGACGCTCTAAGAACAAACCTTGTGCCAAAAGAAAATCGCCCGCAAAAAGAAAGACGAAACCAAGCAAAAGGCCGCCGTATTCGTTCATCTATCTGGCATCGCACAGGTGGATATGGAATTGGCGCGGTCTCGTAAATCGCCAATCAGAGATCGTCGTGCCACGCGCGATTCTCTGATTGGAGAATCAACATCAACATTCCGCCCCTGCCACCTCGCGTGGCAGGAACGGAAGTTTGAAAGGCTAGAAAAAGAAACGGAAAACAGATCTCTTTCGCCCCCTGCCAGCTCGCGTGGCAGGAGCGAAAGTTTCACAGGCTAGACCGAGATGGCGCCCCGTCCGCAACCACCGGTGTTCGCGGTTGGCGTTTGTAGCCTGTCAAACTCGTTCATTGACGAGACGAGCTCAAATGGCGTGAAATTAAGCGATGATGAGTGAGCGGCACGGCGCTAGCCGCCGGTGTTTTCCAGCGAAATATGAAGCGAACACCGGTGGCTATGCCGCCATTCCGCTCACGATGTCCACGCCATTCGAGGCAATGATTTCAAACATTGGCGCGCGATTCGCATCTTGATCGAAACCACATCCGCCGTACTTCAACCTAACGGACCTCATCGCCATGAACGAATTCATCGCCGCTCTCACTTTCGTAGCCGCCATTTTCATTCCGTTGGCCGTTGTTAGTTACGTCGTGGCCACCTACAACGACCTGGCGCGGCGATTGGAACGATTGAAAGCGATCATGGCCGACACTCGTCGAGTCCAGCGGCGGGGGAGGGCCGTGCGGGGCACCGTTTCTAAACATGTGCGCACCGCGACGGGGCACGAGCAAAGCGCCATCCGACACGCGTCCAAACGCCGTGGCCGAGGTGGCCAGTTCTTGAATGTCCAAGACAACGCCAACGGCTGGCCTCAACACGCAGCGATCGGCACCACCGAACGTGGATTGAGCGCGGATATCGAAGCCCACGACCGCGAGCAACTCGCCTGGCAACAACTGCACGCCGAGGCGCACCAATACAACGCCCTGTTGCGCACGCTGCCGAGTTCGATCGTTGCACGCGCGTTCGGATTCCGGCCGTGGAGGCTAAACGGAAATAGAGGCCGGGTCGTGCAGGGAAAACGCAAGCCATATCGGTCGCAACGCGGAAGCTGACATCCATCAACACCGCCTTCACCGAGCAGCCAGCCCCAAGAAGCAATGCAGGAAACAGGCGAAGTCGCCGATCGTACGGCGATCGTTTCCAAGCCGTTGTCGCCACGAGCAGTCCAATTCTTCTTTGCTCATCGCACGACTCAAGATGTTGGCGGCATCAATCAGTGCGTTGTGAGCCCTCGTTCTTGCCTCATCAATGTCCTGACGGTCACCTGCGTCCGCACGCTGCCAGTCGGTTCTGATCCGTGCGTAGCGTATTGCCTGGTCGACAAAATGACCTCGCAACTCGAATATAACAGGACTCGTGGTTGGAGAATCTTGGATTTGCCGGAACGTTTCGTAAGCAAAATCGTATGTCATGGATCGTGTACCTTTGCTTACCCACGCAAGTGGCCGAAACAATACAGCGAGCGATCTTCAATCGAGCACAACGCGCCAGCCGCCGGCGCCGGCCACGCGGTGGTTGCCCACGTGCAGCCGCCCGCCCCAGGTCAGCCACGGCAACAGGGCCAGCGGCACGTTTTCATAGACTCCGCCACCCACCACGCCATGGATACAAAACCGCTGCTCGCTCCGGCTGGACCACTTGCGTTGTTTGAACGGCTCGTAGCAATGTTCGACCATCCGCACGTTCTCGGCCGCCGCCTTGAGCGCCGCGAAGTCGGCTTCTAGCGGCTCGCCATACAAGCGGAACAACTGCCCGATCGTCCGTAGCGACGCCCGCAGCAAATCGCTCAGTTGCGGACGCGTGTTGGCTCGCCGCTTACCGTTCTCGCCGCGCGAGCGGAGAAATAGCGGCGCAATCAACCCGATCCCCACCCGCGGCAGCGTGCCGGTAACCGCATCCGGATGCGGTGGTAAATCGGCCGCATTCAGTTCGCGGCGTTGCGGAGCGGCTCCATTGGCTAGGACCAATTCAAACTTCACGTGCTCCGGCCCCAGCCCGTTCCGCCGCCCAACATGATCGATCATCTCCAGCAGCATGTCTGCGTCCTCGTTCGCATGTCCGCCACACAGCACCACGCGCAACGGAATCTCCAGTCCGCGCCGAATCTGCTCCGGCACCGGAAAATACGGTGCCAGCACCAGCGGCCGCGCCGCGTCGTCCTGTCCCTGAAACACCTTGGCATCCGCAGGCGGATCAGGTTCAAACGTCCGCCCATACGAACACTCCGGCAGAAACTCGCAGCCCGTACATTTCGTCCATCGTGTATGCCGCTCCCCCACCGGCTGCTGGCACACCGCATCCTTAAACCGCTCCGCCACCAACCCCCGCAGCGCGGGGCCGATCCAGGGTAATACGCCTCCGGACCGAGTTAGTTTCAGACAGAATTCGGAGCAGTTGTAATACATCGTTGTTTCGTGGATCGAATTAATTGCCTAGCGAAGGCAAGTTGTGGTTGAGGTGACATCACTGTTCGAGGGACTTCACCAGCCCTTCGATCAATTGCTGATAGAACTTGCCTGGCGGATCGACTCCCAAGGATTTAAGCACGGGCCCCACCGTCGGCGACGCTGCAAAGCGGTCACCAAATTCTGAAGCGTCCGGCACCCATAGACCGCAATTCGTAAAGACCCGTCGCGCTTCGGTCAACTGTCGCTGGCTGGGCAAAACGTGAGTGAACTGGTTGCGCAAGTATGCTGGCGAAATCGAGCCCTCGGCGCTTGATTGTCTCGTTTGCAAAGCTCCAAACAGATCGTGCAAGGCGTCACCGACTTTACGGCTGGCGTCACGGATGGTTTCGATCAACACGGCTTCCTGCCAGTTTGCCGAGGTCATCGTGTTTCCAAACTTTTTCATATTGTTGCCCCAACTCGTGATGTCTCGCTTTTGCTTCGGCAATGCGATACAGTCGTCTGGTTTTTCCTTAAGCATTTTTTCGGCGCGGTCGATCAGCCCGGCTTGTCCCACGATTGTGTCGGAAAGGCGAATTCGTCCCGTGTTCCAGTCAACACAGCCCGATACCCCCTTCTTCGTCAAGACGAGATTCGTTGCATCGAGCAGAGCTACGTCGAAAAACGTAACGCTTTGGTTGACGGCTTGGATAATATCACCCGCCCAAAGCGCCGCTTCACCCCGCATGGCGATATGCGCACAGCGCGGTAGGTCGGGTTGCAGTGCAGTCAACCGGCGCAACAACGGCGCGACATCCTCGCTGTTAGACTTCGCCAGCTGTTCTGCTTCATCCCTGTAGCCGCGAATGTACCAGGACGTGGCTTCAACAACCTGGCGCCAGCTAGGTTCCGAGACCAATTGGCCCACAATTGCGGAGGCAGCCCCAATTTGACCCGTTCGCAATAGGTCGCGTGCGCGGCGGCGTGTTTCCAATAAGAAGGCTGGAGGATCGATGGCATACAATGCCGGACGTTCCCGGTTAGGATGTTGATCCGTTGGCCGGATTTGTGGTGGTTGGGAAAATCGCAAATTGATGGATGCGTGCAGAACAGGGCGTACCTCGGGAATGCCTGCTGAGTCGTGCAATCTAGGAATTGAATTGGGCGCGGCCGCCTTGCGAAATGCATTGTCAATGCGGGCGGCCGCGTTCGGATTCAAGTAGCGGTTGCGGGCGTAATCTTCTACATACAACGGCTCCGCTTCGCCCCCTACCGCTCTGAGATAAGTTACCGGTTCGATCACATCCGGATCAAAACCAGGAACGTCCGCTAGCCAGATTTCGCTGAGCCATCGCTTGAGGACCGGAGCCGCGGCAACTGGTTCGCTATTGGCAAGTTTCCACTTTGCTCCGCGGTTAGTGTCTAGCAGCAACAGTCTCCCTAATCGGTATTGCCCGGACAGCAATTCACTGCGCAAGACAGTCAGATGCTGATGCAAAACGCCGGGAACGATAACAATACAATTCTCGCCTGCCTCTTGACTTTTCAACCGCACATCCTCAGGCGTGGCCAGTCGGTCAATGTTCGTCGATGTCGAATTCGCCTTATCGTGCGTTAGGTTTACTTTCAGTTGTCCACTGTCCCAATCAACCGACGCGGCTCTCAACTCCTGGATACCGACAGCCGTCTCCTGCGGACACCACACGACGTACGGAATCTCTTTGGCGATCAAAGCCCTATGAATCACGCCAACTCGCTCCTTGACTGGCGAAATGCGCCACTTCTTTCCATGCGTATCAATGGCGAGAAACTGCAGATCGTGTTGGCCAAGCGTAATGGCAACAACCAATTCGTTTGGCATCGCGGGAGTACTCCTGCTAGGGCTCGGAGAGCCGTTATTCAGTTCACTTTGTCCACGTCCATTAGCACTGCGGCGGGCCCACGCAAGTTACAGCTCTTTCAACGGTCTCAGGCCGTGGCGAGCAACTTCCTTTCGTTGCTGCTTGCGCCCGCCAATGTGCCTTGCGCGCAGATCCGTGTGATGGTCGAAGACACGGTCTTGCTTTCCACGCGGGTAATCAAAACGCCGGCGGCCGGCGTACTGATGAACCTGGAGCCATGGCAGAAAAACTTCTTCCACCCAGCCGGGCACGTCCCCGCAGCCCGCGATAAACTCAGCCAAGTGCTGGAGGGCGATTTCCCAGTCCACGGTTGCCAGTTTGGGCGCGGCCGGCAGCACGTCAGATGCAGGCGTCTCGTCCAGCAAGCGGCTGGCTCTGTCGATCTGAAACTGTACACTCCCCAAGCCCAAAGGCCGCCCGTGCCCCAATTTGTTCGCGAACAGTGGCTCTTGCTTTGGACATTGGTTGAGATATTCCAGGACCGGCTGTCCTGCCGTGCCAAGTTTGCCTGCGAACGACCCAACGTTGTCCCTTGTCGGGACGAGGCACAGCCATAGCGCGCCTAACTCCCACCAGTCGAGGTTTGAAAAGCGAAGCGTGACCTTAAACAGCGTATTGGGTTTGGATACGAACCGGGCAATGGCCGCTTGATCCGAGAAGAAGATTTCTTTATCTTCCGGCATGCGCCAGTCACTCTTACGGTTCTTGTCTTGCCAGAACTTTGGATTGGGATCCAACTGGCAAAGCTCGAAGCAATGTTCGAAACCAGGTTTCGCCGCCTCGGGTTGGTGTAGGTAGAACTTGCGGCCCGCAAGTTCGCCAGCCGATGGATCGTCTCGCGTGTCGCCGTAAGTATTGAGGAGCCCGGCGTCGTCGCGAAGCGCGAGTCGATCCGGGTCTTGGATCAGATAGTGTTCCACCGCGCTGGGCTTCGGCGACCCCAGCGGGCGTAGCGGGACGAGAAACTCGGAGGCCGCATTTAAGAATCGCTGGTTGTCCGTCTTGTCGTCTGGGACGGTTTCGATCGCCGTGTTGAAGGTCACCCGCCCCGCGAGTTGTGAGAAGTCAGTTGGTTCGCCCTTGGCGTTGATGCCGATTCCTGTGCTGAGGGTCGATCGTGCAGCCGATGCCGAAGCGACGGCAGCATCGGTTTCGCGGCGTCCCTCGATTGCCGTGGCGTATCCGAACAGCCTCCGCGCAGGTGTAAGTCGTTGTGGCCGAGCACATGAACCTTGGGGCAATTCCAACTCGGCGGGACAAAGCATCGCCCGGAGGTTTTCCTTGCGGTCGTCAATGTCGTTGGTGCGATGAACGGAATCCCGATATCGCCATCGGTAGCGAAAGTGGTGGCCCATGGTGACGACATGGCCGCTTTGGATCTCACGCTCGTAGTACACGATGTCGCCGGGTCGCCAGCCTTGCGACAGTAAAGAAGCCAACGCCATCTGTGCCTCCTCCCCGCGACCGCCGATGTTGGGGTGCTGCGTCAGATGCCCTGTCTGCTTGTCACGCAAGTGCTTGACGGTCTCGCGCCAGCCAGCGACGACTGAGGCGTCGATCCGGTCTTCCTTGTCGGTGATCTTGACGAGTGCCCATTGATAACCGTTCTTGTGATCATCGTTGTGAAACGCCCGACTGAAGTTGCCCTCCCCATCCAAACCCGCTCGGTACGGAAGAAGATAATAGTCATTTAGTTCCATGACGGTATGTCTTCCGGTGAACAGTTTGGAACTGTGACCGCGCTGAAGTTTGCTGTCACGAACTTGGTAAGACAGTTTGAGATTAACGAGCCTTTGAGGCAATGGCTGGTCTTGGTTCGCCTTGTGGAGTGCCTCGATCTGGCATCCAACCTTCTCTTTGTCCCATCCCATAGCGTTATGCACGTTTTGTAACGATGAAGCGTCAAAGATGTACACAACATCGTGACTCATCGAATCTACCGGCACCACAGTCAATGAGTTGTCGGCGTGAACTTTGCTGACCACTCCGGCGCAGGAATCGATTAGGCTACCACCCTGTG
>Ga0326597_10012306_pt1 | contig 11285 bp, 10 predicted proteins | sample RVTome_12_FD_203789 | JGI IMG/M metagenome (GOLD analysis project Ga0326597, IMG submission 203789) | Soil microbial communities from uranium-contaminated site in the Upper Colorado River Basin, Wyoming, United States - RVT100D185 | ecosystem: Environmental > Terrestrial > Soil > Contaminated >... | reverse complement strand
CTCGGAGTTGCCGCGGAGCGTGAGCTCGATCTTCGCTTCGTTCGAGACCACGACGGGGCGGTGGGTGAGGGTGTGGGGGCAGATGGGTGTCAGGATCATGGCGTCGAGGTTCGGATGGAGGATTGGGCCTCCGGCGGCGAGCGAGTAGGCGGTGGAGCCGGTGGGAGACGACACGATGAGCCCGTCGGCCCGGACCAGAGCGACGAACTGCTGGTCGATCTCGACCCCGACCTCGATGATGCGGGCGATGGCGCCCTTGGTGATCACCACGTCGTTCAAGACGATCTCGCTCGCGAGCGTCTCGTCCTTCCGCAGGAGCTCGGCGCGCAGCATCATTCGAGAATCGATCGTCGCCTCTCCCGAGAGCACCGAGTCCAGCGTCTCGTAGAGGTCCTGAAGTGCTATGTCGGTCAAGAAGCCCAGGCTTCCGAGGTTCACGCCGAGGATGGGTATCTGCTTTCCGCCCATCGCCCGGGCGACGGAGAGAAGCGTCCCGTCGCCTCCGAGGACGATGACCAGAGAGAGATCGCGGGGGAGGGTCTCGAGGGTGAAGCTCGCGCTCCCGCGCCTCCTTCTGGCGAGCGAGGCCTCGAGGAACGTCTCGATGCCGTGCTCGCCGAGCCACTTCACCAGAGTGCGCACGACGCTCGAGGCTTCCTTCGCGTGGAGCTTGGCGACGATCGCCACTTTCTTGAGCTCGAGCTTGTCGTTTCCCTTCACCGGCCCTCCCGTCGCGCGAGGAGGAAGTACTCCTGGTTACCGGCAGCTCCTCGAATCGGGGAAGGGACCACCCCTTCGACTCGAAGGCCCAGGCCTTCCGCCGCCCTTGCGACGCTCGCGATGGCCTCGCGGTGCTTTCCCTCGTCTCGGACCAACCCGCCACGCTCGATGTCTTCGGGCCGGAGCTCGAACTGGGGCTTCACCAGCATCAATAGCATTCCTTCGGGCTTCACCAGGGGAACGATCGCGGGGAGCACCTTGGCGAGGGAGATGAACGAGAGGTCGAGGGTCGCGAGATCGAAGGGCTCGGGGAAGTCCTTGGGCTCGAGGTAGCGCGCGTTCACTCCCTCGATCACTCGGACCCGCGGGTCGGAGTAGAGCTTCCAGTCGAGCTGGCCCTTGCCCACGTCGAGAGCGGTGACGGCAAGAGCGCCTCGCTGAAGAAGACAGTCGGTGAATCCGCCCGTGGAAGCGCCGACGTCGAGCACGGAGAGCCCCGCGGGATCGAGACCGAAGGCGTCGAGGGCGCCCTGAAGCTTCTCTCCGCCCCGGCCCACGAAGCTTTTCTGTGGGCGCCGGAGACGGATCTCGGCGTCCGCTCGCACCATGGAGCCGGGTTTGTCGACGGGGGCTTCATCGACAAGCACTTCCCCCGCGAGGATGAGACGGCGCGCCTTCTCCCGGCTGTCCGCAAGACCTCTCTCCACCACGAGCTTGTCCACGCGGCTCCGGAGGGCTTTCGCCATCTCCCCCGATCAGGAGCTCCGCCGAATCATGTGCTTCGCGAGGAGCGCGAGCGGCCGACCCGCGGCGCCGAAAGGCTCGAGACGGTGAAGCGCCGACGAGACGAGCTCTTCCGCTTTCCGCCGGGCCTCGCCGATGCCGTGAACCAGGGGATAGGTGGCCTTTCCCGATCGGGCGTCCTTCCCCGGGGATTTTCCGAGAGTGGCGTCGCTTCCTTCGACGTCGAGGATGTCGTCGACGATCTGGAACGCGAGACCCGCCTCCTCACCGAATCGGGTCAAGCGGGACAGGTCGTCCTCGCTCGCGCCGGAGACGATTGCGCCGACGCGGGCCGACGCCCGGATCAGGGCCCCGGTCTTGTGTCGATGGATGCGCTCGAGAATCGCGGCATCGACCGGTCGCCCCTCGGACTCGAGATCGAACACTTGACCTCCTACCATGCCGCCCGCGCCCGCGGCGCTCGCGAGCTCGGCGATGGCCCGAAGCCTTCTCTCGGCCGGGACCCGGCAGGGAGGGGGAGGATCGGCGAGGACCGCGAACGCGTGAGTCTGGAGGGCGTCACCGGCCAGGATGGCGATGGCCTCCCCGAAGACGACGTGCGACGTCGGCCTTCCCCGCCGGAGCGAGTCGTCGTCCATCGCCGGGAGATCGTCATGGATCAGGGAGTAGGTGTGGATCATCTCGAACGCGGCCGCGGCGGCAAGCGCGTCCTCGACCCCTCCTCCCACCGCCTCGGCCGCGGCGAGAACCAGCACCGGCCGCAAGCGCTTTCCTCCCGCGAACAAACTGTAGCGCACGGCGCGCGATATCGTCGAAGGAGGAGTCGACTCCGGGGGGAGGTAGCGATCGAGGTAAGCGTCCACGAAAGCCGCCCTACCCGCGAGGTAGCGCTCGAAGCTCTGCTCCGCTTCCAGGGTTCCGTGGTCCGCGGTCACTCTTCGTTCGAGTCCTCGTCGAAATCGAGAGGTGTCGTCCGGAGGGCCCCGGTCGCATCCCGTTTCGGCTCTCCGGAGTCGGTCACCTGGAGAAGCTCGATGCGCTTCTCCGCTTCCTCGAGCTTTTCGCTGCAGAACCTCGCGAGTCGTATGCCGTGCTCGTAGCGCGCGAGAGAGCTCTCGAGGGAGAGCTCGCCCTTCTCGAGCTCTTTCACGATGCCCTCGAGGCGAGAGAGCGCGTCCTCGAAGTCCTTCGGCTCGATTTCAGAAGCTTTCTCAGCCATCACGCTTTTCGACACGACAATGGAGCCGGCCCCGGGCCAGATCCACGCGGACGGTGTCGCCCACGGCGACTTCGTCCGAGCTACGGAGAAGCTTACCTTGAGGCGACCAGGCGAGGCTATAGCCCCGGCCGAGGACGCCCAGGGGTGAAAGGGCGTCGAGCTTCGACGCGACTTCGGCGAAACGGCGCCGGGTGCTTTGGATCCGGGCTCGCTCCGCGGCCTCGAGGCGCGCGGAGAGGCGCGCGAGCCGGGTCCTCGCTTCCCCCAGGCGGCGGTCGACCCGCCGTTCCGAGAGCCGCGCCGAGAGGCCCTGGAGGTGCTGGCGAAGGCGAGTGAGGCGCCGGTCCATGTGGAAACGCGCTCGGTGGACGGATTCATCGACCCTCTGGGCCCGGGTCTCGATCCCGTGGAGAACGGCGCCGAACGCCTGGTGGGTCGAGATCCGATCCACGCGGGAGCGGAGCTCCCGGAGGCGGTAGCGCGCCGAGCTCGCGAGCCGGCGTTCGAGCGCGGCCACCCGCTCGAGGAAGTCATCCTTCTGGCGGACCACCATCTCCGCCGCCGCTGAGGGCGTCGGGGCACGGACGTCGGCGACGAAGTCGGCGATGGTGAAATCCACCTCGTGGCCCACGGCGCTCATCACCGGGATCGCGGAAGTCGCGATGGCCCGCGCCACCGACTCCTCGTTGAAGGGCCAGAGATCTTCGAGGGAGCCTCCGCCGCGAGCGACGATGAGGACATCGAGGGCATTTTTTTCGGCGAGCCGGTTGAGGACCTGGATGCCCTTGGTGATCTCGGCGGCCGCGAGGTCTCCCTGAACCTGGGCCGGATAGACGAGGACCTCGAGGTTGGGAAAGCGCCGATGGAGGATGCGGCAGAGGTCGCGGAGGGCCGCTCCCGAAGGCGAGGTCACGATCCCGAGCCGCTGGGGCAGGAGGGGAATCGGACGCTTGCGCGAGGTCTCGAAGAGACCTTCCTTTCCCAGCTTCTCCTTGAGCTGCTCGAAGGCGAGCTGGAGCGATCCCTTTCCCCGCGGCTCCATGCGCTCGACCCGGATCTGGTACGCGCCTCTCGGCTCGTAGACGGTGACGTGCCCCCAGACGAGGACCGCCATCCCGTCCTCAGGGCGGAATCGGAGGTGGCGGGTCGAGCCCCGGAACAGCACCGCGGAGATCTGGGACTGGTCGTCCTTCAGCGTGAAGTAGTAGTGTCCGGACGAGGGCTGCTTCAGGTTGGAGACCTCGCCGGCGACCCAGAGGTTATAGAACGTCCGCTCGAGGTTGAGCTTGATCTCCTGGGTGAGCCCGGTCACCGAGTAGACTCTGCGCCCCTCGTCGGACCTCGCCTGCGTGCTCACGGGGACGGGGAAAAAATTCTTTCCATTTTCAGGCTACGTCGGCTTCTGTGATCTTGAAGCGGGTGATGCTCCGCGCGCGGCCCGTTCTCTCGTCGACGTCGGCGACGATGCCGCACATCCAGGGGTTTCCCTTCGCCGTCTCGAACTTCGTCGGCATCGCCGTCAGGAACCGGGGGAGGGAGGTCGAAGCCTCGATCCCGATGACGGAGTCGTAGGCGCCGCACATGCCGAGGTCGGTGATGTAGGCGGTGCCTTTGGGGAGGATGCGCTCGTCGGCGGTGGGCACGTGGGTATGCGTTCCGAACACCACGGCGACCCGTCCGTCGAGATAGGCGGCCATCGCCATCTTCTCCGAAGTGGCATCGGCATGCACGTCCACCACGATCACCTCGACCTTGCCCCGGAGCGCCTCGAGCTCGCGATCGATCGCCTGGAACGGGCAGTCGATGAGCGGCATGAACACCCGGCCCTGGACGTTCACCACCGCGGTCTTGATACCGGAAGCGGTGGTGGTGAGGCAGGTGCCGACGCCGGGGCAAGCCTCGGGGTAGTTGATCGGACGCAGAAGGCGGGGCTCGCGCTCGAGGTGCTCGAAGATCTCCCGCTTGTCCCAGATATGGTTTCCGGTGGTAAGGACATCGATCCCGAGGTCGAAGAGCTGGTCGGCGATGTCCGGGGTGACCCCGAAGCCGGCGGCCGCGTTCTCCACGTTGACCACGACGAGGTCGAAGTCGTCCCTGGACTTGAGATGAAGAAGACCCGCCTTCAGGATGTTCCGCCCGGCCTTACCCACGACATCGCCGGCGGCGAGGACCCTCACTTGAGGGCCGTCCTCGGAGTTCGGGACGAGCTCGGGCGGGGTTTCAGCCGCGCTTCGGGGGCGCGAAGGCTCAGGACCTTGCCGTCGTCGACGAGCGAGGCCTTGAGGGCCTCGTCCACGTACTCCACCAGGCGGAAGTCGAGATCCCGGCGCACGTAGGAAGGGAGCTCGTCGAGATCCTTGGCATTGAGCTTGGGAACGACGACCGTCCGCAGCTTTGCCCGCCGGGCGGCGAGAATCTTTTCCTTGATCCCTCCGACCGGAAGCACGTTTCCGCGAAGGGTGATCTCTCCGGTGAGTGCGACGTTATGCCGCACCGGGGTCTCGGTGAGGGCGGAGATCATCGCGAGCGCCATGGTGATGCCCGCCGATGGGCCGTCCTTGGGGATCGCGCCCTCGGGGATGTGCACGTGGATATCGTGGCTCGCGAAGAGCGACTCGTCGATGTGGAACTGGTTCGCGCGGGAGCGGGCGTAGGAGAGCGCCGCGCGGGCCGACTCCTGCATCACGTCGCCGAGGGTTCCGGTGAGGATGAGCTCGCCCTTCCCCTTCATCACCGTCGCTTCCACGAAGAGGACGTCGCCTCCGGTGGGCGTCCAGGCGAGGCCGGTCGCGACCCCGATCTGATCCTTCTGAAGAGCGTCCTCCCCGAGGTACTTCGGAGCTCCCAGGAACTGCGAGACGTTCGAGGCGGTAACCCGGGTCAGGCTCTCGCGTCCGTCCGCCACCCTCCGCGCGACCTTGCGGCAGATTCTCGAGATCTGGCGCTCGAAGCTCCGGAGTCCGGCCTCCCGTGTGTACTGGCCGATGATGAGCTTGAGGGCCTCGTCGCTGAAAGCGATGCGGTTCCCGTCGAGCCCGTTTTCGCCCACCTGCTTCGGGAGCAAGTGCCGCTTCGCGATCTGGACTTTTTCTTCTTCGGTGTAGCCGCTGAGCTCGATGACCTCCATCCGGTCGAGGAACGCCGGCTGGATGGTATCGAGCTGATTCGCGGTCGCGATGAAGAGCACGTTCGAGAGGTCGAACTGCACTCCGAGATAGTTGTCCCGGAACGAATAGTTCTGCTCAGGGTCCAGGACCTCGAGGAGCGCCGAGCTCGGGTCGCCCCGATAGTCGGCGCCGATCTTGTCCACCTCGTCGAGCATAAAGACCGGGTTGGAAGTGCCCGCTTGCTGGATGCCCTGGATGACGCGGCCCGGCATCGAGCCCACGTACGTTCGACGGTGTCCGCGGATCTCGGCCTCGTCGCGCACCCCTCCGAGAGAGATGCGGTGGAACTTGCGTCCGACGGCGCGGGCGATGGAGCGCCCGAGAGAGGTCTTTCCCACTCCCGGGGGGCCGACGAAACAGAGGATGGGCCCGCGCATTTTCTTTTTGAGCTTTCGCACCGCGAGGTACTCGAGGATGCGCTCTTTGATGCGCTCGAGGCCGTAGTGGTCCTCGTCGAGAATCACCCGGGCCTGCGAGAGGTCGAGGTTGTCGCGGCTGAAGCGGTTCCAGGGGAGGTTGACCATGCACTCCAGGTAGTTCCGGAGCGTCGCGGTCTCGGCGGCATCGGGATGCATCCGCTCGAGCTTCGCGATCTGCCGGTTGGCCTCCTTGAGAACCTCCTTGGGCATCCGCGCCTTGTGGGCCTTGGCGCGGAACTGCCGCACTTCTTCCGCGAGCTCGTTGCCTTCGCCGAGCTCCGACTGGATCGCTTTCAACTGCTGGCGCAGGAAGAACTCCCTCTGCGAGCGGTCCATCTCGCCCCGCGCTTGCGAGCTGATCTGCTGCTGCATCGTCAGGACCTCGAGCTCCTTGGCGATGAGCTCGTGGACCTTCTTCAGCCGCTCGATGGGGTCGATGGTCTCGAGGATCTCCTGGGCCTCGGTCACCTTGAGGTCGAGGTTCGATACCGCGAGGTCCGCGAGCCGCCCCGGGTCCTCGAGGTTCGCGGCAATGACCATGACCTCGGGGGAGATGGACTTCCCCAGGTTCACCGATTTCTCGAGGGCTTCCTTCACGTTTCTCCGAAGCGCCTGGAGCTCGAGCGATTCCTCGTCCCAGGTTTCTTCCTGGACCGGGGTCAGGCCCGCGAGAAAGAAGGGATCGGACTGGGGGAACCCGTCCACCTGGGCGCGATTCATCCCCTGGACCAGGACCCGAATGCGCCCGTCGGGGAGCTTCAGCATGCGCATGATCACCGCGACCGTCCCCATCCGATGAAGGTCCTCGACCGCCGGGTTCTCGCGTTCCTGCTCCTTCTGGGCCACGAGGCAGATCATGCGGTTGTCGGAGAGAGCGGAGTCCACCGCCTTCACCGAGCGGTCGCGGCTCACGTAGAGGGGAACGATCATGAACGGGAAGATCACGATGTCCCGAAGCGGGAGTACCGGAAGATACTCGGGTATCTGGGGGGGCTCCTGGGTCTCTTTCGGGTTAGGGTCCAGTTCCATCAGGGTTCACTTAATCTTGGATTCTACGTCGTCGACTTCCAGACGGAACTCGCTCCCTCGACGGTCCTTGAGCTTGGGGATGGTTACCGTCAGCACTCCGGACTCGAGCTCCGCTCTCGCCATGGTCAGATCCACCGCGCGATCGATGTAGAGCGACCGGGAGAACTTTCCGAAGCTCCGCTCTAGGCAGAGATAGCCGCGGACCGAGCGGTCCATCTTCGCTTGCTTCTTCTCCCCCGAGAGGATCATCTTCGGTCCCTGGAACGCGACGGTAATCTCGTTCTTCGCCAGGCCCGGAGCTTCCACTTTGACCATCACGTCCTTCGCGGTCTCGAGCACGTCCACCCGAGGAAACCACTCGCCGAGACCGACGCCTCCGGCGTCGCTCGTGTCGAGCTCGGTCAGTTGATCGAAGATCTTGCTGAACTCTCTCTGGAGGCTCGAAAGACTGGAAACTTCCGGGAGAGCTCCGCGGCGCTGCACCATTGGAGATAAGAGCGAAATTAGCACGAACGCCCGGAGGGCGTCAACGCTCCAGGATCACGTCCGTTTCACCACGATGAGCGTTCGATCGTCGGTCGCGCGGGCGCCGCCGGTGAAGGTCTCGACCTCGTCCTGGATCTTCCGCTCCAGCTCCCGCGCCGGGAGGGAGGCGTTGTCGCGAATCAGCACTCCCATGCGCTCCTCGCCGAACTCCTCCTCATCCGGGCCCCAGGCCTCGCTCAAGCCGTCGGTGAATACCAGGAGGATGTCTCCCGGCCCGAACACCACTTCACCCGCTTCGAACGGCGTCTCGGCGAACAGACCGAGGACGGTGCCGCCCGCCGAGAGCCTCTCGATGGTTCGGCCCTTCGCCCGGTAGAGAATCGGAGGAATGTGGCCGGCGTTCACGTAGCGCATTTTGCCCGACCCGGTCTCGAGGTCCCCGAGGAAGAACGTCACGAAGAACTGGGCGGGAGAATTGTGGTACATGACCCCGTTCGTCTGGGAGAGGATGGTGAGCACCTCGGCCTCGCGCTGGCAGGCGAAGTGCACCGTCGCCCGCAGCACCATCATCATCAAGGCCGCGCCCGCCCCCTTTCCCGAGACGTCGCCCAGCGCCACCGCGAGACCGTTCGGGCGGTCGATGAAATCGTAGTAGTCGCCGCCGATGGTGTAGCAGGGAGTATTCGTGCCCACCAGGTCCCAGCCGCGGAAGCGCGGCGCCTGGCTCGGGAGGAGGTTCTGCTGGATCTCACCCGCGAGCTCGAGCTCGCGCTCCATCCTCTTCTTCTCGATCATCTCCTCGAGAAGCTTGGCGTTCTCGAGCTTCACCGCGGCGACGTTCGCGAGCGAGCTCAGAAGAGTGAGGTCGTCCTGGGTGAAGGAGTTCTCGCGGCTCAGGCTGTCGACGTAGATGAGACCGGTGACGGCATCGTCGTGCCACAGGGGCACGCACATCGCCGAGCGGATGCCGAGGGAGATGATCGATTCCTGCCGGTCGAACCGCGGATCCGCGAGCGCATTCTTGGTGAGGATCGAGACCTTCTCCTTGACGACCTTGTCGGCGATGGAGCGGCTGAAGGTGATCTCCTCGGTGGTGCTCCGCCCGTCGGAGGTTCTCACCGCCTCCACCGAGAGGCCCGACCCTTCGGTAGTGAGCATCAGGACGCCGCGCTCAGCCCGGATGACCTTGAACGCGAGCTCGAGAATGAACTCCAAGAGCTCGTTCACCGGTCGGTTGGAAATGAGCGCCATGCTCGCCTGGCTGAGCGCGCTCAGGATCTGGTTCTGCTTCAGGATCCGCGCCGAGTCGTCGGCGATCGAAGGAGAGGGAGTCCGAACCGCCCCCCGGGTTCCCGCGAGGTTGTCCCAGGTGTCCTCTTTCGCCCGTGCCGCCGCCAGGAGCTCCTCCGTCGAGACCACCAGCGTTCCCTCGACGTCGAGCCCCGCCGGAGTCTCGGTGAGCACGACACTTCCCGAAGCGTCGTTGACGAAGCGAATCTGTTGATCGCCGAGAGTGACGACGTCGCCGTTCTGTAGGGGCACCCGCTGCGACAGGCGCATGCCGTTGACGTAAGTTCCGTTCCGGCTATCGAGATCGCGGATGAAGTGCCGGCCGTTCTCCCGCCGGATCTCGGCGTGGATCCGCGAGAGCCACTGGTCCGGGAGCACCAGGTCGTTCTTCTTCGACCGACCGATGGTGATGGCCTCCTTTTCGAGCGCGAATCGATAGGGCTCTCCGTGGAGTGGCTTCACGTGGAGCTCTGGAGTACGCGCCATCGGTAAATCTGAGGAATGCGATCAGGAGATCGGGGAATCCTCCTCCCTATCGGACCTCTCGGGAACGGCGGCCGCAGCGGCTACGGCATCCGATTTCTTTTGCTCCTTCGCCGCCCGGCGGCGCTCCTTGGCGTCTTCCTTCTCTTTCAGCCGATGGGCGGACATGGCGTCCTGGAGCACCCGCGTCATGAATGCCTGGGCCTCGGCCCGGGTGCATTCCTTCGAGATCGACACTTCAGCCGCAAGCCAGCTGCGGATCTTCTTCCGCGTCTGCTCTTCTTCGCGGCTCAGGCCGGTGGTCTGGCGCAGGAAGTGGAGCCTCTTCAGGGCGCGGGCCAGGTTTCCGGGCGAGCCTTCGGTGATCAGCTCCTCGATGACCCGGTGTCGGTCGGCGTCCTCCGGGATCGCCCCCTCGAACTTGGAAGACAGCTCCTCCTGGATGGCTTGCATCGCCATCCCCGCGGGCCGCAAGTTCAGCTCGGGCACGCGCGCGAGCGGCACGAGTATCCGGCTTCCTTCCTCGATGTCTTCTAGCTCCACGAGCTTGGCGCCCGGGGCGGCGGGATCCTCCGTTACCCCGCGAAAGACGCAGTGGCCTACTTTGGGGTAGAAAATGGGCTCGCCAGGCTTGGGAAGCCTCGCGAGGGTGGCCTCGTCTCCGCCCAACCGTGCACCTCCCTTCGAGCCCTACAACATATCACGACTCGAGCTGTCGCATAATGAGGTCAGTTGCTCTTTGAAGAGAAGCTCATCTACTTCCCGTCGCGGGAGATCGAGGCGACCCCCGAGGCTCTCGCCCTCGAGCACGAAGACGTGTTCCTTGACGCCTCCGACGGGACACGAATTCACGGCTGGTTTCTTCCCGCGCCCTGGCGGCGGAGCCCCCCCGCAACCGTCCTGGTCTGCCACGGGAACGCGGGCAACATCTCCGGCCGACTCGATCGCTCTCTCCTGCTCCAAGGCCGGTTGGGAGTGGACGTGTTCCTCTTCGACTACCGCGGCTTCGGGCGGAGTGAGGGGAGACCGTCCGAGGAGGGGACGTATCTGGACGCGGTCGCCGGCCACCGGCATCTGGTCGAGGAGCGACGGATCGCGCCCGAGCGGGTGATCCTGTTCGGGGAATCCTTGGGCGCCGCGGTCGCGATCGAGCTCTCGCTTCGAAAAACCGCGGCCGCGCTTGTCCTCGAAGCCCCTTTCACGTCCATCGCCGAGATGGCCCGGGTCGCCTATCCGTTTCTTGCACCCTTGGACTCTTTCGTTCGCACCCGATACGACAATCTGAAGAAGATCCCGAGGGTCGCGCTCCCGCTTCTCATCTTCCACGGGAGGCGGGATCCGACGGTGCCTTTCGAGCATGGAGAAACCCTCTTTCACGCTGCCCGCGAGCCCAAGACGTTCGTCGCCCTCGAGGACGCGGGGCACGGCGACGCCTTCCTCGCCGGAGGAGACGTTTACTGGAACGCCTGGAAGAGCTTCCTCCAGACCCTCGACTCAGCCGGGACGCGGGAAAGGCAGGGACGAGACTGCGGCGGTCGCGCTCCCGACGGCTAGCTCCGTCCCCGGCTCCCAAAGCCCGCGCTTCAAGTAGGCGAGCGCGAGAGCGCCTCCGAACGCGGGCGAGAACGCGGAGCTCGTGACCGCGCCCGCCTGTTCGGCTCCATGCATCACCGGGCTCCCGGGAGCGGGCGGTACGTCTCCCGCGAGCCTCAAGCCTGCGAGCTTTCG
>Ga0326597_10012305_pt1 | contig 11285 bp, 9 predicted proteins | sample RVTome_12_FD_203789 | JGI IMG/M metagenome (GOLD analysis project Ga0326597, IMG submission 203789) | Soil microbial communities from uranium-contaminated site in the Upper Colorado River Basin, Wyoming, United States - RVT100D185 | ecosystem: Environmental > Terrestrial > Soil > Contaminated >... | reverse complement strand
GCGGGGAGTTTCTGCACATCGGTGCCGAGCGGCGCTACAATCTCAGGGAGCGGGCCCTCCGGGCAGGATTGGCCCGCGTCGTATCGGCCGGATATCTTCCGCGGGCGAAAGCACTCGAACTTGCGGCCACGGCGTCCGTCTTTGTGCTTTCGTTGAAGCCTGACCTCGAGCTCGCCGTGTCGGCGAAGACCTTCGATTACATCGGCCTCGGGGGGCCCGTCCTTTGCCTCGGGGAAGAGGGGGCGCTGGCCGAATTCGTACGGCAGCGGCCCAAACTGGGCAAGGTCGTCGCTGCACAGTCCGCACCCGCGATCGATCTGGCGCTGGCAGAGATGTTCGGATCCCGGCCCTGCTTTCCACCGGAGCAGCGTGCGTGTTTTGCGCGATCCCACCTGGCCCGCGAACTGGCCCGGGTGCTTGACTTTGCCTGTGGCGGGCGCCTGTGATGAAAACCGCCGTGCTGATCGTTGCGCATAATACGCGTGAAGACGTGGTGGCCTGCGTCGAGGCGCTTCTTTCGTCCGGCGCCGGTCACGAATCGATCTACGTGGCCGACAACGGTTCCACCGACCGCACCGCCGACCTCATCGCCCAGCGATTCCCAGGCATACGGATAATCGCCAACCCGGACAATCGATACTATGCCGAAGCGACCAACCAGCTTCTGGCTCTGGCCGATGCCGATTACTACCTGCTCTTGAATCCCGACACCCGGCCCGACTTCGGCGCGCTCCAAACCCTGCTCGATCGCTTCGCCGCCGATTCGAAACTGGCAGCCGTAGCGCCGCAGCTTCGCTACCCTGACGGGCGTATTCAGATTTCGTGCCGAAGGTTTCCCGACTGGCGCACGCCGTGGCGCGAAGTGCTTCACGCAGGCCGCGCCGGCAAGTCGTCCTGGAAGATGGGGGACTTCGACCATCGTTCCGCACGGCCGGTGGACCAGCCGATGTTCTCGTGCATCTGGATTGCCGGTGGGGCGCTATCGGAGGTCGGGGACTTGGATGAAGACTACCCGCTCTTCTTCAACGACGTGGAATGGTGCTGGCGGGCGAGACAATCAGGCTTCGACATCTGCTTCGATCCCCGCGTGGCGGTGTGGCATGCGCTGGGCGGAACGACGCGAAGTTACCCCTGGCGCAAGCTGGTGTTCTCGCACTCCGGTTTTGCGCGCTTTCTCTGGCGCCGCCGCCAGGGTTCGTGGTCAGGAATTGCCGGTGTGGTGGGCGTCTGGATGGCGTTCCCCTGCCGAGCGATCGCGGCGCTATTTCAGCATCATTAATTTGCGGGTCGCCGTAAAGCTCACGTTGCCCAGCCGCGCGAAATAGACTCCCGACGGAAGCGCCCGGCCCGCGTCGTCCGTCCCGTCCCACATCACCGTGGTCGCACCCCCCACCATGCTCAAATCCCACGCGCGGACCTCCTGGCCCAGTTGATTGTATAGCCGCAATCGCCCGTAACCGGTTCCGGCGGACTCAATGCGCAGGCAGGTTCGGGCATTGAAGGGGTTCGGGTAATTGGCCAGCGCGAATTGCTGCAAAAGCAGCTCTTCGTCGCTCACGTCGCTTGCGATGCTCACGATGATGGTGTCCTGAAAGGGCGCATAGCCGGGCGCGCTGATCGTCACCAAAAGCGACTGCGGCGGCAACGCGCCCAGGCTGATCGTACACCGGCCCGTGCTGTCGGTCGCCCCGACGAACAGCAACGCTCCGTCGTCGGCGAGGATGGTGACCGTGGCCGCCACCCTTTGACCCTCGGCGTCGGCGCTCACGGTGATCGAGCCGCCGGCCGCGGACACGAATTTTGGCGCGGTGCCGACAATGCGCACGGGTATGCCGCGCCAGATCCGAAGCGCCGGATCGCCGTAGAGATTGTGCCCGTAGGCGACGTCCAGGAAGTAGGGGAAACGCAGCTTGGCCATCTGAAGCGCGGCGGCCGCTGTGCTGGCTGAATCGAAGACGCCTTCCCAGAACGCCCGCGCCACGTGATACGAGGTGTACACCCAGCCCCAGCGCGAATAACCTATGAACGCCGCCGCTCCGCCGTCGGGAGAGGCGAGTAACAGAGTGGCCACACACGGTTGTCCGGCCGGCCCGCCGAGCGCCGCCTCGGCGTCGAATGCCGCCTGGTTGCACGCCACGGAGTAGACGATACCCGGCGATCCCCTGAGGTTGCCGAGCCAGCCGTGCGCGCCCGACGCCGCCGGGTCCGTGAGCAGGTAAGACTTCGGCCAAGTGTTGTACGCCGCCGTTTTGAGTGCGAAGCCGTCCCACCGGCCGTGCACGAACAACTGAACGATTCCCCATCCCGCACCCCAGGTGTCGAGCACTTCCGAGGCCCACGGGCCTTCCGATTCGAGCGCGGCTCCTGACGGCCTCTCAAGCATGCTGACCGAATCGTGCGCGATGCCGGCGGGCCAAAAGCGCGCCACAAGCGCGGCCTGTCCCGTCCCATCGGCATCGTCGCGCATCTGATCCGACGTCAACCCCAGCGCGCGCCCGAGGTACGAGAGGTCGCCGCGTGCGAACACGTAACGATCCCACTTGGCGCACCAGACGGCCGCTTCGTCGGCCCGGCTTACGGGCAGGCGCCCGACCAGAAGCTCGGCCGCGAGATCGGCGGAATCGTCGATCGGTTCGCCGTAGACGCCATCGCCGTCAACGTCCCAGTCGCCGTCGAATTCCCCAAAGTACAGGTCGCAAATCTGCAGCTGATCCAAGGCGGGCATTCCATCCGTGCGCAGGTCGGAGGCATAGCGAACCGGCAGCACGGACGCATCGCCCACCAGGAGCGCATACGTGGCGCCGCGCGCGTAGGCGTCCTTAAGCACCGCACGCAGCGCATCGGCATCATCGGTAAACTCTCCGTACGCGCTTCGAATCGACTCGATGGACACATACTCTGCATTCCAACCCAGTGCGCGCTGCCCGCGAACGAACGTTCCCAGCGCGGCTTCCCACGCCTTTGGCCCCACGATCCAGTATCCGCGCGCCGAAGGCGCGTCGCCCGCACCGGCGGGTGCGGTGTACCTCACGGACGGTCGCTCGAGGGGAGCCGTCACGCGTAGCAGTTCATCCTGCCCGCGAAGAGTGACTTTCAGCTCGAAGGGAAACGCGGGGAGCACGAGTACGCGATCGCGGAAGTACTCGCCTGTGGCCACATCCGTCGAGTCCTGCGCTGTGACCTCGACCGGCGCGACGACGAGACACGCGACCGCACAGAACCAGATCCACACCCGCACCCGAAGCAGGCAACTGGATCTCCTGAGCTCGATCGTAGGCACGAATTCCCCCCTTGAACCGCAGGTGCAGATGCAAAACTGTCGCCGACTGCGAGGGGTTGATTTTCATGCAGTGCAATCTGTTGCAAATTAAAGAGTTAAATCGCAAGTGCAGCAGCGGGTGAGCCGCACGACCAGGAGATTGAAGCCGCCCCTTGGAGGGCGCACCCCATATGTTGGGGGACAGCGCCCTCACACCGGAACTTATTGTGTAGTGGGGAGATTCACGTCAGATGTTTCGGAAAATACCTTGACAAGAATCCCGTTTGACCTATTATTGACGAAAACTGGTGAATAGTGGGGGAAAGTGGGGAATTCTCCGAGACCGCGATCAGACAGGGCGGTCTTTCGATTTCCCCACCGGACTCTCCATCGGGTACTGGGTAGTTCTGTGGCAAATCGGTCTGGGGGACGCAGTGGACGGTCTGGAGGGGACCGTTACTGCGCTCCCCCGGCCGGACTTTGTTCAGAGACCCCGCGCTGCGTGGTACCGAAATCCGACTTCGGCCGGCGCACGGCGCGGCAACCGGACGAATAAGCGGGCGCATGAGCGGTTTCAAAGGTTCTTTCGTTTCCACGCTCGACAGCAAGGGCCGTGTGGCCGTGCCCGCCAAACTCCGGCGCAACGCCGAAGCGGGACCGGCGGATCGCTTCATCATCACGCTCGGACTCAACGGCTGCCTGTTCTTGTTCCCGCCGGAGTACTGGGATGAAGTGCTGGGCAAGATCGCGTCCCAGTCCTTCACCCAGAAGAAGACGCTCTACTTCACCCGCAAACTGATGGCCAATGCGGACGACGTGGAACTCGATCGGCAGGCGCGGATCCGCGTGCCGCAGGGACTTTCAGCCCAGGTCGGCCTCGAGAAAGAGGTGCTCTTCGTGGGCGCCATCAAGCGCATTGAGCTCTGGCGCCCGGCGTCGTTTGCGGAATACCAGGAGTCGTTTGAAAGCGAAAACCAGACCAGCTACGAAAACGTGGCGGAGGAACTTCTGTTATAAACGGGCCGGGACCGGAGCACATTCCGGTAATGGCAAAGCGGGCAGCCGAATGGCTGATCACCGATCCGGGCGGCGTCTACTGGGACGCCACGGTGGGAGCGGCAGGGCATGCGCGTGAGATCGCGGGGCGCCTTACGAAAGCAGGGAAGTTGTTCGGATCGGATCGGGATCCCGGAGCTCTCGTGCTCGCCGGGTCTCGGCTGGCCGGGGCGCCCGTGACCCTCGTGAAGGCCCGCTTCAGCGAATTAACCGACGTGTGGCATGATCTGAACGTGAGCCAACTGAACGGCGTGTTGTTCGATTTCGGCATCGGGTCCTTCCAGCTGGACGATCCAGGTCGGGGCCTCAGCTTCGAGCAGGAGGGCCCTTTGGACATGCGGCTTGGACCGGACGCCGAGCCCGTGAGTGCCTGGCTCAACCGGGCGCCGGAAAGCGAGATTGCCGCGGTGATCGCCGAACTCGGCGAGGAGCGACGCGCGCGCGGTGTGGCACGCGCCATCGTGAACGCACGGCCTTTGACCACGACGCGGCAGCTTCGCGATGTCATCGCACGCGCGACGCCGCCGGCGGGGCGCACCAAGAGCCTGGCGCGCGTTTTCCAGGCGCTGCGCATCCGCACCAACGATGAACTGACGGAGATCGAAAAGGGACTATGGGCTCTGCAGGAACTCCTCGCCCCGGGGGGGCGCGTGGTGGCGATTTCCTACCACTCGCTCGAGGATCGCCGCGTAAAGCATTTTTTTCGTCAGGAATCTCGTGATTGTCACTGTCCAGCAGAGTTTCCGGAGTGTCGCTGCGGGCACAGGGCATGGTTGAAAGTTTTGACGCGGCACGCGGAAGTGCCGGACGAATCCGAGAAGAGCGCAAATCCCCGCGCTCGCAGCGCAAGGCTGCGTGCAGCGGAACGGCTAGTATAGTCTCCGAATTTTTCGTCCTATAGGAGGGGGGATGAATTCACCCCACCTGCGGCGCCGTTACCGGGCCTCCGGAACGCGCTCAGGGTTGGCGTATCTGCTGGGGCTGCTGGCGGCAGCGTCCCTGTACGTAGGTCAACATGTGTATACCGTCAGGCAGCAGTGCGCCGTGGAGGCCCTGCGGCAGGATGTGGACTCGGTTCAGCTCGAGCTGGATCGGCTTACGGCTGTCCGCGACGGCCTGATCAGTCTTGCGACGATCGAACCGCGCGCGCGCCGGCTCGGCCTCGAATCGCCCGATCTCGCCCAGATGGCGCGCCTGCCCCTCGATGCCCCCGTGCTTTACGAGCCGCTCACCCCCGCGGTGCCGCCCGCCTTTGCCGATGCCGTAGTCAAGGTCTGGCAGTGGCTGGATCCGCCCGGAATCAGTGCCAGCGAAGTGAAGGCCGGCGAATGAAGCGCAACTTCATCTCGCGCGGCCGCATTATCACGGCAGGAGTGATGATGGGGTTGTTCTGGGCGGTCGCCGTGGCACGACTGGCGCAGGTGCAGATCATCGAACACGGGCGCGCCGTAGAACTTGCGGATCGCCAGGCGCAGGGATGGGTCACCATTCCGGCGGCGCGCGGGCAGATTTTCGATCGCAACGGCACCATCCTGGCGACCAACCAGCCGCGCACTACCTTCGCGGCGGTTCCCAAGCAATGGGATTCCAAGAGGGCAAGAAATCGCGCCGCCGAGCGCCTGGCTTCGGTGGTCGGCGGAACCCGCGCCGAGTGGCTCAAGAAATTCGACCAGTCACCCCAGTTCATCTACGTCCAACGCGACGCCGACCCGCACACGACGCTTCGCATCCGGGGCTGGCATGATGAGGCCATCTTCGAGCTGGAGGAACCCGGCCGCCGCTATCCGGCCGGTTCCGTCGGGCGCGAACTGCTCGGCCGGGTGGACATCGACAACCGCGGTATTTCCGGGCTCGAGCAGGCCTTCGACTCGATTCTGGCGGATCGACCGGGGAAAGGGCGTGTCCGCCTTGACGCGACCCGCCAGATGTACATCGATCCCCTCCCGGCCGCGCTCGCCAAAGACGGCAGCGATGTCGTCCTGACTCTGGATCTGCGCTGGCAGGAAATCGCCGAGCAGGAGTTGTACCGGGCGGTGCGCAACAAACGCGCCCGGGGTGGCGGCGTCATCTTGATGACGCCCAAAGGTGAAATCCGCGCGCTGGCCTACTACGCCAACGACAGCCTCGATGCCGGGGCCGGTCGTCCGCATCCGCGCTGCCGGCCGGTCACGGATCTGTTCGAGCCCGGGTCCACGTTCAAGTCCTTCGTGGCCGCCGCCCTGCTTGGCGAGGGACAGGTGCAGCTCACCGACTCGATCTATGCGGACAGTGGCGTGGCGCGCTTCGATAACCGTCTGATCAACGATTCCAAGCCTCACGGCTGGCTGACATTTCCCCAAAGCCTCATCTTATCGTCGAACATCGCAATCGCCAAGTTTGCCCAGCGCCTGGATGGGGAAGACCTGTATCGCTGGACCCGTGACTTTGGATTCGGGGAACCGGTTCGTTTCGGGCTCGCGGCCGAACCGAGCGGCGTCATACCCCATCCCCATCGCTGGACCGTGCTCGCCAAAGCGCAGCTGGCCATGGGGCACTCTCTTTCCGTCACGCCGTTGCAGGTGGTCAGCGCATTCGCCGCCTTCGCCAACGGCGGCGGGCTCTATCGGCCTTACGTCATGGCCGCCGTGGTCGATCCGAAGGGGGACACGGTGACGACCCAAAAGCCCCACAAAATTCGCCATCCGATCCCGTCTCCGGTTGTAAAAACCGTGGGGGAGCTTCTGGTTCGGGTCGTTTCCGAGGGGACGGCCAAATACGCGCAGAGCAAAGCCATTACGCTGGCCGGAAAGACCGGTACGGCGCAGAAGGTGCGGGAGGACGACGTCAAGGGGTACTACGCCGACCGCTACATCGCCTCCTTCGTGGGCTACTTCCCGGCGGACGATCCACAGGTGGTAGGTATCGTCTACCTCGATGAGCCGCGTGGCACGCCCGACGGCGGCGTGACCGCCGCACCGGCATTCCGCGACATGGCCGAGCGTCTTGCGGCGATTGATCCGGAGCTGCTCGACTACCCCGTGCTCGCGGAATCCGGCGAGATGCCCCCGATCTGCCCCGATCCGACACCTGTGGAAGGTTACGTTCCCGACCTCGAGGGGCTTCCCCTGGCGCGCGCGGTGGTCTTCGCCTCGCAGCTGGGTTATGCCGTCGAGACACGCGGGTCCGGATGCGTCGTTGCGCAGTCGCCCGAGGGGGGCACCCGGCTGCCAGAGGGCGGCGTTGTGCACTTGCAGGCCCGAACGGACCAACCCACGCCTGCCGTCCCCGCGCGGGAGAGCATATGACGGTTCAAAGCGCCCGCACCCTGGCCGACGGGATCCCGAGTTCGCGCCTTGTGGGCGATCCGGCGTGCGCCATTACGGGCGTGACCCATGATTCGCGGCGTGTGCACCAAGGCGCGCTGTTCGCGGCTGTGCCAGGATTGCATTCCGACGGTCGGGAGTACGTCAGCGATGCTCTGGCCTCGGGAGCTTCAGCCGTGCTGCTCGAGCCACCGGCCATGCGGGGTACGCACGCCCAGATCCTCGTCTCCTCCGCGCGTGAGGCGCTGCCGCGCGCGGCGGAACTGCTCTACGGCCGACCGTCTGCCGCCATGCCCAACATCGGCATCACGGGCACGAACGGCAAAACCACCGTGGCGTACCTGGTCACCGCCGTATTGGAATCCGCGGGCTTTCGGCCCGCCCTGGTCGGATCGTTGTTCAGCCGCTTCGGCGGTGAAAAGCGGGAAGCTTTAAACACGACTCCCGAGGCATCGGATCTGCATCGCTTCTGGTCCGAAGTGCAGAGCCGGGGGGCCGATGCACTGGTCATGGAAGCATCGTCGCACGCGCTACTTCTACATCGTGTGGACCGGATCGGCTTTTCGATCGGCGTGCTGACGAATCTGACCCGCGACCACCTCGACTATCACCCGGACCTCGCCGCCTATCGCGCCGCCAAGACGCGACTCTTTGCCATGCTTCCCCGGAAGGGCGCGGCCATTCTGCCCGACTCGGACCCGGCCTCAGAGGCCTGTGCACGCGCCACGCCGGCCCGCGTCATCACCTATGGCACGAGCGCTCAGGCCGGCGTGCGTGCTGCGGACATCCACGTCTCCGCCGCGGGCATAGCACTATCGATCGAGGCGGGCCGCCGGACCTATGCGGTTTCCTCACCGCTGTTCGGTCGCTTCAACGTGTCCAATCTCCTGGCTGCCGTGGCCGTGGCCTATGCCCTGAAGCTCGAGCCGGAACAAGTCGCAGCGGGCCTGTCGAGCGTCGACTCGGTGCCCGGCCGCGCACAGCGGGTGGACTGCGGCCAGCCCTTCGTCGTGCTCAACGATTTCGCGCACACGCCCGACGCGCTCTTGCGCATTCTGACGGCCGCTCGAGAGCTCACGCGGGGGAAGCTGCACGTCGTTTTCGGCTGCGGCGGCGATCGCGATCCCGGCAAGCGCCCGATGATGGGCGCCGTGGCCTCTGAGCACGCGGATGCCATTACCGTAACCTCCGACAACCCGCGCACCGAAGCACCGGAGAAGATCATCGCCGACATCGTCGGAGGCCTCCGACGGCGAGAGCACGTTCGAGTGGAGGCCGACCGCGAACTGGCGATCCGCGCCGCGCTCGCCAGGGTCGAACCGGGAGACACGCTGGTGGTGGCCGGCAAAGGACATGAACGGTACCAGATCGTCGGTACCGAAAAGCGGCGCTTCGACGACGCCACGGTGTTGGAAGCCGAGCTCAACCGCATGGGATTTTCTCGATGAAAGCTATGATAGCCGACCCCATGCATCCTGAAATCCGCCTCGATGCCTTCCGGATCGCCGAGATCTGCGGCGGCCGCGTGTTCCCGGAGGCGGCCACGGTCGCATTTCGGGGCGCGGCTTACGACTCGCGCCTGGTGCGGCCCGGGAATCTTTTCGTCGCCCTCAGGGGGGCGCGCACCGACGGCCATCGGTTTATCGCGGCGGCGGTGAAGGCCGGCGCGGCGCTCGTGCTGATGGAAAAGGGGCAAGGCGCCACGGCCCAGGGCGAATTCGGCGTGCCCGCCATCGAAGTCGACAACACGCTGTCGGCCCTGGGGAAACTGGCCGGCTGGCATCGCGACCGGTTCACCATGCCGTTCGTCGCCGTGACCGGTTCCAACGGAAAGACGACGACCAAGGAACTGACGGCCACGACCTTGAGCCCTGCGTACCGTGTGTTCAAGACACCGGGCAATCTCAACTCACGCATCGGGCTTCCGATTTCGCTGTTCGACCTCAAGGACGGTTTCAGTGCCGCCGTCTGCGAGCTGGGCATGTCCACGCGCGGCGAGATCGACCTCTTGGCCCGCCTGGTGCGGCCCCAGTACGCCGTCATTACGAACATTGCCCCCGTGCACCTGGAAACCCTCCAGACCGTCGAAGAGGTAGCCTGCGCGAAATTCGAGCTTCTCGACCACCTCGGATCAGACGGAACGGCGCTGCTGTGCGCCGACGATCCGATTCTCGCGGACAGGGCCACGGCCCTCGGCACGCGTGCGCTCACGTTCGGCATCCATCGCCCCGCCAATCTCAACGCGCACAACCTCCGCGCCGTGGAAGAGGGGACACGCTTCTCGATCGAACCGGGCCTGGAAGTTTTCCTCCCCCTGTTCGGAAGGCATAACGTCTACAACGCCCTTGCGGCACTGCTCGTCGCGCGGGAAATGGGGGTGGACATGCTTCCCGCCGTGGCGGCGCTGGCCGTCTTCCGTCCCACCGATCACCGTTCGCGCATCGTCCATGCCGGAGAGGTGACCATTATCGACGATGCGTACAACGCCAACCCGCGCGCGGTCGAGGCTTCCCTCACCGCGCTGGCGGAGTACCCGGCGGCGCAAAGGCGGGTGGCCGTGCTGGGCGACATGCTCGAGCTGGGCACGGAGTCGTCGCGCTATCATCGCCAGATCGGTGCGCGGATCGCCGAGCTGGACATCGACCTCGTGGTGACCGTCGGTGCGCTCGCGCGGGAGATCGGGTCGGCGGCCCAGGCCGAGGGCTTCGACCAGGCCGGGCTTTTACATTTCGACCTGGCCGGCACCTGCGCCCAAAACGCGTCGATGTGGAGCCGGCCGGGTGACACGATTCTCGTCAAAGGATCACGGGGTGTGGCGCTGGAATCGGTAGTGACCGCACTTCAGAACAGATACGAAGGAACCGCAAAGGAGGAATCATGACCGCACAGGGTGGGCGGCGGCCAATTACGTCGAGCGACTTCAACCGTCTGCTGTTCGCACTCGTCCTATTGGCCGTGCTGGCCATCTTGGCGCGCCTGGTCACCCGCCAGGATACGCACGCCGAGATGAACGAGGAGGGAGTCGTTTCCGTGGCCGAGTGGTTGCGCACGGCGGATGCGTTATTTGTCCGGGGAGAGTGGGCGATGGCGGTGGATGCTTACTTCGGGGCCCTTGAGCAGGCGGCCAAGAACGATCGCCCGGTGGATGTGCGCGTGTACGCGAAGCTCGCGGAGAGTCTGTACAGCCGGGGCGAGCGCCGCGCCGGGTTGCACTTCATGCGGCTCTACCGCGCCCGGCTCGAACGCTACCGCCAGAGCCGTGCCCCGTCCGGCCTGGATGCGTCCGATCCGTTCCTCGTGCCGGAGAATCTCGACTCCGAGTTGAGCCATGCGGATGCCACGCTCACCCTCTGGAGTCAGGCGAACTAGGGACCGTGCTCTACCATTTGCTCTATCCGCTGGCGGAGAAGATCGGAGCATTCAATCTTTTCCGGTACATCACGTTCCGCACGGCCTACGCGGCGGTGACGGCCTTGGTCGCCTCGCTGCTTCTGGGCGGCATGATCATCCGTTACCTGCGGAAGAAGCAGTGGAAAGAGGAGATCCGCGCGGAGGGGCCCGACACGCACAAGAAGAAGGCCGGCACACCAACCATGGGCGGGCTCATGATTCTCGCCGCCATGGTGATCCCCACCTTGCTCTGGGCGGACCTCACCAACCGGTTCGTG
>Ga0326597_10012304_pt1 | contig 11285 bp, 11 predicted proteins | sample RVTome_12_FD_203789 | JGI IMG/M metagenome (GOLD analysis project Ga0326597, IMG submission 203789) | Soil microbial communities from uranium-contaminated site in the Upper Colorado River Basin, Wyoming, United States - RVT100D185 | ecosystem: Environmental > Terrestrial > Soil > Contaminated >... | reverse complement strand
TACGCCTACGTCACCAATATCTACGAGAACTCGGTCTCGGTGCTGGATGTGAGATCGGCAAAAGTCGTGCGCAACGTGCGGGTCGGCGAGGCCCCCAACGGCATCAGCGTGACGCCGTAGCCGGCAGCAGGGCCGCCTGGGGGTCTGACCCACAGGCGGCCCGTTTTTCCGGACCCACGCCGCGCCGGATCACCAGCCGGCAGCGGCGTTTCCTTACTTGAGCCGGGTCGCTTCGATCGTGGCCTTGGCGCCGAAGCCGACCGTCACCGGGAACGACACGAAATGCCCGCGGGAGGTCACGTTGTCGTCGTGGACCGCGAAGCCGAAGTTGTAGACCTTGCCGTCCCGCAGCGCCTTGTCGTCCGCGTTCGTGAGGTTGCGGGGACGGACCCACTCGACGGTCCAGGCGCCGTCCCTCCACATGCCTCTGGCGTTCTTGTTGTCGGCGGCCGAGCCGGTCGCGATCGTCCTGCTGACGTAGTACTGCGAGAGCATGTCGCCCGCCTTCCACCCGGCATTGGGATCGAACGGCACCGCGTTCACGCCGGGCACGAGCGCAGTCCCTGCCGCGCGCATGGTTGCGTCGGTGCGCGCCCGGCTCCCGACCTTGCTTGCGTCGTACATGTAATTCGGCTGGCCGGTCTTGGCGTTCCGGTTGGAAGCGAACATGTTCTTGCCCGCATCGAAATTGCGCCATTCGAGCACGTAGCCGTCGTCAGCCATGCCCACCGGGTTGGAGCGGTGCGCGCGCCACTGAATGATGTCGAGGAAGCCGCCGGACGCCTTGATATTCCCGATCTCGGCCAGGCTGCGTCCCTTGTCCCACGACGCCAGCGCATCCGACCGCGTCGAGGGCAGATACTTGCGCACGTCGTTGCGCTTGATCGCCGCAAGCATCGGATTGGCCTTGACGGCCGCCGCCGTGGGCTGCCCGGGCATGTCGCGTTCGCCGTTGTGGCAGGTGAGCCAGCAGCCCTGGTTGGCAAAGCCCGGCACCGATCCGTCGTCAATCATCATCGTAAGCCGGTCCTCGTAGATCGCCGGCTGCTCGCCCTTGCGCGCCGCTGCGGCGAGCCTTTGGGCGCCGTACGGCTTCCATCCCGTCCCGTCGAAGCGGTAGTAGGGATAGGCGTCGCCCGGCTGTCTTGCCTGCGTCCTCCATGCAAACCGGAAATAGGCATTATCGTCGTCGTAGGCCACCTGGACGTTCAACCAAACCAGCCCGTTCTTCCCGGGGATGGGAGTAGGCTCGAGCGGGTTCGCCTGCACCAGCTTGTAGCCGAGTTTCTCCTCCTGGCCGTTGTGGCAGGTCACGCACGATGTCCCCTGAGTGACCATCGAGCTCCCGGGGTGGTCGGCACTACGCAACCACTGATAGGAGGACTGTGCCGGGTAAAACAGCGTCAGCGTCGTGGTGGGGACCCGCTTCCAGTCCAGGGTGCCGGAATCAGCGGTCAACATTGTGCAACCCGCAAGAACCGCGGTAACGGTCAACGCCATGGGTGCCGCTCTGAACGTTTTCATGATGTCTCCAAATATGTGTTTCTTGAAATCGAGGCCCTGGAATCCGCCGGCAGAAGAAAAACGCTACTCCCTCGGCGCAGGCTACTTGAACACTAGCAGCGAAGGCTGCCGGCACGGTTGATCCAGATCAAGCGAAACACCGGGTCGCCATTGATACTGTAACAAATGCAAGAGATGCATGCTCGCGTGGACGCGCATGAAGGCCGGGGCCGCAGCATGGAAGGCGAGCACCAGCACTGAGAACAGCTCCATTTCGAACCGCCACCGCGCAGGGCGACCCGCGCGGCTTTTCTTGCCCCTTGAAGCCTGTCGGACTTGACGATCGGACGGACTGCTTGAGAAGTTTGACGGACGCAAGCCCGACAAACTACTAGTGCTTGATTCAGATCAAGAAGTTCGAGGTCGGTGGTCGCTACATTGTGATGATTGCCGGGACACCGGCTCGCCGGAATGCCGTCTTCGCCGGGCGGGACGCAATCGCGATGAAAGCCCTCTCCACCGACACCGGGAACGCGGCCGCGAGCGCCGCGATCGAGCGCGTCCTCGAAGCCGAGCGCGAGGGGCGTGGAGCGGTCGCAAGCTGCGAGCGCGAGGCGCGCGTGATCGTGGATGAAGCGCGCCAGCGCGCATCGCGCATCGCCGAGCTGACGGCGGCACGGATCGCCGCTGCCCGCGGCCGCGTGGCAGCGCGCGTGGTGGACGCGGTCAAGCAAAGCGAAGTCGCGGCCGCCGCGCTCCAGACGACAGACCAGATCGATCAGGAGGCTCACAGGAAACTCGGGCAGGCGGTTGCCGCGGTCGCCGCGGAACTGACCGGGGAAGCTCCATGATCGCGGCGTTCGGCTTCGAGTACTTGCAAGCGCGGCTCCAAGCGCGCCTGAGCGGACATCCCGACGCGTACACCTGGCGGCGCATCGAGACCGCGCGCAGCCTGGCTGCCGCGCTCGACAGCACGCGGAATACGCCGTTTCTCGTGGCGTTCACCTCCGGACTCACGCCCGAGGCAGGCGTGCACGCGATGGAGCGCGCGTGCCGCGCGCGCCTGCGCGCCCTGGTCCACGAGGTCGCACGCTGGATGCCCGAAGAGTGGCGCGGCGCGGTCGCGTGGACGCACGTGCTCGTGGATCTTCCGCTGCTGTTTCATCTTCATTCAGGCGCGCCGCCGTTGGCATGGATGCATGAGGATGCAGCGCTGCGGTCTTATCTCGATCCCGATGCCGATGCCCGCCGCCACGCGCTCGAACGCGGCCCGCTTGCGCCGCTCGCCTCCCACTGGGATGAAGCCGCGTCCCTGCGCCGCGCCTGGCTTGCTGAATGGCGCCGGCGCTGGCCGCGCCGGGTAGAGCGTGCACCTCTCGAGGATCTCTCCGATGCCCTCGCCGCGCATCTCCGGCGCTTTCCCGCGACACCCGTCGCCGAGGCCTGGCAGGCGCGGGAAGCGCTGCGCGAGCGGGTCGGCCGGCAGTTCCGCCGCAGCCTGCTGCACCCCGCGGCCGCGTTCGGGTATCTCGCGCTCGCGCTGCTCGACGCCGAGCGCTTGCGCGCGGAGCTCTCGCGGCGCGCCGTGTTCGAAGAAGGCCCGGTGACGCCATGCTGAGACCGCAGCCGGCATCCTGGTTCGAGGTGCTCGCGGCGCGCGACGACGTCGCCGTGGTGCTGGAGGCGATTGCGCGCACCGGGGCGGCCGAACTCGAGGCGCGCCCGCACGCCGCCGCGCCGCAGCCGTTGCACAGCCTGAGAGACGGGCTGATGCACTATGCCGAGCTCGAACGCCGCTACGTGTCCTACTGGCCCGGGGAGCGCACCCCTTCACCCGCCTGCGCCGCGCCGGCGACGGTGCTCGAGCAGGGTATCGCGCAGGTCCGTGCATGGTCCGAGCGCGCGGAACCTCTGATCCAATCATTGCAGCGCCTCGACCGGGAACGCGCGGAATTGCTGCTATGGCAACGCGTACTCGACACGCCGGAGGTCATCCTGCCCGTCTCCGCGCTCACCCCCGCCGCCGGACCGCTGCTCATGCTGCGACTCCTCGTCTTTCCCGACAGCCGGATCGCTCCGATTCCGGACGAGGTCATCGCCCGGCATTTCGAAATTGATGGCCGCGCGCACGTGCTGGCGCTCGGGCCGGAAGAGGCGGTGCAGGCGCTCACCCGGCAAGCTGCCGGCAAAGCGGAGAGCCACGAGGTGCCGGACTGGCTCCTGGACGGCGTAGACGCCGCGAAGGCCCACGTTGCGGCACGGCTCTCCGCAGTCGAGGCCGAGCTCGGCCGCCTGCGCGGGGGTCTCGCGCGCCACAACGCAGCGTATGGACTGTCACGCACGCTGGGCGACGTGAACCGTGTGCGGTGGCTCACCCAGCATGCAAGCACAATCGATACCGGAATGCTGTTCACGTGGATCACCGGCTGGACCAGCGACCGCGCACGCATCGCCGCCGCCATAGAACATTGCGGCGCGCGCGCCCTGCCTCGCTTCCCGGCTCGCCCGCCGGACCTGACTCCACCGTTGCTGCTGCGCAATCCATGGTGGGCAAGGCCCTTCGAGGTGTTCAGCCGCGCGCTGGGAATGCCGGCGCGCAACGAGGCCGATCCCACGCAACTGCTCGCGATCGTCGTGCCGCTCCTGTTCGGATACATGTTCGGCGACGCGGGACAGGGACTGGTGCTCATCGCCGCCGGCATGCTGCTGCAGCGGCGCTGGCCGCTCGCGCGGCTGCTGATCGCCGGCGGCATCTCCGCGGTCGCATTCGGCTTCGCGTTCGGCAGCGTCTTCAGCCTGGAGGGCGTGCTGCCGCCGCTCTGGCTCGACCCGCTCGACGCGCCGCTGCCGGTGCTGGTGGTCCCGCTCGTGGGAGGCGCGGTCCTGCTCATGCTCGGGCTCGCGATCAACGGCATTGAAGCCTACTGGCGCGGCGCAATGCGGGAATGGCTGCCGGGCGAGGGCGGCGTGCTACTCACCTATCTCGGCATCGTGCTCGCCTTCGTGCATCCCGCCGGGCCGGCGATCGCGCTCGCAGGCGCCGCCATCCACGTCGCAGGCAGCCTGTGGCTCGAGCGCCGTGCCGGCGCCGCCCTGACCGGGCTGCTCACGCTCCTGGAAAAACTCGCCCGGATCTCGATCAACACGCTTTCGTTCGCGCGGGTCGGCGCGTTTGCGCTCGCGCACGCCGGGCTCTCGGCCGCCATCGTCGCGCTCGCCGAGGCAGCCGACAGCGCGTGGCTGAAGGTGTTTGCGCTCGTGCTCGGCAATGTGGTCGTCATCGTGCTCGAGGCGCTGGTGGTGTCGGTGCAGACGACGCGACTCGTGCTGTTCGAGTTCTTCACGCGCTTTTTCATCGGCAGCGGGCGGGTGTTCCAGCCGCTGCCGCCCCCGCCGTTCACCTCCCAGGAGGCCTAGATGAAACCACGTCCCGCGCTGCTCGTCTTCGTCACCCTGTTCGCCGTGCTCGCGGCCGCGCTCGCCACGGCGCTGCTGCTCCTGCCGGCCGCCTACTCCGCCGAGGCGCCGCAACCGGCCGCCGTCATGCCGGCCGATATCTGGAGCTGGGGGCTGTTCAGCGCGGCGCTCGCCACGGGGCTCTCCTCGCTCGGCGCAGGGTTCGCTGTCGCGCGGCTGGGCGCCGCCGCGGTCGGCGCGATGGCCGAGAAACCCGAACTGTTCGGCCGCCTGCTGATCCTGGTGGGCCTCGCCGAAGGAATCGCGATCTACGGCCTCATCGTCTCGATTCTCATCTTGAACCGCCTGCTATGACAGTACGCGTCGCCTACGTCGGGAACGAAGCGAACGCGGCGGGCTACCGCCTCGCCGGCGCGCGCCCCTATGTGCCCGCCCCCGGAGCCGTGGCGGCAGCGGTGGAACAGGCGTGCGCCGAAAGCGATGTCGTGATTCTGAGCGCCGCTTGCGCGCAGCGGCTGCCCGCCGGCCGGGTCGAATCGCTGGTGAGCCAGGTCTCGCCCCTGTTGTTTCTGGTCCCGGACGCGCCGCTCGAGGACATCCGGGCGAGGCTGCGCCGCGAGCTCGGGCTCGAGCCATGAACCTCGATGAGCGCACCCGTGCCCTCCTCGACCTGGTCGAGGCGCACCGCGCGGCCCGCTGCGAGGAGCTGCTCGCGGCGGCGCGGGCGAAGGCGCGAGTGATACGGAACGAGGCGTACCGGGAAGCGCGAACGCGCTTGCACGAAGCGCTCGCACAGGAACGCGAACGCGCCGTGCGCGAGATTGCGCTCGCGCAGGCACAGTTCAACACACGCGCGCGCCAGACCCGGCAACGGGAGGCCAACGTGCTGCTGCGGGAAGGCGGGAGCCGGCTCCCGGACGAGCTCGCGCGCCGCTGGCGGGATCCACCGGCACGCGCGCGCTGGGCCGAGGCCATCCTCGTCCACGCCGCTGCGCTGCTCACGGAGGGCCGGTGGGAAGTCCGGCATCCGCCTGACTGGCCAGTCGCGGAACGGGAACGCGCGGCGCAGTCCCTCGCGCCACGCTTGCGCGGTGCCATCCGCTTCACGCCCGATCCTGCGATCCGCGCCGGGTTGCGGGTGCACGCCGGGCACAACGTGGTTGACGGGTCGCTTGCGGGGCTGCTCGTTGATCGCTCCGCGATCGAGGCGCGCCTGCTGGTTCATCTCGAGGAGAGCCACGCATGAGCGTTGCGCGCATTCACTGGGTCAGCGGACCGGTGCTGCGGGCGCGCGCCGAAGGCAGCTTCCATCTGCGCGAGGCGGTGCGCGTCGGCGCGCGCGGCCTGCTCGGCGAAGTCGTCCGGATGCAGGGCGACGACATCGCGATCCAGGTCTACGAGGACACGACCGGCCTGCGTCCCGGCGATACCGTCCAGGGCAGCGGCCTGCCGCTCGCGGTGCGCCTCGGCCCCGGGTTGCTCGGCAACATCTTCGACGGACTGCTGCGGCCGCTTTCCGGCATGGCGTCGTCGCACCTGGAGCCGGGATTGCGCGAGGCGGAGGCTCGCTTTTTCTTCGAGCCGGTCGTCGCGCCGGGCGCGCGCCTCGCCGCGGGCCACGCGTTCGGAACGGCGCGCTCGGGCGCGGGGCTGCTGCAACCCTGCCTGCTGCCGCCCGACGTCGAAGGCGAGTGCCTCTCGGTTGCGCCCGCGGGCGAATACGCCGACGTGGTCCCGGTCTGCCAGGTGCGTGGCGCGCAGGGCATTGTGCGCGATATCGCGATGAGCCACGTGTGGCCGGTGCGCGCGCCGCGGCCGGTGGCCGGACGCCTCGCGGCCGATCGGCCGCTGTTGACCGGCCAGCGCATCCTTGACTCGCTGTTTCCGGTCGCGCTCGGCGGCAAGGCCGCCATTCCCGGCGGCTTCGGCACCGGCAAGACGGTGCTGCTGGAAACGCTCGCCAAGTGGTGCCACGCGGACGTGATCGTGTACCTCGGCTGCGGCGAGCGCGGCAACGAGATGGCGGGTCTGATCGAGGATTTCCCGCGGCTGAAGGACCCGCGCACGGGGCGCGCGCTCATGGAGCGCACCGTGATCATCGCCAACACTTCCAACATGCCGGTGGCCGCGCGCGAGGCGAGCATCTACTGCGCCGCCACCGTGGCGGAATACTTCCGCGACCAGGGGCTCGACGTCGCGCTCATGGCCGATTCGACGAGCCGCTGGGCCGAGGCGCTGCGCGAAGTCTCGGGACGGTTCGGCGAGCTGCCGGGCGAAGGCGGCTACCCCGCCTACCTCAGCAGCCGGCTCGCGGACTTCTACGAGCGCGCCGCGCGCGCGCGCACGCTCTCCGGCGCCGTCGGCTCCGTCACGCTGATCGGCGCGATCAGCCCGCCCGCGGGCGACTTCTCGGAGCCGGTCACGAGCCACACCAAGCGCTACGTCAGGAGCTACTGGGCGCTCGACGTTAGGCGCGCGCAAGCGCGCTTCTATCCCGCGATCCACCCGCTGCTGTCGTACTCGGAGAACGCGCTCGACTTCGCCGCGTGGTGGCGCGAGCAGGGCAACCCCGACTGGGTCGAGCTGCGGCGGCGCTTTCTGACGCTGCTCGACGAGCAGGCCCGGCTCGAGCGCATGGCGCGCATCATCGGCAAGGATGCGCTCCCGGCCCGCCAGCGGCTCACTCTTCTCTGCGCGGAACTCGTCAACGACGCTTTCCTGCGGCAGTCGGCGTTCTCGGAAACCGACCGCTACGCGAGCCCGCGGCGCCAGACGCGGATGATGCGCGCGCTCTCGCGCTTCATCGATCTCGCGGAGCGCGCGCTCGGCGCCGGGATCGAACCCGAGCGGCTCGCGGCAACTGCCAGCTTCCGCCGGCTGCAGCGCATGGGCGAGGATATTTCCGAGGACGCGCTCGAGCAGTTCGACGCCCTGGAGCCGGCGATGGAACAGGAGCTTGCCGGGCTGACCGCCGGCAGCGAGGCGGCCCATGCGACCTAGTGCCGTTCCAACTATTTGTGACTAATCCGGTCGGTTTTGCTGGAACCGATTATCGCGGGCAGGCAAGCTATCTATGCTAGGAAAATCAAGTTGGATCGGCACTAGGCCGCGCGTCGAGAACGCGGTCACCCGGCTCGAAGGGCCGCTGCTCTTCCTGCTGCGCACGCTCGACATCGGCCTGCACGAAGCGGTGGAGGTGTACGGCACGGACGGGCGCGTGCGGCTGGGGCGCGTGGCCGCGCTCGATGACGAGCACGTGACGGTCGAAGTGCTCGAGTCCACCTCGGGACTCACGCTCGCGGGCACCGCGGTGCGCTTTCACGGCGCGCCGCTGCGCTTCGGAGTGGGCACGGGCATCCTGGGGCGCGTCTTCAACGGGGTCGGCCAGGTGATCGACGGCGGGCCGCCGCTCGCGGTGCGCCAGACGTTCTCCATTGACGGGCTGCCGATCAATCCGGTCGCGCGCGCCACCCCGCGCGACTTCATCGAGACCGGCGTCACCGCGCTCGACCTCATGAACAGCCTGGTGCGCGGGCAGAAGCTGCCCCTCTTTTCCGCGGGCGGGCTGCCCCACGACCGGCTCGCGGTCGAGATCGCCGCGCACGCGCGGCTGCGGCGCGCCGGCGCGCAGGACTTCGCCATCGTGTTCGCGGGCATCGGCGTGCCCTACGAGAGCGCCGAGTATTTCCGCCGCTCGCTGGAAGCAACCGGCGCGCTGGAGCGCACCGCGCTCTTTCTCAACCTGGCGAGCGATTCCAGCACCCAGCGCCTGCTCACCCCGCGGTTCGCGCTCACCGCTGCCGAATATCTCGCCTTCGTCGAAGGCAAGCACGTGCTCGCGATCCTCACCGACATGACCAATTACTGCGAGGGATTGCGCGAGGTCTCCGGCGCCAAGGGCGAGATCCCCAGCCGCAAGGGATTCCCCGGCTACATGTACTCGGACCTCGCGACGATCTACGAGCGCGCCGGATGCATCCGCGGACTGCCGGGTACGCTCACCCAGCTGCCGATCCTCACCATGCCGGCGGAGGACATCGGCCATCCCATCCCCGACTTGACCGGCTACATCACGGAGGGGCAGATCGTGCTCGACCGCGAGCTCGAGCGGCGCGGCGTCTACCCGCCGATCCAGGTCTTGCCCAGCCTCTCGCGCCTGATGAAGGACGGGACGGGAGGCGACTACACGGGTCCCGACCACCCGGCGCTCGCGAGCCAGCTCTATGCAGCCTACGCGCGTGCGGTCCAGACGCGCGTACTGGCGAGCGTGGTCGGCGAGGAAGGGCTCCCCGAGACCGACAGGAGCTATCTCGCGTTTGGCACCGTCTTCGAGCAGCAGCTCCTGCGGCAGGACGCACCCCGAACGCTCGAGGAGAGCATGGCGCTTGGCTGGCACACGCTGCGCGGGCTGCCGCGCTCCGAGCTGCACCGCCTGAGCGACGCGCAGATCGCGCTTCACCTGACGAGCGTCGGCTAGATGATTCGCGACGCTCGACCCCTCACCCCTTCCCCCTCTCCCGAGCGGAGAGGGGAAATGTACAGCGACAACTGGGTCGTCGACCAGTTGCCGAAAGCTCGGATGGGCGCCTCGTGAACGAGACCACCCCCACCCGCAGCGCCCTGCGCGAGCTCGGTGAGGAGCGCCGCGCGATGCGGGAAGGTTATGCCTTCCTCGACGAGAAATGCTTCCTGCTCGCCGCCGAGATGCTGCGCGAGCTCGCGCGCTACCAGGTTCTCATGGAGGAATTTCGTTCTGCCCAGCGCGCAGCGGCGCACGCACTGCGCGCGGCGGTCGCGCGCCACGGGCTGCAGGAACTGGAGTGCCATCCCGCGGGCCGGCTCGAGCAAGCAAGCCTGCGGCGCGCGCGCCGCAGCTTGATGGGGGTTGTCCTCCAGAGCGCGGAGCTCTCCGGCCCGCTCGGCGCGGACGAAGCGGTGAGCGAATCCCCCGAGGCCGCATCGTGCCGCGAGACGCACTTCGCGCTCGTGCGCCTTGCGGTGCGGCTCGCGGCCGCCTGCGGGAACCTCGAGCGCCTGCGCCGCGAGTATCGCCGCGCCGTGCGCCGCGCCCGCGCGTTGCACGACGTCCTGCTGCCCGAGACCGAGCGCACGCTGCACGATCTCGAAGCGCGGCTCGAGGAGCTCGAGCAGGAAGAAGCGGTGTGGGTGCGGCACCGTGCCTATTGAACATTTCCTAATTACTTGACGGAACCACCCCGCCGGCTCTGCCGGCACCCCTCCTTGGAAAGGAGGGGAGAAATTATTCCCCTCCTCTCTGAGGAGGGGTGGCACCGAAGGTGACGGGGTGGTGGAAATTCATGCTCAAGTTCGCCCTGGCCCGTGTCAAGCACTTTCGAAAAGCTCACTAGGCAGCTCAAGCGCCGCGGCGGTGCGGCGTTTTGTCCCGCACCTCGCTCACCACGAACTCGTAGGCGTGCGGGTAGGCGGGCTGCGCGATGTGAAAGCGTTCGTGCTCGAAAAGCAGGCGGCTCGCGCGCAGGAACTCGTAGACCGGCCGGCCGGGCTCAACGATCTGCGCGACGCCCTCGACCTGGTAGCTCAGGTAATCGGGCCCGGTGCCGGTAAAGAGCAGCGCGATGCGCGGGTCGCCGCGGATGTTGCGGAAGGTCTCGCCCTCGAAGATCTCGAGCGAGCCCAGCCTGCGGCCGTCGATGTGGTCGGGATGCCGGAGCAGCTCGCGCGCCGCCCCGACGCGCGCCGCAAGCGTTTCCTCCCGCGGCCGCGAGCCGCTTTCACGGAGCACGCGCGTGAAGAGATCGATGTATTGAGCGATGTGCTGTAGCTTCGGCACCAGCCCGACCCCTTTCGTCGCGAGATTGACCGTCCCCTCCGAGCGCAGCGTCGCGAGCACCGGCAGGTGGCTCGCGAGAAATTGCACCGGTTCCCGCCGCAGCAGCTTCTCGAAGAGCTCCTGCCGGGTGTGGATCTGCCAGGCGATGAATTTCCCGGGGAGCTCCACCCCCTCGCGCGCCCCGGAAACGCTGGTTGCAGTATCGTCCGCCTCGTAGCCGCGCCGATACGCCTTCACGGTCAGTGTGCTCATGACTCCTCCTTGTGCATGCCCTGCCGCATCTTCTCCGGCAGCAGCTCTGTCATCGCTTGTTTCACGTGCGGTGCGTCGATTTGCTGCAGGCCGCGCTCGCGCGCCCACGCCTCGACTGTTGCGCGCGCCATGCCCCGCACGAAGTCCGGCGCGCGGCCGATCATCGCCTCGGCTTGAGGCGACCAGCCGGGCGGCGCCGGCGCCTCTTCAACATCGGGGTCGCGATGCGCCGCGGTCGCAGTCATTCCGGTTCCCGCCAGCAGCACGGAGCAGGGAGCGAAGCGCAACACGTTCTCCGCCG
>Ga0326597_10012302_pt1 | contig 11286 bp, 10 predicted proteins | sample RVTome_12_FD_203789 | JGI IMG/M metagenome (GOLD analysis project Ga0326597, IMG submission 203789) | Soil microbial communities from uranium-contaminated site in the Upper Colorado River Basin, Wyoming, United States - RVT100D185 | ecosystem: Environmental > Terrestrial > Soil > Contaminated >... | reverse complement strand
CTTCCCCCTGGTGTCGGCAAGCCAATCAGGGTGCAAAGTCCGTTTATTTCATCAGAGGAAGTTGAAAAAGTTACGGACTTCATCTCCTCGCAAAAAGGATTTTCGAGGCCTTACGAGATGCCTTCTATCGCTCAAAGCAGGAGGAAATCTTATTCCGAGAGCGATGAAAGAGACGAACTGTTTGAGGACGCGGCAAGAATCATCGTCCGTTACCAGCAGGGCTCAGTTTCGCTTCTGCAGAGAAAGCTTAAAATCGGCTACGCCCGCGCAGCTAGAATTGTCGATGAACTTGAAGCGGCTAATGTTGTGGGACCCTTCGACGGGAGTAAAGCGCGCGAAGTGCTCGTGGAATCCGAAGCTGAATTGGAACAGCTTATATAATTAATTGCAACCAATCATTACCTTATGACATCTAATTATAATAATCTGTAATGAATTTTTACTTGCGAATAATTTTTAGCTCTCTGTTTATAACGTTTTCCGTCCTTCATGCACAGGAATACGGGAAGATTACGGGCAAGGTTAAAGACAGCAAAACATCTGCCGGACTTGAAGCGGAAGTAAAGCTATTTTCTTCGGCGGATAATTCGTTTGTCAGCGGAACAAAATGCGACTCAAGCGGTTCATTTACAATTGAAAAGCTTAATGCAGGCACTTACAAAATTGAAATCAGTTATATTGAATATTCTATATTAACGGTTGAAAACATTAAATTAAATTCAGGTGAAACAATTTCATTCGATACACTGAAACTGAAAAGGCAGAATATCTCAACCGATGAAATTCTTGTCGAAGACGAAAAAAGTCTGGTTGAGTTTAGCCAGGATAAAAAAATATTTAATGTCGATAAGTCGATGCTTAATAAAGGAGGAACGGCAATCGATGTGCTGAAGAAGGTTCCTATGGTGGATGTTGACATAAACGATAACGTAAGCCTTAGGGGCAGCCGCAACGTAAAGATTTTAATCGACGATAAGCCCTCGCGTTATGCCAGTTTAAAGCAAATCCCCGCCGATGCAATCGAAAGAGTTGAACTTATTACTAATCCTCCCGCTAAGTATGAATCCGAGGGTGTGACAGGTATAATTAATATTGTGATGAAGAAATCCGGCAAGCTGGGTTTTACAGGAAATGCAAGTCTGGGCGGAAATTATTCTGAGAAATTCAGTGGATGGGGCGGAGTGGATTTGAATTTCAAGAAAAGTAAATGGACTGTATTCAGCGGGCTTTATTCGGGAACATGGAATAATCTATATAAATTTAACAGCACAACGGAGTATTTCTCGCCGATATCGTCACTTCTCAACAGCGGCTCGGGAAGAAGCCGCGGTTACTGGCTGTGGGGGCAGGGAGGTGTTGAATACGAGCTATCACCCGGCAAAACAATCGGGTTTGAAGGCAGCATAGGGACGGGCAAATGGTTTAATAATGATGATTCAAAAAGCGAGAACTTGAACTCAGGTGCGGAGTTAACCTCGTATTTCACCCAAGTAAGCGACAGAAACGGCTTGTGGGAAAATATCACCGGAAGCCTTTATTTTAATAACAAGCTGAATGACAAAGGAAGAGAGTTAAGCGGAGATTTAAGTCTAACAAGAAACAGGAATGAAAATAAGTTTTCAGTTATTAAACATGATTATGATTCAATTTCCGTTCTTTCAAGTCCCCCGTTAGACCAAAGAGATACAACTATGATTAAATCATATAATATTAATGCGCAGCTTGATTATATTCATCCTTTCACAAAAGATACTAAAATAGAAACAGGGTACAAGGGAACGTTCAGGTTTAATGACAATGATTTTTCATCGGATACACTTGATTATACTGTTAATAATTATATCAACAATGAAAGCGTCAGCAACCGTTTTAAGCTTAATGAATACATAAACGCAGCTTACGCAATGTTTTCAAGTTCACTCGGAAGTTTCAGCTTCAAGGTCGGATTAAGGGCTGAGCAGACGAACACTAAAGGCGAACTCTTAACAGGCGCACAGAATTTTACACAGAATTATTTCGATATTTTTCCAACCGTTAATTTATCACAGAAAATCGGCACCGCACACCAGCTCCAGTTGAGCTACAGCAGAAGAATAACAAGACCTAACATCTGGCGGCTTAATCCTTTTGTTAACAAGCGTAATCCGAGATTTATTTTTGTCGGCAACCCGGAGCTTAAGCCGGAGTTTACGGATTCTTACGAGCTCAGCTTTATGTTCTATACAAGTGCTGTTTCAATAACGCCGATTGCCTTTTTCAGGCAAAACCATGATGTTATTTCCAGCTACAGCTATTTAATAGACAGCATCGTTTCGGTAACAACATACAAAAATGCTGCGGGCTCAAAAGCTTACGGGCTGGATTTGCTCTTCAGCTCAAGAAAACTCAGCTGGCTTAACCTTAATGCTACACTCAGCTTATATAATACCAAGTTCGATTCCGACCCGGCATTGACCGATTATGCTCATGAAGAAGGTTTTTCGTGGAAGGCAAATGTAAGGTCAACTTTTACTCTGGCGGGATTGTTTAATATTGAATTGTATTACACATATACGGGGAAAAAAGTTAATGCGCAGGGATTCGATGTCCCGACTTCTAACTTCGATATGGCAGTTAGCAGGACTTTATTGAAAGATAAGCTTACCCTAAGTATACGGGCAAGCGATATTTTTAAAACCGTTCAGTGGGGGCAGGATATAAACGCCTCCGGCTATAAGTCGTCATTCAGAAACGACTGGAGCTCGCGTAACATTTCTTTCAGCATATCATACCGCTTTGGCAATACTGACGAATATTTCCAAAAGAAGAAAAAAACCAAGCAGAACACTAACGAAGGAACCGACCAGCAGGACAGCAATCAGGGGAGGTAATTAAAATTTATTATTCTAATAAATGGGATGAGTTTATTCTTATCCCTTTTTCTTTAGAACCCTTACCTTTTTTCACTGTTTATTACATTTAAGTTACTTAAATTTGCATAATTATAATAAATTTAGGAGTTTAAAATGGTCAAGTTATTATCAAAATTTATAATTACGGCTCTGCTGATAACAGGTCCGCATATTTTTGCGCAGGATGATATTACGGCGCAGGAAATAATCCAGAATGTTCAGAATGCGTATAAAGATATTACTGACGCAAAAGCTTCATTCACGCAGACAATAAAGTTTAATAAATCCAAAGCTCAAACTTCTTCGGGAACATTATATATAAAAAAAGAAAACAAGTACAGAATTGAAACCGCTTCGCAAACTATTGTAACAGACGGCAGCACGTCATGGTCATACACACCTGGTAAAAAGCAGGTTGTAATCGATAATTACAAGGAAATGGGAAATACCTTTTCACCTAACAAGTATCTTTTCCAGTATCCCGAAAATTTTTATTCCGATTTAGCGGGAACTGAAAAAATGAGCGGGACGGATGTGTATGTTCTTACGCTCAAGCCGAGGGAAAGCGGATACGTTAAATCAGCCAAGCTTTGGGTCGGCAAAGACGACTGGATGATTAAGAAAATATATATTGTTACCGAGGAATCTACTTTAACTTACTCGGTGAAAAATATTCAAACTAATACGGGTTTAAGCAATTCAAAGTTTTCGTTTACTCCTCCTGAGGGAACAGAAGTAATCGATATGAGATAGAAGCAAACATAAAATTAGCTTGGGCCGCGGAAGAAAAATTAATATAATAGTCAGCACGCTTCTTTTAGCTTTATTCTTATATCTGGCTTTTAGAAATGTTAACACTAACGAGCTGTTAAATATTTTAAAAACCACTAATTACCTTTATGTTGTCATCGGAATTTTTGTTGGAGTAGTCATTGGTTCGGCAATCAGAGCATTAAGATGGGGCGTTCTGCTTGAGCCGGTAAAAAAAGGCATCCATTTTAATAACCTTTTTGCGACTACGGTAATCGGGTATATGTTAAATAACCTTTTGCCGCGCTCGGGAGAAGTTGTAAGACCCTACCTGCTCGGCAGGCATGAAAACATTTCCCGCGCCTCTGCATTTGCAACCATTATTGTTGAGCGGATTATCGATACTGTTATGTTTTTGATTATGTTCGGAATTGCTCTTATTTATTTTAAGGAAAAAATTACTAACGCCATTCCCCAAATCGGCTCAGCGGTGATAGTTCTTGCCGCCGTAATTTTTCTGCTTCTTGGGTGGATAATATATATGATGTGGAACCCTGAACAGAGCTTAAAAATCGTTAAATTCTTCACAAAGTTTTTGCCCGATAAGCTCCACACGAAAGTCGATGAGATTTTCATTTCTCTTTTAAACGGTTTTGATGTCCTAAGGAAGCCGTCATTGTTTGTAAGGATAGCAATGTATTCAATTTTGCTGTGGGCGGCGTATTTAATGAGCACCTACATTCCGTTTTATTCATTTGATATACTGGTTGTAAACGATGGGACAAGCATCCTCCGCGGATTGTGGGACGCTAATTTGCTTCTTGTGCTGATTAACGTTGCTATGTTTATACCAGCGCCGGCGGCAACGGGACCCTACCACTACATCTGTAAAGTTACGCTTGTAAATATGTTTGCTGTTTCGGAAAGCAAGGCGCTTGGCTACGGCACGGCAACTCACGCGGTAATGTTCATTATGTTTCTGGTGCTGGGACTGTATTTTTTCGTTACATCGCAGTATAAATTCTCTGAAATTAAAACTTCACAGGAAGCAGTTAATTCATAATTCAAAATTTAAAACTTATAATTGCTTTTTAAATGAAAATTGGAATAATCGGAACGGGATATGTTGGACTGGTAAGCGGAGTATGCTTTGCAGAAAACGGCAACAATGTTATTTGTATGGATGTTGATGAAAAGAAAATCGAAAAGCTGAAAAAAGGCGACCCTGTCATTTACGAGCCCGGACTTGGGGAGCTTTTAAAAAAGAACATAGAAGAAAACCGCGTAAGCTTTACGACCAGCTTGAAGGAAGTGGTTCAGTCGAGCGATGTAATTTTTTTATGCCTGCCCACTCCCCCCCTTGAGGACGGCTCGGTTGATTTAAAGCATGTGCTCGATGTTTCCTCTAAAATGGCGAAATTTATAAACGGGTATAAAATTGTTGTAAGCAAAAGCACTGTGCCTGTTGGAACCTGCGATAAAATTAAAAAAATAATCTTCAAGAAGACTAAAAGAAAATTTGATGTCGTCTCAAATCCCGAATTTTTAAAGGAAGGCGCGGCGGTTAATGATTTTATGTCGCCCGATAGAGTCGTTATCGGAACACGCAGCAAAAAAGCGGCTGAAATTATGCGGGGACTCTACATCAGCTTTATGCGCGTATCGGAAAGAATTATTTTAATGGATGAACGCTCAAGCGAGCTTACCAAATACGCCGCTAACTCAATGCTCGCCCTCAGGATTTCTTTTATGAACGAGCTTTCCCGCTTAAGCGAAAAAGCGAAAGCTGATATCGATATGATTCGCGCAGGTATAGGCTCTGACCAGCGCATCGGCTCAAGCTTTTTATTCCCCGGCGTCGGCTACGGAGGAAGCTGTTTCCCCAAGGACGTTAAGGGACTCTTAAAAACGGCGGAGGAATACAGGTATGACTTCAAAATCCTTAAGGCAATCGATGAAATAAACCGCAGGCAGAAGTTGTTGTTCGTTAGTAAAATTCTGAATCATTATAATAATAATATTAAGGGAAAAACTTTTACTATATGGGGCTTGTCATACAAGCCGAGAACCGATGATTTAAGGGAAGCGCCGTCATTAACGATTATTGAGCTCCTGCTTAAAGGGGGGGCGAAAATCAACGCATGCGACCCGGTTGCAAACGATAACTTTAAATCGCTGTATGGCAGGAAATTTAAAGGTGTTAAGCTGTTTGATGATAATTACAAAGCTTTAAAAAACTCCCACGGACTGATACTTGTAACCGAGTGGAATGAATTTCGCCTGCTTGATATTGACAAAATGAAAAAGCTGATGAAAGGCAGGGTAATCTTTGACGGGCGGAATATATACAATCCAAAATTCATCAAATCCTCCGGTTTTAAGTATTACGGGATTGGCAAATAGCGAAATAGTGGATTGGTGAATTTATACAGAATTTATTGTTATTTGATTTATGAGGTTCCAATTATTTAAAGTATTTTTACTTCTTTTAATTGTTGCAGAAATATCATTACCGCAGACCCGAGACGAGCAGATATTAAAAGGCATCGATTACGTTTACCGCATTAAATTCGATTCCGCTAATGCTCTGTTTCAAACCTTTATAGACCAAAATCCCAAAGACCCCACAGGATATTTTTTCCAGGCGATGACCGAGTGGTGGAAAATTTATTTAAATAAAGAAGACCGCTCAAATGACGATAATTACCTGTCGAAAGTCGATAAGTGCATTAAAGTATGCGAGGAGCGGATTGATGAAAATGAAGACGATGACTGGGCAACTTTTCTGCTCGGAGGTGTAATCGGCTACCGCGGGTTTATGAATGTGATGCGCGATAACTGGCTCAAAGCAATCGACGACGGACGCGGAGGGCTTAACCTTGTGCAGAAAAGCTACGAAATGAATCCTTCGAACATTGATGCTACGCTTGGACTTGGCATATATAATTATGCGGTCGATTACGTGATTCAGCGATATCCGTTTTTAAAGGCGGTGCTGTTTTTCTTCCCCAAAGGGAATAAGGAGCTTGGCTTAACCCAGCTTAGAAACTGTGCGGAAAACGGAAGATTTTCAAAACCGGAAGCAAATGCAGTGCTCGCGTTTATTCACTTATCTTATGAAAAAAATTACATTGAAGCCGAAAAATATGCTTTAAAGCTTACCGGTATGTATCCGGAAAACCCCGTGTTTGAAAGATTTCTCGGCAGGTGCCATGTCGGACTTTACAGGTGGCAGTCGGGGGATTCTCTCTACCGAAAAATGCTTGTAAAAGCGGACAGCAATCAGTCAGGCTACAACAATAATTACATTAGGCGCGAAGCGAATTATTACCTTGGGCTATGCCTTTCAAGAATGAATAATTTTGATGAGGCGCTGAAATATTACCAGCTCGCAATCGAAATTTGCAAGGGTATGGAAAAACCGCAGGAGGAATCGCCTTACCATGTGTTTGCTGTCTTAGGTATTGGAATAATTTACGACCAGAAAGGAAACCGCTCGGAAGCCATTAAATATTATGATATGGTTTTAAATATGCGCGATGTGGAAAACTCCCGCGAAACAGCGCAGAAATTTAAGGATGAAGGATTTAAGTAATTATGGTATAACCAGTTCCTGCCCTATTTGAATTTTATTCGGGTCGCTAAGTTTATCCCTGTTAGCGTTGAATATATCCATATATCGGTTTGCATCGCCGTAATGTTCTTTGGCAATTTTGCTCAAAGTATCGCCTCTTTTTACAACGCAGGTTTTTGTTTCTTTCGATGCTCCGCCGGCTTCGTTAGAAGCGCCACCTGCATTACCTTCGTTTAACATTTATGCCTCCTAATTGATTGGCTGGCTTATTATTGAAAAATATATCCTATGTTTACTCTGTGCGTGCTGCCGACTTTGCCGAGTGAGTTCAGTGAATAATCGAACATATATTTATCGGCAAACTTTATGCCGAGTCCCGTTGAAAAACCAGCAATACCTAATGATGTGCCAAGCTTCATGTCCTGTCTTTTCTCATTATTGTATCCCAGCCTGACGGCAACATGCTCACTGAAGGTAAACTCGCCGCCGATGGCAAAAGATTTAATGTGCTGAATTAGTTTTTCCCTGCTTTCATTAAGCTTACTGAAAGTTACGCTGATTCTGGCAGGCGTATGCTCAAGTTTTTTGGAAAAACTTACTCTGAGGTCAAGGGGAAGCTTTTCTTTGGTATCGATGTATGAATCTAACTGTGCGCCGAGATTGTTTACGCCGAGACCTATCCCGATTTGCTGTTCGGGAATTAAATACAATAAGCCAAAGTCAAGAGCTACAGCCGATGATTTGTATTCGGCTATTCCGGAGTAAACGTATTTTACAGTTACGCCGTAGTTAACGACCTCGTAAATATAATTTGAAAATCCAACTGATACCATTAAATCATTTGCACCGAATGTTTCACCTGTTGCAACTCCGTTTTCATCAGCTCTATCGAATGAACCGTAGTCAAAATATTTTACTCCGAGCCCGAACCAGCCGATATCTTTATATTTTTGCGCGTAAGCAAGCGTCCCGAAATTTATGTCGAGGAGATATTTTCCAAACCCGCCGGATACTTTATTTTGCGTTATTGTGCTGAGTGTAGCCGGATTATAAAACATCGCATTCGGGTCATCCGTATAGGTATCAAAAGCTCCCGCCAAAGAAGATGCTCTTGCACCCGGCTCGACTCTCAAAAAGTCGAAAGCAGGAATTTCTGTCTGAGAAATAAGCTTCGAACTTGATAGAATTAAAAGCGTCACTAAAGGGATAAAAAGCCTGATTTTTCTTAACATTTTAATGATTTTGATTATGATTTACTATAATATTTCAAAATTATCGTATTTGTTTTTAAAGTCAAGCCATTCAAACTTGCAGGAATCTACATTAGAATGTGAAGGACCTTCTTTTGCTTTTTTAACCAGTTCGACAAGGAATTCTTTTCTTCCTTCGGCTGTGATTTCAACGTCACCGTTAAATAAGTTTTTGACATATCCTTTTAGTCCCAAATCACTTGCAATTCTGGCTATAAAATACCTGAAGCCAACGCCCTGCACCCTGCCTGAAACAACAATTTTAACCGATGAAAGGTTAATATAGTTCATTATTTAAGCAGATTTTTTTAATACATAATTCTTAATATATTCAAATGTTTCCGAAAATAATATTCCGCTAATCATCAATATTCCGCCGATTACCTGCAAAAAGTTAAAGTATTCTTTTATAAATATTGCCGAAAGCATCACCGCCGCGGGCTGTTCCCATGTATATATTATCGATGCTCTTATCGGCGTTGTCATTTTCTGGTATTTGTTTAAAAGAATTGTAGTAACAAATGTTGCCAAAATTCCCATATACAAAAATGAGAGAATATCTTCTCCGGTAAATTTAATTGACGTAAAATCCTCGAACATAAATCCTAAAACGAAAGACATTAAGACAACAAACCACAATTGTAAAAAAATCAGAGTCACTATATCATACTTATTTGTGTATACATCGACATAAATGATGTAAAACGCCCATGCAAAAGGGCAGATTAAAGTTATCGCGTCCCCGATGTTAATTCCGTTTAAGTGCGGCTGGGTGAGAAGAAAAAGTCCGGTTGTAACTATAATTACCCCAATCCAGTTTTCAAACAATACGGTTTTTTTTATGATTAAAAACTGAGCGAACGGAACGATTAAAATGGTTATCCCTGTAATCAGGGCGGAATTCGAGGCGGTTGTATCAATCATACCAATTGTTTGCGAACCGAACCCAATCATTTGAAAAACACCAAGCACTAAACCTGCTTTTAAAATGTTTATATCATTTAGTTGAAGCTTATTAAAAAAAATAATTGTAAATAAAACGGCTGCAAGCAGAAATCTGATGCCGATAAAATAGAAAGGGGGTATCGATAACACTGAAACCTTAACTATGGGGAACGTTCCCGCCCAGATTGTTGCAACTAAAAACAGAAGGAACTCGGCTTTAAGTCTGGTCAAATACTGCTATGGCAAAAGTTTGCTTATTAATTGAGGGACGAAGGGAATATTTTCTCTGTATATGATGATAAGCGAGATAATAAACCATATTAAAACATCCAGAATAATCGGAATGTCTTTTGTTACAATTGTTGTGGGTGATTCTCCCATATTTTTCTGGTGCATAAGATACATATAGCGGAAGATTCCGTAAATAACAAATGGAGTTGTGTAAATCAGCTTGTCGGTTCCAAAAGTAGCAACGGTTCTTTCAGAAACAGTATACAGAGCGTATGATATTATTGTTCCCGCCGCGGCAATTGTATTTATCTGGTCGGCAAATTCAACGGAATACTCCTTTAAAACCTTCCTCTGTTTTTCGATATTTTCCTGGTTAATCGTTTGGGAAAGCTCGCTCCTTCTTTTTGAAATTGCAAGAAACAGAGAAATGAATATGGTAGTAAGCACCATCCAGCTTGAAATCGGGACCGCTATTGCAGCCGCTCCTCCAAGTACTCTAAGCATAAAGCCGAATGATATAAAGAAAACATCAAGCAGAACCATTGATTTAACCCGTAAAGAATAAATTAAGTTTGTTATTATGTATAAAATGATTAAAAAGGAAAATACTCCTCTTTGGAAAAGGAGAGCGGCAATGATTAATATAAATAATATAGCAAGGAAAATCAGAGCCTGCTTTATAGTGATTTCGCCCGATGCTATGGGCCTGTATTTTTTCTTTGGATGGACACGGTCAGATTCAACGTCAAGAATATCATTAATTATATATACAGCACTGGAGGCAAGCGAGAATATAACAAATGCCACAATGGAAGGAATTAAATATTCTAAATGAAATACATGTTTCGAAAAGAGAAGAGGAGCAAAAACAAAAAGATTTTTAATCCACTGCTTGGGCCTTATTAATTTTACAAAATTTACAAGCATTAATTTAAGTTTAGGCTATCCCAGTTAATTTTGTAAACAAACATTTCAATTCCGCCGCTAATTGTATTTTTTTCAAGTTTCGCCGAATAAACTTGCTCAAGTGCAACTGAATAATTTTCCATTATATATTCGTACCACTCAGGGTAAATTATAATATAATTCACATCCTTGGATTTCAGCAATTTAAACAACTCTCTTGCTCCGTCTTCATAGCTCAATTTTTGAAACTGAAACACTTCCGGGGTTACAAGTCCAGCCATATCGACAACATATTTCTTCGTGATAAAAGTAATCGCGCCTATATCATTCATCCCGAATGCTTTTTCATCAGGCAGGCTTATTTTTAGCCAATTAGCTGTCTTCACCTGCTGATTATTGATGTTTTCAACATTCCACCCCAGTGCGTTTGCAAAAACAACTGTGCTGTTTAATGAAAAAATCAAAACCAGAGCGATAGAAATTTTTCTGAGTAAATTATATTTCTTAAATTCTTTGCTTTGTATATATATATGAATTTTACGCAATATATAAATTGAAATAATGTTAATAAATGGAATAAGGGGAATTAAATATCTTCCGTGATGCCGCCAATTCGGCGCTGCAATTGAAGACACTGCTGGAAGTAAAATAACCCACAGGTTAATCATAAGAAACTTTTTATCTGCTTTCTTTGTGAGAAGTGTGTAAATAAAATAACCCATTGAGGTGAACCATAAAA
>Ga0326597_10012301_pt1 | contig 11286 bp, 10 predicted proteins | sample RVTome_12_FD_203789 | JGI IMG/M metagenome (GOLD analysis project Ga0326597, IMG submission 203789) | Soil microbial communities from uranium-contaminated site in the Upper Colorado River Basin, Wyoming, United States - RVT100D185 | ecosystem: Environmental > Terrestrial > Soil > Contaminated >... | reverse complement strand
CTTGGACGCAGAACTACCCTAGCTCGATGGGATCGAGGGGGCCAAGCTTCCACAGCGAATGCCGGTCGTGCTGAATCGGGGCGAAGTCGATGCCTTGCTTTCTAAAGTGTCCGGCTTCCCGGGTCTCATCGTGCGTTTGCTCTACGGGACGGGCATGCGTCTCATGGAGGGCGTACGGCTGCGCATCAAGGACATCGACTTCGAGCGGCGCGAGCTCACGGTCCGCGAGGGCAAGGGGGCCAAGGATCGAGTGACCATGCTGCCCGAATCGCTCGCCGATCGCCTTCAAGCGCACCTCGGCTGGGTCAAGGCGACACACCTGGATGACCTTGAGCGCGGTCATGGCGATGTGTACTTACCTTTCGCTTTGGCGCGGAAATACCCCAATGCGAATCGCGAATGGTGCTGGCAGTATGCGTTTCCCGCGTTAGCCCTTTCGGTCGATCCACGCAGCGGCGTAACCCGCCGTCATCATTTCAACGAGCAGGCTGTGCAGCGCGCGGTCCGTCAGGCTGCGCTAGTCGCCGGCTTCGACAAACCCGTCAGCCCGCACACTCTGCGCCATTCTTTTGCAACCCATCTTATCGAGGACGGCTACGACATTCGGACGGTGCAAGAGCTCCTTGGCCATAAAGACGTCAGTACGACGATGATTTACACTCACGTGCTGAACAGGGGTGGGCGAGGCGTAAATAGTCCACTCGATCGGCGTCGAGATATCTATTCGAAAGCGCGCTAGCCGAACGGGCATGCCGCGCTCGATGCCAAGCGATTGGAGCTGCTTAGAGATATCGCACTAACCGCCAAATCCTAGCGGTTGTCATGAATCCGAGCAACCCTAGCTTGGACAATGGCGCGGAGTGCTTGCGAAGGTGGCGGTCGATCTCCTATCCTTCCTTGCGTACGCAACCCGCCGTAAGCATTCGGCATGAGGAAAGGTGACGACATGAAAATAGCGAGATTCAGCGTTGACGGCTGGGAAAGCTACGGACTGGTGGAAGGCGACCGGGTCCGGGTGATCCAGGGCGACGTCTTTGGGGAACATAAGGAGACGCAAGCGTCTTACCCCCTGGACCGGGTGAAGCTGCTGCCCCCTACCCGGCCCACTACATTCTGGGCCGTGGGACTGAACTACGCCGCCCACATCGCTCACCAGGAGGGTGCCCTGGATGCCGAGCGCATCCGCCGGGAGTCCCAAGGGTTCCGGCCCTGGCACAAGGGCGCCCACTGCATGATCGGCCAGAACGAGCCAGTGGTAATTCCCAGCGACTCCGACTACGTGCACTACGAGGGTGAACTGGTCATCGTCATCGGACGCCCCGCGCGCAAGATAACCCCGGAGCAAGCGCCCCACTTCATCTTCGGCTACAGCATCGGTAACGACATCAGCAGCGAGGGCTCCTGGCACCCCGACCTGTCCAACTGGCGCAAGAAGGGCAGCGACACTTTTGGCCCGGTTGGTCCGTGGATCGAGACCGACGTGGACCCGCACAAGCTGGAGGTCATCACCCGGCTCAACGGCCGCGAGGGCGACCGGGGCAGCACCTCCGGCATGGTGCACAACTGCTACGCCATCGTCAGCGGCATCAGCAAGTACGCCACCCTGCACCCCGGCGATATCATCCTCACCGGCGCGCCGGGTGCTGTTGAGCAGATCAAACCCGGTGACGTGGTGGAGGTGGAGATTCCCGGCATCGGCATCCTGCGCAATCCCGTCATCGGGGAGAATTAGCCGGACCATCCCAACGCATGCGGCGGTCAGCGTCAACCGAAAACATCGGTGGTGTACCGCGCAATGGGGCACACACTGTCAATGATCATCGAACCCAGAGCAGGCGTGATGAAGTAAAAGCGAGCGGTATAAAAGGTGTGTGCCGCCCCTATGTTGATCGGGTTGTCAGGCGGGAACCGGGACGCGGTGCAGCTTCACGCCCATTGCGACCGCGCTGTAGTAGCCCAGCAGCGCCAGGACCTCGGCGATGCCGTTGCGGCCGAGTACCCGTTCGGCGCGAGCGAATACCTCGTCGGAACCTGCGCCCGGCTGCATCGCGATTCTCGCCAGATCGTAGACGGTGCGCTCGCGCTCGTTGTCGAGTCCGGGCTCACGACCAGCACGGATGGCGTCGAACACGCTCTGCGGGATCCCGAGCTTGACGCAGGTTCTGGTGTGCACGGTCCAGACATACTCGCCCTGCCAATGATTGGCGATGATGCAGATCACCAGCTCGACCTCGCGCTCCGAGAGCGAGCTCTTCTTGTTGAGAAAGGTGCCGATCGTCTCCAGCGCGGCGGCAAGTCTGGGCGAGTGGATCCAGATCCTGTAGGGCGTCAGCAGCCGACCGCGCCCGGCGACAAGGTCGTTGAATACTTTCGCCTGATCGGCGGTCAACTCGTTTTCGGGAATATCCTTGATGCGAACGGATTCGGGCATCGGTCTGGCCTCCAAGGCTATTAGTTGCAATCCGGCCATCTTACAAGAAGGGCGTCCTGAAGTCCGGATACGCGCCGCCTTCTCTTCGCGGTACGCGTACCGCTCGTCGACACTACCGCCCTGCGAAAATGTCAGGCAAACCGTCCCCACACTTGCCACTGGAAAATAAGAAACGTTGTAATCGATTGTTCTGAACAGGGATGAGTAAGTTGAGGGGCCGACCGGTATCGCGCAGCTTCGCCCGGGGGTGTGCGTACGTACACGGGGTGACGCAGGTTCCGGTCCCGCGTTATCGCACCAGCGCGACAACGACGCACGACGAGCAATGTCGATTCGAGAACGCGCCGCAGCTCGGCACGCATGCACGGGCACTGCGGTGCTACGCCTCCCCGCGCTCGCATGCGAGGACGAAGAAAAGCATCAATTCATTCGCTATCATACGGCAACGAAACACTTGGGTCGCTCGTCCACGAACAGCCCGAAACCGCAGTTCCCTTCAGGAGCCTTCCATGAGCCACGCCCTCGCAGGTCTACGCGTCATCGACATGACGCACAATCAGGCGGGGCCCGCCTGCGCACAGATGCTTGGATTTCTGGGTGCCGACGTGATCAAGATCGAGGAGCCGAAAGGCGGTGACATCGCGCGCGCGCAGAACAACGACGAGCTGTTCTTCCTCGCGTTCAATGCCAACAAACGCAGCCTGACGCTGAACCTCAAGACCGACGAGGGTAAGGCGCATTTCAGGACGATCATCGCGCAGTCCGATGTGCTGATCGAGAACTTCGGGCCCGGCGCGCTCGACCGGCTGGGCTTGGGGTGGAACGACCTGCAGAAGATCAACCCGCGCCTGATCTTTGCAACTATCAAGGGCTTCGGCACCTATGGTCCGCACGCGCACATGAAAAGCTTCGAGCCGATCGCACAGGCGATGGGCGGTGGCATGTGCGTCACCGGCGTCGCGGACGGACCGCCGACGTATAACTGGCCTTCGATCGGCGACAGCGGCACCGGCATGCACATGGCCATCGCCATACTCGCCGCGGTCAATCAGCGCCATGCCACCGGACGCGGCCAGCACGTCGAGGTTTCGATGCAGGAGTCCGTGTTGAACCTGATTCGTGTCAGCCTGCGCGAGCACCAGCGCACCGGCGTGCCGGTGCGAACCGGCAATCAGCTGGGCAAGACGGTGCCGGGCACGACCTACCGATGCGCGCCCGGCGGTCCCAACGACTGGGTCTATATTTATGCCCAACCGCAGATGTGGCCCGCGGTATGCAAAGTGCTCGGACGGCCCGAGCTCGAGCAGGATCCCTTGTATAAGACACCGAACGATCGTTGGGAAAACCGCGCAGCGCTCGACGCCATCGTCACCGAGTGGACCTCCGCCCGCAGCAAGCACGAGGTCATGAAGCTGATGGGCGACGCCGGCGTGCCGGCGGGCGCCTGCCAGGACACCGGCGAGGTTCTCGCAGACCCGCACCTGAAAGCACGCGACATGATCGTCGAGCTTGATTATCCGCCGCGTGGCGCCTTCATGACGGTGGGCTGTCCCCTGAAGCTCTCAGATTCGCCTGCTCGCATCACCCGCCCGCCCATGCTCGGCGAGCATACCGAAAGCGTGCTGGGCGAACTCTGTAGCGTACCGCCCGAGGACGTAAAGCGCATGAAGAAGGACGGCATTGTCTAACCACAACTTCGCTGTCCATCGACATGGCCAGGTGCGGCGAGAATAGACATTTCGGGCACAGGCGGAGGCGCCAATGACTCCTCTCTCACAGCAGACAATCCTCATCACCGGAGCGACCGACGGCCTCGGTCGCCAACTCGCCGAGCACCTTGCTCGTAGCGGTGCGCGACTGCTATTGCATGGGCGCAACGCGGCGCGCGGATCAGAAACGCTGCGCACGATCCGAGCCGCAACGGGCAACGAGCGTCTCGAGTTTGTTCAGGCCGATTTCGCATCACTAGCCGAAGTGCATGCAATGACGGCTAAGCTGGCAAGCGAGCAACAGCGTCTCGACGCGATCGTCAACAACGCCGGCATCGGATCGGGCCGCCGCGGCGCCCCGCGAGCGCTGAGCCGCGACGGGATCGAACTTCGGTTCGCGGTAAATTATCTCGCGCCGTTCGTCCTCACGCGCGCGCTGCTCGATCTTCTCAAGCGCTCGGCCCCTGCGCGCATCGTCAACGTCTCGTCGGCCGGCCAGCAGGCCCTGAACTTCGACGACCTCATGCTCGAGCGTGGCTACAGTGGCGCGCGCGCCTACTGCCAAAGCAAGCTCGCGCAGATTCTCTTCACCTTTGATCTGGCCGCGGAGTTGCAGGGAACCGGCATCACCGTCAACTGCCTGCATCCTTCGTCACTTATGCCGACCAAGATGGTATTGGAGGGGTATGGATACACGATGAGCACGATCGAGCAAGGGGTCGATGCCACGGCTCGTTTGCTGACGGACCCGGCGCTCGATGCGGTCAGCGGGCGTTATTTCAATGTCCTGCGCGACGCGCAGGCCGATCCCCAGGCCTACGACGTCGAAGCGCGGCGAGCCCTTCGCGCTGCCACGGAGCGGTGGGCCAGCGCACAATCTGGCTAAGCGCCGATCGAGCCACGCCGTGCCGACGTAGCCTGGGCATTTCCTTCCCGCCCCAAGAGCGCATGCTGCCATATTTTCTCTGCGATCGGTTGATGCCTAAAGATTTCCATGTTCGTGCCGTAGCTCGTCGTGGAATGACCGGGTCGAGTCCTGCACACTCGGCGCGCGCATCCCGGCCGTGCATGCGGCGCTACAGGCAGACGACACCGAAAACCGTGCAGAAGCGAAAGACGACGATATGCTCAAATGGATCGCGAGTCGGTTCTTGCCGACAGAACACGCAGATGGCGCCCACGGTTCAATCAAAGCGATTGGCCCGCTAATTGCACGGATCGATACCGAGCCGCCAGAGCGCGCGGTCAAAACGACCGCCAATCATCTCGAGAATATGTCTCGTAGCGTGCTTGCCACGCCCAGCGGATGTCGCGCATTCAGGCAGCTCGATGAATACGCCCAGCGCCCGGTGACCGAGCTGTGGGATTTGCTGCTCGCTGACAACCTGGGACAGACCGTGTCGGACGCGGCTTGGAGCACGCTGACTCACTATTACCGGGTCGTCGGGTTAGGCTACCGCCATTGCCTGGAGAATTACGGTGCGCCTGCGGCGAGCTCGGAGCGGGATCATGCCGATGCGATGCTGATTGCCTGCCGCGCAATGATGGCGCACGCCAAGCATACGCTGCTGCTGCGTGTACGTTATCACAGCACTGGCCAAGACATCTGGTCCCACATCAGCAGCCTCATCGATTGGGTCGAGCGGCGCGGGAATGCAACGGCCCAAATACTGCCCTACTCGGACACGGCAATAGATACGAGCGTCGAGCGCGAGCTGCTGACGGCGCTTCTTATCGAGGTTGCACCCACCGCTAATCTCCTGCCCGGCCAGATCTATGCGCTCGACCGCCTGCTGCGCCTTTACGTAAGCTACTTCCGATTCTCGGAGAGCTACGACGAACAGAGGCGGCCTTTCGCTTTCGAGCCGTCAAGCAACGCCCCTCCCAAACGCTGGCTCAAGGGTATGAAGGAGCGTCCCGGGTTCCGATTTTTTGGCGTAGGTGCGGCCTACGTCGAGCTATGTAATGCCCGTGACCAAGCCAATGCAGCTCGCAGCCTTCCCGAGTGGATCGGCTCCATACGTTGCAGTACCGAAGATTTCCGGGAACTGCTTGACCGGCTGGTCGCGCAATGGTCGTTGCAGCCGCCACAGCGCCGTCAGCGGCGCGACGCCTGCGCCGGCGAAATCTTGGTCGCGCACGAATGGGGCGAAATTCGGTCGCTCGTGAAATTCAGCGAGCTGGCGCGCTCCGGCCAATCGTTCACATACAAGAGCACCGATGTTTACCGAATCAACACCGCGGTGCAGTCGCGTGCGAGTGAAACGCTTCGAGACCCCCGATCGGAGCAGTCGGTTGACCCACAAGAGGCGCTCCTCAACCTGTCATCGTTCGAGCAATCGCTCGACCATGATGCGACCGAACTCTGGACGCTGAACGACTCCAGTGAGGCGGGGCTAGGCGCTACGGCCGAATCAATCCCCTCGTGGGTGAGGGTAGGCTTGGTGGTCGCCTTTCGGCGCTCTGACAGCGTCGATTGGCAGATTGCAATCGTACGCCGACTGAACTGTGCCGCAGACGGTCGACTCACTATCGGCCTGACCAGGATAAGCGGCGCGGTGCGCTCTGCCCGGCTGCGGTTAGGCACCGGAGTCACAGACCGCAATGCGAACAGTACCGATCCGACCATCGTGTACGACGCGCTGATGCTCGGTGAGAGCGTGTCGACGCTTTTGCTTCCAATCGGTGTCTTCGACCAGTCATGGAAATACACATTGAGCTGGGATAATCAAAGGAGCATCGTAACGATGGAGAGGATGCTCGATCGCGGACCCAACTTCGAGCGCGTCGCGATCGCGCCGGTGGAGGCGGCGTGTGCTGTCTGACAGTTCACGCCTTCGCACCAGCAAACGCGCCGTCGAGCACATCGTCTCCGCCGTCGCGCAGTTGAGCGACACGCGCTCACTGGAAATGCTGTCCTCCGCATCGCGTAGCTGACCTGGAAGGTCGGTCAAGATAGGGAATATTCCGAGAACATGGCACAATAATTCGAATTCGATGTCGTCGTCATCGGCGCCGGCCTGGTGACTGTCAATCGTGCAGGTCGTTCCGGCGATGTCCTGTTGCGATCTCGACAGTCTGGTCACCGCCGGCATCGTGGTCAACGACGATCAATCGGCCATGGTCAGACCGCCGCTCACACTCAACACCTGGCCGGTCACGTAATCGGCTCGATTGCTCGCGAAGAACAGGATCGCGTCGGCGACTTCCGACGGCTTACCGAAGCGGCGAAACGGAATGGCGCGCATGAGCGCTTCGCGCTGCTTCTCCGGGATCGATGCCAGCAGCGGCGTATCGGTCGGACCAGGGCAGACGCAGTTCACATTGGTAGCGTAGCGAGCCGTCTCGCGCGCAAGCGCTTTGGTGAAGGCGATGACCGCGCCTTTCGCGCCCGAGTAGACTGCCTCGCCGCCGCTGCCGACACGCCCGGCGTCGCTTGCGACATTGACGATCTTGCCCGCAGGATGTGCCGTCAATTGCGCCAGAAAGGCGCGCGTGACGTTCAGCGTGCCGACATAGTTGAGATCGATCAATCGCCGCCATAGCTCGGGGCTCGTATCGGTGAACCGCTCGACCTTGCTCCAGCCCGCGGCATTGACCAGGATGTCCACGGACGCGTCGCTCGCGTGCACCGTTCCAACCAACTCCGCCACGGACTGTTCACTCGTCACATCGGTACGCACAAACGTCACCTGGCCGGGTCCGCTCGATTGTCCGGCTGCAACTCTTCCGTTCTCTGCATTGATGTCTGCGATGTAAACCCTGGCTCCGGCCTGCGCCAATCCGCTCGCCGCCGCCAGCCCGATCCCCGAAGCGCCCCCCGTTACGACTGCCACCTTGCCGTCAAACCTCATATCTCCAACTCCTCTCAGCGACTCATCTGCTCGATCTCGCCCGCGCCGTATCCCATCGCCGTCAGCACATCGTGGGTATGCTCCGCAAGCGTCGCGTAGTGTGGATTCTCGCTCAGTTCGGGGCGATCGCAGGCAGCGAAAAATCCCCGCCACTGCACATCGCTGGTGGCCATCAGGCACACATACCCGTCCTTGGTCTTGAACGGACGCCGATACGGCGTGAGCGCGCGATCGTATCCCAGCGCCCCCATCGGTTGATCGAAAGCGCCGCTCCAAAGATGCTCGATCAGATTGAACGACATCATGGTTTCGAGCATGGGCACCTGCACTTCCTGGCCTTCGCCCGTACGCTCGCGGTGCACCAGCGCCATCCCGATCGACGAGGCGAGGATATGCCCGCAAAACTTATCGGCGATGACCGTAGGCAGATAGCGTGGCTCGCCGGTTGCGAGTTCGGTGATACCCGCGATGCCGCTCTCGCCCTGGATCACATCGTCGTAGGCCGGCCGGTCGCGATACGGACCATCCTGTCGATACCCGGGCGCGAACGCATAGATGATGCGCGGGTTGCGAGCTGCCACGGCCGCGTAGCCGATACCGAGACGTTCCGCCGATGACGGTCGCATGCTGTGGACGAAGACGTCAGCCGCGTCGATCATCCGGTGCAATGCAGCGAGCGCCGCGGGCCGTTTGAGATTCAGCACGACGCTACGCTTGTTGCGATTCATACAGACTATCGTCGGCTTCTGCGTCCGCGCCGTGATCCTCGGGCGCGCTGCGCGCGACCAGAAATCCGGTCAAGTAACATCGCGAAGGCGCTTCGGGGCGCAGCTCGCGCGCAAAGGCCTGCTGGTTGTCGGGGCCGACGAGGTCTAGGCGCAGCGCCTCAACGAGGTTTGCGCGTGCTGCCGATGGCGTCAGCGACATGGTAGCCGCTCAGCTCAAGCCGCCGATGACCAGAACCAGGCTTTACGGGGCGCGAGCGGCGGCTGCGAAGGCCGCGCGAGGCTTGCCGGCGCCGTAACCTAGCGGTTGTGGCGTGTCTCCATGGCTCGCGTTAGCATGACGAACATCCGTGCACTGTCGTGCTAACGCGAGTTGAATCAGGGGAGGTGGAATTTGCGCGAATGGATACCGATCCTGACGTTCCCTCTGAATACACAGCCAGGAGAAATCCGCGATATTTCACTCGACAAGCGCAGCGATTAGGGTGGGACATGCCGAACCCGAGTAAGACGTGTGCAATTCGAATTTTCGACTTCCCGACATCCAATTCGCCGCCTCGCCACCGAATGGGGTACGATCGCCAGCAGGTAGAACGACACGGAGGGAGCGATGACGGACGAGATCAGGCTAGACGGCAAGGTCGCGATCATCACGGGCGGCGCACGCGGGCTTGGCCGTTCGATGACGTTGGCATTGGCGCAAGCTGGTGCGCGGGTCATCGCCGTGGACCGGCTCGCGGAAAATCTGGCGAACGTGGAACGCGAAGCGCAATCTCTGGCGAACGGCGGCGCGGTTGTCGGCATCGCGGGCGACATTCGCGAGGCGCAGGACTGCCGGCGCGCGATCGACGCCGCGCACGAGAAGTTCGGTGGCCTCGACATTCTGATCAACAACGCCGGGCTGCTCCCCTCTTACGCCTATCCTGGGCGTTTCCTCGATAACGCGCCACCCGCCAAGTTCTGGAACATCGACGACGACGTCGTGCGCAACGTGATCGACACGAACTATGTCGCACCCGACCGAATAACGCGCTACGCCGTACCGCACATGATCGCCAAGGGTTGGGGGCGAATCATCAGCGTGACCACGCGCCTTAGCACCATGAACCGCAGCGGCGCATCGCCTTACGGACCATCCAAGGCCGCGCTCGAAATGGCCTCCGAGATCTGGATGAAGGATCTGGAGGGCACGGGCGTCACGGTGAACATTTTGAACCCGGGCGCGGCGGCCGACACGCCCGGATTTGCTACGCTGGAGGAAAAGCAAGTCGCAACCGCGTCACGCGGCCTTTTCATGATGGACCCCGACAAGATGCGCGCGCCGATCGTGTGGCTCGTCTCGCACGCCACCGACGGCATCAATGGCATGCGCTACGATGCGCTGGAGTGGGACGCCGGCCGCCCGGCTGAACAGCAGGCGGCGCTGCACGGTCGGCCACTCGGTTTCGATCTCAAAGCGAAACCCAGCTGAGTCGCAGACGAAGCGCGTGAAGAGGGCCACGCCATCGGCATGCGGGTGTGCGCTCGTGTGCTACAGCGGCATGACGCGACTCAAGCGCGGACGAAGTCCCGTGTCTTACACATCCATCCCGAAGTGCAGGCGCCGGTAGGGGATGCTGATGACGTTGCGTGATATGCGCAGATCGATCACCATCGGCCCGTCGCCGGCGAGAAATTCGTCGATCGCGGCGCCTAGTTCGTCTAACGTGCGTGCGCTCTGGCCGCGGCAGCCGAAGTCGCGTCCGAGCCCCGCGAAGTCCGGAGACTTCACGAAGGACAGCATCGGGTCGCGCTCGTGGGCGCGCAGCTTATGGTATTCGGCCCCATAGGCCTCGTCGTTCACGACCACGTACAGGAACTTGAGGCCCAGACGCGCTACGGTGTCCAGCTCTTGAATGTTCTGCAGCGCGCTGCCGTCACCCTCTACGCACACGAGCGGACCACCTGCCCCGAGGGCAGCCCCGACGCCGGTTGAAAGCGCTTGCCCGATACATCCGAATGAAGTGCAAAAGATCTGCAGCCCACGCCGCCGCTTCATCAGCATGACGCGAAATGAGCAGGCATGGGCATTGCCGGAAGATACCAAGTGGACTTCGGGCGGTAGTTTCTCGTCCAGTAATGCCACCGCCTCGCGCGGATCCACCGTGCCCTCTTCGATTTCGAATTCCGCCGGATCGCGTCCCGCGTTCACGATAATCCTGCGCACATCGGGGGTATGAAAGCCTCGACCGCTGACGCCGTCGCGCTCGAGCAACTCGACCAGCTCTTGCAGGGTCGCTGTGGCGTCGCCCTGCAGATAGCAATCGGCCCCACGGTCATTACCCATCACCATGTGCCGTTCGATGTCGATGTGGATAAAGCGCGCCTGCGAATAGAGATAGCCGCCCGCCAGCGTGTGCGTGCTCAGTCGCGCGCCGACGGCAACGACGCAGTCCGCCTGTTCGAAAAGCTGCATCACCTCGCGCGAGGAGAACAGCCCCGATACGCCCACGTAGTATTCCGAATCGGCGAGCGTGCCCTTGGCAACGAGCGTAGTCGCGACCAGCGCACCAATGCGCTCGGCCAGC
>Ga0326597_10012300_pt1 | contig 11286 bp, 10 predicted proteins | sample RVTome_12_FD_203789 | JGI IMG/M metagenome (GOLD analysis project Ga0326597, IMG submission 203789) | Soil microbial communities from uranium-contaminated site in the Upper Colorado River Basin, Wyoming, United States - RVT100D185 | ecosystem: Environmental > Terrestrial > Soil > Contaminated >... | reverse complement strand
CGACGAAGAACGTCGATCGCCTCGAGCAGCGTGCGCACAAAGCGATTCGCGATCCAGCCAAGCCGTTCTCCCGCGGTGCACCATGCGGTGAACGCGGTGGCATCGAAATCCCGTGCGAGCGCGAGCAGATCTGCGATCGAAGCCCTAGCCGGGGCCGGATTTCCGTACGCCAAGCGCCTTGACGCTATGTCAAAAAGGCCTTTATAATCCGGCCTCTTTTTTCGCGCCAGGGCGGCTACGGGTGTGGAGCCCGCGGCCGCCCGGTTCGTTTCTGGAAACGCAAAAACATGCCAACCGTCAATCAGTTAGTGCGTAACGGGCGTGCTGCAAAGCGCCCGAAATCCAAGGTCCCGGCGCTCGCCGGCGCGCCGCAAAAGCGGGGGGTGTGCACGCGCGTCTATACCACGACGCCGAAGAAGCCGAACTCGGCACTGCGCAAGGTGGCCAAAGTGCGGCTGACCAACGGCTTCGAAGTGATCGGCTACATCGGCGGCGAGGGCCACAACCTGCAGGAGCACTCGGTGGTGCTGATCCGCGGCGGCCGCGTCAAGGACCTGCCGGGCGTGCGCTACCACATCGTGCGCGGCTCGCTCGACACGCAGGGCGTCAAGGACCGCAAGCAGAGCCGCTCGAAGTACGGCGCCAAGCGCCCGAAGGCGGCCTAAGACACCCGGCGCAATAAGAGGACACCATGCCCCGTCGCAGAGAAGTTCCGAAGCGCGAGATCCTGGCGGATCCGAAGTACCACAACACGGACGTCGCGAAGTTCGTCAACGTGTTGATGACGCGCGGCAAGAAGTCGGTCGCCGAGCGCATCATCTACGGCGCGCTCGACACGATCAAGACCAAGTCGGGCAAGGACCCGATCGAGGTCTTCACGCAGGCGGTGCAGAACGTGAAGCCGGTGGTCGAGGTCAAAAGCAGGCGCGTCGGCGGCGCCAACTACCAGGTGCCGGTCGAAGTGCGCCCCGTGCGCCGGGTCGCGCTCGCCATGCGCTGGATCCGTGAGGCGGCGCAAAAGCGCGGCGAGAAGTCGATGATGGTGCGGCTCGCGGGCGAGCTGCAGGAGGCGGCCGAGGGCCGCGGCGGCGCGATGAAGAAGCGCGAGGAAGTTCACCGCATGGCGGACGCCAACAAGGCGTTCGCGCATTACAGGTTCTGAGGACCGGCGCCCGGGCGGGGCCGTGAGACGAGACAAGGATGGGCATGACCGTGGCACGCAAGACACCTATCGAGCGCTATCGCAACATCGGTATCAGTGCGCACATTGATGCAGGCAAGACCACGACCACCGAGCGCATCCTGTTCTATACCGGCGTGTCGCACAAGATGGGCGAAGTGCACGACGGCACCGCGACGATGGATTGGATGGAGCAGGAGCAGGAGCGCGGCATCACCATTACGTCGGCGGCGACGACCTGCTTCTGGAAGGGCATGGACCTGTCCTTTCCGGAACACCACATCAACATCATCGACACCCCGGGTCACGTCGACTTCACCATCGAGGTGGAGCGGAGCCTGCGCGTGCTCGATGGCGCGTGCATGGTGTACTGCGCCGTGGGCGGCGTGCAGCCGCAGTCCGAGACGGTGTGGCGCCAGGCCAACAAGTACCGCGTGCCGCGCCTCGCGTTCGTCAACAAGATGGACCGCGTCGGCGCCAACTTCTTCAAGGTCTACGACCAAATGAAGGCGCGCCTGAAGGGCAACCCGGTGCCGATCCAGATCCCGGTCGGCGCCGAGGATAAATTCCAGGGCGTGGTCGACCTCGTGTCGATGCAGGCGATCTACTGGGACGATGCCACGCAGGGCATGAAGTTCGAGCGCAGGGACATCCCGGCCGAGCTCGCGGACACGGCCAAGCAGTGGCGCGAAAAGATGATCGAGGCCGCGGCCGAGGCGAACGAGGAGCTGATGAACAAGTACCTCGAGTCGGGCGAGCTCTCGAGCGAGGAAGTCAAGAAGGGCCTGCGCATCCGCACGATCAACAATGAGATCGTGCCGATGCTGTGCGGCTCGGCGTTCAAGAACAAGGGCGTGCAGGCGATGCTGGATGCGGTCGTCGAGTACCTGCCCTCGCCGATCGACATCCCGCCGGTCAAGGGCCAGAAGGAGAACGGCCAGCCGGATGTGCGCAAGGCCGAGGACAACGAGCCGTTCGCCGGGCTCGCGTTCAAGATTGCGACCGATCCCTACGTCGGCCAGCTGACCTTCATCCGCGTGTACTCGGGCGTGCTGAGCTCGGGCGACACCGTCTATACGTCGATTCGCGGCAAGAAGGAGCGCGTCGGCCGTCTGCTGCAGATGCACGCGAACGAGCGCAAGGACATCAAGGAAGTGCGCGCGGGTGATATCGCCGCCGCGGTCGGCATGAAGGAAGTGACCACCGGCGAGACGATCTGCGACGTGAACAAGGTGATCGTGCTCGAGAAGATGGAGTTTCCCGACCCCGTCATTTCGCAGGCGGTGGAGCCGAAGACCAAGCCCGACCAGGAGAAAATGGGCCTCGCGCTCAATCGCCTGGCGCAGGAAGACCCGTCGTTTCGCGTGCGCACCGACGAGGAGTCGGGCCAGACGATCATTTCGGGGATGGGCGAGCTGCACCTCGAGATCATCGTCGATCGCATGAAGCGCGAGTTCGGCGTCGAGGCGAGCGTTGGCAAGCCGCAGGTGGCCTACCGCGAGACGATGAAGAGGGCGGTCGAGCAGGAAGGCAAGTTCATCAAGCAGTCGGGCGGCCGCGGCCAGTACGGCCACGTCGAGTTGCGCCTCGAACCGCAGCCCTCCGGCAAGGGCTACGAGTTCGTCGACGCCATCAAGGGCGGCGCGGTGCCTCGCGAGTTCATCCCCGCAGTCGAAAAGGGTGTCAAGGAGGCGCTGCAGGACGGCGTGCTCGCCGGCTTCCCGGTGGTCGACGTCAAGGTGACGCTGTTCTACGGCTCCTACCACGAGGTCGACTCGAACGAGAACGCATTCAAGATGGCGGCCATCTTCGCCTTCAAGGACGGCATGAGGAAAGCCACGCCGATCATTCTTGAGCCGATCATGGCGGTCGAGGTCGAGACCCCGGAAGAGAAGATGGGCGACGTGATGGGCGACCTGTCGTCGCGCCGTGGCGTCATCCAGGGCATGGACGACCTGCCGGGCGGCAAGGCGATCAAGGCCGAGGTCCCGCTGGGCGAGATGTTCGGCTACTCGACGACGCTTCGCTCGCTGACCCAGGGGCGCGCCACCTATACGATGGAATTCAAGCACTACGCCGAGGCGCCGAAGAGCGTTGCCGAAGCGGTGATCAGCGCGAAGAAGTAATCAATCGGGGATCCGAGGAACGGTCATGGCAAAAAGCAAATTTGAGCGTACCAAGCCGCATGTGAACGTGGGCACGATTGGACATGTGGACCATGGCAAGACGACGCTGACGGCGGCGATGACGAGCATTCTGTCGAAGAAGTTTGGTGGGGAGGCGAGGAGCTACGAGCAGATTGACTCGGCGCCAGAGGAAAAGGCGCGCGGCATCACGATCAACACGGCGCACGTGGAGTACGAGACGGCCAAGCGCCACTATGCGCACGTGGACTGTCCGGGGCATGCGGACTACATCAAGAACATGATCACGGGTGCGGCGCAGATGGACGGGGCGATTCTGGTGGTGTCGGCCGCCGATGGGCCGATGCCGCAGACGCGCGAGCACATTTTGCTGGCGCGCCAGGTCGGGGTGCCCTACATCGTGGTGTTTCTGAACAAGGCCGACATGGTCGATGACAAGGAGCTCCTGGAGCTGGTGGAGGTGGAGGTGCGCGAGCTGCTTTCGAAGTACGACTTTCCGGGCGACAAGACCCCGATCGTGATTGGCTCGGCGTTGAAGGCGCTCGAGGGCGACCAGTCCGAGCTGGGCGAGGCGGCGATCTGGAAGCTCGCCGAGGCGCTCGATGCCTACATTCCGGTGCCTGAGCGGGCGATCGATGGGGCGTTTCTGATGCCGGTGGAGGATGTGTTCTCGATCTCGGGGCGTGGCACGGTGGTCACGGGGCGCGTGGAGCGTGGCGTGGTCAAGGTGGGCGATGAGATCGAGATCGTGGGGCTGAAGCCCACCATCAAGACGGTGTGCACGGGCGTGGAGATGTTCAGGAAGCTCCTGGACCAGGGTCAGGCGGGGGACAACGTGGGGGTGTTGCTGCGCGGCACCAAGCGGGAAGAAGTGGAGCGCGGGCAGGTGCTGGCGAAACCCGGCTCGATCACCCCGCACACCAAGTTCGAGTGCGAGGTGTACGTGCTCTCCAAGGAGGAAGGCGGGCGGCACACGCCGTTCTTCAACGGCTACCGGCCGCAGTTTTACTTCCGCACGACCGATGTGACGGGCTCGGTGGAGCTGCCCAAGGGCACCGAGATGGTGATGCCCGGGGACAACGTCAAGATGGTGGTGACGTTGATTGCGCCGATTGCGATGGAGCAGGGCCTGCGCTTTGCCATTCGCGAGGGCGGGCGCACCGTGGGCGCCGGCGTCGTCGCCAAGGTCGTCGAGTAAGCGTGCAACAGGCCAATAGCTCAACTGGCAGAGCGTCGGTCTCCAAAACCGAAGGTTGGGGGTTCGATTCCCTCTTGGCCTGCCAATAACCTGATCAGGACATGGTCGACAAGATCAAGCTGGTAGCGGCAATCGCGCTGGTGGTGCTCGGCATAGCGGGCTACTACTGGCTCGCCGAGGCGCCGATCGTGTTGCGGGTCCTCTCGGTCATCGGCGGCCTCGTCGCCGGTGGCCTCGTCGCCGCGCTGAGCGACCCGGGTCGCCAGTTCTTCACCTACGCGCGGGAATCCGTCGGCGAGGTGAAGAAGGTGGTCTGGCCGACGCGCAAGGAAACCCTGCAGTCCACGGCCGCGGTGTTCGCGTTCGTGGTCGCGATGGCGGTGTTCCTCTGGCTCACCGACAAGACCCTCGAGTGGGTTCTCTACGACCTGATCCTTGGATGGAAGAAGACCTAGTGGCGCGAACCGAGCAATCCACCATGAGCAAACGCTGGTACGTCGTGCACGCGTACTCGGGCTTCGAAAAGTCGGTGCAGCGCGCGCTGGAGGACCGCATCGCGCGCGCCGGCATGCAGGACAAGTTCGGCCGCATCCTGGTGCCGGTCGAAGAGGTCGTCGAAATGAAAGGCGGCCAGAAGCACATGTCGGAGCGCAAGTTCTTTCCCGGCTATGTGCTCGTCGAGATGGAAATGGACGACGCGACCTGGCACCTGGTGAAGAACACCAACAAGGTGACGGGTTTTGTCGGCGGCACCGCGACCAAGCCCGCGCCGATTTCGGAGCGCGAGGTCAACGCGATCATGCAGCAGATGCGCGAGGGCGTGGAAAAGCCCAAGCCGAAGGTGCTGTTCGAGGCGGGCGAGATGGTGCGCGTCAAGGAGGGTCCCTTCACCGATTTTCAGGGCACAGTAGAAGATGTCAATTACGAAAAATCCCGCCTTCGCGTGGCGGTCACCATTTTTGGACGCTCGACTCCGGTCGAGCTCGAGTTCGGCCAGGTCGAGAAGGCCTGACGCGGTCGTAACGGAACGGGGAGGGCGCAGGCGTCGCCCGCTTGGACCCGATAGGAGCCTCACATGGCAAAGAAGATCGTCGGTTTCGTAAAGCTTCAGGTGCCGGCGGGCAAGGCGAACCCTTCGCCCCCCATCGGCCCCGCGCTCGGCCAGCGCGGCCTGAACATCATGGAATTCTGCAAGGCGTTCAACGCGCAGACGCAAAAGGTCGAGCCCGGCCTGCCGCTGCCCGTAGTGATCACGGCCTTCTCGGATAAGAGCTTCACCTTCGTCATCAAGACGCCACCGACCACGGTGCTGATCAAGAAGGCGGCGGGCCTCGAGAAGGGCAGCCCGAGGCCGCACACCGACAAGGTGGGCAAGATCACGCGCAAGCAGGCCGAGGAAATCGCCAAGACCAAGATGCCCGATCTGAACGCGGCGGATCTCGAGGCGGCGGTGCGCTCGGTCGCGGGCAGCGCCCGCTCCATGGGCATCATCGTGGAGGGCCTGTAAATGACGACCCTCTCCAAGCGCAGAAAGTCCTTCGCGGGCAAGGTCGACCCCCAAAAGGCGTACTCGGCGGTCGAGGCGATGAAGCTCATCAAGGAAACTTCCACCGCGAAGTTCGACGAGTCGGTCGACGTTGCGGTCAACCTGGGCATCGACGCGAAAAAATCCGACCAGTCGGTTCGCGGCTCGGTCGTGCTGCCGGCAGGCACCGGGAAAACGGTGCGCGTGGCGGTGTTTGCCCAGGGCGACAAGGCGGCGGCGGCCAAGACCGCGGGCGCCGACATCGTCGGACTCGAGGACCTCGCCGAGCAGATCAAGGCCGGCAAGATGGAGTTCGACGTGGTGATCGCGTCGCCCGAGACGATGCGCGTGGTCGGCCAGCTGGGCCAGATTCTCGGGCCGCGGGGCCTGATGCCGAATCCCAAGGTGGGCACGGTGACGCCGGACGTCGCGGGCGCGGTGAAGAACGCGAAAGCGGGACAAGTTCAGTTCCGCGCCGACAAGTCGGGCGTCGTGCAGTGCCGGATCGGCCGCGCGTCGTTTACGGCCGAGCAGCTGCGCGACAACCTCGCGGCGCTGGTCGAGGCCCTCAACCGCGCCAAGCCGCAGAACGCGAAGGGCATTTATCTGAGGAAGCTTTCGGTGTCGAGCACCATGGGCGTGGGCGTCAAAGTGGATCTCGCCTCGCTCGCGGCGCAGCCGCAGGCATGAGGAGTGGAAGGAACGGGTAATTGGAACTTTGGGCTGCCGCCCGCCGGGGTATCGATCGGCGGGCTGCTGTCAAAGACCGTAGGGGCCGGAGCGGAAGGCTCGCTGAGGCTTAATGGAACGCAGCACCCTACGCAGACGGCGCACCCAAGCGCGGGGACCGCAAGGTTCCTGAAGAAAGGTCGCCGACGGGGTTCGGGAGAAGTGATTCCCGCGCCTTACAGAGGGGGCGGTCCGCGAGGATCGCTCGTGTGATCAACCGATGGACGAACGCGAAGCACGAAGCATGGGCGCAGGCCCGCGTAACGTCTTCGTACCTCGATGGAGGTAGACCTTGGGTCTTAGTCTGGAGCAGAAGCAAGCAGTCGTCTCCGAGATCTCGGGGCATCTGGCGAACGCCCAGGCGGTGATCGTCGCGGAGTATCGCGGCGTCAGCGTCGAGAGCGTGACCGGGCTGCGCGCGAAGGCGCGCAAGTCGGGCTTGTACCTGCGCGTGCTGAAGAACTCCCTGGCGCGCCGCGCCGTGGTGGGAACGCCGTTCGAGAAGCTGGCCGAGCAGATGAGCGGCCCGCTGATGTACGGCATCGCGCGGGACCCGGTGGCCGGCGCCAAGGTGCTGTCCGAGTTTGCCAAGGAGAACGAATTCTTCGTGATCCGTGGCGGGGCCATGGCCAACCAGCTGATTTCCGGAAAGGAAATCGGCGCGCTGGCCGCGCTGCCGAGCCGCGACGAGCTGCTGGCCATGCTGGTGGGCACGCTGCAGGCGCCCATCACGAAGCTCGTGCGCACCTTGAACGAGGTGCCGGGCAAGTTCGTGCGTGCGCTGGCCGCGGTACGCGATCAAAAGGAGAAGGCGGCGGCTTGAGCGCGCGAGCGCCGGGGGCCGGATGCCCGACTGTTCAAAGATCGAATCTTCAGGAACCTAACTTTATACCGGAGTCAAAGATGGAACGTGCACAGATTCTCGAAGCCGTATCGAAGATGACCGTCCTCGAGCTCTCGCAGCTCATCAAGGACATGGAAGAGAAGTTCGGCGTGTCGGCGGCTGCCGCGGTGGCCGTGGCGGCGCCGGCTGCGGCCGGGGGCGCGGCAGCGGCCGAAGAGCAGACCGAATTCACGGTGATGCTCACCGCGATCGGCGATAACAAGGTGAACGTGATCAAGGCGGTGCGTGAAGTGACGAGCCTGGGCCTCAAGGAGGCGAAGGACCTGGTCGACGGCGCGCCCAAGCCGGTCAAGGAAGGCGTCACCAAGGCGGAAGCCGACACGGTGGCGAAAAAGCTCACCGACGCTGGCGCGAAGGTCGAGATCAAGTAATGGAGCGCAGTGGGGCGGGCGGCCGGGCGGCCGCCTGCCTGCTGTCATTTCTGCTTTCGCTCGAGCGCAAAGCCAAGACGCCGCGAACCGCGCGGCCGCGTCTTGGCTTTGCCCTCTGCGGCAGCCGGACCAACGGCGTGCGGGGACTGTCGCCCCGCACCCGAGCGTCATTAAACGGGAGCCTTCATGACCTATTCCCTCACCGAGCGTAAACGCATCCGCAAGAGCTTCGCCAAGCGCGCGAGCGTGCTGAACGTGCCGTTCCTGATCGCGACGCAGCTCGAGTCCTACACGGCGTTCCTGCAGGCGCACGTCGCGCCCGAATCGCGCAAGAACGAAGGACTGCAGGCGGCGTTCACCTCGATCTTCCCGATCTCCTCGCACTCGGGCAACGCGCGGCTGGAATTCGTCAGCTTCCAGCTGGGCGAGCCGCCGTTCGACGTCAAGGAGTGCCAGCAGCGCGGCCTTACCTACGCCAGCCCGCTGCGCGCCAAGGTGCGCCTGGTGATCATGGACAAGGAAGCGCCCAAGCCCACCACCAAGGAAGTGAAGGAGCAGGAAGTGTACATGGGCGAGATCCCGCTCATGACCACCACCGGCTCGTTCGTGGTGAACGGCACCGAGCGCGTGATCGTCTCGCAGCTGCACCGCTCCCCGGGCGTGTTTTTCGAGCACGATCGCGGCAAGACCCACAGCTCAGGCAAGCTGCTGTTCTCGGCACGCGTGATCCCCTACCGCGGGTCGTGGCTCGACTTCGAGTTCGACGCCAAGGACATCGTCTACTTCCGCGTCGACCGGCGCCGCAAGATGCCGGTGACGATCCTGCTCAAGGCGCTCGGCTACTCGCCCGAGAAGATCCTGCAGGAGTTCTTCGATTTCGACACGTTCCACATCGACGCGAACGGCGCGCAGTTCGAGGTCATGCCTGAGCGGCTGCGCGGTGAAGTGGCGCGCTTCGACATTACCGACAAATCGGGCAAGCTGATCGTCGCCAAGGACAAGCGCATCACGGTCAAGCACACGCGCGACATGGAGTCCGCCGGCATCAAGCGCGTTGCCGCGCCGGACGACTTCCTGCTCGGCCGTACCCTGGCGCACAACGTCGTCAGCCAGGACACGGGCGAGATCATCGCCAACGCCAACGACGAGATCACCGAAACACTGCTCGCGAAGCTGCGCGAGGCGAAAATCGGCAAGATCCAGACCCTGTTCACCAACGACCTCGACCAGGGCGCGTACGTCTCGCAGACCCTGCGCGCCGACGAGACCGCAGACCGGGGCGCGGCGCGCGTCGCCATCTATCGCATGATGCGCCCCGGGGAGCCGCCGACCGAGGATGCCGTCGAGACCCTGTTCAACGGCCTGTTCTTCGCCGAGGAGCGCTACGATCTGTCGGCCGTCGGGCGCATGAAGTTCAATCGGCGCATCCTTGCACGGAGCGAGAGCAGCTGGCAGATTCGACTGAAGAACCTCGCGCTCGCCAAGGACGCGGACGCGGAGCTGCGCGCCCACTTCGGCAACGTTCCCGAGCTTTCACTCGGCAAGGCGAGCGTCGAGGGCGCAGCCACCGAGGCCGAGGCGCAGGCGGTCATCGACAAGATGTTCCACGACCTCAAGGGCAAGGGCGTCGACAAGCAGAAGCTCGAGGCCAAGGTCGAACCGCGCCTGACGCTGAGCCCGCGCGACATCGTCGAAGTGATCCGCATCCTGGTCGAGCTGCGCAACGGCCGCGGCGAGATCGACGACATCGATCATCTCGGCAACCGGCGCGTGCGCTCGGTGGGCGAGCTCGCGGAGAACCAGTTCCGTGCCGGCCTGGTGCGCGTCGAGCGCGCCGTGCGCGAGCGTCTGTCGCAGGCCGAAAGCGACAACCTCATGCCGCACGACCTGATCAACGCCAAGCCGATCTCGGCCGCGATCAAGGAGTTCTTCGGCTCGAGCCAGCTGTCGCAATTCATGGACCAGACCAACCCGCTCTCCGAGATCACGCACAAGCGCCGCGTCTCGGCGCTCGGGCCGGGCGGCCTGACGCGCGAGCGCGCGGGGTTCGAGGTGCGTGACGTGCACCCGACGCATTACGGGCGCGTGTGCCCGATCGAGACGCCGGAAGGCCCGAACATCGGCCTGATCAACTCGCTCGCGCTCTACGCACGCACCAACCGCTACGGCTTCCTCGAGACGCCGTACCGCAAGGTCAAGGACGACAAGGTCACCAACGAGATCGAGTTCCTGTCGGCGATCGAGGAAGGCAATTACGTCATCGCGCAGGCGAACGCTCAGGTCGACAAGAACGGCAAGCTCGTCGACACGCTGGTGTCGTGCCGCTACAAGAACGAATTCGAGCTCAAGTCGTCCGAGGAAGTGCAGTACATGGACGTGGCGCCCGCGCAGATCGTGTCCGTGGCGGCCTCGCTCATCCCGTTCCTCGAGCACGACGACGCCAACCGCGCGTTGATGGGCTCGAACATGCAGCGCCAGGCCGTGCCCTGCCTGCGCCCGGAGAAGCCGCTGGTCGGCACCGGCGTCGAGCGCACTGCCGCGGTGGACTCGGGCACCTGTGTCATCGCGCTGCGCGGCGGCATCGTGGACTACGTCGACGCCAACCGCATCGTGGTGCGCGTGAACGACGACGAGACCGTAGCGGGCGACGTCGGTGTGGACATCTACAAGCTCACCAAGTACACGCGCTCGAACCAGAACACCAACATCAACCAGCGTCCGATCGTGATGCAGGGCGAGCGCATCGCCAAGGGCGACGTGGTCGCCGATGGCGCCTCCACCGACCTCGGCGAGCTCGCGCTCGGCCAGAACATGCTGGTCGCGTTCATGCCGTGGAACGGCTTCAACTTCGAGGACTCGATCCTGATCTCGGAGCGGGTCGTTTCGGATGATCGCTTCACCTCGATCCACATCGAGGAGCTGACGGTGGTCGCGCGCGACACCAAGCTTGGCGCCGAGGAAATCACGCGCGATATCTCGAACCTGTCCGAAGGTCAGCTCTCGCGCCTGGACGAGTCGGGCATCGTGTACATCGGCGCCGAGGTCGAGGCGGGCGACGTGCTGGTGGGCAAGGTCACGCCCAAGGGCGAGACCCAGCTCACGCCCGAGGAGAAGCTGCTGCGCGCGATCTTCGGCGAGAAGGCTTCCGACGTGAAGGATACGTCGCTGCGCGTGCCTTCGGGCATCTCGGGCACCGTGATCGACGTGCAGGTGTTCACTCGCGAGGGCATCGAGC
>Ga0326597_10012299_pt1 | contig 11286 bp, 9 predicted proteins | sample RVTome_12_FD_203789 | JGI IMG/M metagenome (GOLD analysis project Ga0326597, IMG submission 203789) | Soil microbial communities from uranium-contaminated site in the Upper Colorado River Basin, Wyoming, United States - RVT100D185 | ecosystem: Environmental > Terrestrial > Soil > Contaminated >... | reverse complement strand
TGGGACAAGAAGCAACTTGCTTCTTGTCCCAGATGATCACACCAATCGGCACCCATTCGCATATGAGATATCCGCCGACCTCCTGACATTGACACTCCCAGACAACTACATTGTCATCCCACCTCGCGCCCTCGTTCACGAGATTGCAGGTTATGTCTGGGGTCTCGGCAAAGGCTGGGCGTGGGACGAACACCACTATGGCCACAACAAAGGCAAGGGTGAATCCAATGTGGCCACCTCTTCGATTGGTCTTCACGGCTCCCTCTTTGGTCCGCGCAGCCGTCGCCCAACCGATACGACCGAATTTTCGCCGGGTTGTTAGGTGCCGACAAGTCGTCGTAGGGACCTACAGAGAATTGCGGCGCTTGACCCCGGTCTCGACCATGCGATTCCGTGCGGGAGGATTACCCAGTACTCGGAGTCGACGGCGGGGCGTTCGTATTGGCTCCCGTTGAGCACAATGCCGAAGGAACACTCGCTCGACGAGTCCGCCCGCCACGCGGTGGTCCATCCATCCTCTCGCCATTGCCACTCTACGAGTCCGCCTAAACGCCCATCGCTCGCGCACCAACGGCGGGGTGGCGGTGGTTCGCGCACCGATCAGCTAGGACTACGAGATTGAAGCGCCACTGGCGTAACGAGGCGTGGATCTGTCTCCCGAGCGTAGTCGAAATCACTCGCCCGGGGAGGCGAGACCGGCATCGGCACGATCCGCACTCGCCGGGTGGTCCACGCGATCTGGGCGGATGCCGGCCATCATCAGCCCGAGGGCCTCGCGGGTGGCTTCCCCCCGGTCGACAACGCCGATGATCGCCCCCTCGTACATCACCGCGATGCGGTCCGACAGGGCCAGCACCTCGTCGAGATCTTCCGACACGATGAGGATCGCCGTTCCTCTGCGACGTTGTTCGATCAGCCGGCCGTGGATGTACTCGGTCGCTCCGACGTCCACGCCGCGCGTGGGCTGGGCCACGAGCAGCACACGGGGCTCGCCGGATAGCTCGCGGGCCAGGATCAGCCGCTGGATGTTGCCTCCGGAGAGGTTCCTGGAGTGGGTGTCGAGCGAGGGCGTCCGGACCCCGAACCGAGAGATCAGGTCCGCGCAGTGGCGCCGGATCGGCCCGAAGCGCAGGAACCCCCGGCGGGAGAACCGCTCTTCCCGGTAGTCGATCAGCATGAGGTTCTCGGCCACGGAGAACTCGCCGATCACGCCGTCGCGCATGCGCTCCTCGGGGACGTACGCGAGACCAACCGCCCGAACCTGCGCCGGCGTCCGGCCCGCCAGCTCCCGGCCGTCGATCCGGATCGATCCCATCGTCGGTGTCCGAAGGCCGGCGATCGCCTCGGCCAGCTCACGCTGGCCGTTGCCCGAGACGCCGGCGATCCCCACGATCTCTCCCGATCGCACCTCCAGGTGTAGCCCGCGGACGGCCTCGTTGCCTCGGTCGCCCGGAACGGTGAGCCCCGTGACGGCCAGGCGGACCTCGCCCGGCTCGACGGACGGATGGTCTTGGGCCAGCACGACCTCTCGGCCAACCATCATGTGGGCGAGATCCCGGCGCGTCGTCTCGGCGGGGAGCGCCGTGCCGACCGTTCGGCCGTTGCGCAGGACCGTGATTCGGTCCGACAGCGCTAGCACCTCGTGGATCTTGTGGGAGATGAACACGAGCCCACGGCCCGCCTCCACGAGCTGGCGAAGCGTTTCGAACAGATCCTCCACCTCCTGCGGGGTGAGCACCGCGGTGGGCTCGTCCAGGACCAGCAGCGAGGCGTTGCGGTACAAGGCCTTGATGATCTCGACCCGCTGGCGCTCTCCCACCGAGAGCTGCCAGACGTACGCATCCGGGTCGAGCTTCAGGCGGTACCCCTCCGACAGCTCGCGGATGCGACCGGCGACTCTTTCGAGGTCGGCGATCGGTCCCCGTGACGACGGCAGCCCGAGGGCCACGTTCTCGGCCACCGTCAGCGTGGGGACCAGCATGAAGTGCTGGTGGATCATCCCCACCCCGTGGGCGATGGCCACGGCGGGCGACGTGATCGGGACCGGCTTGCCCCCGAGACGGACCTCACCCTCGTCGGGCTGGTACAGCCCGTACGCGATCCGCATCAGGGTCGTCTTGCCGGCCCCGTTCTCGCCGAGCAGCGAGTGCACCTCCCCGGGGCGGACATCGAAGTCGATCCTGTCATTCGCGACCACCCCGGGGAAGCGCTTGGTGATGCCGAGCATCTCGAGCATTGGGACCCCATCGGCCGCGGAGCGCTCGGAGTCGCCCGAGATGCCCGAGTTCCCCATCAGGCGGTCGCTCCGGTCTGGATCGAACCGTCCTCGAGCCCCGCGATCGCCTCCTCGCCGATCTGTCGCACCTCGTCGGGGAGGTCGTAAGCGTCGTTGAACTCGATCACCTCCCCGCCGTTCTCCAGGTTGATCTGGTAGGTCTCCCCGCCGAGCGTGCCCCCCAGGATCGCGTCGATCATCTGGGAGAGGACGACCTCCCAGTGGTAGACCTGCGAGGCCACCACGACCTCCGAAGCGAGCTCCGTTTGGTTCGCCTGTGTTCCGAACCAGGCGACTCCCTGCTCGGAGGCCACCCCCACGGCCCCAACTACCATCTGGGCCGTTCCCGTCATGACGTCGGCGTCCGCCCCGACGAAGCTCTCTGCCGCCTCGGAGGCCAACGCTACATCGCTGAACGAGCCCGTGTAGATCACGCGCACGTCGACGGTGGGATCCTCGGCCTCCGCCCCGGCCACGAAGCCGTCGACATAGAGCTTGGCGTCGCCCACCTCGATCGGTCCGACCACGCCGATCACCTTGGTCTGGCTGAGAGCCGCAGCCATGGCACCCATCGCGTATCCGCCCTGATCGGACGCCGCCTCGTACGCGAAGACGTTCGGCTGCCCGAAAGTGTCCGCCGCCGTCCCCCAGGCGAAGGAGATGTCCGGAAAGTCCGGAGCGATCTCCTGTACCGACCCCCCGTATTGCGAGCCGTGGGCGATGACGAGGTCATAGCCCTCCGACGCGTAGTCTCGGATCGCCGCGGCCGCATCCTCAACCACGAACAGGCTGTCGGAGACGGCAATCTCGAGGTTGTACTCGTCCTGTAGGCTGTTCAGCCCGTCGACGATCGACTGCGAGAACGCAAGGTCGTTCGGCGCGCTCGGCGTCACAACGGCGACGCGGAACGGTTCCTGCGCCGTCGCGCCGGTGGCACCATCGGCCGCCGTGTCGTCGTCGCCGCAGGCCGCGGCAACGAGCAGGAGCGCCACGACCGGCGCCACCAGGCGTCCCATCCGAAGCTGAGGCCACTTCATCTGCCCCTCCCCTCCGGTCCGGTCATCACACCGGACACTGTCTCGTGCTCCACACTCTCGAGCCGCGGCGCTCAGTATGCCGGGCCGCTCCACATCCCTCATGCCTCTCGCTCATACGGCCTTCCCAGGGCCGTCGGCTGTCGGAACCGCCGGGCAACCACGACGAGGGCGAGGATGGTGAGGACCGCCGGCGCCATCGCCGCCAGATCGGACGCGCTTCGGGGGATGATCCCCAGCGTCTTCCACTGGAGGACGGTTGCAGCGACCATCCCATACAGGAGCGATCCGGCCAGAACGCCCGTCGGGCGCCAAGCGCCGAAGTAGACGAGCGCGATGGCGATGAATCCCTGCCCGCTCGTCAGGTTCTGCTGGAAGATCCCGAGCTCAATGGCGAGGGCGGTCCCCGCCAGGCCGGCCAGGGCACAGCCCACCAGCACCGCGGACCACCTGATCCCGGCGACGCTTACCCCCATGCTGTCGGCCGCCTCGGGGTTCTCCCCCACGGCCCGCACATTGGTCCCGTACGTCGTCCGGTTGAGCACGAAGGCGAGGATCGGGACCAGCGCGATCGCGGCGTACACGAGCGCGTTGTGGCGGAAGAGCATCGAGCCGACGACGGGCAGGTCACCGAGGAGAGGGATCTCGAGGGCCGGGAGCGACGAGATCGGCCTCGGGGTCCCGACGAGCTTCTGGAACAGGAGGTCGCTCATCCCCAGCCCGAAGAGGTAGATCCCGATGCCGCTGATGCCCTGCTGCGCACGGAACGAGACGTTCACAACCGCGGTGAGCACGCCCATGCTTAGGCCGACGGCCACGCCCACCAGCACGCCGAGCCACAGGTTCCCGGTCTGCAGCACGGTGTAGTACGAGCCGAAGGCCCCGACGAGCATGATCCCGTCCACGCCCAGGTTGAGCACGCCACTCCGCTGCCCGAGCGTCTCGCCCAGCGCCGCCAGCAGGAAGGGGGCGGACAGCCGGATCCCCGACGCGACCGTCGCCGTGAGCACCGAGACCGTCAAGAACTCGCTCACCCGGGGCCTCGGTCGGAGATACGGAGCTGGACCGAGGACTCTCTGGCTCCGGTCCCTGGCTCGGGCTCGCCCGCATCGGTACGACCGATCTCGACGGCCTGCAAACGCATCCGCCTCCGCAGGAGCTCGCTCGAGACAACGAACACCACGACCAGCCCGTTCAACGCCACGATGAGCGACGACGGGACCTGCACGACCCGTTGCAGCGCGATGCCTCCAACGAGCAGGCCACCGAAGACAAAGGACGACAGGATCGTCAAGAGGGGATGCAGCGCGCCGAACAGGGCGGCCACGATGCCGTTGAACCCCGCCGCCCCGGTGAAGCCGGTGGCGGTCCCGTCGGTGACCATCCGGTGCGAAACGCTGCCGAGCACCAGCACGGCCCCGCCGAGCCCGGCCAGGGCGCCGGCGAGGGCCAGGGCGAGCGTGATCGTCCGCCTGACCGGCATCCCGGCGTAGCGGGCCGCGTCCGGGGACAGCCCCACGGCCCGGAGCCGGAACCCGAGCGTGGTCCTCCACAGGAGCACGTACGCGGCAACCGCGGCCAGGATGGCCACGATCACACCCGCGTGCAGCCGGGTCCCCTGGATGAGGATGGGCAGGTCGGCGTTCGGGGAAAGCCGTTCGGTCTGAGGTACGCGGGAGAGTCCCGAGATTTGGGCCGTGTCTAGCAGCGGCCCACGGAGAAGGAAGTTCATGACCTGCACGGCGACGATGTTCATCATGATCGTCGAGAGGATCTCGTTGACCTCGAAGTAGGCCTTAAGAGCTCCGGGGATGCCCCCCCACACGGCGCCACCTACGGCACCCGCGAGCAGGACGAGCGGCAGGAGGATCGGGGCCGGTAGATCCGGAAGCGCCAGAGCGGTCACCGCAGCGAGCAGACCTCCGGCGACCATCTGCCCCTCGCCGCCGATGTTGATCACGTTCGCGCGGAACGCGATCGTGATGCCGACCCCGACCAGCACGAGGGGGGCAGCCTTGATCGCCGTCGCGGCCAGTGCATCTCCGCTGCCGAAGGCCGCAACCAACATCGCGCGATAGCCTTCGAGGGGATCGGCGCCGAACATCCACAGCATCGCCGCCCCCACCAACAGGGCACCGACCGCGGCGAGCACGGGAGCGAGCGAGCCGGCCAGGATCCTAGTTGCCGTGCTTCGTCCTGGGCGTCCCGTTCCCTCACCCCCACATGGCCGCTGTGCTTCGGCATTCTGTCACGGGCACGCGGCCGTCTGCGGGCCACCAGAGGCGACACGACCCGAGGATGCACGCTACGCGGCGCCAGCGAGACAGTGACGCCGAGAGCGCCCGCCCGAATGTGAGGCTCGGCACCCGAGAGCTCGTCCCTGGTCGGCCGGTGCAAGATGAGCTCGCTTGCGATGGAGCGCGATGCGAACTTCCCCCGTCAGCGCGAAGGCCCTGGTGCCATCTCGCGTCGTCCGACGACGAGACCGGCGTCCCAACCCGGCGCTCGACCGCCGGATGGCGGAAGGATCTGCCCGGTGTCCACGCCGGCGCGTAGGAGCAGCCACGAGATCAGGGAGTTGGAGTTCCACATGTCGCCGGTGCCCAGCTCGTCTCGGCCCCACACGGGCGTTGGGACGGACGGCACCAGATCGAGGACCCGCTGCGCGCCAGCGAGGTCGCTCGCGACGCGGACCGGGCTCGAGACGGCCTCGTTCGCATCGGGGATGGAGCCTCCGCGCCATCGGCGGATCTCGTAGCGAAACAGCCGGAACCTCCCGGCCCAAGTCGTTCCGACCGGGCCTTCGGCGACAACACCACGCTCACGTCCCCGCCGGTCCAGAATCGGTGCGGACTCGATGACGAACCGAGCGTCGGGGACGCCCACCTCCAGGGCCGTGTGGTAGAGAACGCACCGCGGGCGATGTCCGATGAAGGCTTTGATCGCCTCGTAGAGCTTGCCACTCAAACGGACCGCGTGCGCGCCCGCGCCCAGAGGGATCCAGTAGAGGTCGACGGCTCCGGGCGTGAGCGTGGACGTGACCCTGGCGGTGACGAGCGAGCCCTCCTGCGACGGCTGCTGGTGATCATCCCGTCGAGCGCCGCTACGTATCATGACTTGGGCACGATCCTCCTTGCGACTGCCTTGACCTCAACGCCTGGCGTGGTCGTCTCCGTTAGTCGCGTCGAGCTCTTACCCCCGCTGGGTCCTCTCCCGCGTTCCTCACCGGTGCCCCCTCTCCAATGCGGCCTTGATCCGTTTCGTTTCTCTCTCTTGTGCATCGTTCGACGTATCAGCGGCAACAACAGCGCCAGCACGCCCTTGGGTCGCAGTTCGCGTGTTCTCGCCCATGGTGCTTTCAACCGTATCGAGTAGCCGCTCCGCCCGCGGAACCGACCCTTCGACCACCCCGTGCGGCTACTGTCCTGCCTTCGCTCGGGCCTTGACGATTGCCCGGATCGTGAGCAGGGCGACGATCGCGACGACCTGGCCGCCGAGGACGATCCGATTGATGTCGACGGCCGGCCGCCAGCTCACTTCGTCTCCCCGGATCAGGAACGCGCCGACCGGGCGAGCACTGAGGCCGAAGCCCGTCCCCGATCCCTTGCCCTGTCCCTCGGGGCCCTCGCCGCCTCCCCCGCCGGCGCCGCCCTGAACCCGGGCGGCCGGGATCACGGTCACCCCGTTCTTCTCGTACGGCTCGCCGAACACCCGCTTCACGGTGATGGCGTCACGCGCTTGCGCGATGACCTCTTGAACCTCCATCGTCTCCTCCTTATCCCGCGGCACCCCACTCGCGCGTCGGGGCGCCTGCTGTCTCGTTCATCCTATCCACGCTTCCTGCCCCCAGCCGTGCCGGGCAGGCTTGTTAGAGCGCCGGCTTCGTCTCGGCCAGTACGGTCTCGGTCATCACCTCGTGGAACCGATCGGGTTGCTCGAACAGGGGTCTGTGCCCGGACGTGTCGAAGACGATCATCTCCTTGTCGGGGGCCTCGAGCATCTCGAACCACTCCTCAGCGAGCTCCGAGCGCCCCCCGGCCTCGTAGCGGCCCTGCACCAAATAGACGGGCACGTCCAGCTCGGTGGCGTCGACCCGGAAGTCGATCTCCTGGAGCTGCGGGTACAGGATCGTGAACACGTCCATGAATGCACCGAGGGTGTGGACCTGCTCGGCCAGCGAGTACTCCTCGACGAACAGGTTCTCGGAGAACCCTCCCTCGCCCTCCGAGTTCCGGCTGTGGTCGTACGGGTACACCTCCTGTTCGTACGACAGCGCCGACTCGTAGCCGAGGACGTCCTCGTAGGGCGGTGGCCCGAGCTCGGTCAGCCTGTCGACCAGTCCCGTGTTGCCGGTCGCCCGGGCCCAAGCGAGCGTGTCCTCGTAGAAGATGCGGTCGGTCTCCTGCTGGCTGACCATCTGCCCGACACCTACGAACGCGCGGAACAGTTGGGGCTCTCGCTGCACGGCGAGAACCCCCAGGGTCGTGCCCCACGACTGGCCGACCAGGTAGATCTCTTCCTCATCGAATCGCTCGCGGAGGTAGCGGGTGACCTCGAGCACATCGGCGACCGCGTTGTCGAGGGTGAGCGTCGACGTCGGTTCGAGCTGGTCGTAGGACTTGCCCGTCCCGCGCTGGTCGAACGTGACCACGACGAAGTCCTCCTCCAGGGTGTTGGCGTGACGGCGCATGGCGCCCAGCTCGGAGCCACCGGGGCCGCCTGCGAGGAACAGCAGGACCGGGTCGTCGACGCTGTGGCCTCGGATCATCATGGCCAGGTCGTGCCCACCGATCTCGACCCGGGTCAGCTCGGCGATGCTCCTCGGGAGCGGCTCACCGTCGGGGCCGAGGATCGGGTCGGTGGTCGCCGGCCGCGCGATGCCCGCCGCCAGGACGACGAGCCCGAGGGCCACCAGCACGGTCGCGCCACGGCGACCGTACACGGAAAGTCGCCGCCAACCCCGCGGAGCCACGGCCGCGCCCTGCATCCGGCGGGCGAGCGCGGCACCGACCACGGCGCCGAACGCTATCGGAGCCAAGGCGACGAGCCCGTGGAAGCCACGTCCTACCGCGAAGGCCATGAAGCCGTACGTGCTGAAGGGATGGATCGCGTCCACGGTCGGCCCCTCGGCGCCCAGCCGCACGAGCTCGAACACGCTGACGAAGGTCACCGGAGCGAGCAGCATCGCCCACCGCGACCGGAATAGCAGGCCGGCCACGGCGCCGACGAGGAGGCTCACCGCCATCGTCGCGACCACCTCGCCGCTCGTAATCGGGCCACGGGGCATCCACCAACCGGGTGTGGCCGAGCTCGCGACGGCGGCGGCCGATCGCCTGGGGATGGCGGAGCCCCGGACGGTTCGCCTTGCGGCGCTCCTCCCCGACCTCGGTCGAACCGCGGTGGGCGCCGGCGTGTGGGAGAAGGCGGGCCCGCTGAGCACCGCCGAATGGGAGGAGGTGCGCCTGCATCCCTACCACACCGAGCGCATCCTTGCTCGGTCGGCGGTCCTCGAGCCCCTGGCCCGGATCGCCGGGATGCATCACGAGCGGCAGGACGGCTCCGGCTACCACCAGGGGCCTCGGCCGCCGAGGTTCCCCCCCGAGGCCCGACTGCTCGGCAGCGGATGCGTACCGGGCCATGACCGAGGATCGACCGTATCGCCCCGCCAGTCTCCTGAGGAGGCCTCGGAGGTGGTGACCTCGGAGGCCCAGGCGGGACGCCTCGACCCCGAGTGCGCTCGGGCCGTCCTCGAGGCCGGCGGCCGGCCGCCGGCACGGGCCCTGACCGCCTGGCCGGCGGGGCTGTCCGATCGCGTGGTCGAGGTCCTCCGCCTCGTGGCCCGGGGCCTATCGAACCGATCGATCGCCGGCGCGCTGTTCATCTCGCAACGGACGGCAGAGCATCACGTCCAGCACATCTGCGCGAAGATCGGGGCGTCCACCCGGGCCGGGGCGGCCATGTTCGCTATGGAGCACGGTCTCCTCCGGAACTGACTCGCCCCCCTGTAAGGCCGGATCCAGACCGCCGGCGTCCGCCCAACCATCCACCTATGCACGAGAGCGGGCGACGGCTATCATCGCGCCGCGCCCGTGCTCGCCCGAACCCGCGTCGAGGGAGGGGAGATGACCACCGAACTGTTGGTCGTGGGCGGTGAGCGGCGGCCCGCCGCCGAGGACAGGACGTTCGCCGTGATCGAGCCGGGGACCGGCGCGCCCATGGCCGAGGTGGCCGAGGCCGGCCCCGAGGACGCCCGCCGGGCCGTCGACGTGGCGGTCCGGGCCTTCGACGAGGGGCCCTGGCCGAGGACCGCCGCCACGCTCCGGGGCCGCGTGCTCCTTCGGGCCTCGGCGATGGTCCGGGAGCGGCTGGAGGACCTGGCGCGGCTCGAGGCCCGCAACGCCGGGAAGCCGATCCGCGACGCCCGGGACGAGATCGGGATCGTGGCCGACACCCTCGAGTACTGGGGCGGGGCTGCCAACAAGATCTTCGGCGAGACCGTGCCGGTCCAGGATCCCGGGCTCGACGTGACCCTCCGCGAGCCGGTGGGAGTGTGTGCCCTCATCACCCCCTGGAACTTCCCGCTAGTGATCTCCACATGGAAGATCGCGCCGGCCCTGGCGTGCGGGAACACGATCGTGGTGAAGCCCGCCTCCTACACGCCGCTCTCGGTGCTCCGCCTGGCCGAGATCCTGGTCGAGGCGGGGCTCCCCCCGGAGGCCATGTCCGTCCTCCCCGGGCCGGGCTCGGCCGTCGGCAACGCCCTCGTCACCGACCCCCGGGTGAACAAGGTGGGGTTCACCGGATCGACCGAGGTGGGGTCGAAGATCATGGCGTTGGCCGCGCGGAACATCACCCGGGTCTCGCTCGAGCTGGGGGGCAAGTCCGCGAACGTGGTGTTCGCCGACGCCGACATGGACAAGGCGGTCGAGCGCTCCGTGTGGTCGGTGTTCGGCAACACGGGGCAGGACTGCTGCGCCCGGAGCCGGGTGTTCGTCGAGCGGTCCGCCTACGACGACTTCGTCGCGGCCATGACCAAGCGGACCGACGAGCTCAAGGTGGGGCCGCCCCTCGACGAGGAGACGGACCTCGGACCGATGATCTCCGCCGGGCAGCGCGAGACCTCGCTCGAGTACCTGGAGATCGGCCAGAAGGAGGGAGCGCGCCTCGTGACCGGCGGCGATACCCCTCAGGTGGCCGGGGGCGAGGGCGGGTTCTACCTTCGGCCCGCCGTGCTGGCCGACGTCCGGAACGACACGCGCGTGGCCCAGGAGGAGATCTTCGGACCGGTGGCCTGCCTGATCCCCTTCGACACCGAGGAGGAGGCCATCCGCCTGGCCAACGAGACCGAATACGGCCTCTCCGGGTCGATCTGGACGCGCGACTTGGGACGGGCCATCCGGGTGGCGAAGGCCATCCGCACCGGGGTCATCAGCGTGAACTCCTCGCACAGCGTCCACACCGAAGCGCCGTTCGGCGGCTACAAGCGGAGCGGCATCGGCCGGGAGATGGGCATGCACGCGGTGAACCTGTACACCGAGGTGAAGAACGTCTACTTCTCGGAGGCGTAGCTACACAGAGCGCCCGTAGCGCTCGCGCTCCCAGTCCGTGACGGTCTCGCGCCAGGCCTTGAGCTCCCAGGCGCGCGATGTCCTGTAGTACTCACTGAACCCTTCACCGAGCGCCGACCTCAGGACCTGGTCCTCGTCGAAGGCCCGGAGGGCCGCCTCGAGCGAGCCCGGTAGCTCCGGCAGGTCCCTCAACGCGTAGGCGTCGCCCTCGATCGCCGGCGGCGGCTCGGCCTTGTTCCGGATGCCGTCGGCGGCGGAGGCGGCCACGGCGGCGAGCGCCAGGTACGGATTGGCGTCGGCGCCCGGCCTCCGGCACTCGAACCGCCAAAGCTCGGGCCGGTCCGAACGGATGGCCCGGACCGCGCAGGACCTGTTCTCGTACCCCCACGTGGCGTTGATCGGAGCGAAC
>Ga0326597_10012298_pt1 | contig 11286 bp, 11 predicted proteins | sample RVTome_12_FD_203789 | JGI IMG/M metagenome (GOLD analysis project Ga0326597, IMG submission 203789) | Soil microbial communities from uranium-contaminated site in the Upper Colorado River Basin, Wyoming, United States - RVT100D185 | ecosystem: Environmental > Terrestrial > Soil > Contaminated >... | reverse complement strand
CTCGAGATGGGCGAGGAGCGCCGCGACCTCGTCGAGGCTCGCGCGGGCCTTCCCTTTCGCCCGATAGCTTTCGAGGCCCTCTACCAGAGGTTTTCCCACGAGGAACTCGCGGATCGCACGAGCTCCGCTCTTCCCGATCCCCGGCCGCATGGTGAGGACGCGGGAGAGCGCCAGGTCGTCGCCGGGAAAGACCAGGAGCCGCAGGTGCGCGAGGACGTCCTTGATGTGGGCCGACTCCATGAACCGGAAACCGCCGTACTTGACGTAGGGGATGCCGAGGTGGGCGAGCTCGACCTCGAGCGCGAACGCGTGCCGACTCGCCCGAAAGAGCACCGCGATCGAAGCGAGCGGAACTCCCTCGCCGCGAAGCCGGAGGACCTCGGAAGCCACATACTGGGCTTGTGCCGTCTCGTCCACCGCCTCGACCAGCCGGGGCTTTCCGCCCTCCCCTCTTGCCGTGAACAGCCGCTTTCGAAACGCCTCCGCCATCTGGCTCATGAGGCCGTTCGCGACGTCGAGGATTCCCTGGGTGCTGCGGTAGTTCTCCTCGAGCGTCACCACCGGCGCATCCTCGAAGCTCCGGTAAAAATCGAAGAGGTTCTCGTGACAGGCCCCGCGGAAAGCGTAGATGCTCTGGGCGTCGTCGCCCACGACCATTACGTTTCGCGACTCTCCCGCGAGGAGATGCGTGATCCGCGCCTGGAGCAGGTTCGTGTCCTGGTACTCGTCGACCATCAGGTACCGATAGGAAGAGCGGACGCGGTCCGCGGTCTCGGGGCTTTCCTCCAGGAGCCGAACGAGGAGCACCAGGAGGTCGTCGAAGTCCACGAAGTGCCTCTCGGACTTGTAGGCCTGGTAACGGGCCGCTGCGACCTCGAAGAGGGACGTGAGCGCGAAGAACTGAGGGAACTCTTCGGACACCACGTCCTCGATGGGAGACTGCTTGTTCACCGACTTGCTGAGGATGGAGGCGATGGTTTCTCGCCGCGGGAGCGCCGCGCCCTCGGCCGCGTCCTTCAATTCCGCGCGGATCCCTCCAATGATTTCGAGGCTGTCGGACTGGTCCAGTATGGTGAAGCTCGAGGCGAGACCGATCGCCTTCCCGTAGCGGCGCAGCGCCAGGTTGGCGAACGAGTGGAACGTCCCGCCCGCGACCGGCTCGCGCCTTCCCAGGACCTCGGCGGCCCGCTCGATCATCTCCTCGGCCGCGCGACGCGTGAACGTGAGGAGCAGGATGGACTCCGCGGGGATCCCCGATTCCACCAGCCGGACCAGCCGGTGTACCAAAGTGTGGGTTTTCCCCGTGCCCGCGCCGGCGATGACCAGCAGCGGTCCCTCGAGGATCTCGGTCGCCCGCTGCTGTGCGGGGTTGAGCGTCAGGTCCTCTCGACGGATTCGGGCTCTCCCATACAGTGGCCCACCACCGCCTCCCTCAGGACCTCCTCGATGCGATCCACGAGGATGAACTCCGTCTCGTCGCGGACGTCCTGGGGAAGGTCTCGGAGGTTGGCCTCATTCTCCCGCGGCAGAATCACCCGCTTGAACCCCGCCCGGTGCGCGGCAAGGACTTTCTCCTTCACGCCGCCGATCGGGAGCACCAATCCCTTCAGAGTGATCTCTCCCGTCATCGCGGTGTCGGTTCGGACGGGCTTGTCGCAGTAGAGAGAGGCGAGCGCGGTCGCCATGGTGATCCCCGCCGAGGGGCCGTCCTTGGGAATGGCGCCCGCGGGAACGTGAACGTGGACGCCCTGCTCGCGGAAGCGATCGGGCTCGATCCCGAGCTGCTTCGCGTTCGCCCAGAGGTAGCTCTCGGCGGCGCGAGCCGATTCCTGCATGACGCTTCCGAGCTGGCCGGTGAGCGTGAGCCCGCTTCCTCCAGGAAGAAGCGTCGCCTCGACGTAGAGGACCTCGCCACCGACCTCGGTCCAGGCGAGCCCCGCGGCAACTCCCGGGGTCGCTTCCCGCCGCGCCTTCTCCAGGCGGAAGGGTTCCGGTCCGAGCATCTCTACCAGATCGTCGGTACTCACGGTGACCATGCCCGCCTCGCCCTGGGCGAAACGGACGGCGACCTTCCGCACCACGCGGCCAATGACGCGCTCGAGCTGCCGCAGCCCCGCCTCGCGCGTGTAGCGCTGGATGATCCGCATCAGCGTCTCGTCGGGTACGATGCATCGGGCGGCCTCGACACCGCTCTCCTGAAGCTGGCGCGGAAGGAGGTAGCGCCGGGCGATTGCGAGCTTCTCGTTCTCGCTGTAGCCGGCCAGGCGGAGCACTTCCATTCGATCCAGGAGCGGCCGGGGAATGGTGTCGAGGTTGTTCGCCGTCGTGATGAAAAAGACCTTCGAGAGATCGAACTCTAGATCGAGGTAGTTGTCGCGAAAGCTGTCGTTTTGCTGTGGGTCGAGGATCTCCAGCATCGCGGACGCGGGGTCTCCGCGAAAATCGCGCCCCAGCTTGTCGATCTCGTCGAGCATCAGCACGGGATTGTTCACCTTGACCCGGCGAAGGGCCTGGAGGATCCGCCCGGGCATGGCGCCGATATACGTCCTTCGGTGTCCCCGGAGCTCGGCCTCGTCGTGAAGTCCGCCGAGACTCATCCGCTCGAATTTTCGGTTCTGCGCCCTGGCGATGGACTTCCCGAGAGAGGTCTTCCCCACTCCCGGCGGCCCCACGAAACAGAGGATCGGGGCCTTCGCCTCGGGATTGAGCTTGAGCACCGCGAGGTGCTCCAGGATACGGCTCTTCACGTCGTCGAGGTCGAGGTGGTCCTCGTCGAGGACTTCCCGGGCGCGAGCGAGGTCCAGAACCGTTTCCGACCTTTCATTCCAGGGAAGCTCGAGGACCAGCTCGATGTAGGAGCGGATGATTCCCGATTCCGGCGAAGCCGCCGGGAGGCGCGCCAGGCGTTTCAGCTCACGCTCCGCCTCCTTGCGCGCCGCCTCGGGAGGGTTCGCCTTCTCGATGCGCTCCCGCAGAAGCTCGATCTCGGCCCCCTCTTCTTCTCCCTCTCCCAGCTCCTCCTGAATCGCGCGCATCTGCTGCCGCAGGAGGATCTCCCGCTGCTGTTTCGTGAGCTCGGTCTGCACCTTGCTCGCGATGTCATGCCTGAGCTCGAGGATCCTGACCTCGTGCTGGAGGTACTCGTGCATCAGGGCGAGCGCCTTGGTGAGGTTGTCCGCGGACAGGAGCTCCTGGGCCCTTGTCATCTCGAGCCCCATGAGCGATGCGAGGATGTAGAGCCAGCGAAGGCGATCTTCCTCGCCGCCGGTGAGCTGCGAGAGGTCGATGTCCGAGGCATCGGGCCGAGCGAGCGCCAGGACCTTCGTGCCCAGCTCCCTCACTTCGCGCTCCAGCGCCTCGACCTCGTCGCCGACGTCGAGGGCAACAGGGGCCGGCTCGAACCGGGCCCTCACGAACGGCTGCACCTGTACGATCTCCCGGATGCGCACCCGCTGGATTCCCTGCATGAAGATCTGCATTCCGCCTTGGGGAGCGGGGGCGAGGCGGCGGATCACGCCCTTGGTTCCGAATTCGAAGAGGTCGTCCTTTCCCGGCTCCTGGACGGCGGCGTCGCGCTGGGCGACGACCAGGACCTCTTTCTCCTCGGTCGCGACGGCCGCTTCGATCGCGGCGATCGACACCGGACGGCCGGCGGCGAGCGGCATCCCGAGATACGGGAAGAGAACCGCGTTCTTCAGCGGAAACAGCGGGAGAATCAGCGAGTCGTTGCTCACGTTATTCTTCCTCATCGAGGATGACGAGGAGCATCCCCTCGACAAACTCCGTCCGCATCGAGCATTGATCGGCCCGGCAAGGAAGGCGGATGGTTCTCTCGAATCGCGAGTAAGAGATCTCCATCGAGTGGTGAAGGTAGCCTTTCTGCACGAACCGGTCTCTGCGCACGCCGCTGACTAGGAGCTCCGAGCGCGTCGCTTCCACCCTCACCTCGTCGGGGCTCACCCCCGCGAGGTCGAACTTCACGAGCCAGCCCGTGGGAGTGCGGTAGATGTCCGCCTGGGGCGACCACTCGAGACCCCGCAACTCGTCGAATAGAAACACCATTCCTCCCGCGACCCCGCCATTGTACATTGTTCAGTGCGCGCTCGGCCCTCCATCAATGCGCTGGGGCCCCACCCCCAGCGCTTCTCGCTCCCGGACTCGCTGCGCTCGTCCTCCGCTCGAGCTGATGGCTCCGCCTCGCACGCACTCCCGCTCGCGATCGTGCCTTGGCCTGTTAGAATCTCCCGATGCCCGCAATTCGACGGATCGCCATCAATACCGGAGGCGGGGATGCCCCGGGCCTCAACGCCGTCATCCGCGCCGTCGTTCTGACCGCGACGCGCCGCGGCTGGGAAGTCTACGGGATTCGCGACGGCTACAACGGCTTGATGATGCCCGAGCTCTACCCGGAGGGGGGTCTCATCTCTCTGACCCCGAGCTCGGTGCGGGGCATCACCTCTCTCGGAGGAACCATCCTGGGGACGACCAACGCGGGAAATCCCCTCAAGTATCCGACGACTTCGCCCGACGGGACGGTCGTCGAGGTCGATCGCTCCGACGAGCTCGTCCGTCTCTTCCGCGAGAAGGGTCTCGATGCCCTCATCGCCGTCGGCGGCGACGGCTCGCTCGGCATCGCGAGGGTGCTCCAGGAAAAGGGGCTGCCCGTCGTGGGTGTGCCCAAGACCATCGACAACGACCTAGAAGGAACGGTGATCACGTTCGGCTTCGACACCGCGGTCTCGTTCGCGACGGAGTGCATCGATCGCTTGCATACCACCGCGGCCTCCCATCGCCGGGTGATGGTGGTCGAGGTCATGGGTCGATACGCCGGTTGGATTGCGCTCAATTGCGGGGTTTCAGGTACCGCCGACGTCATCCTCCTTCCGGAGATCCCGTACGACCTCGAGAGCGTGGCGGCCAAGATCCGCGAGCGGGAGCGCGAAGGCGGTCTCTTCTCTATCGTAGTCGTGGCGGAGGGCGCCCGTCCCAAGGGCGGAACCCACGTGGTCATAGAGAAGAAGATCGGCTCCGCCGAGCGGCTCGGTGGGATCGGCCAAAAGCTCGCCCTCGACCTCCAGGAGATCACGGGAAAGGAATCGCGCTACGTGGTGTTGGGGCACCTCCTGCGGGGAGGCACGCCGACGGCGTTCGATCGGCTCATCTCCCTTCGGTTCGGGGCCGCGGCGGTGCGGTGCCTCGCAGAAGGCATCCACGGAGTGATGGTCGCGCTCGATCCGCCGCGGGTGCGACACGTGCCCCTGGAGGAAGCGACGCGGAGGATGAAGGTCGTGCCGCTCGACTGCGACACGATCCAGACGGCGCGGGAACTGGGAATCTGCCTGGGGGACTGATTCTCAAATACACTCCGAGTTGACGACCGGCTGTCCCGTGGAGAGTATCTGAGCTATGCCAAAGCAAGCCGAGCTGCGCGAGCAGTTGGTCACGCGCCGTAGAGAGCTTCTCGACCGCGTCCAGAGCATCGAGAGCAATTTTCGCCGCGATGACAATCCGCTCGAGAAGGACTCCGAGGAGCAATCGCTCCAGATCGAAGACGACGACGTGCTCAATGCCCTCGACGAGGCCGGGCGCAGGGAGCTCGCGGGAATCGAACGGGCGCTTGCGCGCATGGAATTGGGAAAGTACGGAATCTGCGCCCGCTGCGGAGAGTTCATCGCGCCCGCGCGACTTCAGGCCCTCCCCTCGGCGGAGCATTGCATTCGCTGCGCCGAGAGGATTGGAGGCTCGCGATGAAAGGCTTCCTGATGGGTTTGCTGCTGCTGACGGCACAGGCTGAGGTCACAACCTCGCGGTTCGCGAGTGGGAAGCCTCCCGCTCTCCCGCCCCTCGCGCAGAACGGCGGCCTCGTCGGGCTCGAGCTTCGAATCGCCCCTTCGGGCATCGTGCAGGACGCGATTGTCGTCGACGACTCCCCGCCCTTCACCGAGGAGATGAAGAAGGTCCTTCGGCTCTGGAAGTTCGAGCCCGCTAGTGTCGAAGGGACACCGGCACCGGCTCGAGTCACCGTCGTCGGGCTGTTCCGGGCGCCCACGCTTCTCGGGGGAGCACCACCCCCACCGAAGAGAGTCTCGAGCCCCTCCGCGGAAATCCCCTACCCTACGTCGACGACGACACCGGCCTATCCGCCCCAGGCGCTCTCTTCGGGCGTCGTGATGCTCGAGGTCGAGGTCGACGAGAAGGGCGCGGTCGCGGACGTCGAGATCCTCAGTCAGGACGAGGGCTTCGTCGCGGTCGCGATCGAGGCCGCGCGGCAGTTTCGATTCCAGCCGGCCAAACGCGACGGACGCCCGGTTCGGTCCTACGCCGTCCTCGTGCTCGGATTCCCTCAGCCGGTGACTCCCGTGAGACCGCGTTGAAGACTCGCGGGCCTCGATTGAAGTAAAGTTTACCCATGACGAAGTACTCTCGAAGGCAGTTCCTCGGCACCGGCCCCGCCGCGGCAGCCGTTCTCGGATGGGCTCACACCAGCGAAGCCCAGAACCGCCCAGGGCCCGCTCCGGACACGATCGTGTGGAACGCGAGGGTCTACACCATGGACCCGGCGCTTCCCCGCGCCGAATCGTTCGCGGTCAAGAACGGACGCTTCATCGCCGTGGGCGCAAACGACGACGTCCGCAATCTCGCGTCGTCTCAGACCGAGGTCGTCGACGCCACGGGGATGACGGTGACTCCCGGCTTCATCGACGCCCACACCCATCCCTCCTCGGGCGGTGTATCGGAGCTGATTCACGTGAACTGCGACCTGCGCAGTGTCGAGGCCATCCAGGCGGCGATCGCGAAACGCGTGGCCGAAACTCCTCCCGGAGAGTGGGTCGTCGGCTTCAAGTACGACGACACCAAGCTCCGCGAGGGACGGCCGCTGAACCGGCGCGACCTCGATGCCGTCGCCCCGAACCATCCCGTCGTGGTGGGGCACCGCGGCGGCCATACCTCCGTCTACAACAGCAAGGCTTTCGAAAAGGCGGGGATCACCGCCGCCACCCCCGATCCCACGGGCGGCAGGTTCTACCGCGAGGGGGGCGAGCTCACCGGTCTCGCCGCCGAGCAGGCGAACGACGTCTTCTACAAAATCATTCCGCGGGGAAGCACAAGGGCCCAGCGCCAGGCGGGCGTCGCCCTCATCTCCAAGCTCATGACCGCGAGCGGACTCACCTCGGTCCATGAGACGGGCTGCGACACCGACGACCTCATCGCTTACCAGGATGCCTATCGCGCGGGCGAGATGCGGTTCCGCATGTACCTCTTCCCCTCGGGGAACACCGATTTGTTCCGCGGCTTGAAGATGGCGGGCATCCGCACCGGGTTCGGGGACGAGTGGCTTCAGATCGGGGCGGTGAAGTTCGTCGCCGACGGCTCCGCGTCGGAGAGGACCATGCGGATGTCGACTCCGTTCAAGGGTCGGCCCGACGATTTCGGAATCCTCACCATGACCGCGGAAGAGATCGACGCGGCGGTCGAGGACGCCTATCGCCACGGTTTCCAGGTGGGGATTCACGCGAACGGCGACGTCACCATCGCCATGGTGCTCGATGCCTACGAGCGCCACCAGAAGATCGCTCCCAGGTCCGATCCGAGGCCGCGGATCGAGCATTGTTCTCTCGTGAATCCGGAGCTGCTCCGCCGGATCAAAGCTATCGGCGCCATCCCCGCCCCGTTCTACACTTACGCTCACTATCACGGCGAGAAGTGGCAGGAGTACGGCGAGGAAAAGATGGAGTGGATGTTCGCGCACCGCTCCTTCCTGGACTACGGAATCACGGTGGTGGCGGCTTCCGACTACACGCCCGGGCCCTACGAGCCCATGATGGCCATCCAGAGCATGGTCACCCGCAAGGACTTCGAAGGGCGGGTCTGGGGTCCGAGCCAGCGCATCACCGTCTCCGAAGCTCTGAAGGTCACGACCATCAACTCCGCCTACGGCTCCTTCGAGGAGAAGGTCAAAGGCTCCATCGAGGCGGGGAAGCTCGCCGACTTCGCCATCCTGGGCCGGGATCCCCACGAGGAGGACCCGGATCACATCAAGGAGATCCCGGTGGTCCGTACGGTGGTCGGGGGGAGAACCATGCACCGGCTCGACGGCTGAGGCCCGCGGCCGCTACGACTCGTCGGGCTCGATATGGACGGTGACGTCCTCGATGTCGAAGCTCTCGAGGAGAGTCTTTTCGACGGCATCGGCGACGACGTGAGCTTCGCTCGTGGGAAGCTCCGGGGCTACGGTGACGACGACGTCGACCGACGAAGTCATGCCAACCCATCGCGAGCGAATGCGTCGAATCGCGCGGATCCCCTCGACCGACTGCAGAACGGTCGCGATGTTCTCTGGCTCGTGGGAGATGCCGTCGACCAGCACCGGGATTGCTCGGCGGAATAAACCGTAGGCGAGGACCATCACCACCAGGGCTACGCCGACAGCGAAGACCGGGTCGAGCCACGGGTAGCCTCGGGCCGCGAACTGCCAGCCGGCGATGACCCCGATCGTCACCAGGACGTCGGACAGGGTGTGCTGGGAGTCCGCCCGAAGAATCTCGGACCGCAGGCGCTTGGCCCAGGTCCTCTCCCATGCGGTCACCGCCACGTTCACCGCCAGCACGCCTAGCATCACCGCGAGCCCCCATCCATGCTCGACGATCTCGCGGGAGGAGGGGTTGATGGCGCGCACCATGATCTCGACGGCAAGCACCGCGAGCAGAACGGCGAGCCCGAACACCGTTAGGGTCTCGAACTTCTGGTGCCCGTATGGGTGCTCGCGGTCCGGGGGGGCGTTCGCGAGGCGCACCACCACCAGGGCCACGACGTTGTTGAAGAGATCGGCGAGAGAATGGATGGCGTCGCCGAGGAGAGCGAGAGAGCCGGTCGAGATGCCCACGACCGTCTTGGCCACGAGAACCGCGAGATTCCCGAGCCCGGTGATGACGATGACACGCTGAAGCCGGGAGTCCACGGGCACAGTCTAATCCCAGTTGGCCGCGGTCGGGCGCCATTCTGCCGACCTCAGCGACGTAATGTTCAGCCGTCTGGCACTAATCGCCGCCCGCACCATCGGCGGTGAAGTAGTTCGTCACCGCGTCGAGCTCGTTCGCCAGATGATCGATCTCGTGCTCCAGCAGCTCAGGGAGCGAGACCATGCCCGCGAGCTCCTCATCTCCTTCTGCCTCGATCACCGGGAGAACGTTGTGCCCGCGCTCCACCATCAATCGCAGGGCGTCCCCGCAGGAACGGTCCGCGGTGATGGTGAAGACGTCTCTGGACATAACCTCGGAGATCTTGACCTTCTCCGCGTCCCGTTTGGGGAGCACCACCCGCGCGAGGACATCGCCCTGGGTCAGGATGCCGCGCAACTCGCGTTCCTCCACCACCGCCACGGCGCTGAGCCTCCTCTCGTTCATGATCCGGCAGGCTTCGAGGACGCTCGCGCCGGGCGAGATCGTCGCAGGCTGAGCCTTTATCAGTCCCTTGAGTCCCATCGCTGCCTCCTTGCTCTCGAGGATGGTTGGGTGCCATGACCCACGAGGGCGCGATACCGCGCTCACCCACACTCCGGTGGGCATTTCACGAGATCGCGCACCGTAGCAGCCGACCGGTCGGGATATCCCCGGCGGCTACGGGTTCGCGAGCTCGGTGAGAAGCGCTTCACTTCGCTCCTTCGCCGCCTTCAAACGTTCCCGCATCTGGTCGAACACGAACGCGAGGGCGGCGTTGACTGCATGCCAAGGCGCATTCAAATTCCTCCCGAGTCAATATACCGCCGGCAGCCATCCCGCGGCCGAGGCGAAGAGCAAAGAGAGTACCAGGAGCAGTGCGACCAGGAGAATCCTTCCCTTCGTGGTGTGCAGAAGGAACTGGCTCAGTTCGGTCATGGCTTCCTCCTTCGCTACCTGACGAGGAGCACCGGGCAAGGCGCGAAGAGTCCTACCAGATGGCTCAAGGTCCCAAGCCCCTCTCCCCGCCGCTCCCCGTCGATGCGATGAGTTTGGATCACGAGAAGGTCCGCACCGATCTTACGCGTCTCGTTGAGGATGGTCTTCGCGCGCGGACCGTAGATCACGTCGGCCTCGACATGGATTCCTCGCGCGCGCAGTGGCGCCGAAAGCGCTTCCAAATGCTGGGACGCGCCCTTCTCCAGCCGTCCGTAGAATTCAGGCTCCTCCTCGACCGAGAACCCGGGAATGGTCTCGATGGCGTGGAGGAGATGAATCGTCCCCTGGGATGGAGTCGAAAGCTTCGATGCCATCTCGACCGCGGGACGGTTTCGATCCGTCAGGTCCACGGGAACTACGATGGTTCGAAACACGTCTTCACCTTATTGTCCTTCCGAAATCGTGAGCACGGGACATTCCGCGTGGCGCACGACGTGCTGGGTCGTCGAGCCGAACAGCATGATGTCCAGCGGATTTCGCCCGCGCACCCCCATGGCGATGAGGTCGACTTTCCGTTCGCGGGCCACCGCAAGAATCTCTCGATAGGCCTTTCCCGAACGGACCACGACTTCGACCTCGCACCACTCCCGGGCCTCTCTGGGCACGACCTCCTCCAGGCGGGTCCTCACCTGCTCCTCCATCTGCGACTTGTAGTCGGAGACGTTCGGGCTTCCGATCCAGGTCGGCTCGTCGGGGAACCACTCCACGGTGTTTACGAGCGTCAACCGCCCGCCCGACTCCTGGGCGAGAGACAGGGAGTACTCGACGGCCTTGAGAGAAAGCGTGGCAAAATCGACGGCGCAGAGGATGTTCTTGAAGACGGCCTCCTTCGGCGCGCGCTCGTCCCCGGGCTCTGAGACCGTCAGCACCGGGCATCGGGACTTTCGGAGAACCTTCTCCGCGACGGAGCCCAGAATCAGCCTTTCGACGCCTTCCCGGCCATGAGTCCCGAGACAGAGGAGACTCGATCCATCGGTCTCGGCGGCCTCCAGGATCGTGCTCACCGGAGCGCCCTCGGCGACGCTGAACCGGGTGCGCACGCCCTCGGCCCTGGAAAGAGCGACGAACGCGTCGAGGCGCTCGAGGGCGCGCTTTCGGAACTCCGGCGCGAGGGGGACCGCCTCCGCGACGTAGGGATACTGCTCCGGATGAATCAGGGCCGAAGGGATGACGTGCAGGAAATGCACTTCGGCATCGTAATGCTTTCCGAGCGCGACGGCGTAATCCGCGGCACGGAACGCGAACTTCGAGAAATCCGTCGGACAAAGGATGCGTTCCAATCGAATCATAGAGACCTTCCTCAGTGGTCGCCTCGCTCTTCATTCACTGCGCTGGGGCCCCACCCCAGCGC
>Ga0326597_10012297_pt1 | contig 11286 bp, 11 predicted proteins | sample RVTome_12_FD_203789 | JGI IMG/M metagenome (GOLD analysis project Ga0326597, IMG submission 203789) | Soil microbial communities from uranium-contaminated site in the Upper Colorado River Basin, Wyoming, United States - RVT100D185 | ecosystem: Environmental > Terrestrial > Soil > Contaminated >... | reverse complement strand
TCCCCGCTGCTCTTGTGGGGAACGTGCAGGATGTCCACGCCCGCGAGCGCCTTGAACAGCTCGCCCGCCATGTGGTAGGGCGTGCCGGTTCCGGATGAGGAGTAATTCAAACCGCCCTTGGTTTTCTTCGCAAGCGCGACCAGTTCCTTCACGGACTTCGCGGGAACGGAAGGGTGCACCACCAGCAGCAGGTCCGAGTAATTGATGGGAGCCACCGGAACGAAGTCCCTCATCAGCACGAACGGCTTCTTGGGCACCAGCGACTCGTTGACGGCATGGGTATTCGACATGACCAGCAGCGTATAGCCGTCCGGGGGCGACTTGGCGACGATGTCCGAGCCGATGATGGACCCGGCGCCGGGGCGGGCTTCCACGACCCACGGCTGGCCGAGGGGCGCCTGCATGTGCTGACCCAGGAATCGGGCGTAGATGTCGGCTGGTCCCCCGGTTCCGAACGGTACGATGACGCGTATCGGCTTCGCCGGATACGCCTGGGCCAACAAGCCCTGTGGTTGAATGCCCAGTGTTGCGGCGCACGCAATCAGTACATAGCGCGTTATTCTTGTCATGGCGGCCTCCTCGCAATCGGAAAGTCGTCAGTATCCAGTGCGGCACCGGAGAGGTCAACAGCCGCCATGTCCTGCCGGTCGGACCGCGCCGCAGCGGGCTCATCGGGAGGACACTTATTGTATGCTGCCGCATGTCACACCCGACGTCTCACCGGGAGAACCTGGATGAAAACAATCGACGCAATGCAACGGAATCGCCGCCTCGTTCTGCAATCCGCCGGCGCGAGCCTTGTGCTATGGGTGTTGCCGCTCGAAGCGCGGGCCGCCGATGCCGGGAAAGGCCTCAGGATCGGCGTCATCGGGTCGGGCCGCGTCGGCGGCACGATCGGCGCGCTGTGGGTCAAGGCCGGACACGAGGTGATGTTCTCGTCACTCGACATCGAGCATGACAAGGCGCTCGCGGCGCGCCTCGGTTCCGGCGCGCGCGCGGGCACGCCGAAGGAAGCCGCGGCTTTTGGTGAAGTGCTGTTTTTCGCGGTGCCCTATGCGGCCCTGCCCGGGCTGGGACGCGACCTTGCGGCCGAGATCAAGGGCAAGATCGCGCTCGACGCCAGCAACCCCATTCCCGGCCGCGATGGCGATATGGCCAAGGAAGCGCTCGCCAAAGGCACGGGGGTCGCCTCGCCGCAGTTTCTGCGCGGCGCCCGGATCGTGCGCGCGTACAACGAGGTGGGTTACACCCGCATGCGCGACGAAGCGCATCGAGCCGGGGAACGCCTCGGTATCCCGCTTGCCGGCGACGATGCGCAAGCGCTGAAGGCGGCGGTCCGTCTGGTGCAGGACGCCGGCCACGAGCCGGTGGTCGTCGGAGGCCTCGCGCGTGCCCGGGAGTTTGACTACGGCTCGCCGGTATTCGGCAGGCCGATGACCGCCGCGGAACTGCGCAAGGCGCTCGGCCTCAAGCCATAAGATTGAAAAAGCAGATAGCCGCAGAGAACACGGAGTTCACTATCAAGGTGTTGTTCTTACTTATCTGTGTGTATCTGTGTTCATCTGTGGTTCCATTTTGTTTTCGAGACAACCTCTAGACGACTGATTTATGAATTTTGATTCTCTCTGTGTTCTCTGTGCCCTCTGTGGCTGATTTGCCTTTCCTGGCGTGAACGAGACCGTGCTGCATCGCTGGCTCGCGCGCGTCGTCAACGTGCGGCCGGGTGAAGCCCGCGCCTTGTGCTGGTCGTTCGCCTATTTCTTCTGCCTGCTCGCCGGCTACTACGTGCTGCGCCCGCTGCGCGACGAAATGGGAATCGCGGGAGGCGTGCGCAACCTGCCCTGGCTGTTCACGGCGACCTTTTTCGTCATGCTCGCCGTGGTGCCGGTATTCGGCGCCGTGGTCGCGAAGCTTCCGCGCCGGCGCTTCATCCCGCTCGTCTACCATTTCTTCGTCCTCAATATCGCGGTCTTCTGGCTGCTGCTCACCCTCGACATCGCTGCGGTCCATGTCGCGCGCGCGTTCTTCGTATGGATCAGCGTATTCAACCTGTTCGCCGTGTCGGTGTTCTGGTCGTTCATGGCCGACCTCTACGCGTCCGGGCAGGGCAAGCGGTTATTCGGTTTCATCGCCGCCGGGGGCTCGGCAGGCGCGCTGCTGGGACCGGCGGTGACGGTTGCGCTCGCAGTGCCTCTCGGCCCCGTCAACCTCCTCATCGTCGCCGCCGTGCTGCTCGAGGCGGCCGTGCTCTGCGCGCTGCGCCTCGAGGCGGCCGCACCGCGGCTGAAAACGGAAGCGCCTGCGGGCGCCACGCCCGCCAGTCGCCCGGAAAACGCCGGAATGGGCGGCGGCTGGCTCGCGGGCGTCTCCCTCCTGCTGCGCTCGCGCTACCTCGCCGGCATCGCGCTCTGGGTGGCTCTGCTTTCCCTCGCCGGCACGTTCCTCTATTTTCAGCAGGCGAACATCGTGGCCGCCGCGTCCGATGATCCGGCGGTGCGCACGCGCATCTTCGCCACGATCGACCTCGCGATCGGGATTTTGACCATACTGGTGCAGTTCGCTGCGACGGGACGGCTGATCACGCGCTTCGGCGCCGGCCCGGCGGCAGCCTTCCTGCCGGCGGTCTTCTGCCTCGGTTTTCTTGCGCTCTGGCTCGCGCCCGCGCTCTGGGTCGTAATCGCCTTCCAGGCCGCCCAGCGCGCCGCCAACTTCGCGATCTCCAACCCGGCCCGCGAGGTGCTGTTCACCGTGCTCGAGCGCGAGGAAAAATACAAGGCCAAGAACGTGATCGACATCGTGGTGTTCCGCGGCGGCGACGCGGTGAGCGGCTGGCTGTTCGCCGCCCTGCGCGGCGCCGGGCTCGAGCCGGGCGCGATCTCGCTCGCCACCGTGCCCGTCACGGCCGCCTGGCTCGCCCTCGCCCTGGCGCTCGGCCGCGTGCACGAGCGCCGCACGCGCGATACAGATCAATCAACCACAGATAAACACAGATGAACACGGATGAAATTCCCTGCTAACAAGGTAATGGGTTTTGCTATCTGTGTATATCTGTGTTCATCTGTGGCTTCATTTGATTCTTGAGATAGCCGTCTTGCGCAAGGAGTCTGAAATGAACCCTGACGCCAAGCCCGCCCCCCGCCTTTTCACGCGCCGTGAAGCGCTGGCAATGACCGCCGGACTCGGCGCCGCCGCGGCGTTCGGGATCGCGCCCTCCGGCGCGGCCACTGCATCCGCGAAACCGCTGCTCACGCGGCCGATTCCGCGGACGGGAGAGCGGCTCGCTGTGGTCGGCCTCGGCACCGCCATCGTCTTCGACATCGGCGAGGACGCCGCGCAGCGCGCCGAGCGGCGCGCGGTCATCGAGACTTTGCTGCAGGGTGGTGCGCGCCTGATCGACACGGCGCCGTCCTACGGTGCGGCAGAATCCGTGGTCGGCGACCTGCTCGCCGAATTGAAGACGCGCGACAGGGTATTCCTGGCCACGAAGGTGGGCGTGGCCGGGCGCGACCGCGCCATCGCCGAAATGCAGCAATCGCAGCGCCGGCTGCGCACCAACAGGATCGATCTGATGCAGATACACAACGTCGGCTTCGTGGACCGCAATGAAACAGCGGCGCAACTGGCGCTGCTGCGCGAGTGGAAGGAGCGGGGTGTGTTCCGCTACATCGGCGTGACGCACTCCCAGAGCCAGGAGCGGGCCAACGAAGCGCTCATCGAGATCATGCGGCGCGAGAAGCTCGACTTCATCCAGGTCAACTACTCGATGGCCGAGCGCAGCGTGGAGCAGCGGCTGCTGCCGGCGGCGACCGAAACCGGCACTGCGGTCCTCGCCAACCTTCCCTTCGCCCGCGCCCGGTTGTTCCGCGCCGTGCGCGGCAGGCCAGTGCCGCCGTGGGCCGCCGAGTTCGACGCCTTGACCTGGGGTCAGTTTTTCCTCAAGTACGTCCTCGCGAGCGAGGCGGTGAATGCGGTGATACCCGGAACCGACAAGCCGGAGTACATGGTGGACAACCTGAACGCCGGGCGTGGCCGCCTCCCCGCCGCGGCCATGCGCCGCAGGATGGTCGAGCTTATCGAAGCCGTTGGCTGAAGCCGCGGGGCTCGCCTGGCTCGCAGAAAAATGGACAGGATTTACAAGATTAACAAGATCAAGACCACCCCGAGAATCGAGAAAAGTGGTTTGTCTTTGATGTAATCCTGTAAATCCTGTTAATCCTGTCTATTCCTGGTTTCAGCCGGTAGTAAGCATTCGCAGCGCAGGCTCGATCGCGTCGTCCGCGATCTTCTTCAGCTCCTCCGCCGTGCGGTTCTGGATCGGGTGCGGCACGTAGAGCACCGCCGGCTCGAAGCCGAGCGCCTTCGACTGCACCGCCACCGCGTCGGTGAAGCCGGTGGTGACGACCGAGATGCCGGGTATGCCGCGGCTGTCGAAGTTCATGAGGTCGTGCAGACTGCACGACGTGCACGAACCTCAGTCGGACAGCCCGATCAGGATGACGTCCACCTCCGACGCGATCTTCTGCAGGTTCTCGGGAGTCGCGATCTTGGCGTTGGTCGGCTTGCCGCAGCGCTTCGTCTTCAATCCCCGCTCGTTGAAGCGCTTCTCGACCTGGTTGAGGAATTCGTCGGTGCGCGTCTTGCCGATGTCGAAGAGCCCGATGGTCAGCCCTTCGAGCGATTTCGGCGGCGCGCGCCGCGGGCGCTTTACCGCCGAGGTTTCCGCAGTGGGATCACGCATCCAGTTGCTCATGTTCTAACCTCCGGTGAAAAAAGGTGACTCGTTTCTCGTTACTCGTTATTCGAACAAGGTGCGTGCACGACTTCATTGTATAGCCCGCTAAACGAGCAACGAGTCACGAATCACGGACTTCCTTGGTGACCGGCTGTAGCTCCAGCTTGTTGCGGCCGGCGAGCCAGCCGGGAAGAATCGCCGAGAACAACCCCGCCGGCCCGCCCGCGCGCACCACCATGAGTCCATCGTCGTGGAATTTCGGGATAATTTCGTCGGCGCGGCTCGCCGGGACGCCCTCGCCGACCCCGTCCGCACCCGCCACGAGGTCCTTGCCCGGCCGCATGGTTGCCTCATAAAGCGCCCGCTCGATCCTCTTCCGGCCCCATCCCGCCTCGCGGTAGATCGCGTAGTGTTCCGGTGACAGCACCAGGATCGCACGCGCCGATTGCACCAGCTTGGGATGCCCGATCTTCACGAGCGACGACGCGAACGAGCGCGTCAGGGCTTCCGGCGTGCGCGACTTCTGGTCCACGAACGCCTCCGGCCCGTGGCCCTGGAACAGCGTCACGGCCGAGGCGCCGCGCGGCAGGCCGCGCGCCACCGACAGCGGCTCCCATTCCGGGTCGGACTCGTCCTCGGCGAAGCACAGCGTGTACTTGCTCGGCGCGCCGAGGGTGGAACGGTCGGCCTCGCCCGGCCGGCCCCCGCCCACGTTGAGCACGATGAGGTTGAGCGCCCGGCCGATGGTCGCATTGGCACGGTTACCCTGACCCAGCGCGTTGAGGCCGCTGTTCATCCCGATCCTTTTTGCAATCGGGCCATTGACGATGATAATGGGGCCGGAGAAGTAGGTGGTCGCGAGCAAGCCGTGCAGCGTGAACACGGGCTCGAGCGCGGCTTCCAGCGCCGCGAGCAATACCGGCATGTACTCCGGCTTGCAGCCCGCCATCACGGCATTGATCGCGACCTTTTCGACCGTGCAGCCGGCGAGGAAGGGCGGAATCTTGCCGACGACTTCATCGGGACGCCGCGTCGTGCCCTTCAACATGGCGAGCACGCGCTCGTCGGTGGGCGGCGTGACCGGCAAGCCGTCGGTCCATCCGCGCTCGTAGCAGAGCTCGACGGGGTCGGCGCTTTCCGGGTACTCGATCGTGCGCGCGGCGAGCAGGGTCTTGCCGCTGTGCTTCGCTTCCAGCCGCTCGGCCACCCCGGGCTCGAGTGACAGCGAGCCTCACCCCGGGCGGAAGGCCGGCAGCCCCTCTCCGAGGTCGCGGATGCCCGTCAATCTGCGCCAGCCGTCACGGTCCCAGCCGACGACGCGCTCCGCCTCGCGTCCGCCCTGGTAGCGGATCAGGGTGGGAGTGGCTTCGATGTTGTTCAGCCAGGAGTAGTCGAGCTCGCGGTCGTCCACCAGGCTGGCGACTCCGGGCGGGAACTTCGGGTCGTCCTGCGAGACCACCTGGAACGCCGGAACGGCCTTCGCGACCCGCTGCATCACCGGCTCGATCAAGGCGCAGGTCGAGCAGGCACGCTTGGAGAATACAACCAGGCCGTCGGGCTTCAGCATGGGGGAAAGGGAATCGGAATTATTGCGACGCGTGATAGTCTACTCTATCGCTTCGTGATTCGTGATTCGTGATTCGTGATTCGTGATTCGTGATTCGTGATTCGTGACTGGTGACTCGTGTTCATGCTAGAAACCGGATTTGACGCGGTGAACCCCGCGCGGCGCCGGCTGCTGAGCCTTGCTGCGGGCTGCGCCGTCCTGGCCGCCGTGAAAAAGAAGAAAGCCTTCGCGCAATCCTCCGCGATCCTGAAGCGGCCCATACCGCGATCCGGCGAGCCGCTCCCGGTGGTCGGCGTCGGCACCTGGCGGACCTTCGACGTCAGCGCACAGGCGCCCGAGCGCGCCGAGCTGAAGGAAGTGCTGCGGCTGCTCGTCGAGGGAGGTGGATCGGTAGTGGACTCCTCCCCCATGTATGGCGAGGCCGAGCGAGTGGTGGGCGATCTCGCCGCCGAGCTCCGGCTGCGCGAGAAGCTGTTCTTCGCCACCAAGGTCTGGACCCGCGGGCGCGAGTCCGGGATCCGGCAGATGGAAAGCTCGTTCCGGCTGATGCGCACGCGGCGCATGGACCTCATGCAGGTCCACAACCTCGAGGAAGTTGCCGTTCACGCCAAGACCCTGCGGGAATGGAAGGACGCCGGGCGCATCCGCTACCTCGGCATCACCCATTACCATTCCGGCGCCTACGGCGAGCTCGAGCGGCTGGTGAAGTCGCGCGAATGGGACTTCGCGCAGTTCAACTACTCGATGGCGGAGCGCGAAGCCGAGGCGCGGCTGCTGCCGGCGTGCGCCGAGGCCGGCGTCGCCGTGATCGCCAACCGCCCGTTCTCGCAAGGCGTGCTTTTTCCCAGGGTCAAGGGGAAGCCATTGCCGCCGTGGGCCGCGGAATTCGACAGCGCGAGCTGGGCGCAGTTTTTCCTCAAGTACATCCTTTCGCATCCCGCCGTCACCTGCGCTATTCCGGGCACGAGCCGGGTCGCGCACCTCAGGGACAACCTGGGGGCGGGAATGGGTCGCCTGCCTGACGCAAGAACGCGCCGACGCATGGTCGAGTACCTGGAGCGGATGTGACGGTCCCGATTCTTGTTTAGAATTCGTGATCCTGAATGCATGGGACGCACATGAGGGGCTCTTGACCGGCAAGTGGCTTAAATCAACCGGTGCGCCGGCGATGTTGCTGACGCTGTTGCTCGCCACGCTTGCGGGCTGCAGCATGGTCCGCATCGGCTATCCCCAGCTCGACATGATCGCGGCGTGGACCGCCGACGAATACTTCGACCTCGAACCGGAGCAGAAGCAGGAATTCCGGAAGCGCTTCGAGCGCTTTCACGAGTGGCACCGGTATGAACAGTTGCCTGACTACGCGGTATTCCTTGCCGAGGCGAAAGCGCGGCTTCAAAGAGGTCTCACGCGCGAAGATGCCCTCTGGGTGACGAACGGCGTGAGGGCGCGCTACCGCGCCCTTGTGGCGTACGCTGCGGACGACGCCGCGGCCATGCTGATGAGTGTCACGCCGGAGCAGCTCGAGGCCCTGCAGCGCCGGTGGGAGAAGGACAACCACCGCTTCGTTCGCGAGTACCATCTTGAAGCAAGCATCGAGGAACAGCGGCGGGCGACTGGCCGCCGGGCGCTCTCACGCATCCGGGACTGGGTCGGCCATCTGGACGACGAGCAGGAACACGAGATCCTCGCGTGGGCAAGCGCACTGCCGCTCATCCACGGGCTGCGGCATGAGGACCGTCTGCGGCGCCAGCGCGAATTCCTGCAGCTCATGTCGGAGCGCGACGATGCCCGCCGGTTTGCGGCCCGACTGCGCAGCTTTCTGACCATCTGGGAGGAGGGACGCGATCCCGGGTACGACCGGCTGTTCAACGAGTGGACACAACAGCAGGCCGACCTCTACGCGGCGGTGTATCGCCTGCTGCTGCCGCACCAACGCGAGGCGGTCGCGGAGCGCCTGCAGGGCTACATCAACGACTTTACGCAGCTCGCGCGGCGCCCCGCCGCGCAGGCCACCGCGGGCCGGTGAAAATCAAATGGACACGATTTACAAGATTTACAGGATTTCAGTGTTCTAGTCTTGTTAATCCTGTTAATCCTGTCTATTTCTCGTTTTTAGCGATCAAGCCGCGGAGCTGGTCATAGACCGCGCGGTCCACGGGGATCCCTTCCTTCCGCCGCCGTTCCCGCTCGCGATACGCCCGCTCCGAAGGAATTCGCACCGGCTCATCCGGGTTGAGCGGCGGCACGGCGCGCACCGCCTCGATCAGCTCGCCGAGTTGCGCCTTGAATTCCTCCGGCGGCAGCAGGATGGCGGGATCGAAGACGATAAAGAGAAAAGCAAAATCCTGCGCCTTGCCGCGGGCGCGCGCCGCTCCGGCGAGCAGGCACATCGCCTGGATGCCGAAGGCGAGCGCCGAGCCGCGGTGGCCGCCGAAAGTGAAGATGCCGCCTTTCAGCGCCTCTGCGGCATCGGTAGTCGGCCGGCCCTGCGCGTCGATCGCCGTGCCCTCCGGCAGAGGCAGCCCCAGCCGCGAGCGCAGGATCACCTCGCCCCGCATCATCGCCGCGGTCCCCAGGTCCACGATGAACGGGTCGCCGTCCGTTGGAAAGCCGAACCCGATCGGGTTGGTGCCGAAAGCGGGCCGGGCGCCGCCGTGCGGCAGCACCACCGGCGCGGCGCTCGCGAGATGGATGCCGACGAACCCCGCCCGCGCGATCATTTCCAGGTAGTACGCGTTGCGGCCGCTCAGGTGGCTGCGATACACGCCCACCAGCGCGATGCGGTGCTTGCGCGCCTTCTCGATCGCGAGCCGCGTTGCCTGGTGGATAGCGTAGTAGCCGACGTGATTGCCGCCGTCCAGCAGCGCGGATACTTCCGTCTCGTACACCACTTTGATCGGCGCCCGCGGCTCACGGGTGCGCGGGTCCTCGTTGATGGTCAGGATCCGCGGCAGACCGGCAAAGCGGTGCCCGCACAGCGCCGCGTCAACGAGGTGGGCGGTGATGACGGACGCCTGCTCGCCGTCGAAGCCGATCGCTTGCAGAGCCCGCTCGCCGAGCTCCGTCGCCTCGGCGACGCTCAGGTTAATCTCGTCCCGCACTCTGCTCGTAAAGAAAATAGACAGGATTTACAGGATTTACAGGATTAGATCGAAAACAAGAAGATTTGTGGCTTGTTGTTCGAATCTTGTTAATCCTGTTAATCCTGTCTATTCATTCAGATCTTCAGGCCGGCCTTGGTCACAAGCGAGCGCCACTTTTCGAGCTCCGCTTTCACCTCCGCCGCGAATTCCTGCGGCCGGTTGGCCACGACGCCGGTGCCCTCGGCTGCCATGCGGCGCTCGACTTCGGGCGCGCGCACGGCCCTGCCTGCCTCCGTATACAGCCTCTCGATGATCGGGCCTGGCACGCGCGCGGGCGCAAACAGTCCGAACCACGCGTCCACTTCGTAGCCGGGCACTCCGCTTTCGGCGACCGTCGGCAGATCGGGCAGCGCCTTGCTGCGGGTCGCGCTGGTGACGGCGATGCCCTTCAGCCGTCCGGCCCTCATGAGCGGCAGCGCCGAGATCGGGCTGCCGAATATCCAGTTGACCTCGCCCGACATCACCGCCGGATAGCCGTCCGCCACGCCCTTGTACGGGACATGCGTCATCCGCACGCCGGCGAGCACGCACAGGAGCTCCGACCCGAGGTGAAAGATGCCGCCGGTCCCCGATGAGGCGTAGGTGATGACCCCGGGCTTGGCGCGGGCGAGCGCAATGAGGTCTTTGACCGAGGCGACGGGCAGCGACGGCGTCGTCAGGATCACGTACGGGTTGGTCGTGAGCTTGGTGATTGGCTGGAAATCCGCGACCGGGTTGTATCGCACGCTCTGTATCGCCGCATTGGTCACGAAGCTAGAGCTGCTCACCATCAGGGTGTGACCGTCCGGCGCGGCCTTCGCCACGATCTCCGCCCCGATGCTCGTGCCCGCGCCAGGCCGGTTGTCGACGATGAAGCGCTGGCCCAGCGCCGTGCTGAAATGCTCGGCCACGATCCGCGCCAGCGTGTCCACGCCGCCGCCCGCGCTCACCGGCACGACGATGCGCACCGGCCGCGAGGGGAATTGCTGCGCAGCCGCCGCAGCGGTTCCAAGCCAGAAGGAAGAAATCAGAAAGCAGAAGGAAACTCGTCCTAGTTTCTTCACAATGCCCCCATCACCTATCGCTTAGAGCGCCAAACAAAATGAATTCCCCTCCTGCCCGAGGGTGAGCCGGGGTTTCGAGGAGCATGCCTCCGAGCCGGCGAACGACAGTCGCGATGCAGCGCGACTGGATGGACGGGGTGCCCGCCAGCCCCCATCCCATGCCCTTCCCCCGTGCAGGGGAAGGGAATCTCGAGCCTCCCCTCTCCGCTCGGGAGAGGGGCGGGGGTGAGGGATTGGCGGGCGGGGTGGTGGGAGCGACGGGCGAACACGCAACCACCCCGTCTGCTTCGCATCCACCCCTCCTTAAAAAGGAGGGGAGCAAGAATGGGTCAGTCATGTTGTTACGTGCACATTTCGCTTTTCATTTCTCGGTGAGGACCGCTTTCGCCACCGCCTTCGCGAACGCCTGCGTCCCCATTTTGCCCCCAAGATCCCGCGTGCGGGTCTTCGCGCTGCCGAGCCGTCCATCAACGGCCCGGGTGAAAGCAGCTGCTGCGTCCAGCATGCGCTGATCCGTGCGCGTCGCGCCGAGATGCTCGAACAGCATCGCCGTGGACAGCATCAGGGAAGCGGGGTTGGCGACGTCGCGGCCGGCGATGTCGGGCGCCGAGCCGTGGCCGGCGTTCGCCACCGCGCTGCGGTCGCCGCGGTTGAGCGATGCGGCAAGCCCCAGGCTGCCGGAGAGCTCGGCGGCTTCGTCCGACAGGATGTCGCCGAACATGTTGGTCGTGAGGATCACGTCGAAGCGCTCCGGTGTCCGTATCAGCAGCGCCGTCACCGCGTCCACCAGGAGGTCCTCGA
>Ga0326597_10012296_pt1 | contig 11286 bp, 9 predicted proteins | sample RVTome_12_FD_203789 | JGI IMG/M metagenome (GOLD analysis project Ga0326597, IMG submission 203789) | Soil microbial communities from uranium-contaminated site in the Upper Colorado River Basin, Wyoming, United States - RVT100D185 | ecosystem: Environmental > Terrestrial > Soil > Contaminated >... | reverse complement strand
CAGCGGTCCTTCGAAGTCCTGGATTCCGGCTCGCCCCCGGCCTTCGCCGGGGTTGGCCGGAATGACGTTTGGGTTATTCGACGAATATTAGAAACACCACACCAGCCCAAGCTACCGATCTCCACTGCTGCGGCCCTTCGCTGCGATATTCCAAGCGCTCCGGCCATGCGTCGGCGGAGCGCTGGCATCGAGCGAAGGCAAATGTCACCGGCGGTCGAAGCTGGGAGCGGGCGGAGTCGTGGAATTCTCTTGCGCAGGGAGCAATACCATCGACAGAACCCACGCGACCAGATAGGTGAAAAAGCCGGCAAAGATGACGTCGCTAAGAAAATGCGCCCCCTGGGCGATTCGTATGACTCCGATGGCCGTCCCGAGGGTATAAGCGGCGAGCGCAATTGCCCAGCGCCGTTTGCGCGCGACGAATAAGAACGCAAGAAAATAGTAACCCATTGACGCGTCGCCTGAAACGAACGAACAGTTCGATTTACACACGCCGTTGGTGACAAAGGCTGGGGTAAACTGTCGATTGCCCCCGAAGGTTTCGACTCGATTGGGGCGCGTCCGTCCGGTTTGATTTTTCAAAATAACGTTGATCAATAGGCCGGGACCAAGAATGAGGGTCAACAACAGAAATAATGTGCGCTGTATAGACTGTAAATGCGCAGTTGATTGCCGGTCGCGCCACCAGGCGACCAGATTACCGATGAGCAGCAGGAGTAACAAGTTGACAAAAACAATCGTGACCCGCGGCACAAACGGCAACACCTTGGTCGAGGAACGGCTCCCTAAAACGAATCCTTTGGCCGGGGTGTAGAAGAGACTTGAAACGCCGAGGTCGATTCCCGGCGCGAAATAAAAGGCCAATCCGAGCAGTACATGGATAGCTAAGAATAACCGGATTGCCGGTTTGCTGATCTCGCTGCGAAATCTCTTCCCAGCGGCGGATACCTTTTGTGCGATTGCAGATTGCGGGAGACGACCTGCCGATTCTGCTTCGCACCGAGCGTGGGGAAGCATCGAGCCGCCGCTCTGATTGGACGGTAAATCCACGCTCGGGTTCGAGCTCGTTGCATCAGGGGATGGGCTGTTGATCATGGGAGACTTAGCGCGTCTGAGGCTGTGAGGGCCACAGTACTGGAAGGAAAATGGTCTTGCAAGGCCCGGTTTGCCTTAACGCGCGCCGTCGCCCCGCGCTTTAGGTCACGATGCCGCGCGCGGCCAGAATCGGCCTTGCGGCCTCGCGCAGGCGTGGTAACTGACGCGCGAAAATCATCCCGGCGACGGCGCAAAATCCGCCGCCGATCGCGACCACCAGCGGAGCGCCGACCTGGTCGGCGGCCCACCCCGCCAGCAGGCTGCCGAAGGGCGCCATGCCGATAAGCATCATGGAAAAGAGACTCATCACCCGGCCGCGCATGTCATTGTCGGCGAGAGTTTGGAGCGCCGTGTTGCTCGCGGCGATCAGCACCATCCAACCGCAACCGACGCCGACGAGCAGCAGGAGCGAGAGCCAGAACAGGCGCGACACCGTAAAAACGACGAGTCCGATTCCGAAGCCCCAGGTCGCGATGACGATGATGCGGCCGAGTCCGACGATGTTTTTTCGCTGGGCGAGAAAAAGCGCGCCGATGAGCGCGCCCAAGCCGACGGCGCCAAACATCATTCCCAGCGCGTCGGCGCCGCTTTTGTGTATCTGGCCGGCAAAGACCGGCATCAATGTCATGTAGGGCATTCCCATGAAGCCGACCACGCCCAACAGTATGAGCACGTCCCGTATCGGCGTCGTGGCGAGGGTATAGCGTCCGCCTTCAAGCAGGGACTGTCCGAGAGAAATGGCGCCCGCCGGCTCGCGCCGCTCCGGCAACTTCATGGCGAGCAGGGCTGCGATCACGGCAACGTAGCTCACCGCGTTGATCATGAAGCAGACGCCCTCGCCGAACTTGGCGACCACGAGGCCCGCGAACGCCGGCCCGACGATTCTAGCGGCGTTGATCATGGAGGAGTTGAGCGCCACGGCATTGGCGAGATCTTCGGTATCGACCAGTTGGTGAACCAGCGCCTGGCGCGCCGGCAAATCGAAGGCGTAGACGATGCCCAGCGCGACGCCAAGGACGATGATGTGCAACGGATGAATCCAACCCATCAGGGTCAGCAGTGATAGCACTAGCGCCTGCACCAAGGCCGCGCATTGAGTCCACACGGCCACCCGATGGCATGAGTGGCGGTCGCTAATCGCGCCGCCGACTGCGCCCAAAGCAAATATTGGGATTTGCGAAGCGAAGCCGACCACTCCCAGCAGAGTCGCCGAACCGGTGAGACGATAGATGAGCCAGCTCAGGGCGACCTGCTGCATCCAGGTGCCGCAGACCGAGACCAGCTGGCCGGTAAGATAGAGACGGTAGTTGCGATGGCGCAATGATCGCCAAAGGGACGATGTCATTATGGGCTTTGCTTACACCGATGGGATATTGGGGCCGGAAACGGCTCGACCGTTGGTGCGTGATCTAACTATCCCATGCCGCGCAGTGAAAAAGAAGCGGCTCGGAGATAGGGCGAAATATCGAGATCAATGTGAGTCGTCGAGGGTTGACCCTGCTTTTCGTCAGGTCGGATATTTGGCTCTGCGCAACTTTGATATTAACGCACGCGGTTCGCTTGCCCTAATTTAACCGGGGTAATTGGCGGCCGTGAGGGGCGTCGCGATTTAGGTCCTCTGTTTCGGCGGAGCTTGCCGGAGCCCCCGCTTTGGTTTATGTAAGGTCATTCTGGCTATTTGAAACCAGGGAGGAGACGACGAATGAAAGACGGATTTAAAGTCATCGACGCGGATCGCCATATCCTGGAACCGTCGGATTTGTACCAAAGATACCTACCTGAGAAGTTCAAACAGCGCGTGCGCCTTGCCGGTCCGAACCAGACCGTGCGCGAAGTCGACGGGAAGCCGGTGTCCGATTCCGCGCTGCGGCCCGGCAGAGTAACGGAAGATTACGGCTACATTTTCTCGTCTTCGAAGCGTTGGCGCGAATGCTTCGCCGACGCCTACGCTAACAAATTCGATCCGGCGTCGAACTTGCGCGACATGGAGCGCGAAGGGATCGACGTGAGCGTGCTTTTCCCGACCATCGGCCTCTACATCATGTGGCGCGACGACATCGATCCGGAACTGAGCGCGGCGATTTGCCGGGCTTATAACACCTGGCTCGCCGACTACTGCGATTACGATCGGAAGCGTCTTTACGGCGTCATGCTGCTGCCGCTGCAGGATCCGGCGCGGGCCGTCGAAGAGCTAAAATACGCCAGGGAGAAACTGGGCCTAGTCGGTATCTTTTGGCGTCCCAATAAATTTTGCGGGCGCACGTTTTCCAGTCCGGATTATTACCCGATCTTCGATGTGTGCTCCGAACTCGGCGTCACGATCTGTGTCCATGAGGGCGCGCGGACGGTCTTGCCCCAGGCCGGCTCCGACCGCTACAGCGAATTCGGCCGCCACGTCGCCTGCCATCCTTTGGAACAAATGCTCGCCTGCATGAACTTCTGCGCCGACGGCGTGTTGGAAAAATTTCCCAAGCTCAAAGTCGCCCATCTCGAATCGGGATGCGGCTGGGCACCGTTCTGGCTCGAACGCATGGACGAGCACTGGGAGCATGAATCGCATGGCTCAGCGAGAATCACCAAGGAAAAACCGAGCACTTATTTCAAACGCAACTGCTGGATCAGTTGCGAAGCTGGCGAAGAGCTGGCGCCGGTTTTCGTCGAGCATGTCGGCGACGATTACCTGATGATCGCCACCGACTATCCCCACAGCGACGCCATCGACAAATTCCCGGACAAGACGGTGGGCGCGATCAGCGGCAACGACAAGATCTCCCGCGCCTCGCGCACCAAGATTCTCTGGGACAACCCGACCAAGGCGTTCGGTTTGGGGGCGTAAGCGCACAGGCATGGTGTTTTCCAGGGACCGCAAGCGTACTTTCACGATCCTGATGGCAACAAACTTGAGATATACGCCGGACCGGGCGCGAAAAACGGTTGAGTAGGGGCAGGTTTCAAACCTGCCCCGGTATTTTTGCTTCGGTACGTCCGGCTTAACTGTGAAGGAGCATTCACCACAGAGACGCAGAGTTCGCAGAGGGTTTGTTCAAGATAAAATCCTCATTCGATTTCCTCTCAGCGTGCTCAGCGCCTCTGCGGTTAGCCACACGGAAGCCTGAAGACCCATGACTTCATTCCGCGTCTATTTTCCCGATCTTGTCGCGCTCCACTTGGCGCCGCCGGCTGTGCCTTCCATCGAATTGCCGTTCACGCGGCCGGAGTACTGTGTGCCGCCGGCGCTGAAGCTGATCTGATCGCCGTTAAGCTTACCGGTGATCTGTGAGTTGTTCTTGCCTGACTTTAGCGTGCCGCTGATCATCTGGAAGGTTTGTTTGATCGAGAGTTCTCCCTGGGGCAGCTTCCATGTCCCTCCGACCTTTGCCGGGACGATCCAGAGCATCGCCGTGCACCAGTTGTTGCAGCCGGGCACGGTTTCGGTCTGGTCGGCCTTCCAGTCTTCCATGTCGAAGGAATTCGACACGATGCGGGTGCCGGGTTTGAGATCGAGAATCTTCGGGCGCAGCTTGATGTTGATGCTGGGCAGCAGGAACATTGTGATCACCTGGGCCTGGGAGAAATCGCTCTCGAACAGGTCGGCTTTGACGAAACTCGCCTTGTCGCTGACCCCTTCCTTGGCGGCGTTGCGCTTGGACAGCTCCACCATGTCGGGATTGTACTCGATGCCAAGCGCTTTCGAGCCGCGTTTGGCGGCGGTGATCACCGTGCGCCCGTCGCCTGAGCCGAGGTCGATGAGGAAATCCTTAGGCGTGAGTTTCGCCATGTCGAGCATTTTATCCACCAACTCCTGCGGCGTCGGCACCCAGACGACGTCCTTGCCTTCCTGGCCGACCTGAGGCTGGTAATCCTGGCTCGCCGCCCGGCTTTCGCCGCTGACGGCGATCAGCGATAGGGTCAAAAGTAAAAACCAAATACGCGCGAAACTCGTTGCCTTCATTTATGTTCCTCCCGTGAACAATAAGTCTTTAGTAGTAGCTCCGTGATCGCTATTGAATAAACGGTATTTTCCTTACTCCAACAGATACGAAATGTCCAGAAAGTGGCATCAAAATTTTTTTTGCTCGCGGCTTACTGGGTCATCTCTTTTGAAGGCGGTGCAGGCCGAGCGGTGTTTCCAGGGGCAATGCAGTAGCGGCCGCGCCTCGGCACTTGCCAAACTTGTCTTGAAACGCAGTCGTTGCTAAGAATAGGCGAATTGTTTTCGTTGGTAACGCAACATGTTTATTGATGCACAGCCAGGTTGCCTCATTGAACCGCTCACCGGGCGAATTTGGAGCAGCCGGGAGATCGGGGGGCGGGTCATCGCTCGCATGCAACACTTGGAAAGAGAAGGCCTTCGCCACGGCGATCGGGTTTTTGTTCTGTACGGTAATAAACTTGAGTTCTTCGTAGATGTTCTCGCCGCGTGGCATTCGGGAGCAAGCCTGGTGCCGATCGACAGCCGGTTGACTTCGTTCGAGATAGAAAATTTGGCCCGCGCGGTGTTGCCGCGACTGCTCCTGGTCGATTCCTCGGCCAGCGCATCGACGCTCTCCGGGTTGACGGTCTTGGGCGTAAGAGTTCTCGATACGACGGCCTGGGATATTGCCGGAGATCGCCATCCGACCGCGGGCCACATCCGCAGTCAAGCCCATATGGATGACGAGGCGCTGATGCTCTTCACTTCCGGGTCCACCGGAGTTCCCAAGGGCGTGGTGCACACCCATCGTTCGCTGCGCGCGCGCTGGATGGCTTTGCGGGATATTCTAGGCGTTGACGCTTTTCGCCGAACGCTGTGCTTGCTGCCGACCCATTTTGGCCACGGGCTCATCTGCAACAGCCTTTTTCCGTGGCTCGCGGGTCAGGATTTATTTGTTGCGCCGCCGTTCAGCACCGAGTGCCTCATGCGATTGGGCCGGCTGGTCGATGAATACAAAATTACCTTCCTGTCCTCGGTGCCGTCGATGTGGGGACTGGCGTTGAAAGCAAGTAAGCCGCCGGCGGCTGGGAGCCTGCGGCGCGTTCATTGCGGCTCGGCGCCGCTGTCCAGCCTACTGTGGCGGCAAATTCAAGGGTGGGCGGGCACAAAAGAAGTTTTTAACGCCTACGGCATCACCGAAACCGGCAGTTGGGTGGCCGGGACTTCGGTGGGGGACTTCGTCCCGGAGGATGGTTTAATCGGCGTGCCCTGGGGCTCCGTGATCCGGACTCTCAAGAGCGCTGATCCCCACGCTCCCTTTGATCCGGACACTCAGTGTCGGGCCGCAGAGACGGGTTATATCTGGATCAACACGCCGGCGTTGATGCAGGGTTACTACCGCCAGCCGGAGTTAACCGCCCAGGTGATTTCGGGCGGGTGGTTTTATACCGGCGACATCGGCGTGGTCGATGGCCGGGGCTGGCTTTACCTCAAAGGACGGGAGCGCGAGGAGATCAACAAGGGCGGGACGAAAATCTATCCGGCGGATATCGACGCGGTGGTCGAACAATTCGAGCTGACGAAAGAGGTTTGCGCTTTTGCTATGGCCGATCCGCGGTATGGTCAAAATATCGCGATGGCGGTGGTCTTGAAAGATGAGGACCCGGCGACAATCCGGGCGCTTCATGATTGGATGAAGCGCCGCCTCGCGGAGTTCAAAATGCCGGTGCGCTGGTACGCGCTCGATTCCTTGCCGCGAAACTCGCGCGGCAAAATCAGCCGTAAAGAGGTCGAGGAGTATTGCGCTGAGAGAAATCCGCTGGATCTCCAAAGCATCTTGCGCGCCAAATGACGGGGAATATGGCGCGCCGGCCGAGTCAAACCAACCTCGACCCGCCGCCAGGCAACAACGGGTAGGAGTAATCATGGAGCCCGGGCAAAGGAAGAGCGATCTCATTCAGTTTCTCCGGACGATTCAGCGGCCGGATTCTCCGCTGCAGGAAATCGACGGGGACCTTAGCCTCGTGGAATCCGGTCTGATCGATTCGCTGGCCCTGTTGCAGATCATCACTTATCTCGAACAAACTTACGCCATTGATTTCCGCGAGAAAGGCATCGACCCGGGAGAGCTTAGATCGGTCAACGCCATCCTGGAATTCGTCGCGCGAGAAATCACCGCATGAAAATTCCGCCGTTGTTGGCGCTCTACCGCAGGGTCGCGCAGTTTCATGAAAACGAAGCGCTGATCGGCTGGTTGCAGGGTTCCAGGGTTGTCGTCTGGCTGACGCCGCAGCGGCGGAAAACCATTCTAGTTGTCGGCGCAATCTTCGCCGCCATCGCGGGAACGCTGAGCCGCCACACCCAATGGCGCGATTACCGTCACCTTGAAACCTGGTTAGTTCCGGCCGTCGCGCTGCCGGTTCTTCTGGGGATCGTTTATTTGCTTTACCTGATGGCCGCGCGCTTCAACCGTTTGCCGGCATTTGTGCGCGCCCGCCCGCAGATCTGTGTTCACGCTTTTTTCTGGGCCCTTTTGGTCTCGATCTGGCTCAACCCTTTCCCATCGGCTTTCGCCGCCGCCGTTATGGCGCTCCTGGCGGGCTCGTTTCCTTACCTGGCCTGGCGCTGCGGTTACATGCTGCTGTGTGGTCAACGGGGCAAGGCGACGGCGACGAAATTTACGGATCATTTTTTCTACCTCTTTCCGGTGTGGGATGGGACTAACACGCCGCCGGGCAAGGGTCACGACCACCTGTCACGCGCGGAGGCGCAGACGGCCGCGGCATACAGCCGCTCGATTCTCGCCGGCATCAAGCTCCTGCTGCTGGTGGCGCTTTGGAAGGGCGCGATGCAAGTGATCGGCGCCGTGGTTTACGGCGATCCGAGGAGCGCGCTGACGGGGTTGCTTGCGGGGCACAATCTGGGCATTCCACGATTGCGGTTCATCGTTAACGGCAACGTCACCCCGCCGCTCGGGATGATCTGGCTGAGCCTTTACCTGGAGTTGATTTGGGAGTGTCTTTTCATCGCCGCCAAAGGCCATGTCTGGATCGGCATGCTGCGGCTATTCGGTTTCAATGTGTTCCGTAACACCTATAAACCCTTGCTCGCCGAGTCCGTCATGGAGTTCTGGAGCCGTTATTACTACTACTTTAAAGAGCTCATGGTCGAGTTCTTTTTTCTGCCGACCTATCTGCGCGCGTTTCGCAGCCGACCGGTGTTGCGTATCCTCGCCGCGGTATTCGCGGCAGCGTTCTTCGGCAACATGTACTATCACCTCCTCCAGGCCAAGCATCCCCTCGTCGAAGGGGACTTCGGCCGGTTGTGGGGGCTTCTCGGCGCGCGCCTCATATATTGCTTCATGCTGGCGGCCGGGATTGCCGTCTCGATGCTGCGCCAGCAGCAGTTGCGCGGGCGGGCGGGCGGGCTTGGGCGGTCGCGAGGCGGCGTGCGCCGTTTCCGCCGGATCGCCGGTGTTTGGACTTTTTTCGCCATCATCAATTATTGGAACGTGACGGTGGGCGTTACGATTCCGGAACGGGCGCGGTCGTTTCTGTCGATCTTCGGTTTTTAACGATCATTTGACTCGATATCGAAACAAATCGCGCTATGTCACGAACATCTTTCTCGATCGCCGCCGCTTTGGTCGCAGCTCTGATTTTCACCGGCTTCCGCTTGTGGTTGTATCTAGAACACCGCTCCGAGCTTCACGGACTGACCCCGGTCGAGCGCCTGAGGCTTTTCTGGGTCGGCTTTCGCCTCGATGGCGTGATCGTCAGCCGAACCTGCGCCCTCGTGGTCCTCTCGGCGCTATTGTTCCCGGAATGGCTGTTTACGGCGAGCCAGCCGTTCCTTCTGGGCTATCTCGGCCTGGTGTTTTTCGTCTGCTTCTGTGCCGAAATTTGCGGGCTTTATTTCTTTCGTTACTACGACTGCCGGCCGAATTATCTGGTTTTCGAACATGGCGCCGACAAGGAAGTGGTCAAAACCGTTCTCAAGGCCTATCCGGTCTTGCGCATTTTCTTGCTGAGTGTGGCCGGAGCGGCGCTCACTCTTTTGCTATTTACCTGGCTCGCATCGCCAGCCCTGCTCGTACAGGGCGCGCTGACGGCTTGGTATTGGGACCGATGGGCCACTTTCGCTTGGCTCCTGATCGTGGTTTTTGCCACCAGAGGAACCTTCGATCACCGTCCCCTCAATCCCAGCTTCGCATCGATCACCAATAACCGGATTGCCAACGAGATCGCCTTGTCCGGCATTTTCAATCTGCTCTACGAGTGGAATCACCGGCTGAAAAATGAATTCACCGCGCTCAAAACGATTCTCACGCTGCCGCCGACGGATGAGGCGGTGCATCGCGTCCGGGATCAATTATCGAAGCAGGGCCCAATGACGGACGACTCGCCGAACCCGCTGGTCCGACATATCCAGGGGAGCGCTGCGAACCAACCGCTCAACGTTGTATTGGTGGTGATGGAAAGTTGCACCGGGCGGCTGGTCGGTTGTCTCGGCGGTCAGCCGGCGCTGTCGCCTGAGCTGGATAAATTGGCGGCCGAAGGAGTGTTGCTCGAAAGATGCTACGCCACCGGCGAGCGGACGATTCAGGCGCTGGAGGCAGCAGTATCTTCTTTCCCACCTTTGCCGGGCGCAGGGGTGGTCAAGCGGCCGCAGGCGCGCCGGGGTTTTGCTACGCTCGCCAGCGTACTCAAAGAGCGCGATTACGCGACGCTCTTTCTTTACGGGGGCCAGGGTATTTTCGATCAGATGCGCGCCTTCTTTCTCGCTAACGGGTTTGACGCTTTCATCGAAGAAAAAGATTTCGTCGATCCGGCGTTTCGCGGCACCTGGGGAGTTTCGGACGAGGATCTGTTTCGCCGGGCGGATCAGCAGTTTCGCCGGCTCGACGCCCAGGGCCGGCCGTTCTGCGCGACGATTTTGACGGTATCGCTCCATTCACCGTGGGAATATCCGCCTAACCGCATTCATTCGGTGCCCGCGGGGATTGAGATTCCTCCCGGCTTCGAGCTGGAGGAGCTCAATAATTTTCTTTATGCCGATTATGCCGTCGGCAAGTTCATCCGTGAGGCGCGCGGCGCGCCCTATTTCGACAAGACGTTGTTCGTTTTCGTCGGCGACCATGGCGTGCACCTGCGCGGCGCGGGTCTGCTTCCGGTCGACGAGTACCGGGTTCCGGCATTGTTTCTGTGCCCGGCATATCTACCGCCTCGCCGCATCGCTCGGGTAGCCAGCCAGATTGACCTGCCGCCAACGATCATGGGTATTCTCGGCGGCGACTACCGCAGCCCATTTTTTGGCGATGATGTTATCCATAGCCAGAGCGACGACCCTTTCGCAATCGTCATCTATAACAAAAGGCGCTACGGTGTTGTTTCCGACGGTGAACTGATCGTCTTTTCCGATAATGGCGAACGGATCGGTTATCAACGCGACGGCGTGAACAAAAGTTGGCGCCAGGAGGCGCTTTCGACGGCGCAATCGCGGCGTGCGAAAGATGCCGCGGCGATGCTTCGGGTCGCGGAAGATCTGCTTGCCGGAGGCCGTTACATCGCTCTCAAGGGATCGGATAACATTCCGGCGCGCGCGCCGGCTTGACTGAGAGGTCTCGGCGGACGTACGTAGAGTTCGATGAAAAGACCCAACTGTTGGCTGTTTGTCACGATTCTTTTCCTGGCGCCGTTCATCTGCGCGATTGAACTCTTGGCGGCTGTGCCGGCAAAAAAAATCAGGCTGGCGTACAGCGCCTTCGCCTATGCCAATCCGCCTTTCTGGATCGCTCATGACTTGAAGCTCTTTGAAAAATACGGTCTCGATCCGGAACTGGTCTATGTGTCGGGCCCCAGGCCGATTCAGGCCATGCTCGGCGGCTCCATCGATGTTTCTCAAGTCGGCGGCGCGGCGACGGTGGCGGACCGGTTGAAACGTTACGCCCTCGCCAATCTGATCGGCAATCCCATGGAGACCAACAAAGTAAAGGGGCACCATGGTTATGAATATTGACTTGCACTCTCATTTCTTTCCCATCGAAGAGTTGCAAGATCCCGGCAAGTACCAGGACCGTGCGCTGAAGATTGTTCTGGAAAGCGGCAAGCTCAGGGTGACGTCGCGGATCGGCATGCGGGCGGGGCTTGGGGCCGGCGCTTATGATCCGGCGGCGCGGATCAAGGCGCTCGACGAGATGAAGATCGACTTGCAGGCGATCTCGCCGTCGCCGATCCTGCTGTTCTACTGGGAGGATGCGGCTGCCGCCGCTCACTTCT
>Ga0326597_10012295_pt1 | contig 11287 bp, 7 predicted proteins | sample RVTome_12_FD_203789 | JGI IMG/M metagenome (GOLD analysis project Ga0326597, IMG submission 203789) | Soil microbial communities from uranium-contaminated site in the Upper Colorado River Basin, Wyoming, United States - RVT100D185 | ecosystem: Environmental > Terrestrial > Soil > Contaminated >... | reverse complement strand
TGCGTGTCAGGGGGGATGCGGCGGGGACGAAGTCCCCCCGCCTGAGTCTTGGCGCGCCCGCCAGGACTCGAACCTGGGACCCTCGGCTTAGAAGGGGAAGAGGCTGAGACTGAACGTGAATCGAGTCAACGACTTCGCCGTGGTGCCATGCCCGGTTGCCATGCCGGCAGACCCGATGCCCACGGCCGCCTTGGCCGGATTCGGAGCCAGCACCTCTTGCTGAACTCCACACTCGAACGCGAATCGCCAGTTCGTTCTTGACGAAGTGTCTTACATATTGTAAGACTATTCACCATGCAGCTTCCACGCTCCGAACGAGTCATCCTGTCGCTGCTGGTCGACCTCGGTCCGTGTTACGGATTACAGCTCGTGACCGCCTCCCGCAATCGAGTCAAGAGAGGCGGGGTCTACGTGACGCTTGGCCGGATGGAGGACAAGGGCCTCGTCACATCGGCGCCCGGTGATCGCGGGCGGCGTCGCTACCGTCCGACTGCCCTCGGTGAACGCGCTCTTCTCGCCGCGCGCGTCTTCGCCGGACACGTCAAGCTGGGTGAGGGGGTATGAGGACGCGGGTAGCGGCCCTCCTGGATTGCGTTCCGCTCGACGTCGGCAGCCGCCGGGCTATCGACGAGACGCTGCTTGACTGGGCTCATGAGGAGTCCACCAGCCCGATTCGCTTTCGGCGTTGGGGGATCAGCGGCAGCGTCGCCGTCCTACGCACGCTGATCTACATCGTGCTTCGGGAGGTTGTTCGGGTTCCCTACCCATGGCTTGCCGAGCGAGTGCTGCTCTTCGCGGTGCTGCCAGCCGCTGCGCTCCTGCTCACGTACCAAGGCCTAGCGCCTCTTATGGCGTTGGCTACGCCTTTCGAGTCGGTCATCCTTGTCGCACTGCTCATACCCCACGAAACCGAGGTGTTCGTACCGGCCGCCTTATTCTGCGCAGTCGTTTGGTCACGGCGAACGAATCGGGTGCCAATCCTCGGCTTGGCCTGCGTCGCGGGTGCTCTCACCTTCGCCTTCAGTGGTTGGGTGGAGCCGGCGGCCAACCAGCGTTTTGGCGAGCAGGCCAGTTCGATTTGGATGCAGTCAGGTCGAAACAGCCCCTACGGGCCCGTCGGTTGGGAGGCGTCGATCGATGAGCTGGCGCTCTCAGCTCGCGCGAATCCGTTCTCCCTGAGGATTCTGGCGTTCAAGACAGGGCTTGCACCCTTGGCAGCTGGACTGGTCCTGCTCGGTGGAGCCATCAGGCGGCGATTCACGACGCCGAAAGCGCGCTGGCTCCTAGTCGCCGCGGCGTTCTACTTTGGCACCATGGTCCTACTCACCGCCGGCGACAGCGGTCACTATCGCTACGCCATCCTAGGTACACGCCTGGCCCCCTTGTGGCTCGGTGCTCTGGCAATAGTGGTGAGCGGCTTATTCATCGCCGCGAGGACTCGCCGGCCGTTTCTGCTCGTCACCGGAGTCTCGCTCCTCATCACTGCGACCCTGTGGCTGCCTGCCGACTGGCTCATCCTCTATCGCGTCCTCGGGTCTGGGTTTGCGCCATGGTGGCTTGCGATGGTAGCGGCCGCGGTCGCCGGAGTGTTAAATCGGTCTGCGGAATCTGAGGATCGCCTTCGCCCTTCAGCGTTTCGCCCGGCCCCTCAGATGGTTGTCGGCTGACGCCACAGTCCCCTTGCATTGGCCCGACACAAGGCCATCCTCCGCCCAAGGTTAGGAAGCGGAAGCTCGCGCCCCGTGCAATGAGTGACAGTTGAGCGGCTCGCGGACGAACGAGGGCGGCCCACTGGTTGGCCGCGACAGCGTCTGCGCTTGATCGATCCGGTGGACGGCTTAGCTTCGCTGCTTGAGTCATCAAAGGATCCAAGATGCAGCGATGCCGTATGCTGACGAGGTCACTGGCTCAGTATGGCTACTGCCAACACGAATCCGTCAGCGTCACATCTCGATATCATGCGGACTGTGTTCCCAGTGGTGGCGACAACCGGCGGCGGCCGCGAGTTGGCGAGGCCAGATTTCTTTGGCACGGCGTTCGCTGTGGCCCCAGGCGTTTTCATGACCGCATCTCACGTCGTGACCAACGCGCTGACTCGTGGCCAGTTGGCCATTGCGGGTCCGTCTGGCCACGGGCCGCTCGGTGCGTGCAGCGTGGATGAGTACGAGATCTTTACCAACTGCGATGTTGCACTGCTCTTCTGCAACGCAGGCGGCGTGACGCTTCTTAATACTTGGCTCACGAACCGTGTGCAGACACTAACTGACCTATCCTCCTTCGGCTACCCGCATGCCGTCAGTAGAGCCGATGAGATAGAGCACTTCGAGGTGGTCTTCCGAGCGTACAAAGGCTATGTCATAACGACGCGTGGGTTTGAGCGGCTACCGGGAAAACCAGCAGTGTATGAGATTTCAGTTCCGTACCCCGAGGGGATGTCAGGTGCGCCAGTTCTCTTGGCCGTCAAAGACCAACTCGCTGTTGCTGGTGTTGTTGTGGGGACGGATGCGGTCGAGTATGGAGGTCTCGAACAACGCGTCGGCATTGCGATGATTGCGGACGAGATTCTGGAACTTCAAAGCGACAGGCTGGGAGGACTTATTCCTGAACGGCTAGGTTTCGCTGCGGCGACCTATAGTCCTCCAGCCCCTTGATATCGCTCTCGGTGCACGCCCTGGTACCAACAGATTGCGGCCTCGCGATCCGTCTATTACCTCGGCCTTCGTGACCAGTCCGGGAACGAGTTGGCGCCCGCTTCCGTGATGCGCCGGACATTCCGGCCGGTCGGATAATCAACTATGGCAATCTGCTCGCGTCCCCAGCGCGTGGTCGTGAACGCGATGTGCCGACCGTTGGGCGCAACGCTCGGGCTCTCGTTCGAACCGAAACCATCGGTGAGCACGCGCACTTCATTCCGAAGCGTGTCATAGATCGCAATGTCATGACCGGGCCCGCCACCCAACGCGAACGCGATGTAGTTCAGTGGGGACCAAGTCGGCGCGTCACTGTGCTGATTGGAGATGATTCGCTGCACGCCGGTCCCATCCGCGGCCATCATGTAAATCTGAGGTGTGCCGGACCGGGATGAGGTGAAGGCGATCTTGGCGCCGTCCGGGGACCATGTCGGCGAAGTGTCATCCCAATTGGGAGTATTCGGCGTCAGGTTCCGTCGAGCCGAGCCATCATGCCTGACGACCCATACGTCGTGCCGGCCACCATTCACGGACGAGGCATATACCAGCCACTGCCCGTCAGGGGACCAGGCTCCCAGCTGGTTGTGAACCTCATCGGAACCGGCGGCAGGCCGCGACCTGGGTCCGCGGCCGAACGGGTGGATCACGTAGAGGTCCTGAAACCCGCTTTCCCACGACGTGTAGACAATCGAGCTCGCGTCTGGTGACCAGCGGGGCTTGATGTTCAGCTTCTGGTTGGCGGTGACGCGGCGCTGGTTCGCCCCGTCGTAGTCAGCGATGTAGACCTCCTTGCTCACGCCAGGATTCGGGATGGGGCGCCCGGTCAACGCTGTCCGGTCACGGTTCGAGACGAACGCCAGGCGGGTCTGAGCGACACCCTCAAGTCCCCTCGTTTCCTTGTGAAAGTCGTCCGCGATGTAGTGTGCGCAGGCGCGCACGTTCTGGACCGTGCAACCCTGGTACTGCCGGCCAAAGGCCTGGCTGCCTGGCTCACGCCCCCGCACCGTGATCGATCGGAGGTCAAGCACGAACGTGTCACCAGACCGTCGTGCCGTACCCATCAGGACGAAATCGGCGCCAAGCTGCGACCACTGTTGCACAGCAAGCGCCTGCGGCGTCGCCGCGGTCGGAATCCGCGCCCCCTCCCCGAGTGAAATCATGTAGTAGTCCTTCTCGAAGTCCAGGTCGGCCCAGAGCACTTCCGCGATCGTGCGTGCCGCCGCGGCGAGTTCGGTATCACCAGGAGGCGCCGAGAACGCTTGAATACCGAGGCGCGGGTGGTAGCCCGGGTCGGTCATCGATACCTCTAGCTGCGTCTGCTGCCTTGACGGGTCCTGTAGCGGCTCCGACGAGAGAGGCCCAGGACGTGGCGCGGCGGCAGTCGCGAGAGCTGCTGTGCCGACGGCGAAGGCGGTCAAGACGAATCTCAGGCGCAGCATTCGTTGCCCCCTAACAATCTCACCCCCCAACGAATGCTCTTCGTCGAGCGCAGTCATGCCCGCATCACTGCTCGGTTCCCGTCTTCTTGCCGCGACGCCCCTCCGGGTGCCACGCTTGATGTAACAGTTCTGCCGCGGCCGTCAGTTTCTTCGGCGCCACCATCGCGTAGCGCCGCGTCGTGCTCGCCGACTTGTGCCCCATGAGCTCCTGGACGTCGGCCAGGTCCATGCCCTGCGCGCGTAGTGCCGTGGCGTATGAGTGCCGGAGCTTGTACGGGTTGAAGAACGGGACCTCGGCCTCGGTACAGGCCTGCCTCCACGACTTGTAGACGGACGACTGTGAGAATCGCCCCCAGGCACTGACGCGTCCGAACAAGCGAAACGCCTCGACGCCATCGGCCGTCAACGGCTTGGCGTGCGGCTCGCCGTCCTTGCCGGGATCCACGACGACGAGGTAGGGCGGATCGTGGTCCACGTAGACGTGGTCCTTCTCGAGGCGCATGACCTGGGAGTGCCGCATGCCGGTCAGGGCGATCACCCTGAGCCTGGCCAGTGTTTTCCAGCCTCGATTCTGGGCCTTCATGCGCTTCTCCAGAACGGCGAACACGTGCTGAATGGTCTCCGGTGACTTCCCGTCCGGCTTCGCCTGAGGCTCGCGAAGCCGCCTGATGCCTACCACCGGGTTGTGCGCCCGGTCGCCATCGAGCACGACGAAAAGCTGAGAAAGCGCCGACAGCCGGTGGTTGATCGTGCTCGCGGCGAGGCCCTCCTCCTCCCACTCCATTAGCTGCCGGCGGATGTCTTCGGTTTCGATCGTGTGCCGTCGTCGCTCACCGAACTTGGGCAGCCAGGCCCCAATCTCGTGTTGCCGATGCTGGGGCGCGGCAAGGCGCCGCCGCATGATGCGCATGTAGCGGGGCACGTCGGCGGCAAGCGTATCGCGCTGGACTCGGAGACCGTCCCGCTGAAAGGCCGCGCGGACGTTCGCCTGCCAGCGCTTCATCTCGCGCATGCCGGTGCCGGCCGGGTACCGCTTCTCCTTCCGCCGCTGGTCCACGCGGCTGTTCCCGGCGTACGCCACCACCCGGTAGCTCCCGTCGTCCAGCCGGTAGACGCCTGGAGCGACGGCGGCGACGACCCTCGCCTTCTTCATCACCGCATTCCGAAGGTACGCCGGCCGCGCCCCTTGCGCAGCGGCCCGGACCGAGATTCGAGATACCGCTCGACGGCTCGACGACTCCATCGGGGCCGCCTGTCGAGAGGATCCAGCCTGGGGATCGGAAACGTTCCTTCTCGAAGCCGGCGTTCGATCGTGGAACGGGACACCCGAAGGAGCACCGTCAGGTCGTCGATGAACAGCACAGCGTCTTCCTGTCGACCGTCTTCATGCGTGTCGCCAACACGTCCGCGGCGCGCTGATTTGAGACTGTCGAGCATCATAGACAGTTCACGACGCCTTGTGTACCTGAAAGATCCATGCCGACCGCTGTCCACCGGCTGGCTCCAGCAAGTGCCTGCCGACAAGGGCGCGCGGAGGCCGGGTCAAGGTCGCGTCAGCGGCGAGCGGAGCGAGCGGAACCTTGACGCGGCCGAGCACGCCCGGAGACTCGACTTGTGGAGCCAGCCGAGCTCGTGCCCGAACACAATGTGACCTCGACCGATGTCCGCGACTGAGCACGAAGGTGAACGACTTGCTGACGTGTTGCCGACCACAGCGCGTATCGGAGGATGTCCGGCAGCGCGCTCGCAGCAGAACACCTGCCAGACACGCGAGGGGGGAGCGACCCCCACGCTCGAGGGGGGTCGCTCCCCCCTCGCTTGGGACCGTACCCGCGACCGGAGGCACGACCGGCCCGACTGCGGATTCGCCCGTAAAACCGGGCCGAATCCTCTCTGCGAGGGGCCACAGCTTGGGCTGCGCAGTGGGCTGCATCTTGGGCCAGCAGTCCCTGGGCTGAACCTCCCGCTTGGAGCCGCCGTTTCACTCGGCACGCAGTGTCTCCATCGGGTCAACCCTGGACGTCCACGCGGCCGGAACCAGTGCCGACACGGCCGCCGTGCTGATGAGCAACGCCGCCGCGAGAGCCCACGTCAGGCCAGAGCCGGACTCCGTAACGCCGCCAGCAGACTGCACGGCCTGGAGGATGAGAAAGCCGGTGCAGCCCCCGACCGTCAGTCCGGCGACGACCGGCGCGCCCTGTTCGGCTACGAACATGCGCACAATCGGCCACGGCCGGGCACCGACCGCCACGCGAACGGCGATCTCCCGGCGGCGGCGCGCCGTCGACGCCGCGACAAGCGCGACGATGCCCACGGCGACGACCACAAGGGACACCAGTCCGAACCAGCCGAAGAGCCAGGCGCGCAGAGCCTTCGGCCTGACCGACGCGAACAGGGCTTCGCTGCCGGTGCGCGCCCGCTCGAGGCGGAAGCGGGAGTCGGAGCGCACGGCTTCGATGAGGCGCGGCAGGACGCGCGCTGCCCGGTCGGATGTTCGAACGAAGAACGTGAAGGGCGGGATCTCGTCGATGAGACCCCTTGGCACATAGACGGATCCCGCCGTCCTCTGATCCAGCGCCCGGTAGCGCGCGTCGTTGACGACGCCAACAACCGTCACCGGTGGCGGGGCGCTCGTCCGCCTGCGCGAGGAGAGCGTCTGCCCGACAGCCGATGAGCCAGGCCAAAACGCCCGCGCCGCAGACTCGCTGACGACGGCGACCGGGGCTCGCCCGTGCCATTCCTCCGGCGAGGGCCACCGGCCGCCGCGCAGCTCCAGGCCCAGCACGTCGAAGAAGTTCTCGCCTACCTGAAACGTCCGCAGCTCATCGTCCGAGCCGCCCCAACCCGCCGGTGTGTACTCCGATCCCAACGAAATCGTGGAGCCGGACACGAAGTCGACCTCAGTGCCGGTGACGGCCTCGACACCGGACACCGAACTGAGGAGCGCGACCAGCTCTTCGGCCTGTGCATTGAAGTCCGAAATATCGGAACCGGAGACCGCCCCAGCCTCGATCACGGCCAGGTTGCTCGTCTCGTACCCCGTTTCGTTGCTCCAGACGTTAGCCAGGGCGACTCCGAAGGTGCTCGCGAGAACGACGAGCACCGCGGCGATACCCACCTGCGACGCCAGAAGGACTCTTCCGCCCCTGGCGATCCTGCGGTCGACCGGGCCGGGCCCGTGCAGCACGCCAGACCGGGCGCTGCGCCTGTCCACGGCATGGGCCACGAAGATCGTAACGAGGGCGGTCGCGACCGCTGTGATGAGCGCCGCAGCGACGAACACCCTGCCGTCAATGGTCGGCCGCTTGAGGAGGAGCATATCGTGCGGCAGGAGCTGTCGAGTAACGGCAAGCACGAAGGGTGCAGCGACGACGGCGATGCCGGCTCCAATGAGCGTGAGCGGCAGGACCTCGAGCAGCACCTGACGCATGAGGGCCACACGACCAGCGCCGAGAGCTCGTCTCACTGCGTAGTCTCGCTGGCGCAGCGTTGCGCGCGCGATGACGACGCCGACTATGTTCAAGAGCGACAGAGCCAGAAGACCGCCCGCCGCCGAGAACACCGGGGCCAGCTCGGCGCGCTCGGAACGTCCCAGCACATCACCGAGTGGTCTCACCAGCATTCCACTCGGCCGGCCAATGCGATTGGCCAAGGCGGTCAGTTGATCGCCGGCTGCGCGCGGGCTGCCTTCGACCGGGATTCGGGCGACAACGACGAACTGAGCGCGGTCCTCGGGAACTGCGGACCCGAAGTCTGTCGTCCACGGGCTGATCAGGTCTGGGACGAACTCGCCGTCCGGGAACGGGAAGACGAAGTCGGAAGGAAGGACGCCGGCCACGCTGAAACCGAACGCCCTGTCCCCAACCTGGGCGAGCGTGACGGCACGGCCCACAACACCGGTATCTCCGGCGAACATCCGCTGCCACAGCGACTGACTGATCAGGACCGGGGAACGGTGATCGAGATCCGTCGCGTCGAAGCGCGAATACCACTCGAGGTCAGGCGCCCTGAAACCGCCGAGGGCTGGCGAGACACCCAGCACCTCCAGCAGGTTCGGACTTACCGCCCATCTCAGCAGGCCGATAGACCCGGGTCCTCCGGCGTAGAAGCCGATGCGCGCCGCCGGCAGGGCCCGCCTCAGTGCCGCGATGTCGCGTTCCGAAACGAGCCCAGTCGGCGACTCGACCGACATCCCTGGACCACGCGTAATCAGAAACAGCTCGTCCGGCTGGTGGAAGGGCAACGGCTTGAACAGCACGCCGTCGGCCACGGCGAACACCGTGACGTTCAACGTGATGGCCAAGCTGATGACGACCAGCACGCAGGCAGACGACCAGCGGTCCCGCCAGAGCGAGCGCAGGCTCGGCCGCAATCCGGGCATGACGAGCAATGCTACGACCATCTCCTGCCAACTCGCAAGTGCAGTGTTTTCAGGGTTTTGCAGCGTGTTTCATTCGTGCTTGACAATAGTCACATCGTGTGACTAATAATCGCGCCGTGCGGAACGCGCCGGTTCGACGACGACCCTCACGCCGCGACCTGCGCGCCTTTCTGCCGCTCAAGGATCTTGTTTTCCGGATCCTGATTGCGCTTGCCGAAGGCGAGCAGCACGGGTGGAGTCTCGTGCAGACGCTGGACGAGCCATCGGGCAGGACGCGGTTGTTGCCTGGCCATCTCTATCGAACACTGGATCGAATGCTGGAGGACGGGCTCGTCGAAGAGCGCGACCAGCCGTCAACACCGCAAACCACGGACGGCAAGCGCGGCACCGCTCCGAGCCGCTTCTTCCGACTGACGCCGTTCGGACGCGAAGTCGCCAAAGCCGAAACGCACCGGCTCGAGGCGCTCACGGCGCGCTCGCGCAACAGGCTCCTTCTCGGACCACGGCGATGATCCGGCTTGGCGACTGGCTCTACCGGCTGTTGTTGCTCGCGTTCCCGGCGTGGTTCCGCCAGCGTCATGGCACCGGGATGGCAGAGCAGTTTCGAGCACAGCGTCTTGCCCTGACAGGACGGCCCTTCGCTGCCGCCGCTCTCTGGGTGCGCGCCGCCCTCGACGTCGCCTGGAACGCTGCGGTCGTCCGCCGAGAGGGCCCGGCGCCCCATCGCTACACCAGGGGCAACGTTACGTCGGCACCATTCGCGTTCCTCCAGGACGTTCGATACGCCGCCCGAAGCCTTCGGCGCGACCTGGCCGGCACGACTATCATCGTCGCCATCCTGACGGCTGGGATCGCCGCCAACGCGATCATGTTCGGCATCGTCGACCAGCTTCTGCTGAGTCCGCCGTCGGGAGTGGGAGATCCCGAGGCCGTCAGGCGAGTGTTCTTCGGATCGGAGCGGCATGGCCCATCCGCCACTGTCGACAGGGATGGGTACCCCCAGGCGGCCGCCGTGCGCGATGGCGTCGAGGCATTCGAAGCAGCATCGGTCACGAGCCGGCTGCTTGACGTGAGCCTTGGCACCGGGACCGAGGCGAGGCCAGCGGTGCTCCAGCTGGTGGACGCAAGCTACTTCCCGGTGCTCGGACTGCATCCCGCCTTCGGACGGTTCTTCACGGATGCCGAGAGTCGCCTGCCGGACGGCTCGCCGGTCGTCGTCCTGAGCCACGGCTTCTGGCGCCGCAACTACGCAGGCGACCCGGCCATCATCGGCGGCAACATCCGCGTCGAAGGCAGATTGATGACGATCGTCGGCGTGGGCCCTTCGGGTTTCCGCGGTATCGACGACCGCCCGGTCGATGTATGGACTCCCGTGAGCGCTCTCGCGCCCACACTGGTAGGTAGCGACTGGGCGACGCATCCCGGGTACTACCAGTTCGGGCTCGTCGGACGTCTGAAATCCGACGCCACGGAGGCGGCGGCGAACGCGCAAGCCACGGCAGTGTATCGACGTACGGGCGAGGGTCTGCCGATAGCCGATGATGAGACGCGAATCGTCTTGGCGGAACCGCTTGAAGGCCTCCGGATGCCCAGCGGTCTGCCGGCCGTGGGCCAGGTGAGTCTGTGGCTGCTAGCCGTGGCGTTCGTGGTCCTTCTGGTGGCGATCGCCAATGTCGCCGGCCTTCTACTGACCCGCACCTTGTCACGACGGCGGGAGATCGCCGTCCGGCTGGCGCTCGGCGTCAGCAAGAGCCGACTCGTGAGTCAGTTCGTGACGGAGTCCGCTCTGCTCACTGGCCTTGCTCTCACCGTTGCGCTCGGCGGGGCGTGGCTCGGCGGTCATCTGGTGCAGCAGGTTCTGCTGCCTGGCCACAGTTGGGACGGTGGCGTGGTCGATGCACGCGTCATGGCGGTGGCCCTGGCCATGGCCACGATCACGGTTTTCGCTGTGAGCATGGCTCCCGGCCTCCAGGCGCTCTCGACGGATCTAAGTTCATCACTCCGCACGGCGCCTCGCGTGACGGGCGGACATGCGGGCGCTGTGCGGACCGGGTTGCTCGTCGGGCAGGTGGCTCTGTGTGTGGTGCTGCTCGTGGGTGCCGGGCTGTTTGTGCGCAGCCTGTCCGCGGCACTGGCGCGCGACGTCGGCATGGAATTGGGACTGCTCGTCCACGCCAGGCTGCCGGTTCGGCCCGGGATGGCTCGCGCGGAGGCGGTCGACCAGTACTCGGAGGCTGCAAGTCGGATTCGGCAGATTCCGGGTGTGCAGGGAGTGACGATCACCCGGAGCTCGGGCCCGATGGCCGGATCTTCAGGCACCACGATCCGGCGGCGGGACTGGACACTCGACGACACGAAAGGGCGGAGGATGCCGGCGTTGTTCGTCGTGGATCGCGACTACTTCGAAACAATCGGGGCCGTGGTGGAACGGGGTCGCGGTTTCGTTGCAGCGGACGAAACTCCAGGCGAACGAGTCGCCATCGTCAACCGCGCGATGCAGACCGAGTTCTGGCCAGAAGAAGACCCGGTCGGCGACTGCATTCGGGTTGGGAGCGACAACAACGCCTGCACGCCGGTCGTGGGCGTCGTCGAGAACGTGCTGCTCTTCAGCCGTCTGAACACCGAGTACGGCCAGCTGTACCTGCTGCCATCGCATCCGTTCGCGGCGCGGGCGATGCCATCGGCGATGCTGATTCGACTGACCGAAGAAGCCGACCCGCGTGACGTGCTCCCGACGATCCGTCGGGTGGTTCAGTCGGTGTCACCCGACATGCCGT
>Ga0326597_10012294_pt1 | contig 11288 bp, 13 predicted proteins | sample RVTome_12_FD_203789 | JGI IMG/M metagenome (GOLD analysis project Ga0326597, IMG submission 203789) | Soil microbial communities from uranium-contaminated site in the Upper Colorado River Basin, Wyoming, United States - RVT100D185 | ecosystem: Environmental > Terrestrial > Soil > Contaminated >... | reverse complement strand
GGTCCCGGGCCGCAGCTACGGAGAGGAGAGCTTCTTCCGGGTCGTGAGGCCCGTTCCGTAGGCTCGAGTCCGCGGGGGCCGGTGCCCAGGTTCATGGGGAGGTCCATCCTGAGGAAGTCCGACGGACGGTAGTCGCCGGGTCACGCCTCCGGCGCGATGAAGCCCTCGTTCTCGAGGTAGAGCAGGACCTGGGCCGCGGACTCCTCGGGGCTCATGGCCGTCGTGTCGAGGACGATCTCGGCGTTCTCGGGCTCCTCGTAGGGGTCGTCGATGCCCGTGAAGCCCTTGATGAGGCCGGCGCGTGCCTTGGCGTAGAGACCCTTGCGGTCGCGCTGTTCGCAGACCTCGACCGGGGCGGAGATGTAGACCTCGATGAAGGCGCCGAGCGGATCGATCAGCTCGCGGACGAGCCGGCGTACGGCCCGGTAGGGCGCGATGGGCGCGCAGATCGCGACGCCGCGGTTCTTGGTGATCTCGCTCGCCACGAAGCCGATGCGCTGGATGTTGAGGTCGCGGTGCTCCTTACTGAAGCCGAGCTCGCTCGACAGGTTCTTCCGCACGATGTCTCCATCGAGCAGCGTGACCGGGCGCGTGCCGACCTCCATCAGCTTCGCCATGAGGATGTTGGCGATGGTCGACTTGCCCGAACCCGACAGGCCGGTGAGGAAGAGCGTGAAGCCCTGCCTGGCACGGCTCGGGTACCGCATGCGGAGCTCTTCGATGATCTCCGGATAACTGAACCAGTCCGGGATGTCGGAGCCCTCCTTGAGGCGACGACGCAGCTCGGTGCCGGAGAGGTCCAGGATGATCTCGCCCTCGGCCACCTCGGAGCGCGGCATGTACTCGCCCTTGCTCTCGTTGTAGATGACCTCCTCGAACGGAACGAGGATGATGCCGACTTCCGCTTCGTACTGCTTGACGAGCTCCTGGGCGTCGTACGGTCCGTAGAACGGCTTGCCGCTCTTGTCGCGCGGACCGGCGTGATCGCGACCGACGATGAAGTGCGTGCAGCCGTAGTTCTTGCGGATCATCGAGTGCCAGAGCGCCTCGCGGGGACCGCCCATGCGCATCGCGAGCGGCAGCAGGCTCACCATCGCCGTGCGGGCCGGCGTGTGCTTGAGCACGTGCTCGTAGCAGCGCACGCGCGTGAAGTAGTCGACGTCGCCCGGATTGGTGAGCCCCACGACCGGGTGGATCAGCAGGTTGCCCTCGATTTGAGCGGCCGCGTTGCGTGCCAGCTCGACGTGCGCACGGTGCATCGGGTTGCGTGTTTGGAACGCCACCACCTTGTGCCAGCCCAAGCGCTCGAACTCCGCCTTGAGCTGGGCGGGCGTGTGCCTCAGGTGCCGGAACGTGTGGTGCGGGGGCAGCTCGACGCCTTCGAGCGAGCCGCCGACATAGACCGGATGCGACTGCTGCATGAGGTCGAAGACGGCGGGGTGCTCCTGACTCGTCGTGCCCAGCACGGCCTGGGCCTCCGCCTCCTTGTCGGCCGTCCAGACGTCGGAGACCGTCATCACCGCGAGGACCATCCCCTCGGGGTGGCGAAGCGCCACGCGGCCGCCCTTCTTCCACGTGTCGGCCACTTCCTGGGTGACGTCGAGCATGATCGGCATCGGCCACAGCGAGCCGTCCTGCAGCCTCATGTTCCTACAGACGCCGTCGTAGTCCGCCTTGCCCAGGAAGCCCTTCAGGGGCGCGAAGGCTCCGCAGAGCAGGAGTTCCAGGTCCCAGATCTGACGAAACGTCAGGTCCCAGGAGGGTAGGTGTACGGCCTCTTCTTTGAGTTCCTGAGCCCGGGCTTCCGATACCAGCAGTGACTCCGACACTTATGCGAATCTCCGTCTAGGTGCGCAAAGAGCCGGAGTCTAATCAGGACGCCGCGCGGGGGAAGGGCCCGCGGGCGCCGAGCCTGGCGCTCTAGGAGCGGCCCGAAGGGCAGGGCTCATAGGTGGCCGTCGATTCGACCCGCAGTCCGTACGAGCTCCGCGGGTAGTAGCGCGTCCAGGCGCCACACATGCGGCCGGCCGCGAAGGCGCCTTGCTCGGCCGGCTGCCGCAGCCAGAAGGATTCGTACGGGCCGTCGAGACGCCCATCGACGTAAGTCCCCATGTCCGAGGGGGTCCCCATCTTGAAGTACGCCTCGAACGGCCCGTTCAGAACGCCGTTCGAGTAGGTCTCCCGAGCCTTCAGCGTGCCGAGCCGGTAGTACGACTCACGCACGCCGTCCCAGCGGCCGTTCACCAGCGTGCCGCGCTCGCGAACCGTACCGTCGTCCCAAGTGGCGAGGACCGAGCCCGAGTATGGCTCGAAGGCCGGTCTCTGGAGATACACGCCGCGCCTCTCCTCGAGCTGATCCAGATCCATGGGCCGCTGGGCGTACAGGGCCGAATGCGCCACGACGAGCATGCCGAGGACTGCAAGCGGGATTCTTTTCATGTCGATACTGCCTGCTTGGGTGCCGATTCGGGACCAAGAAGTTGAGGCCACACACCCGGAGGTGTCCATGGTGGATGTTCTGGGATCGAATCGACGCTGGAGGGTAACGGTGGGTCCGCTCGCTAATCATGATCTGGAGGTTGAATGAAGTACCGCGTATTGGCCGACACCGGCGTGTTCGTATCGGAGCTCTGTCTCGGGACGATGACATTCGGTGGAAAGGGACAGATCTGGGAGACCATCGGCGGCATGAACCAGGCCGAGGTCGACGCCATGGTCGGCCGTGCCCTCGACGCCGGCATCAACTTCGTGGACACGGCGAACGTCTATGCGGCCGGAGAGTCGGAGGCGATGACCGGCAAGGCGCTCAAAGGTCGCAGGCACGAAGTCGTGCTGGCGACCAAGGTGCGTGGGCGGATGGGCCCCGGCCCGAACGACGTGGGACTCTCCCGGCTCCACATCATGCGGTCTGTCGAGGCCAGCCTGAAACGCCTCGATACGGACCACATCGATCTGTACCAGATCCACAGGACCGATCCCGTCACGAACATCGAGGATACGGTGCGGGCGCTCGACGACCTCGTGCGACAAGGCAAGGTGCGCTACGTCGGCTGTTCGAACCTTTGGGCCTGGCAGGTCATGCAGGCGCTGGGGATCGCCGACGCCCAGGGCCTCGAGCGCTTCAAGTGCACGCAGTCGTACTACTCGCTCGCCGGCCGGGAGATCGAGCGAGACCTGATTCCGCTCGTCGAGGACCAGGGCATGGGCCTGCTGGTGTGGAGTCCGCTCGCGGGTGGCTTCTTGAGTGGCAAGTTCACGCGGGACGAGGTCGGTGAAGGGCGCCGCCAGAGCTTCGACTTCCCTCCCGTCGACAAGGAGAAGGGTTACGACATCGTGGACGCGATGCGGAAGGTCGCATCAGCGCACGAGGCGAGCGTGGCACAGGTGGCGCTCGCGTGGGTCCTCGCCAACGAGGCGGTCACGACCGTCATCATCGGCGCGCGCAATGTCAAGCAGCTCGACGACAACATCGGCGCCGTGGATGTCGAGCTCACATACGATGACCTGGCTGCGCTCGACGAGGTCAGCAAGACGCCTCTCGCCTACCCGGGTTGGATGGACGCACTGGGCTCGGATCGGAATCCGGGCGAAACCCGTCGGCTGGAGCGGGCCACGGTGGCGCCGAGGAGCGAGTAGCCCCTAAAGCACTCCCGCTGCGCGCATCACGGACTCACACTTCGTCCGGATCTCCGTTCCGATCTCGTACGGGTCCCCGTTCACGATCTCGGAGCGGAACAGCTCGACGGAGAGCGCCCCGGTGTATTCCTTTTCGGCGAGCTTCCGAACGATGCGCGCGACCGGTGCGATGCCGTCTCCGGGGATGAGTCGGTAATCGTTGTTCGTGAGCTCGCGGGGCGCGTCCAGGAGGTCCTGGAAGTGCGCGTGGGCGAGCTCGCCCGGCGCCAAGAGGTCGAGGTCCTCGAACTTCCCCATACCTGACCAGAAGTGGAAGAAGTCGAGCATGGGGCGGATGTTGGGATGAGCCGCATCACGAATCACCTGGAGCGACGATGACAGCGTCGACAGGTGCGTGGACCCCCGTGTGAATTCGATCATGGCGGTGAGCCCGTGCCCACGAGCGATCTCACCGGCCTCGCGGATGCAGTCCGGCGTCGCCGCGAAGTCCTCCTCGGTGACCCTGCGATTGGTCAACGAAGGAGAGTAGATCTTCTCGAGCCCCAGGCCGGCGAACTGCTCGCAACGGCGGCGCCACGCCTCCAGGGATGCCGCCCGATCGGGACCGGGGAGCCAGAGGTCCGCCAAGACCGCGGCCGCCGAGACGGGCGTGAGGTCGAGGTCGCCCATGAGCTGCCTCGCGCCGGCCAGCGTGTCGGTCCGCAGAAAACCGTCGAGCATCGCATCGTTCAGCTCGACGTACCGGATGCCCGCCCGGGCCCAGCCCTCCAGCGATCCCCGGAAACCCGCCGCCCTGGACGTGTTCTGATGAATGCTCAGTAGCATCCGTCGAGCGGGCGCGACCTGTGCGTGGACGGCCCTCGCCAGGGGTGCCGCGAGCGATGCGGCCAGAAAGGTTCGCCGAGTGAGCATGAGCGGTACTGTATCGTGCATTGCGGTCGCCCGCCACGTCTGGCGATCTTGGTTCATGAGCGGAAAGGAGAGGTCCAGGCGGGTGCTGGCAGCTACACTCTTCGCGGTGAAGGTGTCCGGGCTGGGGCTCCTCGGCTACGCGATCCTGATGTTCGCGGCTCAGCGGCGCCTCATCTTCCCGGGTACGTCACGGGACTCGGCCCGCCCGGCGGCCACGGCCCCCGCAGGGGTCACTCAGGTGTGGCTCGAGCCTTCGTTCGGACGGGTCGAGGCGTGGTTCTTCGAGGCCGACGCGGAAGGTCGGGTGCCCACCGTGGTGTTCGCGCACGGGAACGGCGAGCTGATCGAGGACTGGTCCGACGAGATGGAGAGCCTACGCTCCATGGGGATCAACGCGCTCCTAGTGGAGTTTCCCGGTTACGGGTTCTCGGAGGGAAAGCCGTCCCGCGCCGCGATGCGTGAGACGTTCAGCGCGGCATTCGACTGGCTGGCCACGCGCGCGGGAGTGGATTCCGGTGGGATCGTCGCGTACGGCCGATCGGTCGGGGGAGCGGCGGCGGCGGATCTCGCGGCGGACCGGCCGGTCGCCGCGCTCGTGCTCCAGTCGACGTTCACCTCGACAGCGGAGATGGCCAGAGCGATGCTGCTGCCCGGGTTCCTCGTCCGCGACCGCTTCAACAATCGGCGCGTCGTCTCCGAGTTCGGTGGCCCGGTGCTCTTGATGCACGGAGTCGCCGATGATGTCATTCCGTACGCGCACGCGGAGGCGTTGGCCGCCGCGAGGGACGGCCTCGAAGTGACGGTCATCGACTGCGCGCACAACGACTGCGGGCCGGCATGGCCCCATATAGTCGAGGCGCTCACCGCCTTCCTCGGCTCCAACGGGTTGCTCGGGGAGCCGAGCCGATACTCGCGCAAGAAGTGACCTACGACAGTTTACCCGCTGCTGGCTAACGTTCTGGATAACGTTCGGAGAATCCTCCCCGACACGTATACGATCCGCGCGCCATAGGCACTGTGTACCCCTGAGCGCTTGCGACCTCCTCCATCACCCAGGCTCGCACCCGCCCTATCGAGCCTTCCCACCTCCTCGTCCGACGTACCGAACTGGCTGCGTCAGACGTCGGCAAGCGTCAACGCATGTGGCTGCTTCCCGTCGATGTCCGTGAACCCATACTCGTTGGCGAGGTCCGCCACGACGAGAGGCTTCCCCGAGTGGCGGCTTGCACCGTCGTCTTCCGCCAGCGCCGCGACAGCCCGCCCAATGAACTCCGGGCTCTCCGAGTTGGACAGGTCGAAGACCCCTGCTGAGAGAACCGCTTCGGTACGAACCAGCCCAGGATACAAGGACACGACGACGACGTTGTGTTCCTTGAGCTCCTGAGCCATATCGGCGGCCATCTTGTCGGTGGCTGCCTTCGAGATGCCGTAGATCGTGTTACCCAGGTGCTTCTGGGCAGCCCAGTGCGATAGGTGAACGATCAAACCCCGACCAGCGTCCACCATCCCAGCGGCAGCATGCTGGCTGGCCACAAACGCCGCCCTTACGCCGGCACCCATCATCCCTTCCCATCGCCACATCGGCTGAAGCCAGAATGGGTCGACCCACGTAAACCGTCCGTCCTCCACCATACGCTCGTAACCGCCCCAAACGCCGTTTACCAAGACGTCGATGCGGCCAGCCTCATGACGCACCTCCGCGAACGTCTCAGCGACGGCCCCATCGTTAGTATGGTCACACGTCAGCCGCCGCACGCTCTGCGGCAAAGGGGCGTCGGCCACGGATCGGCCGGTGGCAAAGACATCCCAGCCTTGGTTGGCCAGCTCGTGTGCGACACCTCTTCCGATTCCTCGGCTTGCGCCGGTAACGACCGCGACTCGTGGCATGGCGTACTCAGTCTGCGCAACCTTGACCCCAAGCACAGTTATACCGAACAAACACCGAATCTGCAAGCGCGACAACGCGACAAGTAGTGAAACCGCATGTTGCCCTTGCCCGCCTCCGTCGCGCGTGCTTCCAGGCGTCGGACTCCGCCGGCTGGAGTCATCGCATCCGCCTCGCCTTGGAACAGGCCGATGGGCACGTCGAGCCGGGACACGAAGTCCCACATGGATGGGTAGGGACCAGTGGCCCTCCCACCAGCCCTCCGGAATCGCGACCGCTGCGCCCGTACGAGACCAGGCGTTGAGAGTCTCGAAGTCTCCTCGGTCAATGGCGTCAAGGTATCGCTGTGTCCCAACGAGCACGTCACGTCCGAAAACACGCCGTCTCTATCTGCGTCCACGCGTGCGAAGCCGGTGTTCCCGAGCACCCTCGCGCGAAATCTCTCCGGATCCGCGTCGAACTCTGCGGTCGTGATGACTCCGTCCTCGTCCGCGTCGAATGCCCGCTCGTACGGGAGGAAGGCACCCTCAGAGAAAATGTAGCGAGCCGTCTCCTGCATGTTCTCGGCGAGAACTCCGTACATCACGAGGCCCGCCACGCTTTCGGGAAGGCGTGTCGCGGCGTCCGCGATGGAGTAACCGTCGTGTGACGCAAAGCTCAGTTCTCGCGTCACGCTACCGTCCTGGGCCGCTACAGGCGCCGCGAAAAGAGCGAAGAGCAGCATGCCCGCACCAATCCGCCACACCTTCCCTTTTATGGCCGTCCTCGTTCAGTGCGCCTTCGAGAGTCCACGGAAGAACCCGGAGGGGAGGCGGTGAGCCCGTTCCTATAACTCGAGCCGATACGGTGGTCCCGTTCGGCACTCGCTCGCATTGATTGGACGCCGCCTCCTTCTCCACACACCCATACCCGGAGACGCCCACAAACTCGGTCACCCTCCTGCACGTCTTAGGCGCCGTGTACTCCGGAGCGCACGAAGCGCGCGGAGGCGCGAACCGCAGCCATAGACGAGCACCCTTCGCTTTCGCGTACCCTGCGTGCTCCGCTAGCCAAGCCGCCTACCGATCCGGAAGCTCCACGTCCTCCGGAGACCTCGATTGGTCATGTTTCCGGTCCGGAGCGAAACAACGACCGGCGGCGGGCCACGATGATGCAGAAGATCGATGAAGTCAGCGTCCTTGCTTATCAAGTCTGACTGCCTCGTCGAATATGTCCCGGTCCGACACATGCAATAGACCAAGATCCTGAACGTGCGAAGCGCCCACACCATGCTGGGAGGTGAGCCAGTGAGCGAGCGACGGCGGGAGCTGCGCGTCAATCCAAACGACGTGGCCTGCAAGGCCCTTCTTGTCGCTCGACCGGTCGCCAGGACCTCCGGTCACCCTGGTTCAGGCGGCCACTAGCGAGTGATCCATCTGCCGCGCGGCGTATAGGAGACTGGCCGAGATGTCTTCCCTCTCCAGGTAGGGGAAATCAGCCAAGATGGTCTCAGTGTGGAGAGCCCGCCACGAATGCCAAACTAGCCTTAGCCTTGCACCGGGAGTTCGCGCGACCTGTTCGCGAGCCACTCACGCTCGAGCTCGCCGTGGCTATCCAGCGCGCCGTGTTCACCGGAGCGCGCCGAAGGCGCGGGGAGGTGGCAACCTTGTTGTTAAGTGCAGTGCTCCCGCTGCCCGGTCAGCGGTTGAGCCCCAGGAGGACGTCCGCCGGAATACCAAGCAGGCAATGCAGTGCCTCGACCTGGGCCTTCGACAACTCACGTTTACCGGTGAAGAACTCGGAGACGCGGCTCTTTCCACCCATCACCTCATCCAGGTCCGAGCGGCTCACGCCCTTCTGCTCCAGCATGAAGGTCACGGCCTCCTGAGGGCTCACGGCGTCCATCGGGTACCGCTCATCCTCGTAGTGCTCGACGAGCACCGAGAGAAGTTCGAGCCGATCAAATGCGGGTGTACCAGCCGCAGGGTCCCTGTCGAGCAGTCGCTCGATCTCCGCGATCGCTGCCACGTACTCCCGCTCCGTCCTCAGAACATGCGGCCGAGAGAGATCCAGTACCGTACTCATAGCTCTCCTACCTCCTCCATCACAGCGAGCCCTCGATCGTCCTTCGGTCGTACTCCTCATGGGTGAGGACATGCCGGACATACACGCGGCCGAGATCGTACCTCATGTCGACCACCAGGCGGTACTTGTTTCCGCCGATGTTGAACACCGTCCTACGAGCGCCGAGAAAGCTGGCCGTCGGGAAGTCCTCGCGGAGCTCATGCGGCGACGCGTACTCCCGACCCTTCATGATTCGGTACCACGCATCGAGCGGAGCCTTGGCGTCGGCATCGTCCTCTCCGAAGTCCCGCAGCGGCTTCCTCGAGATGATCCGCACCGCGACTCCGCGCCCGTGTGGTTCCCTAGCCCGAAACGGCCATTACCACTATGGGAACACTAACGAAGTCGGTCAAGCTCCCAGGGTCGCAGGGAGCATTGCACCTAACGTTCAGAGGGTGCCGGCGGCTCGCATCTGTTGAAGGGCAACGCCCCAAGGGTGCTGAGCCGCGCACAGCGGCGACGTTGTACTCCAAGCGAGCCGCACGCCGGAGCGCGCGCAGCGCGCGGAGGCGGCAACCGCATTGGTAACTGTTTAGCGTGCGGATCGGTTACGAGCAGTGGTCCGGATTCGATCGTTGAGAGCGCCCACGCTGGTGGCGAGGTCGCGCCGAGTGGTGTGAGGGAGGCCACGCGCGTGGGCGAGCGCGAGAACGGCATCGCCGAGTAGGCTTACGACGTCGGGGACGGGCACGGGGGCCTCGAGCTGCATCTCGATGGCGTTGGTGAGGGCGATGAGCTGACGCTGGCAGTCGAGATCGAGGGGGATGATGGCGTGCTCAAGGTCTTTGACGATTGCCTTCGCGGTCTCGTCTCAGTGGAAGGTGAGCATCGCTTCGCTCGGCGGGGATGGTGGCGACACCACGGCCTCGGCTGGCATGGTAGCGAGGCGGCGCGTGGGAGGCGAGGGAGCGGTCCGAGGCGGGAGCCCGAGCCCGCCGGGAAGCTACGGGGGCCGGAGCTCGGGAGGAGGTGCCGGCTGGAGGATGCGCCGCACGCCGTGAGGGAAGCGGGCCGCACCGGCGAGAGCCGCGTCGATGAGCTGGTGCGAGCGCCTGAGCAGATGCGCGAGGCAGCTCTGATACGTGGCCTGCTCGAAGCGACGGTACGGCGCCCAGCCGTCGCGGATCAGCATGCCGGCGTAGTCGGTGCCGAGCACGCTGGCGGCCTGGTCGAACCCGCGCCCGTCGTGGATCGCGTACACCGTGAGGTCGCGTGTGGCGAACGTCCACAGCCAGGTCTTGTCGCCACCTACCTTCCATCCCGTCTCGTCCGCACTCACGACGGGCGCCGCTCGTACCGACGCGACGAGCGCTTCGTACGTCGGCTCGGTGGCCCGCGCGAGGCGGTGCAGTGCCTGGCAGAGACCGCCGGGGCTCACGTCGATGCCGAAGGCCGTCTCGTAGAGCACCGTGCACTTCTCGAAGGACAGGCCGAGGCCCTTGTTGAGATGCGCACCGAGCGCGACGGCTCGAGGTCCGAGCTGCGAGGCCGCAGCCCCGACGGCGTCGGACGTCTGGCGCGCGTGGCGGCCCCGGACCGCCCTGCCGCAGCCTCTACACGTCCCGTCGTCGGACTCGGCGCAGTGGCAACTCGGCTTGCCACACGAGCGCGAGCGCTCGAACAGGCTCGCCCTCAGGATCTCGTGAAGAGGGGGCAGGTTGCGGGCGAGCCGCCTCCGTTCGCGGTCCATGTCGCCGGAATCCATACTGTCCTGATGACACATGTCAGACACACGGTCAAGACTCACACCCAATCCCTGCTCCCAGCGTCCCTTCCATTGCCACGGCCGCAAGCTCATCGGAACCACGGACGCCAGGACGCTAAACAGTTACCCGCATTGTTGGGCGCCGTTGGATTCCTGGGCTCCTTCACTTCGAGGAGACTGTCAGCGACCTACAATTCTTCCCACATCTCGTTCTGATGGAGCCATAGCGGATCCGCATTTGCCCGGATGAACTCTTCTACTCCCAGCCCTTCCAACATCGGCGGTCGCTTCAGCCGCTTCTGTTTGCCTCCGACGAAGACGGTCATGTACTCAGTCATACGTCGGTTCCTCTCAGCCCTCTCGGGCGCGCTCAACTTGCGCTTCCGTTTGCCCATCGGCGCGTTCTCTCCATCACGTTTAACCAGTCACTCGGTAGCATGCACTCCGAAAGGTCACAGCGGCCACGAGAATGACACCAGGCGCCGCCGATCATTGTCTCTCACAAACACTACCATCTGACTCTCTTCCAGCGCCTGCTCGTACTGTTTCTTGAGCGACCCCTGCGAACGGCTGCTGAGCTCCTTGCTGAATTCAGCATACGGGTACGCATAGATTCGTTGCTCCTGCACGTCGAACAGCATCACTGGCGCCTTTTCGGCGAAGCGCTCGTACAGCGCGCAAATAGCTGCCAGATGCTCCTGTGCTACTTCTTCCAGATGATCCACGATACGGACTCCCGCAAGTCCTCTCGAGCGTTCCCAAGGGCCGTCAGCCAACCCCAACTGACCAACGTGGGTTCGCAGGCCCTTCACGCAAGGGAATCCAATGGCGCTTAACGGATATTGAGAGCACGCCCCTTGCGGGTACCACGAAGTCGACGAAGACACGTGGGACCCAGCAAGGAGCGGCCCTCATGAAACGAACGACGAAGTATGCGGGGTTGGATGTGCATCAGACAACGACACTGGCGTCGGTACGCGAGGAAGGCGGTCGGGTGATCGCGCGGAGCATCCTGGAGGCGCCAACCTCGTAGCATGGGGAAGTTCT
>Ga0326597_10012293_pt1 | contig 11288 bp, 8 predicted proteins | sample RVTome_12_FD_203789 | JGI IMG/M metagenome (GOLD analysis project Ga0326597, IMG submission 203789) | Soil microbial communities from uranium-contaminated site in the Upper Colorado River Basin, Wyoming, United States - RVT100D185 | ecosystem: Environmental > Terrestrial > Soil > Contaminated >... | reverse complement strand
CGGAACTCTCGTCGCGCTGCCATCCGGAGAGATCGACACGACCGCCGTGGTCGGCATGGACCCGGACCTCGTCGTCCGACCGTTCGGCTGGAAGGGACATCGCGCGACCTTGCGCGAGATGGCCGAGGAGTCGTTCCGCATCCATCTCGGAATCGTCTCGACCTTCGATCAGGAGCGCGCCCGGAGCGGCGATGCCGACACGGCGGTGCTCGGCGACGGCACCTGGTACGACGTCGATCGCGACGACGTCACGCTCGAAGTCGACTCCGGCATGCTGACGACGATCGTCGCGTACCTCTCGCAACTCGAAGCGCCGGTGATCCGGCCGCCGCAGACCGAAGCGCTTCTCGAAGCGTTCGCGCGCGGCAGCGAGCTCTTCGGCGCGGTCGGCTGCGAGAGCTGCCATCGCGCCGCGCTCGAGCTGAAGAACCCGGTTCTCGCGATCCGTCCGCGGAGCGCGACCCTCGCCAACCGCGCGCCGATTCTCGTCGACGTCGCTCGCGACGGCGATCACCCGAAGATCGAGCCGAAGGACGGCCTCGCGACCGCGTACCGGGTGCGGCTCTTCAGCGACCTCAAGCGTCACGACATGGGCGCAGCGCTCGCGACTCCCGACAGCGCGTTCGGCATCGCGCCGGCGGTGTTCCTGACGCGACCGCTGTGGGGGCTCGCGTCGACCTCGCCGTACCTCCACGACGGACGCGCGCCGACCGTCGACGACGCGATCCGTCTCCACGGCGGCGAAGCCGCCGGCGCGCGCGATCGCTACGTCGCGCTCGATGGCGCGGAGCGAGCCGCGCTCTGCGTCTTCCTGTTCGCGCTCGACCGCCAACCGAAGCTCTTCGTGCCGTGACGCGGGCTCTCGGCATCGCGATAATCATCAGCGTCGCGGCGCTCGGCTGCCGGGGAACGCCGCCAGCGGACTTCCGGAGCGACTCGAACACGCAGTCGATCGCCAGCATGGACTTCGATCCACTGCCGCGCGATCCGCTCGGACTCGACGCGGCACGGCACGCGCATCACCGCGCCGAGATCCGCCGGCGCTTGCGCTTCGTCGACGCGATCGAGCCGGGCTCGGTGCTCCGGGCGACGGTCCACGCAGTCGACGCGGCGCGCATCGCGCGCGGCGAGGTCGGCGTCGATGAACTCTACGAGGTCGGACGCGTCCTCTTCGAGCACGAGTTCAGTCGCGTCGACGGACTCGGCAGCGCGCTCGACGACGACGACGACGAGAACGCGCCGCATCGAAGTCCGTTCCGGCGCGTCCACGCCGGCCGCTCCGGTGGCCCCGAAACGAACGGCTGCGCGTCGTGCCACTGGCGCGGCGGAGCCGCGGGCGCCGGCAGCCTCCAGGACAACAGCTTCTTCTTCGGGGACGGCGACCACGTCGACAGCGCCGACGCACGCAACCCGCCGCCGCTCCACGGTGCCGGCGTCGTCGAGGCGCTCGCTCGCGAGATGTCCGCGGAGCTGCAATCCGCTCGCTCTCGGCTTCTCGAGAGCGCAAGCCGTCGCGGCGAGGCCACGAGCGTCGAGCTCGTCGCGAAGGGAGTCCGCTTCGGCGTCCTGCGTGCGCGTGCGGACGGCAGCCTCGACACGTCCAGCGTCGAGGGAGTCGACGCCGACCTGGTGATCAAGCCCTTCGGCTGGAAGGGCACCTTCGCGACGCTGCGCGAGTTCGCGTCCGAATCGCTCGCGGTCCACTTCGGCGTCGAGACCGAAGACCTCGTCGCCGCGCGCCGCGAGCATCCCGGCGAGCGGCCCGTCGAGCACGGCGAGCATCCCGGCGAGCGGCCCGCCGCGCGCCGCGAGCATCCCGGCGAGCATCCCGGCGAGCACGGCGAGCTGCGCGCCGGCCAGCTCACCGCGCTCGTCGCCTACCTCGCGATGCTCGAGCTGCCGATCGTCCGCCCGCCGCCGACCGTCCACGACATGGCGCCGGCAGCAGCGAACCTCGCCGCGCCGACCGCGACGGTCTTCACCGACGACTGGGCGCGCGGCAGGCGCCTCTTCGACGAGATCGGCTGCGCGAACTGCCACCGTCCACACCTCGTGCTCGAGAGCCCGATCCTGTCGATTCGGAGCGACGACGGTGATCACGCGATCGAGATCGACCTCTCGCGCCAGGGCGAGACGCCGCGCATCGAGTACGACGCGCGCGCCGGCGGTTACCCCGTGTGGCTCTTCAGCGACCTCAAGCGCCACGACCTCGGTGCCGGCAACGCATCGCTTTCCTTCGATCGCGGCGTGGCACCGGCGCACTATCTGACGCGCCGGCTCTGGGGCCTCGCGGGCTCGCCGCCCTACTTCCACGACGGCGAGAAGCCGTCCTTCGACGACGCGATCGAGGCGCACGACGGAGAAGCGAGCGACGCGCGGAAGGCGTATCGCGCGCTCGGCTTCGAGCAGAAGGGCGCGGTGCGCGTCTTCCTTTTGTCGCTGGCGCGCACGCGGCGGCTCATCGTCCCGTAAGCGGTCCCGTGAGCGGTGCCGTGAGCGGTTCCGGGCGCGCTCTCGACGCCGCACGGTAGACGGTGATCCGTCCGGCGCCGGCGCGGCCGCCCTCTTCGCTGCGCAGCGCCGAGACGACGAGTCCGGGGCGCCCGCTCCCTGTTGCGAACGGCGGCACCGACACGATGTGCCAGCCGAGCCACATCTCGGCGCGATCGCCGCGGACTTCGACGATCCGCTCGCCGCTCTTGCCGGAACGGACCTCGAAGCGACCGGCCCGCGCCATTCCGCGGACGGCGCTCCAGGGCGCGCCGATCGCGACGTCGCCGACGCCGTCGCCGTCGAAGTCGCCGGCGCTCGCGACGATGCGACCGTAGAGCTCGCCGGGCTCGCGTCCGGGCCAGTGGAAGAGCTGTGCGCCGGTCCTTCCCGAGTACACGAAGACATCGCCCGCGTCGGTCGGCCGATCGTGCGCCACACCGCTGAGCGGGTCCGCGACGCCGGCGAGGAACGGCTTGTGCGGCGCGCCGACCGCCGCGTCGCCGGCGCCGTCGCCGTCGATGTCCGGCAGCCCGCAGACGACCTCGCCGAAGAGGCCGAGCGCTTCGCGACCGTACCACACTCGCAGCCGTTCGCCGGTCGCCGACGAGAACAGGTACGCCGCGCCGACTTCGATGCCATCGACGCCTCCGTCCGCGCCACCGCGCGCGCCGAACGCGCCCGCGATTAGGTCGGCGCGGCCATCGCCGTCGACGTCGGGGATCGCGTCGACGTACCAGCCGAACTGGTCGCCGCTCACCGACGTGCGGAATGTCCCGAGCGTGCTCCCGTCGCGCCCGCTGACGAGGTAGACGCTGCCGGTGCTCTCGCCGCGCGGCGCGCCGGCGAAGAGGTCCTCGACGCCGTCCTGGTTCTGGTCGCCAGCGAGCGCGAGATCCCAGCCGAGTCCGCCGTCCGGTTCACCGACGACGCTCCAGAGGAGGCGCTTCGAGACCGCCGAGCGCGCGTAGAGGACACCGCGGTAGACACCGCGGTACTGACCGTTGGGAGCCGATGCGACGATGTCGGCGACGCCGTCGCCGTCGGCGTCGGGACCGGCGACGACGGCGTGACCGAAGAGTCCGTCGGGTCCGTGCCCTTCCCAGTAGGCGAGCTCGCGGCCGTCGTCGATCGACCACGCGGCGACGATGCCCATCTCGGTGAACTCGAGCGCGGTGAAGCGAGCTCCGGCGACGATGTCGAGGACGCCGTCGCCGTCGACGTCGCGAGGCGCACCGAAACGGAAGCCGAGCTCGCCGTTCGTCGATTCGCCGGCGATCGTCAGCGCGACCTCGACGCCGCTCGCATCACGCGTCGCGGGCGAACGCGACGATCGAGACGAGCACGCAGTGAGCAGCGTCCCCCCGGCGAGCACCGCGGCGACGATCGCCACGCTGGTGCAAGAAACGCGTCGAGCCATCGGCGCTCAATTCGCCCGCAGCGCGGCTTCGATGCGCTCGCGGAAGACTTCGAAGGGCTGCGCGCCGGCGACGAAGCGGCCAGCGACGAAAAACGACGGCACTCCCATCAGATGGAGTCGGCGGCCTTCGTCTTGATCGCGCTCGATGATCGACTCGGCTCCTGGCGACCCGAGCACCGCGACGAAGCGCGCGACGTCGAGATCGAGCTCGCGCGCCATCGCGATCAAGCTCTCACGGTCGAGCCGATCCTGCGCGTCGAACAGCCGCTCGTGCATCTCCCAGAACTTCCCCTGCTCGTCCGCGGCGATCGCCGCGTGGTGCGCGAGCCGGGCGTTCTCGTGGCTCGGAAGCGGATGGTGCTTGAAGACGATCCGCACCGTCTCCGGATACTCCGCGACGATGCGATCGAGAACGCCGCGAGCGCTCGCGCAGAACGGACACTCGAAGTCCGAGAACTCGACGATCGTCACCGCCGCGTCGTCGAGGCCGTAGGTCGGCGAGCCGCCGACCGCGATCTCGTAGACGCGCTTTGGATCCGGGCCGAGCGGTCCCGGTGGCGCCGACGCGATCTCGAGCGAGCTCACGCTCGCGCGGAGCGATTCGAGTTCCCGCTCGATCCGGCCGAGACGGACGCCGAGCTCGAGGTCCGCGGCGCGGGAGGCGGTTGGTGACGGATCGTCGGGAACGGAGACCGAAACGGGTACGGGACCCCGCGCGGTCTCTCGTCCGACCCACCAGCCGCACGTGAACACGACCGCGCCGAGAGCGAGCAGCGCGGCGACCGCCAGGGTCCGTTTCACGAGCGGCGCGGGATCCTCCATCGTCGCGATGAACCGGCCTACGGCGACGGCGGGTTGCAGCAGGCGACCCAGTGCGAGTCACGGCAGCGATTGTCGAGACGAATGTCGCCGAGCGCGCCGGTCGCGCCGTCGAGCGCGACGAACTCGCCGCTGACGCCGAGGTGGCCCGTCGCGTAGGTCCACGGTACCTTCTCCGCGGCGGAGTTCAGGCACTGGCGCTCGGGAGCCGCGGCCTCGTCGATCGCCCAGAACGACATCACCGCCAGGCCCGCGAGGTCGACGGCCCCGGCGAGCTCTCCGGCGCTCGCGGCCGCGCGCAGCTCCGTGATCGTGCAGATGCGCGAACCGGGCCAGTTCTCGGCGCAGATCGCGTTCGCACCGGCCGGGCCGACCTGTCCACCGAACGTCCAGCGGCCCCGCGTCCGCGTCAGCGATCCCGCGAAGAGCGTCGGCTTCGAGATCTCGGGGCATTCGACCTCGACGATCGCTTGGGTCGGATCGACGAAGAGCCCCAAGAGGAGGAGGACCGCGTCGCTGACGTCGCGCACTCCGTCGCCGTTGCAGTCACCGTTCTGGATCGCCGGCGGATCGCCGGGGCAGTCGAACGGCACCGGCTCGGGGCCGCCGAGGAAGAGCCAGGTCAACTGGTAGATCGGGTCGCCGATGTCACGGACTCCGTCGCCGTTGGTATCGCAGTTGAGCAGCTGTGGAGATCCGCCGCCAGCGAGCGTTTCGCGCCGCCCGAGCCCCATCGATGCGCAAAGACCGACCGCGACGATTGCCTTCGTGATGCGTGAATCGGCGAGCACGATCGCACCTCCTTCGACTCGAGTCCGACCCCCTGCGCTTCGCAGGCCGCGCGGGCCCGTTGGCAGGCCGGCGACGCGAACCAGGATCGAGGCGATCGCAGGGCAAGTCAACACCCGTTCTTGCCTCGACCGCCGAGCGCCGCCACGATGGCGAGCGTCCGACGACGCGAGCCGATTCGGACGCCCGTCCCTTCTCTGCTGGAGATCCTGACGATGGCCGATCGGTCGCGGCGAAGCCTGGCGCTCCCTTCGATGCTCGCCAGCGCCCTGCTCCTCGCGATCGCCGGCGTGCTCTCGATCGCCGAGCTGCACGACGAATCGCCCGCCGGCGCGTCGGCCGTCGATGTCGCGACGCCGCCCGCCGCGGTGCCATCATCACCATCGTCTTCGGTCGCCGCGATCGCGCCGCGCGCCGCGGACCCTGCCACGAAGCGTTCCGGGAAGCAGCGTGACCCGAGCGCGCGCTTCTTCGCCGCGCATCCGGTCGTGCGACTCGAGATCCAGGTCGACGAGCCCGACCTCTCGGCGCTCCTGCGCGATGATCGCTCGTACGTGCGCGCGACCGTGCGCGAGCTCGACGCAGCGAGCGGCGACTCCGAGCCGATCGTCTACCGCGACGTCGGAATCCATCTCAAGGGCGCGCGCGGCAGCTACCGTCCCTTCCACTCGAAGCCAGCACTCACGCTCAACTTCGACAAGTTCACCGACGGCCAGAAGTTCCACGGCATCGACAAGCTCCACCTCAACAACTCGGTCCAGGACCGCAGCTACCTCTGCGAGCTCATCTCGGGCGAGCTCTTCCGCGCGGCCGGCGTCCCCGCGGCGCGCGTCGCGTTCGCGCTCGTGACGCTCAACGACCGCCCGCGCGGGCTCTACGTGCTCAAGGAGGGCTTCGATCGCACCTTCCTCGCGCGGCACTTCACGGACAAGGACGGCAATCTTTACGACGGCGGCTTCCTGAACGACGTCGACGCGCCGATCGAGAAGACCTCGGGTGCGGGTCCCGACGACCGCTCCGACCTCGCGCGCCTCGTCGACGCCGCGTCGGACGAGGACTCCGCTCGCCGGCTCGCGCGCCTCGAAGAGGTGCTCGACCTCGATCGATTCCTCACCTTCGTCGCGCTCGAGACGCTGACCTGGCACTGGGACGGCTACGCGATGAAGCGCAACAACTACCGCGTCTACCACGATCCGACGACCGAGCGCTTCGTCTTCCTGCCGCACGGCATGGACCAGATGTTCCGCCAGGCGTGGGCGCCGATCGTGCCGGACGCCGACGGGCTCGTCGCGCGTGCGATCCTCTCGACCGAGCTCGGCCGTGACACCTACCAGCGCCGTGTCGCGGAGCTCGTGGAGCGGTTCTTCGAGGCGGAGACGCTCTCGCGTCGCATCGACGAGGTCGCGCCGACCATCCGCGAAGCGCTCGCGGAGATCGACGCGGATGACGCGCAGCGACACGACGCCGCGGTCGCGGACCTGCGCGGCCGCGTTGGCGAGCGCGCGCACGCGGTGCGCGAGATCCTCGCGGGCGCCGAGCCCGAGCCCGCGAGTCGCGGCCGCGGCCGCTGGCGGGGACGCGGTGGGGAGCGCGGATTCCGCGGCTTCGATCGCGACGACGGCGGCTGGCGGCGCTGATTCGTCGCGTTCGACGACGCACGACGACGCACGACGACGTGCGATCTCGCGGCGGTCGCGGTCACCGCGAGCGCGATCCGTCAGACGATCTCCTCGATCACCTTGCCGTGGACGAGCGTCAAGCGTTCGTCGCGTCCCGCGTGCCGGAACTTCAGCGCGTCCTGCTCGAGCCCGAGCAGGTGGAGGATCGTCGTGTGCACGTCGCGGAAGTGATACGGCTTCTCGACCGCGCGCAAGCCGATCTCGTCCGTCTCGCCGACCACTCGCCCACCGCGCACACCGCCTCCCGCCATCCACATCGTGAAGCCGAGGTTGTGATGGTCGCGTCCCTTGCCGTCCTGAGCCTCGGGCGAACGACCGAACTCGCCGCCCCAGACGACGAGCGTCTCGTCGAGCAGGCCGCGTCGTTCGAGGTCAGAGAGGAGACCCGCGATCGGCCGATCGACCTGCGCGGCCATGCGCAGGTGGTTCTCCTCGAGGTCCTTGTGCGCGTCCCACTGCTTGTTCCCGGGTCCGCCGCCCGAGACCACGCAGACGAAGCGCACGCCCTTCTCGACGAGGCGCCTCGCGAGCAGACAGCGCCGTCCGTAGTCGTGGGTCGGTTCTACGCCGACGCCGTAGAGTTCGCGTGTCTCCTGCGGCTCGCGCGAGAGGTCGAAGACTTCGGGCGCCTCGGTCTGCAAGCGGAACGCGAGGTCGTAGACGCCGATCCGCGCCGACAGCTCGTCGTCGCCGGCGCGCATCGCGGCGCGGTTCAAGCGCTGGATGAGCTCGATCGTCGGCCGGCGGCGCGCCATCGTCACGCCAGCGGGCAGCTCGAGGTCGAGGATCGGGCGCTCGCCGGAGCGCAGCATCGTCGGCTGGTGCGCGGCGGGGAGGAAACCGTTCGAGTACATCGGTTGCCCGCCTTCGAGCGCGCCGTCGGGATCCGGCATCACGACGTACGCTGGAAGCGACCGACTCTCCGATCCGAGACCGTAGACGATCCACGAGCCGAAGCTCGGGAAGCCCGGCACGACGCGTCCGCTCATCAGCTCGTACTGCGCCGCGGAATGCACGACCATGTCGCCGTGGCACGACCGGATCACCGCGATCTTGTCGATCTCGCCAGCAGTGTGAGGAAAGAGATCGGAGACTTCGATGCCTGCCGCGCCGTGGCGACGGAAGGTGCGTCGTGAACCGAGGAGCCTCGCGCCGGCCTGGACGAACTGGTAGCGCGCGTCACCGAAGGACTTCGGTCGTGGCTGGCCGTCGAGCCGCGTCAAGAGCGGCTTGGGGTCGAACGTGTCGACGTGGCTCGGGCCGCCGGCCATGAAGAGGAAGATCACCGACTTCGCGCGCGCGGGCTTCGAAGGCAGGAGCAGCGTGTCGCCCGCAGCGACGAGCCGCTCCTCGCGCAGCATCGACGCGAGCGCGAGCGTTCCGAAGCCGCAGCAGGAGTCGCGCAGGAAGTTCCGTCGGCCAGCGGCGCTGTTCATCGCATCGAGCATCTCAATCGACGTCGAGCATCGCGTCGCGGAGCTCCTCGCCGCTCTGGCGACGACGCCGGAATCGCCACAGAAGCCGATCCTCCGGGTCTCGCTCGATCGCGAGCTCTGCCTGCGGAGACTGCGACGCCTGCCGGTACGCGCTCGAGTGGAGGATGAGCCGATGGAGCGGCTTCAACCGCCATCCCGACGCGACGAAGCGGTACGCCAACCAGTCGAGGAGCTCCGGATGGCTCGGTCGGGCGCCGTTGTGGCCGAAGTCGTTCGGCGTCTCGACGATCCCACGACCGAAGTGATGCTGCCAGACGCGGTTGACGATGACGCGAGCGGTCAACGGGTGGCGCGCCGAAGCGATCCAGCGCGCGAGCGCGAGCCGTGGTGTGGCGGCGTCGCGGTCCTCCGCCGTCGACGCGATGCCGGCGAGCTCGCCCAAGAACGCAGGCGACCGCGGCTCGACGCGCTCGCCCTTCTTCTCCCACTCGCCGCGCTCGAGGAGGTGGATCGCCGTCGCACGCGAGAAGTCGTCGCACACGGTCGCGATCGCCGGCAAGGGCGGCGGTCGTCGATGCCGCGCGCGGTCGAGCTCGTCCCGCAGCCGCTCGCTCTGCTCGCCCGAGGCGCTCGCCAGCTGCTTTTCGAGCGCCGCGATCGCAGCGTCGACTGCCGCGCTCGTCGACTTCCACGCCGCGTGCTCGTCGTCGCTCACGAGCGGCACGTCGTGTTCGTGGCTCGCGGCGAAGAACGCCTGCACCGCGTAGTAGTCGCGCTGCGAGATCGGATCGAACTTGTGATCGTGACAGCGCGCGCAGCCGAGCGTCAAGCCGAGGAAGGCCGAACCGACGATGTCGGCGCGCTCGGTCAGCACCTCGTTGCGGCTCGACGCGACGTCCTGGTTGCCCGCGTTGCGCCGCACCGGACCGAGGCGGAGGAAGCCGGCGGCGACGAGGAGCTGGCGACGGTCGGTCTCGGAAGCGCCGCTAGAGTCCGCAGCGAGCTCGTCGCCCGCGAGCTGCGCGACGAGGAAGCGATCGAACGGCTCGTCGCGGTCGAGCGCGTCGATCACCCAGTCGCGGTATCGCCACATGTCCGGCAGCGGGCGGTCGTACTCGAAGCCCTCGGTCTCCGCGTAGCGCACGACGTCGAGCCAGTGCCGCGCCCACTGCTCGGCGTAGGCAGGAGAAGCGAGCAGACGGTCGACGAGTCGGGTCCACGCGGGCCCGGGCGACGACGCGAATTCCGCGACGAACGCGGCGACATCTTCCGGCGACGGCGGCAGTCCGGTGAGGTCGAACGTGACTCGCCGGATCAGCGCCGGTGGATCGGCCGCGGGCGACGGCGCGAGCCCGGCTCCTTCGAGGCGAACGAGCAGGAAGCGGTCGATCGCGTTCGCACACCACGAAGCGTCGTCGACCGCCGGCACGGGCGAATCGATGGGCGCACGGAAGGCCCAGAAGTCGCGCGCCGCGGGATCGTGCGCGGGATCGCCCGCCGCAAGCGCCGCGGCCGGCGAGTCGGGAATCGACGGCTCGTCCGGCGACGCGAGCGGCATCGACAGGACCAGCGTGATGATCGAGGCAGCGGCCATCGAGTCCTCCCGGGCAGCCATTGTCGGCGTGTCGCGGCGCGGATGCTACGGTCCGTACGACACGGGACGTGGCGCTCCAGAGGACCCAGAGACCTCCGCCGTGGTGCAACCGACTCAACGACTCACCGACTCCGCGTTGCTTCTTTCGGCTCCCGGGTGCCGCAGCGGCGTGATCACCGTGACGCCGTGGATCTCCTGGTCGTAGAGATGGCCGAAGTCCCGCCGGTCTCCGGTCACGAACCAGGCGCATTGTGCGCGAATCGCGGCGCAGAGAAGCGGCGCGTTCGCGTCCAGGAAAACCTGCCCGCGCCCGTCACTCGACCTTGGGCAGAAGCGTCTCGATCGCCGCCGCCTCACTGGCGAAGTCTGCGATACGTTCCTCGCTGTAGAGTTCGATCGGTACGCTGACCGACGGGCGCAGCAGGATTCCCTCGGTCGTGTCCTCGGCGATGAGCTCGTCGCCGGCCTGGAGACCGAAGGCTCGGCGGAGCGTGGCGGGGATGGTGATCACGCCGCGCTCGTTCATCGTGATGCGCTCGTTCATGGGTCTGGTTCCTCAGTTGTTCCGTATCACAGAACCGCACTGATTCTGACGGCGTCGAGCCAGAGCGTGCAAGCCCTGATCCGGAAGCGATTCAGAACTCCTCTAGGGAGCCGGGTTGGGTCGCGTCCAACGCCGGATCCGGGCGCAATCGCCGGTGGCAGCGTCGGGCCACGGTCACGGGACGTCGCTACTCGAGCGCTCCCCGCAGGAACGGGATCCGACTCTCGACGTAGGCACGGATCGCGCGGTACGCGTCGACGATCTGCGTGCGCCGAGTCGTGAGCGTCGCGCCGAGTTGCGCCTCGAGCAGCTGCAAGTCCTCGTCGAGCAGCTGCTCGAGCGCGTCGATCTTCCCGAGGATCAGCGCCGCGGCGAAGCCGCCGTCGTCGGCGATCTGTGCGCGCAGCGCGTCGCGGTAGATCGCGTCGAGGTCGGCGCGCGAGTGGTAGGGCTCGGAGAAGAGCCGGCGGTCGCCGGATCGGCTCTCGCAGGGGCCGATGCCGGTGCGGGGAAACGT
>Ga0326597_10012292_pt1 | contig 11288 bp, 8 predicted proteins | sample RVTome_12_FD_203789 | JGI IMG/M metagenome (GOLD analysis project Ga0326597, IMG submission 203789) | Soil microbial communities from uranium-contaminated site in the Upper Colorado River Basin, Wyoming, United States - RVT100D185 | ecosystem: Environmental > Terrestrial > Soil > Contaminated >... | reverse complement strand
ACTAGCGACGCATCGTCGGAGCGCACGCAGGATGAAATTTACGCCGCCGGGCTGGGCGATGGACTCCCCATCGTGCCGCCGACTGCCGATCGGGTTAATCGGATGCTGGCTGCCAGTGGCGTGGATCCCGATGCGGTCATCTGTGAACTTCCGCCGCTGTTCGCCGCCGCGACCTGGCATGCGATTGCAATCAACGCGGTGATGGCCGGGTGCAAGGACGAGTACCTAGCGATTATTGGCGCTGCGATCGATGCGCTGGCAGAGCCTGAATTCAATTTGATCGGCATAGCGACCACGACCGGATCGGCTGCCACGCTGGTCATTGTCAACGGGCCGGTCACACGCAGCCTCGAAATGAACGCCGCCGCAAACGCGCTTGGACCCGGCAATCGCGCGAACGCGAGCATTGGCCGCGCCGTGCGCCTGGTACTGCAGAACGTCGGCGGAGCGACGCCCGGAGAAATCGACATGGCGACCCTCGGCCAACCTGCGAAGTTCACCTTCTGTCTGGCAGAGAACGAAGCCGGCAGTCCGTGGCCGCCACTACATGTCGAGCGCGGCTTCGAAACCGCTGCGAGCGTGGTCACGGTGGTCGGCGCCTCAGGTATTGTCGAGGTCGTTGATTCGTCGAGTTGCGCCCCAGAGGAGTTGGCGCAGACCTTCGCCCAGTCGATGCTGATTGCGGGAACGCTGGGAGGCGCAGCGCTGTTGGGCGGCGGTGAACCGCTGCTCGTCTTGCCGCCGGAGCAAGCACAACTCTTAGCGCAGGCAGGCTGCTCGAAGACACAGTTCAAGGCACTCGTTTGGGAGCGTGCGTTTCTGCCGCTCGAAAGCCTTTCACCACCGATTGGCCGCCACCTGGTCGAACGGCGCCGCAGCGCGGGTGAAACCGACCCGCGCGCCCCACTGCGGGTCGCGGAGCAACCCGCCGACATCATGATCGTCGTCGCCGGCGGTGTTGGCATCAAGGCCGCCTATATTCCGACATGGGGCGGATCAACCCGCGCGGTCAGCCGGCGTGTGCGCGGCGATTAATTGGATCGTCTCGACAACATCTAATAGATCGGCCGGTCGTCGTTCCGCGCCTTTCCCGCCTGCGCGGGACAGAAATTTTGTGGATTAATGCCAGGTAGATCGAGACATGCCGGGGATTCTGACGTTCTGACGTCTGGTCGGCTCAAGCCAGTCTCGTTCGCGTCCGTTATGGCAGGTGTAGCGCGTGCCCGGAAGGCTCGCACCGTCATTATCGTGAGGGGCGCAATCTATGCATCCGTATGAAAATCCGCTGAAAATTCCAAAGGTCGAAAGACCGCTCCGGATCTGGGCGCATCCAGATGGTCTGGTCCTTGCTTCCATCTTCCTGCAAATGCCTGACCCGAATCGACCACGCTGTGAGGATCCATGGACGGTGCTAAACGGAGCGGAAGACTTTCTTGTCGTGCGCCGGCACGACCCGGAGGAGCTGCGCTTCTACAACAAGACGTCCCTGATTCGGGTCGAGTACCGAGAAGACGAATTGTATGTCTCCGATACCGGCAAGGACTTACCATGCTGCGTGCATATGATGGACGGCTCGGTGGTGGACGGTGCGATGCGTAAATCCTTGCCCCCGGAGCGCTCGCGACTTTACGACTACATGAATACCGACAACCCCCGGTTTCTGAAGCTCTATGTCGATGAGGGTACGGTTTGTCTCCTGAACAAGTCCTACGTGGGTTTCATTACGGCACACGGTCACCCAGAAGGCAGCTAGAGCATCACTATGGGCCTGTTCGATGCATTTACCGTTTCACGCTCGATCGCGACGATACTCGCCGGGCGCAACGCCAGCGCCGAAGTTGTGGCCGCAGTGGGTCGGTTGCGCGCGGTGGGCCGCAGCGCGCTACCGAAGATCATCACCGCGCTGCCTGATGATCCGTCCGGCGATCCGCTGACCAATTTGCTCGCGGAATTGATCACGACCGCGAGCCTGCCCGTTGTTGTGCATCAAGGCTTGCTCAATCAAGATCCACAGATAGTCTCGCGCGTGCGCTCGGCACTCGCGCTTTCGGCCAAGTATGATCCGAATCGCCTCATCGATCTGTACGCTGCGGAAGGCGGAGCACTCATCAATCTCTCCGAAATTATCCTCGCACGCCACGATGCGATCACGGCGAAGACAGTCCTGCGTATTCTGGATTGCGCGCACAAGGATAATCAACCGACGCTGTTCAAGGTCGTTGCCCAACTTGCGACCGAGCAGATGGTTCCGACCCTGATTGCGTTTAGCCGCAATGCCGAGTGGGAGGGGCGCTATTGCATCGCGCAGACCATTGCGCGTTTCTCCAGCGAACCAGTGCGCGACACGCTGCTGCGCTTTATGAAGGATCCGCACAAGCTCGTGCGCCAGGCGGCGGTCGAAGGTCTCGGTGGCATGACGATAGAAGTTCCCACCGCCCCTCTCGTCGAGCTGCTGCGCGATCCGGATCTCTTGGTGCAAACCAAGGCCATCGAGACGCTGATCAAAATCAACGACCCGCGTGCGGTGCGGGAGTTGCTCGCCGTACTACAAGATGAGTCCGAGCATGCCCGGCGCGCGGCGGTCGAAGTGTTGAACACCATAGGCGATACACGCGCGATCAAGGATCTGTTGCAAGCGATGAAGGACCAGGACTGGTGGGTGCGCGTGCGCGCTGCCGACGCGCTAGGCGCCATCGGCGGGCCGAAGGTCATCGATGCCGTACTCACGCTGCTCGCCGACGAGGATGAGTTCATGCGCCGCTGCGCGGTCGAGATCCTCAACATGACCAAGGATCCGCGCGCCTTGGCAAGTCTGATCGCGGCGCTCGACGATCCCGACTGGTGGGTGCGCGAGCGCGCACTGGATGCGCTGGCGAACATGCGCGACGCACGCGCCATACCGGCCATCCAGCGCTTCATGGACGTGGACAACGAAGGCACGCCGGTTGCGATCCGGGCGCTGGCGAGCATCGGCGATCCAAGTGTGGCGATGGCGATAGCTGCCAAACTCGCAAGCACGGACGAGGCAATCGTGCGCGAGGCGATCGGCGCATTGGAGACTCTGACCGACGCAAAATCGGCTGAGGGTGTGCTGCGGGCGCTAACGGAACTGAGGAATCGCGAGGTTGCAGCGGATCTCGTCGAATGTGCGACGCGCGCGCATGCGGCGATCACGGCCAAGATTCGTGGCCGTGATGTAAGCGGGAGTTCAGGTCCGAAGTCCCCTTCTGTGCCGAAACCCCGTCCGGTTGCCGTTCCCCAGAGCGCAAAGCCGGAGCCAAGCGCTCTCCAATTAGAGCCGGCCGCGCCTCGCCCTGTGCCGCCCGTACCCGCGCGTGCGCGTCCTATGCCCGAACAGACCTCTGCCGTGGTGTCAGGCAAGCTGGTGGCGGAACGGTTCGACCTCGATAAGGTCACCGAAGGGCAGCTGATCGGTGGGCGCTACAAAGTCAAGCGCGAACTCGGGCGGGGCGGTTTCGGTGTGGTCCTGCTGGTCGAAGACCGGATGGTCCAGGAAGATCTCGCCCTGAAGGTCATCAGCCCGCACCTGACGCAGGATGAAGTCGCCATCGCGCGCATGGTCCATGAGGTGCGCTATGCGCGCAAGATCACCCATGAAAACGTGATCCGAATTCATGACTTCATTAGTATCGGCGGAACCTACGCGATGTCGATGGAGTATTTCGCCAGCGAGCCGCTGACGCGCAAGATCCGCCGCGGGCACCCGGTTGCGACACAGGATGGACTGCGCTACGTGCGCGATATTCTGCGCGGGACGGCGGTCGCGCACGCGGCCGGGATTGTGCACCGCGACTTGAAGCCAGCCAATATTCTGGTCGATGCCGCGGGTGTGCTGAAGATCGTCGACTTCGGTTTGGCTGCTGCGATGAGCAACACCAACTCGCGCGTGACCCAGACCGGCCAGCTGGTTGGTACCGCTTCGTATATGGCTCCCGAGCAGGTTCGTGGGCTGGAGCTCGATCAGCGCACCGATCTGTACAGCTTAGGCGTGATCATGTACGAGATGTTCACCAGCGTCGTCCCGTATTCGGCAGACAACCCGATGGCGGTCCTCTATCAGCACCTCGAGGGCACGAAGATTGCGCCGCGCGAACGCAACGCGGAAATTCCGCCCGCGCTGGAGGCGCTCATCCTTAAAGCGATGGCGGTGAAGGTCGAGGAGCGCTATCAAAGCGCGGCCGAGATGCTCAAGGACGTCGAATCGCTAATGCTGAAAGTCGCGGCGTGACTCACCTGACGCGGGATCTCCGATAAATGAGCGCGCGTATCGATGCCTTCCTGCAGCTCGGGCGCGAGCAGAACGCGTCGGACATTCACATGGCCGTGGGCATGCCACCGATGCTGCGCATGCACGGCGAGATCCAGCCCGTGCGTTACCGCGACCTCACCGCCGACGAGAGCCGGGCGCTGATCTTCGAGATTCTCACCGATGAGCAGAAGCAGCGTTTCGGAGCGGGCGAAGATCTCGATTTTGCGTACTCTCCTGAGCCGGGGGTGCGCTACCGTTTGAACGTATTTCGCAAAATGGGCGACATCTCCGCGGTTGTGCGTATCGTACCGAAGGCGGTGATTTCGCTCGACGATCTGGGATTGCCGCCTGTCGTGAAGAGGCTCGCGCAGGCGCATCAGGGACTGCTGCTCCTGACGGGCACGACCGGCACCGGTAAGACCACTACGCTTGCTGCGATCATCGATCACATAAACACCACCCGCAAGCTCAACATCATCACGCTCGAAGACCCGGTCGAGTTCTTGCATCAAAGCAAGATGTCGCTGGTCGTGCAGCGCGAGATCGGCACTACGGTGGACAGTTACGCGGAGGGGATACGCGCGGCGCTGCGCGAAGACCCGGATGTGATCCTCGTGGGCGAGTTGCGCGACGCCGAGACCATTTCGATGGCCATGATGGCGGCAGAAACCGGGCACCTGGTGCTCGGCACTTTGCACACGACCAGCGCGTCGAAAACGCTCGACCGGATCATCGATTCGCTGCCCGCCGAGCAAAAGGCGCAAGGCCAGGTATTCCTATCGCAGAATCTGTGCGGCGTGATCAGCCAGATACTGGTGAAGAAACCCGATGGCCGCGGCCGCAAGGCAATTGCGGAGGTCATGGTGATGACCCCGGCGATCTCGAACTTGCTGCTCACGGGCAAGCAATTTCAGATTCCGTCGGTGATGCAGACCGGCAAGGATTCCGGTATGCGCTTGCTTGACCAGGCGCTGCTCGAGGCCGTGCAGAACAAGGAAGTCGACCCGGATGACGCCTATCTGCACGCGCAGGACAAGAAGCTGTTTCAGCGCTTCGTCACGGACCGCCGTCTGCTGCCGCAAGTGGCGTTGGTAGGCCGTTAGAGCCCGTGAGGAGTCCACATTGAGCCGCATCGACACTTTTCTCGAGTTACTGGTGAAGCAGGACGGATCCGACTTGCACCTGGTCTCGGGCAACCCGCCGCGCATTCGTATGCACGGCGACCTTATCCCTGTGAAGTATCGCGAGTTGTCGGCAGCCGAGACGATGACGCTGGTGAACGAGATCATGCCCGAGCCGGTGCGTGCCGCGTTCAACGAGCGCACGTCGATCGACTTCGCCTATGCCGTGGACGGGCTCGCGCGCTTTCGGGTCAATGTCTATCGCCACGTGGGCGGTGTGGGCGCGGTGCTGCGCCTCATACCGGCGGTCATCAAGTCGATGGAGGATCTGAAGCTGCCGTCTGTGCTCGCCGGTTTCTGCCAGCAGAAGAAAGGCCTGGTGCTGTGCACTGGGCCCACGGGTTCGGGTAAATCCACGACCCTGGCGGCGCTCATCAACTACATTAATACCAACCGCAAGAGCCATATTCTCACGATCGAGGACCCGATCGAATTCGTCCACGCGCGCAAACAAAGCCTGATCAGCCAGCGCGAAGTGGGCTTGGATACCCGGAGCTTCGCGACTGCGCTGCGCTCCGCGGTGCGCGAGGATCCAAACGTGATCCTGGTCGGCGAAATGCGCGACCTCGAAACGATTTCGCTCGCGGTTACCGCGGCCGAGACCGGGATTTTGGTGTTGGGCACCTTGCATACGACCGGCGCCTCCGCGACAGTCGACCGGATTGTCAATGTATTTCCACCCGGTGAGCAGGGTCGTGTCCGCAGCATGCTCTCGACTTCGCTGGTCGGCGTAGTGTCGCAGCAGCTCGTGCGTCGTGCCGACAACAAGGGCCGCGTGGCCGCGCTCGAGATCCTCGTCAACACGCCCGCCATTGCCAATATTCTGCGCGACGGCAAGACCGAGCAGATCGCCACCGCGATACAAAGCGGCAGCTTGCAAGGCATGCAGAGCATGGATACGGCACTGCGCCGCCTGCTCGACGCCAAGCAAGTCACCGGCAAGGACGCATTCCGCAAGGCGATCGTCAAGAAAGATTTCGAAATGTACGGGGAGACGGAAATTGCCGCATGATTCTCAATTGGTGCGGCCTACGCACTCGCGTAGTTCCAACCCCGCATTCATCAACGCGGTAGAGATCGCCGGAGTGACCGACGTTGGCCTGCATCGCAAGCGCAACGAGGATGCGATCGATTGGGACGTCAAGCTCGGGCTCGCGATGGTGGCCGATGGTATGGGCGGTAACCTGGGGGGCGATGTCGCGAGCGTCACGGCGCTGCGTAGCATCAAGAATGATTTGCGCCGCGCGCTCGCCGATAGTCAGCGTCATGGGGAGCGCGCGCATCTGCCGGAGGTGCGCGGTGCGCTAGTGGTCGAGATCGTGCGCCGGGCCAATCAGGCGGTTTGGCAGAGTGCAGCGCGCGATCCACAGCTGCGCGGTATGGGCACCACACTGGCCATGTGTTTGCTTGGAAAAAATTGTCTGAGCGTCGCCCACGTCGGCGATTCGCGTGTGTATCGCCTGCGCGATGGTCGCTTGCAGCGTCTGACCGAAGATCACACGATGGTGCAAGACCTGATCGGCCGCGGGGTGATGAGCGTGCGCGAAGCCGCGGAGTCAAGCAACCGCAACATCATCACTCGCGCACTAGGTATCCAACCGGATGTAGCGGTCGATGTGGCTCACCACGAGCTGCGACCAGGCGACGTATTCATGCTCTGTAGCGACGGGTTAACGTCGATGACATCGGACACAGACATCGCGCTCGCGCTTGGCGACTGCGCGAATGGCCTAAAGGCGATGGCCGGGCGCGCGGTCGAACTTGCGAATTCGCACGGCGGCAGGGACAACATTTCGGTTGTATTGTTAAGGGCGTTGGAGACCAGTCATGAATGAGTCGGACTCGAACATGCTAGCGATATTGTTTGCCGACATCGTCGGTAGCACGCGGCTGTACGAAAGATTCGGCAACGAAAGGGCTCACGCCGCGGTCGATACCTGTTTAGGCGAACTGAAGCAGATTACGCAACAGCTCGGCGGACGCACCGTCAAGACGATAGGCGATGAGTTGATGGCGGTGTTCCCGGACGCCGAGGCGGCGTGTCTTGCCGCCACCGATATGCAATGGAAAGTCGCCGAGCTGCCACCGATCGACGACGTGCGAATTTCGATCCGTATCGGATTTCACTACGGGCCGGCAATGGAGCGCGACGGGGATGTCTTCGGTGACTCGGTGAATGTCGCCTCACGCATCGCCGAGCTTGCCAAGGGTGAACAGATAATCACCAGTGCCCCGGCTTTCAATGCGATCTCATCGCTGTTCACGGCGGGAGCGCGACATTTATGGCAGATTCAAGTGAAGGGCAGGGCGGAACCGGTAGACGTTTTTGAGATCATGTGGAACCCTTGCGGTGATACCACAGCGACCATGTCCGCGCAGTTCACAGCGCCAAAGATCCCGGATCGATTGCGGCTCGTCTATCGCGGTCAGGAGGTATGCGTCACGCCAGAACGCCCGGTACTTTCGATCGGCCGCGATAGAGTCAACGAGTTAGGCGTCGACGACTCTAAAGCGTCACGCATTCACGCCAGGATCGAGTTGCGACGCGACAAGTTTGTGCTTGTCGACGTGAGCACCAACGGCACCTTTGTGATGAACGAAGGCAACGTCGAAACTTGCCTGCGGCGGGAGGAGCATATTCTCGACGGCGAGGGCACAATCTCACTCGGGCATTCGCATGCGGCCGGCCCGGACGACTGCGTCGAATTCTATTGCGAGTGCTTAGTCCCCGGCGGCCGCGCGATCTTTCAGATGCCTGAAAAGCTCAGCGCTTAGCTCCGAGCTCCTGCCTACCCGGGACGGACGGGGTCTTGGCGTCCATTGAAGCGCCGCCGGTGCGCTAAACTCTCCTCTGCGGTAACATCGCTTCGTTCCGACCCCGAGTGGTCGGCTTTGGCCTGTCTTGCGCATGCGAATCGAACGGCTGCGTGTTCAGGCGGCTCCGCATTGTGTCGTTCGCCGCAGTCCGATGGCGCCGACGATTCAGGTTTGAGCAACGCTCAGGCGCGTGCAAGTCTAGCCCCGATCGGCGTTACTTTCTGCGTAGTGGATTACTTTGGTTCAACAGGAGTCAGACACATGGCCGACAACGGGCAGCGCGTCGCGCACGGCTTGGCAACCAACGATCCCCATCAATTGAGCGACGCCACGCGCCTGCAAGCGAGGCGCGCCGCGGCCCAGCAGTTCGCGACGCTGCAGGAGATTGTGATCGCGGCGCGGCGCAATCTCTCGCGTCCGGTCTGGGACATGGTGAGCGGGGGCTCCGATTCGGAGACCACGCTCCGGCGCAATCGCCTGGCGCTGGACAGCCTCGCATTGCGTCAGCGGGTGCTGGTGAACGTCTCCAGTATCGATACCACCGCGACACTGCTTGGCAAGACGTTGCCGATTCCGGTGTTTATCGCGCCAGTGGGAAATTTCCTGCAGATGGCCGATCCGGAGGGCGTCGTCGCCGTGGCGCGTGGTGCGGTTGCCTATGGCACGGAGGTGTTCGTTAGTACTGCGGCCAAACCCGGCATCGAGCAGGCGGCAGCTGCGGTGAACGTGCCCATGATCTTTCAGCTCTATGTGCGCAGTGACCGCAAGTGGATCGAGGACATCCTCGATCGTGCCAAGGCAGCGGGTTATCGCGCACTGTGCGTCACCGTTGACCGCGCGTATTACAGCCGGCGCGAGCGGGATCTGATCAGCCGCCTACCTGTGCGCGAAGGCGGCAATGCCGCGTTTCAGGCGAGCCTCACCTGGGACGACATGGTGTGGATGAAGCAACGCATGGGTGTGCCGCTGATTCTCAAGGGCATCGCGACCGCAGAGGATGCGCGCATGGCGGTGGAATACGGCGCGGATGTGGTCTACGTATCCAACCACGGCGGCAGGCAACTCGATCACGCGCAGGCGAGTATCGAGGTGTTGCCCGAGGTGGTTGCGGCAGTCGATGGGCGAGCCGAAGTGTTGGTCGATGGCGCGATTTCGCGCGGCACCGACGTCATCAAGGCGATTGCACTGGGGGCAAGCGCCGTGGGCATAGGTAAGTTGCAGGGCTGGGCGTTGGCGGCGGCGGGCGAAGCGGGCGTGACGCGCGTGCTGGAACTGCTGGAGCTCGAAATCAAGACCGCCTTGGGACTGATGGGGATCACCTCACTCGGGCAACTCAATCCCTCGTGGGTGCGCCCGGCGCGGCCCGTCGGTCTGGGCAGTATCACGAGCGCCTACCCGGTGTTCGAGGAACAGCGCTTTAGCCCGCCGCCAGCGGGGGACAGGGATCGGGGATCAGGGGTCAGGCGTTGAGCTCTAGTCTGTAGAAGTCGGAACCTGACCCCTCAGACAGTGACCGACGATTTATGACCTCACGGCCAGAAATCGGCCGTTCATTTTAGTCGACTGTGACCGGCTCAGGACGACCCGTTTGCGAAATTCGGTATAGCCGCGGGGTATGTCTGCTCGTCGGCCTTATGTTGAGTCGGGTAGCCGGGCGCGGTCACCCGCGTCCGGCCCCCTAAGAACCGTGCATGCGCCTTTCGGAGCACACGGCTCAAGCCTCTACGAAGGCATCTTTCGACACCCGGTTACACAGCGTAATTTTCGGCGTAATGCGAATACCGATGGCAATTGAGATGGTGCAATTGAAGGTTGCTGGCTGCATCCGACTTACCTTTCGCCCGGCTCACAATATGCCGCGTATTCCACGGGGCACTGTTCGTGATGGGTTGCTGGCAGCGTGAACACAAGCCATCGTGCCGGCGCCAGACACGGTATAGCTTCCGGCGACCTCTACCTGAGTTCAGCAATTGCTTGCCCCATCGGGTTTCGAAGTACTGTTCCCATTGTCGGTCGTGCGGGTTGGCGTCAGCGCGAATCTTGATATGCCGATGAATTGGCGTATCCGTTGCTTTCAGCAAGACGCGCTCCCTATGCGTTCCATCCTCTTGTTTCTCTGTGGCGGCAAATACCCAATGTCGAGAACCTCTGGTTTTAAAATACTTATCTTTAACCCAGCGGGCTCCCTTGCTGGGATGCCTTCGTACCGCCCATCGCCATAGCATTGACCAGACCTCGTGGTCGACACGATCGAAGGTTTCCTTCGCGACTACATGGCTGTGGTAATTCGCCCAGCCCCGTAACACCGGGTTGAGCACCTTTATCTGGTTTGCTTGTTTAGCCATCGCGTTGGCCTTGATGACCTCACGGATTTTGTCAAGAAACGCTTTGACGTTCGCTTTCGCCGGCTTCATCAACAGCTTGCCGCTGTACTTGCGGATATTCCATCCGAGGAAGTCAAACCCATCCTTGATGTGCGTGATCTTGGTCTTTTCCGGCGATAGGACTAAACCACGTTCCGCCAGGAATTCGACCACCGCGGGCTTGACCGCATGCTCCAGCCGTTCTTTCGAGTTGCCGGTGATAATAAAGTCATCCGCATATCGCACCATGTGCATTTTCAAGCCTCTCTGCGCAGCCTTGGGGAATTTCTCCGACAGCTTCGCTTCGAGACCGTCCAATGTCATGTTTGCCGCCACCGGCGAGATCTCGCCCCTTACGCAAAAGCGAACTTCCAGTTTGAGCGGGTCGTAACGGGCTGGCGGAGCGTTCCGATACTTGATATGCGTCACAAGAAGTAATATCCTTATGTCTAATGGCTCGGTCCACCAAAGCCGACAAGGCGCGCCTGCTCAACGCAGCCCATCGTTTGCTGGAGCGCGATATGTCGCACTCGCAGGCGGCACAGAGGCTCTGCGGCGAGTTTGGCCTGTCGCGGCGCCAAGCGTATCGATATCTCGAGCAAGCCGCCGATCTCGGCCAACCGGTGCCGATCGAGGAAGCGTCGATTCCGATCACGC
>Ga0326597_10012291_pt1 | contig 11288 bp, 4 predicted proteins | sample RVTome_12_FD_203789 | JGI IMG/M metagenome (GOLD analysis project Ga0326597, IMG submission 203789) | Soil microbial communities from uranium-contaminated site in the Upper Colorado River Basin, Wyoming, United States - RVT100D185 | ecosystem: Environmental > Terrestrial > Soil > Contaminated >... | reverse complement strand
CGGCGTCCGCCGTCGCCATGGCACGAATACCGGCCCGCATCGCTGTCGCAACAGCAAGAGAGTCATTCACGAGGAGTCCGTGCCTCTTCCTGATGTCGTAGGAGTGCAACAACGCTCTCAGGTCCAAAGGCAGCACCTCGACTCCCATCAAAGGAACCCGCTCAACCTGCAGTTGATAACCTTCAAGACTCTTTACAATGTCGGGGTTTGCGCGAAGCCTGCGTGCCAGGTTACCGGACGAAATCAATCCGCGGGCTACCGCCTCGATCGTCATGAGCCGTTTCTCCGAGCTACTCCAGCACAAGATTCTCGCCGACGTCCCTCACCTCGGTTCCCAAAATGCTCCGGCCCTACTTCCTATTTCATCGAGAGCTTCTCGGAGAGCTCGCACGACTCGCCTACGAACCGTTCGCGAGATGATGAGAAGCGCCATGGAGGAGTCCGAGGCGCCCAGGCATGGTTGCCGTCATCCAGACTTTCGGCTCGTCTTTGAAGTGCAACACGCTCATTCACGCCAGCGTCATGCTATGAACGCAAATACGCATTTGCGTGTTTTGGTGAGCATCGTGCTGACGAAGAAGCGGTTACGGGATGTTTCTCCTAAAGGGCCCAAGAGGTTAACGGGGGCATGAGGCGACGGAGTGTCAAAGAGGCTCCGAGCCGGTGTCGTGATCGTGAATTTCCATAGAGGAAGCGGCTCTCGCCTGCCTGCACTCCGGGCACGGAGACGGAAGCCATCCAGGCAAGGATGACCGGTAGCGAAATCGGGCGAGGCAACATCTTGAAACGCAAGGATTCACCTCTCGTACTTCTCGACGGGGTCCCCCTCGTCAAGCCACCGGCTTTGCCGGGGTCTGGCTACTGAGGAGCTAATTTCCTTTTGCGATCGTCCTCCCGCTCATCATCATCGCCATCATCATCATCATCGCCGTCGTCATCTTCGTCGTCATCCCCATCATCCTCCGGCTCACCGGGGCAGCGCTGGTCGATGCGAAGCCGTTCGATGTCTATGAATGCATTACCTTCAGACAGGACGCGGATGCGTTCCACCCCCTCGCGCAGCTCGACAGCGATCGGCCGGGTCCAACGCCAGGGCGTTCTGGCGCGATTCCTGGTCAGCGAGACTTCGAAAGTTCGCCCTTCAATCTCGACCTCCAGCTCACGCATTCCTTCGTGCGGCCTGACCAGAAAACTCAGGCGATAGAGTCCCTTCTCGGGCAGGTACGGTGTCTCCAAAACGAGCGCGCCTTTTCGGGCCAGCCGGTAATGCCCCGGCTCTCCACACAGCCCTGAGTCCCCCGTGTGGCCCGCGCCGCCGGTAAGCTCCACCACGGCGTCACTGAGTGCGGAGGGAGGGTCGTAGCCTTCGTCCAGGCACATCTCTTCTCGAGCGAACTTCGCCGTGCAGGAATCGCACTGATCACCCACTCCGTCCCGGTCCCCGTCCGTTTGATCTTCATTCGCGAGCGCGGGACAGTTGTCGTCCGCGTCGCAGACGTCGTCGCCGTCCCGATCTCCGGAAACCCCGCTCTCGGGCGAGAGCCCCTCGACCCGGAAGTCATCGAACTCGACTCCAGCGTGCCGGGCCAGCACCGCGACGGCGCCCGCTGGAATAGGGTCATGCACGTCGCGAGCGTCGATTGACCAATCGGACGGCTCCGCGTGGGCTTCCGCCCAGAAGCGGGCCTTGAGCTGCGTTTGCTCGCCCAGGCTCTCCATCCGAATGCGGAAGCGATACCAGACGTCTTCCTGCGGAACGAAGCTCAAGCGGCTACGGCCGGCCAGGCGGTCGCGGAAGCCCTTGAGCGCCACAAAGCCGGATTCTTTACCCGCCTCGAATTTCAACTGATAGAAGGAGCCCGATTCGAGGTCGGCGTAGGTCAGCAGCCCTAGCTCCCGGTTCGGCCGGGGCAGCAGGAAGCTCCCGGTCCACTCGTAGTCGCGCCAACGGGGAGAAGCCTGAGTCCGGTACTCCGAGGCCGCATGGGGCCTCCGGTTCCGATAGAAGACTCCTCCGGCCTCCGACGCCGTGTGGAAGGCGTCACCTCGGCGGAAGTGGTGTCCGTTCTGTAGATAGTCCGCCCAACCCTTGGGTTGAGCGCCCGGCCCATAGGGGTCAAATCGCTCCACGAAGGCTGGCGGGCAGGCTACACTGACCGTAAGCGCGTCGCTCCCCACGCCCCCGTCGTTGTCGCTGACGGTGAGTGTGACGCGGTACGTACCCGAGGTAGCAAAGCCGTGCGCTGGCGTGAGCGTGTCGCTAGCCGTCGAGCCGTCGCCGAAGTCCCATACCAGGGTGTGCTGATCCTCGGTGCCGGGATCGGTGAAAGAGCCCGAAAACGTCAGGGGCTTGCCTACGATACCGCTTGCGTCCGGCCCGGCGTCGACTAGCGGCGCCACATTGTTTACCGTGACCGCGAGCGAGTCGGATCCGGTGAGGCCGCTCGAGTCGGTCACCCGAAGCGTGACCGTGTACTCGCCATCCTGCCCGTAAGTATGAGATGACTCGAGGGAGCCTTCCGCGGTGGAGCCGTCGCCGAACTCCCAAACGATCCGGTGCGTGTCGCCGGGATTCCGGTCGGTCAAAGCGCCGGCGAAAGTAACCGCGGCCCCTTCGTCCGCCCGCCGGTCGGAGCCCGCGTCGACTCGCGGCGGCGTCGGGATCGCTTCCGGCGGCGGGTAGTTGACCGTCCCTTCGTCCACCCGCCCCACGGTGGTGTTGCCTTCGAGCCGCCCGACGCGGAACACCCCCCATTCGTCCACTCGGTAGAGGCTCACTCCCCAGGGCCCGTCACCGTAACCGGCGGCGGTAACGCGGTAAGACCCCGGTGGGGCGTTGGGAATCAGCAGCATCTGAGGCTCGGCGGCCGGTCCGGTGTAGACGGCGCCGGGAATTTCGCGGACTACCTTTTCGCTCGCCGGGTCGTAACCCAGACGGCGGCCCTGGGTGTCGGTGACCATCAGGTTGATGGGACACTCCGACAGTACGAAAAGGACATCCAGAATGTTCTCGGGAAGCCAGGGCGCTTCATACGGGGTGCTGAAGGGAAGCTCCAGCCCGCTGAGGAACCAAGGCACCAGAATCCTCTGGGTGTCGGAATGGTAGGCGATCGGCACGTGGCGCGCCCCGTCGAGCGGCGCCGCGTCGAGAATGGCTTCGTTTCCGGAGGGCAGCGGCACCAGCCCGTTCCCGGAGAGCGTAGCGCTTTCCAGCGGGATGAGGTCGTCACCTTTTGGGGTGGTCACGAACGGCCACGACACGGTGCCGTGGGCCCACATTCCGCCGCTGGGAGGCCCCGGCCAGTAGCTGGACTCGGTATTGTCGGCGCCGCTTCCGGCGATGACATAGATGTTCTCGGTGCCCAACCGATCCCCCAGAAGGCCGACCTGGGCGTTGAGGTTTTCCAGGAACGTGTTGACCTCATGACCCCAGGGCCACGGATCCGAGAAAAGCGCCCCCTTCAAGTAGACCGGCATGTCCTCGGTCGGGAGCATGTCACGCATGGCGCCGCCGAACGCGTGCGTCCAGCGGTATACGCATTCGGGCTTGAAGAAGATCCCCTGAGAACAGCGCGCCAGCTCGGCGCCGTCCGGGTCGTACTTCTTTAGCGCGAGCGTCGGCCAAATGACCTGATCCATGAGGAGCTGAAAAAGGAGCGTCTTCCCCGGCGTCGCCCCGGGCACGTTGTAGAGATACTGCGACCAGGTCATCCCTTCCCAGGTCCGGTAGTCAAAGGGGAAGCCTTTGTGAGGGGTGGCGATGAAGACGAGCTTCCTCACGTTGCCCGAGTAGCCGTCTCCCTGGACGTAGCTCCGGGCGACGAGCCCACCGTTGCTGTGGGTGACCAGGTCCGCTTTGCCGTCGTCGGTAACGTAGCTCACCGAGCTTCGAGGAAGCATTCCTCGGCGCGAGCGCGGGATCACCTCGTCGCGAAGCTGCTGCGCCAGAAACCCGGCGGACACGGTGTTGCGGTTGCGCCAGTCGTAGGCGAGGACGAAGAGGGAGCGGTTCCACTCGTAGCCCATCTTCTGGAGGTTGTCGATGAGCGGCCAGTACGAGCCCAGGAACGGATCGAGGCGGTAGTGCATGGCGTCCTGATCGACGATCAGCTCGTCCTTGGGCGCCATCGAACCCAGGATCCCGTGAACGAACACCACCGGGTGGATCTGGGCCCGGGGAACCCGGAGCGACTCCACGACCGGATCGAGAATGGTATCGAAGCTGGTACCGAGGTGGCCGCGGATCTCGATCGATCCCGGAAGCGAGGGCTGGATCCATACGAGAAACTCGAAGGTCGCCGACTGCCCGGGAAGGAGGTTGACGCGGCAGTCGGACTCGTATCTCACCAGCGAGAACCGCGAGGAAGCCTGGTCAGCGCCGACGAAGCCGCAACTGGTTCCCGCCGCAGGCTCGACGTAGAAACGGGCGTTCCCCGCCACCCGTCGAACGTCGAAGATCATGATGCCCGGGGGTGACGGTCCAATCGGCGAGCTCCCGGCAGTCACCTTCACCCGGACCCGAACCGGATTGGGAGTGGGCCAACCCTGAGCATTGAGCCCGAGCGTGGCTCCGGGCAGAGGGTTTCCTACTCCGTCCAGCAGTTCTACGCTGAGGGCGCGGACCTTGGTTTTGAGCGTCGCCTGGTTATTGCCCTCGTTCGACTCGGCGACGACCCGGTTGACGTCGACCAGCAGCGCCAGATCCACGTCGCCGGCCGCCGCGGGGGTCCACGGCAATCGGACTTCACTCCGCTCCCCGGGAGCGAGGCTCCGGTGACGCTCGAAGCTCGTTTTTCGCTCGACGCTCCAGCGGACGTCGAAAGCGCCGGAGTCCACCTGGCCGTCGTTGCGCAAGTGCGCGATGACAGTGGTCGGGACCCCGAGGGTGGGCGGTGAGGTGAAGAGGATGCTGGTGGCCACCAGGTCGGGCTTCCGGACGTCGGGGAGGCCGATGAGCTCGATAACCAGTCGCGCCGGCAGGAAGGCCAGCGGCTGCGAGATCATCCGCTCGTAAGCGATGACTCGCCGATGCTGGCCGGCGGCCGCCGCGGCGGGGCGCACGAGGATTGAGAGGGCATTGCCCGGATTCCAGTCCGCCCGACTCAGGACCTCCTCGACGATCGGGGTGACGTCCGGGCTCTGGCGCGTCTCACCGAGCTCCCAGACATCGGTGGCGGGAATCGACCAGCCGACCGAGCTCCGGGTTCGCGCTCGAGAGGAGGGGGGGCTCGAATCGAAGGGAGCGGAGTCCGCGGCCGCTTCTCCGGAGAGGGTCAGCTCCAGGGGCTGACGGTAAGGACCGTCAACGTAGAAGTCAAGATAAGCTCGCGCCATCTGAGCGCCGTCTGGCAATCGGATCCCGGGGAAGCGGAAACCGCTCACCAGCGCACGCCGGTCCTCGCACTCCCCGAAGTAGACCTCGTTCCAGCCGGTTGAGAATTCGCACCCCATCGGATTCGGCCCGGCGTCGTCCGCCCCGCCCTGCGGGTAGAAGACGCACCGCCGCCCGTCGCATCCGCTCGAAGCCCCCAGCTCCATGTCCACCAGGATCTGACGATGGTCCATCCCCTCGTTCCCGTCGGCCCGCGGATGCTCGTCATGACCGCCGAGGGCGGAGCCGTACGGCAGGCTCAGGGTGTTGTACTCGGCGCCGCAGTTTGTGCAGGGCCAACCGAAAGTGGAGAAGGCGTGATCGACTTGGCGCCCGACGCCGACGTACTCGGCGCTGTGCTCGTCCGGATGCCGCGCCAGGTCCCAGTGCTCCCCCCGGGAGTAGTTGACCTGGTAGTGGGGGGGCTTCTGCAGCTCCTGGTCGGAGTCGGTGTTCCAGTCGCCGGCGATGATGACCTGATCGCCCTCGGCCAGCTCCGACCAGTAGCGGCCGATCTCCTCGGTGCGGCAGGCGGCGTCCCAAGAATCGGGGTGGACGGTCACCGCGGTGATGTCGTAGCGGTCGTCGAGCCGCAGCTTGACTCGGAATCCGGTGAACTCGTAGTCGCAGTTTCCGTTCCACTGTCCCCCGACGTCGTTGCGACCGTACGCGGACCTGGCGCTACCGGGAAGATAGCTGAGGCGCGAGGTTTTCCAGGCGATGCACTCGTGCTCGTGCGAGGCATCGGCGGCGTCCCAAGCAGCTGGCTCCCCGGTGAAACGGTCCCGGCTCTCACCGCACTGGCCGGTGTAGCCGCCGGGCAGAATCGGACCGAACTGCGCGGTCCCGGTGAGCTGGTCCTGCCGGTACACTTCGGAGAGAAGGATCAGGTCGGGCTGCCAGGTGGCGATGTAGTTGCGCAGGTCCCGGACGTCTTCTTCCCGGCAGAGCTTGTTCTCCCGGCAGCCGTACTGCGGGGAAGCGTTGCCGACGTTGAGGGCCAGATAGCGAAGCGAGCTCGGGGCAGGAGCCGAGGGTGTGACGGCAACCGAGTTGGAGGGGCCGCTTTCACCGGCGGCGTTCAACGCGGTGACCACGTAATAGTAGGTCGTTCCGTTGCTGACCTCGGTGTCCGAGTAGCTTTCGACCGACGAGGTGATTATCCGTTCCGGCGCGTCATTGGGGGTGCGGCTGCGTTTCACCCGGTAGCTGGTGGCCCCCGAGGAAGCACTCCAGGAAAGATCCACGCGCCCGCTTCCGCCCACGGCGATCAGGTTCGTCGGCGCCGGAGGCGGGGTGGAACCGGCTGAAGGTCTGGCGCTCGCCTCGTTGGAAGGCTCGCTTTCGCCGCCGCTCCCGCGCGCGGTGACGACGTAGTAATACGTCGTTCCGTTAGTGAGACCCTCGTCCGTGAAGGTTGCCTCCAGCACCGAGGCTATCTGCGCATACGACCCTCCGGGGCGCGTGCCGCGCTTGACGGTGTACCGATCGGCGCCGATCGACTCGTCCCAGGCGAGCCGAACCTGCCTGTTTCCGGCGGTCGCCTTCAAGTTGGCCGGAGGCTCCGGCAGCCCGCTGACCTCCGTCCATCCGAAGGCCAGGTTCGCCGAACCGAAGGCCTCGAAGTACTCGAGGGTGACGAGGTGGTCGCCGGCGGTGACGAATCGCCTGGCGCTAAAGGACGCCGCCTGCTCCCGCCACTCGTTGAGGAAGGGTTGGCCGCCGTCGATAGACACCCGCACACCGTCGTCGACGAGGGTCGTGAAGGCGTAGGTCGCCGAGCTTGGGAAGTTGGCACGGCGGGTGAAACGAACCGAGAACTCCTCCGCGCCGGTGCAGTGGCTCGGACCGCCATCTCCCCAGAGATAGGCGAACCCGCCGTCGGGGCCGATGGGGTCGTACCTCCGCTCGACCGGACTGCCGTCCAGGTTGCGGTTGTTGTAGATCTCGAGCCTCCAGCTTCCGCTGGGAACGCCGAGAGGGGAATTGGGACAACCGCAGCCCCCGGTGACCGGGACGTCCCAGGTGGCCACGTTGCCGAACCACGCGACCCCATCCTGCACCATCTGCACGCCAAATCGGAGTCGGCAGGAAGCGGTGGCCGGGGCGGTGATGCGGAACTGGAAGGTCGCGATGCCTCCGGGAGGGGTCTCACCGCACAGGAAGGCCCGCTGATCGGTGGGATGGTTACTGTAGCCCCCACAGGCGAAGTCGCTCCAGGGGAACTGGTTCTCCTGGCCGGATCCAGAGGAGGCGCCCAGCCGATAGAGGGTATCGGGCCACTGCTCTCTCCAGATTGTGCTTCCGGTATTCTTGACCTGAATCGTGATCTGCCGCGTCTCGCCGGGAGCTATTGGATCGAGTGGATCGGCAGAGAGGAACTGCGCATTATTGCCACCCGGCGGCGCTGGCTCCACCGGTATATTCCAGGACTGCCAATTCCCGAACCACTCGACGCCATCCTGAACCATCTGTACCGCCAGACGAACGGAGCCGGCGGCGTTTGTCGGGACGGTGACGTCAAACTCGAAGGTGGTCTCGCTCCCCGGAGGGACTTCTCCGCAAACGTGGGTCCGCTGGTTGGTGAGGCTCCCCGACACACTGTCGTTGTATCCTCCGCATGAGAAGTTGCTCCAGGAAAGCTGGTTCTCGTTGGGGGGAGTGAAGGAGGCTCCCAGGCGATAGAGGAGGTTCGGATAGTCTTCCTTCCAGAGTGTCGTTCCCGTGTTTTGAACTCGAATGCTCATGCGGCGCGTCTCGCCCGGGGCCATCGGGGCCATCAGGTTCGGATCGAGAGGTTGGATGCTGGCGTTGTTACCAGCGATGGCGCCGGAGACACCGGCGAGCAGGAAGAACAAGCCAGGAACGGTAAACCTTCCGAGTCTAGAAACGTTCATGAACTCCTCCGGGCCGCAGCACATGGCACGCCGGGGGTACGAGCATGAGAATCTGGCCTTAAATCCACTAGGTCGCCGGTAAGTAAGTAGCGCATTGACAGGTGGCTCAGCATCGGGCGAAAGGGCTCCACCTGGACGATGTGAAAGTCGCGGGGTCGAGCGCAGTGGCCGACCCCAGCGGGCAACGGCTACGGATGTTCGTCATGAGCGCGCCCTCCCATGAAGAAGTGAACTGAATCGCTCAAAGGTTCCGGGTTTCAGCACCGGACCTAGGTGCTGAGAGTACGCGTGTTGGGGAAACCCGCTAAATTCCGGCTGGGGAAAGCTATTCTAGATGGCCGCCCCCGCATTGTCAAGAGACATTTCTGTCGCGGGGTAGTCCCTTCAGGACGGTCCAGGCTGCTCGGCCGGAAGTGATCTTGGCGGCGACATCGCTTACGAGAAAGGACTCGAGGTTCGAGGAGCGCTTCTGGAATCCCGACGGCTATCTCCATGACGTCGTCGATTCCGATCACGTCCGAGGCGCCGTCGACTCCTCGTTCCGGCCGAACCAGATCTTCGCCGTGGGCGGGCTTCCGAGAGCGGTGCTCCGAGACAAGAAGAAGGCGCGATCCGTCGTGGATGCCGTGGAAAAGCGTCTCCGGACGCCTGCGGGGCTGCGCTCCCTCTCTCCCCAAGACGCGCGGTACGTGCGCCAATACGCGGGAGGCGTTCTCGAGCGCGACAGCTCCTATCATCAGGGAACGGTTTGGCCCTGGCTGGCCGGGCCTTTCATCGAGGCGTGGGTGCGCGCGAGGGGCGAGACGGCGAAAGCGAAGAGGGAAGCGCGGACGCGTTTTCTCGAGCCGCTTCTCGAAGGCGCCGCGTCAGGACACATCGCGGAGATCGCGGACGGCGACTCTCCCCACGCGCCGCGCGGTTGTCCGTTTCAGGCGTGGTCCGTGGGCGAGGCGCTTCGCGCCAGGCAATATCTGGAAGAAACGGATAGGCATTTCTATTCGTCGAGTGCTGCGAGAGCGGGGAGAAATTCTCCCCGCTGAGGAGGGCGTTTGCAATTGAGTGAGCGTCTATCGAGGCATGACAGGGCGCCGACATGGATGCGGAGGAGTCGCGGGCCATGACGCGGGTTTCAAAAGACACGGGCAGTGTCCGTTTTGAAGGACCTTTTTAGTGGATATTGAGTTCGGAAGGTCGGGGAGGAGCTCTTGGCTGAGCCTATTTGTCGAGATGGTCCAAGATTCGACGGATGACCGGCGGTGATGAAGGCGAGGATTTTCATCTTTTGCCGGCATCGACGACAGGTCAAAGGGTCGACCTGGTAGATGCGGAAGATAAGCTGGGCTCATCGTTTTGTGAGAGTGCGGCGCGGAGGGGAAGGCATCCCTCTCGCAGAGTCGCCACAAATCAGTCTTGACGAACGCACGCGATTGGCATAGGCGCCGTAGAAATGGACGAGATGGCTGTTGGGCTCGGGGATGTGGATGAGCACACGAGCTAGAAACTCCAGCGGGTCCATGAACTCGGTATCAGCGATATCGTGCCCGGTTTGGGGCTCATACGTGAGGAGCATGGACTCCGGATGATAACGAAGTCGGGACAGGTTCACTGGCGAGCGGTGCAAGTAACAGGTGAGCCGGTGAAGCCCCTCGGTGTCGTTGGGATAGACCGTGGTGTGGTTATGAACCGCGAACCCGGAGTTCGGCCAAGACAAAAGAAGCTCGATACGCTCTTGGGAGATGAGGTCCCTGTCGCGAAGGAGTCGAAGGACTTTGTGCCGGAAGAGGAGCTCGGCTCTGTGGGTATCGACGTAGGGAATGGGATGCCACTTCCCATCCAGGTCCCAGACTCCTCGGGAGACCATGCTATGAACGCAAATACGCATTTGCGTGTTTTGGAGAGCATCGTGCTGACGAAGAAGCAGTTACGGGATGTTTATCCTAAAGGGCACAAGAGGTTAGCTGGGGCATGAGGCGGACGGAGTGTCAAAGGGATTCGGCCGCTATGTCTATGAGTTTATACCGATATGACATTGGATATGTGTAATATACCAATGTAAAAGGCAGAATCAGTGTGTCCCGAACGCTATCGGTATAATTCTTTTGACAACATGGCAGTCTGCGGCTACCCTTGGCCCATGCAAGACCCCAGGTCCTCGAAGCACCGAAACCTCGAACGCGTCGGGCTGCTCTACGCTGGCTCCGAGCGGGTGGACGATGCGTTGTTTCGTCGGTACCCCGATTTCTTTCATCCTCACGACGCTCTGCAGGTCCGCTACGAGATGATTCGTTCCCACGAGATCGATAAGCAAAGTGTCGTGAACATCTGCCACCGATTCGGCGTGAGCCGCCAGACGTTCTACAACTTCAAGGATCGATTCGAGCGGGAAGGCACGGCCGGACTGCTCCGGAGAAAGCCAGGACCCCAAGGCCCTTCGAAGATCACGGCTGAAGTGGTGAGCTTCGTTGACAAGCAGATCCAACGACGGGACGAGCTCAGTGCTGAGCAGATCGGCTCCGAGCTGAAGAAGGAACTCGGGGTTGCCCTCCATACGAGGACCATCGAGAAACTCGTGAAAGAGATCCGCTCAAAAAAAAACTCCTGAAACCTGCTCCCTGGGATCTTTTCGACAGCGCTGCGGCTATCGAGATCCTGGACGTGAGCGCTATGAAGCCCTTCGACGTTGTTATCTTCATTCCAGTTGCCGAGGCGGTGGAAAGCACTGGGAACGATTTTCAAAGTACGGGCTCTACGGGCTTGTGCACCGCATTGAGGACGAAGCGAGCTATGTGGTGGAGCTTTATGAAACCCCGCGACCTCGCTGGTGTGGACGGGCAGATCCTCAGGAGCGAGTGCTAGGGGAGGTTTACCGGCTGTTGACGAAAGGGCTTCATATTCGACAAAGCCAGGGAGTCGAAGAACATGAGAGTCGCGTTGTACGCACGGGTTTCCAGCAAAGTTCAGGAGAAGAAGGGAACGATTGCTTCGCAAGTCGAGGCGCTGCGCCATCATGCAACAGCGCA
>Ga0326597_10012290_pt1 | contig 11288 bp, 10 predicted proteins | sample RVTome_12_FD_203789 | JGI IMG/M metagenome (GOLD analysis project Ga0326597, IMG submission 203789) | Soil microbial communities from uranium-contaminated site in the Upper Colorado River Basin, Wyoming, United States - RVT100D185 | ecosystem: Environmental > Terrestrial > Soil > Contaminated >... | reverse complement strand
ATAGGCGCACGCAGAGGCCCGAAAGTCGTTCAGCGCAACAAGGCAGACCAATAATGGGTGACGACGCGGAGAAATAGGCGCCGCCTGCGCCGGCGGGCGCCATGGACATCAACGAAGTCTTCCGCGGCGGCGGGCGATCGGTCGAGTTTCTCGACCAGATCAACAAGGCGTCGATCGTCATGCTGAACGCGGCCGCCATCATTCCCCGGCCGGTCGCCGCCCGAATCGCGGGCGGAATTGCCGAGGTCATCGCGCAGGAGCGCGAGTCTTCTACGAAAGCGACACGGAGCCGGCCTTTCCTCTGAGTGAAAGCGCTTTCCGAGACGTCATCAGCGCCGAACGCGTCGTGTTCGGCCGCAAGGGTATCGGCGGGTCGCAGCCGTCGGAGATGAATCGAGCAGGAACGCGCGCTGCCGAAGCGGTCTGGCTGAAGGAACGCGGCACGCCTCTCGCGCGCGCCGAGGCGGCTCTCGACCGGGCGCTCTCTGCGCTTGCCGCCGCGTAGCAGGGACGATACCGCAGACAGGGCAGTCGTCATTCCGGACGCGATCCGGAAGCCAGTGCTGCGCGGGTTCCCGGGGCGCGCCGGGCGCCGAGTTCGTGTTCGACGCCGCCAGCGACGCGGTGCTTCCCTGCTCGCTGCCATCTTCGACGTGAAGCGGCCTGCCGTTCAATCGCGCACCCAAATCGAGCGCGTGCGCTCCAAAGCAGTGCCGTTTATCGCGTCGTTGCCCTGACCGCGCCGCGCCTCTTCCCAGACAAACCCGGCACTTCCGATCGTGGTATGCATCTTGCATTCCGGCTTGTATACCGCGTGAAATGCGGCTCGCCATACTGAGCGCCGTGAAAGTGCCTCACGCTGCTCAGCCCTCACCCCCGCCCCGGAGGGCGAGGGGCGGTTTGTGGTGCACATGGATTATCACCATTGGCACGAGAGACTAAACGGAAAGGAATGCGCCATGAATCGTCGTGAACTTCTGAAATCCGCCGGGGCCCTCGCCCTCGGCCCGTCCCTGCTCCCTTTTTTGAAATCGACCGCATTCGCGGCGCCCAACGACACGGTAGTCGTGCTGATCGGCAACACTATCAACAGTCTCGATATTCACCGGCCGGGAACCAACCGCCCGAGTTATCAGGTTGCGGTCAACGTCTACGACCGGCTGGTGACCTTCGGCATCAAGAAGCTCGCCGACGGTTCACTCGCCTACGACTACGACAAAGTCGAGCCCGAGCTCGCCGAGAGCTGGGTCATTGCGCCGGACCGCAAATCCATCACCTTCAAGATCAAGCCCAACGCCACTTTTTGGGACGGCACCCCGGTTACCGCGGAAGATGTGAAGTGGTCGTTCGAGCGCGCGCTCGCGCTGGGCGGATTCCCGAAAGTGCAGATGGGCGCCGGCGGTTTTGTCGATCCGGCGCAGTTCGTCGCCGTCGATGCCAAAACCTTCCGCATCGATCTGAAGCGGCCGTCGAAACTTTCTCTGCCCAACCTCGGCGTGCCGGTTGCCGTGGTGATCAACTCGAAGGTCGCGAAATCCAAGGCGACCGCGGCTGATCCCTGGGCAGCCGAGTACCTGCATCGCACGCCCGCCGGCAGCGGCGCCTTCAAGGTCGAGCGCTGGGACCCCGGCCAGCAGCTCGTCTACGCCCGCAACGACAAATGGGTTGGCGGCCCGCTGCCCGCAGCGCAGCGCGCAATCATCCGCGAGGTGCCGGCACAGGCCACACGCCGCGCGCTGGTCGAGCGCGGGGATGCGCACCTGTCGTTCCAGATTCCCAACAAGGACGCGCAGGAGCTCGCCGCGAACAAAAAGGTCAAGGTCACGGGCTCACCGATCGACAACTGCCTGTACGTCGCCTGCCTTAACTACAACTTCGAGCCGTTCAAGGACCAGCGCGTGCGGCAGGCGGTCGCGTGGGCGATTCCCTACGACCAGATCTTCAAGCAGGCCGCCTACGGCCGCGGGGTGCCGATGTGGGGCGGAAAGTCGGCGCAGCCCGCCTCGGCGGCCTGGCCGCAGCCGTTTCCCTATACCACCGATCTCGACAAGGCGCGGGCGCTGCTCGGCCAGACCGCGTACAAGGCCGGCTTCGAGGTGCCCCTTTCCTTCGACCTGGGAGAAGCCGATTGGGGCGAACCCACCGCACTGCTGATCCAGGAAAGCCTCGGCAAGATCGGCATCAAGGTCACGCTGGACAAGGTGCCGGGCGCGAACTGGCGCACCGTTGCCCTGGTCGAGAAGAAGCTGCCGTTCCTGCTGGAGAACTTCGGCGGCTGGCTGAACACGCCCTGCTATTACTTCTACTGGGCCTACATCAAGGGCAACCTGTTCAACGCCTCGAACTATGACGATGCGACGGTGAAAAAGCTGATCGACGAAACGCTGCATCTGGAGAAGTCCGACCCGGCCTACGATCCCAAGATCCGCCAGTTGATCCAGAAGGCCTTCGACGATGTGCCGCGCATCCCCCTGTGGCAGCCGACGCTCGAATCGGCGATGACACCGAAGCTGCAGGGCTATCAGTTCTGGTTCCACCGCCAGGTCGATGCGCGTTCCTACAAGATCGCGTAGCAGCCCGTGGGCCAGCTGACGATCATCCTGGCGCGCTGTCTGCAGGCGGTCCCGACGTTGTTCGGGATCGTCGTGGTGACGTTCCTGTTGACGCGGGCGTTGCCCGGGGACCCGGCGGCGTATTTTGCCGGCGCCGCCGCCACGCCCGAGTCGATTGCGGAAATCCGCGCGAAACTGGGTCTCGATCAAAGCCTGCCCCGCCAGTTCTGGACCTACCTCAAGGACCTTGCCGGCGGCGATCTCGGCCAGTCGATCTCCACCGGCCAGCCGGTGGCGTCCGAACTGCTGAGGCGCTTGCCCGCCTCGCTGGAGCTGACCCTCACTGCTTTGTTGCTTTCGGTGGCGATCGCGATACCGCTGGGCGTGCTCGCCGCCGTGCACCAGGACAGCTGGATCGACCAGGTATGCCGCTTCATCGTCACCGCGGGCGTGAGCCTGCCGACGTTCTTCACGGGATTGCTGCTCATCTACGTGTTCTATTTTCTGCTGGGACTGGCACCCGCGCCGCTGGGGCGGCTCGATCTGCTGCATGTGCCGCCGCCGCAGGTGACCGGCTTTCTCGTGTTCGACGCGCTGATCGCCCGCGAATGGACCACCGCCTGGTCGGCTTTCAAGCAGCTGCTGCTGCCCAGCATCACGCTCGCGCTATTCACGCTGGCGCCGCTCGCACGCATGACGCGCGCGGCGATGCTGCAGGCGCTCGCCTCGGAGTACCTGCGCACCGCGCGCGCCGCCGGACTGTCGCGCGGGCGCGTGCTGATGGTCTATGCCTTCCGCAATGCGATGCTGCCGATCATCACCACGCTGGGCATGGTGTTCTCGTTCTCGCTTGGCGCCAATGTGCTGGTCGAGAAAGTCTTCGCCTGGCCCGGCATCGGTTCGTATGCGCTCGAGGCGCTGGTGGTGTCCGACTACGCGGCGGTGCAGGGCTTCGTGCTGTCGATGGCCGTCCTGTTCGTGCTGCTGAACCTCGCCGTGGACACCCTGTACACGCTGGTTGACCCGCGCGTGCGCATTGATGGATAGCGCGGATGGCTGACCTCACCTACTCGCCGCAGCTCGCAGCCGGCGCGGCGCCGCGCTCGGCGCTCGCGCGCGGCTACGCCCACTTCCGTTACGTGATGACCGCCAATCCCGTGACGTTTCTCGCCTTCCTGCTGCTCGCCGGCATGATCGTCGTCGCGCTCTTCGGCCCGCTGCTCGCGCCGCACGACCCGCTGGCAACCCTCGCCGACCAGGCGCTGAAGCCGCCCAGCGCCGCCCACTGGTTCGGCACCGACCATCTGGGCCGCGACGTGTTCTCGCGGGTGATCGTCGCCACCCGGCTCGACCTCCTGATCTCGGTATCCGCGGTCGCGATGTCATTCGTCTGCGGCGCGACGCTGGGCGCGTTCGCCGGATACTGGGGCGGCTGGTTCGACAAGCTGTCGGGGCGGCTGCTCGACACCATCATGGCCTTCCCGCTGTTCGTGCTGGCGATGGGCATCGTCGCCGCCGCCGGCAACACCATCCAGAACATCGTCATCGCCACCGCCATCATCAACCTGCCGTTCTATGCGCGGGTGGCGCGCGCCGAGGTGTCGATCCGCCGCAACGCCGGCTACGTGCAGGCCGCGCGGCTCTCCGGCAACTCCGAAATCCGCATTCTGCTCATGCAAATCCTGCCGAACACGCTGCCGCCGATGATGGTGCAGCTGTCGCTCAACATGGGCTGGGCGATCCTCAACGCCGCGGGCCTTTCTTTCATCGGGCTGGGCGTGCGGCCGCCGACCGCGGAGTGGGGGATCATGGTGGCCGAGGGCGCGAACTATATCGTCTCCGGGGAATGGTGGCTCGCGCTGTTTCCGGGCGCGGCGCTGATGCTGGCGGTGTTCACCTTCAACCTGCTGGGCGACGGGCTGCGCGACCTCGTCGACCCGCAGCGGCGCACATGAGCACCATCCTGCACAATCCGCCGCTGCTCGCCGTCAAAGACCTGGGCGTGGAATTCGCCACGCGGCGCGGGCCGGTCACCGCCGTGCGCTCCGTCACGTTGCAGATTGCCAAGGGCGAGACGCTGGGCATCGTCGGCGAATCGGGTTCCGGTAAGTCGGTGACCTCGTACGCCGTCATGCGCATCCTCGACCGCGCCGGGCGCATCGTCGCCGGCTCGATAAACTTCGGCGGCATGGCGCTGCACGGCGCCGACGAGGACACGATGAGCGACCTGCGCGGCCGCGAGATCTCGATGATCTTCCAGAACCCGCGCGCGGCGCTGAATCCGATACGCCCCATCGGCAGGCAGATCGAGGATGTGCTCATCCGCCACGCGCAGGCAACGCACGACCAGGCGCGCGCGAACGCGATTGCAGCCCTGGAGCGCGTGCGCATCCACGACGCCGCGCGGCGCTACCACGCCTATCCGTTCGAGCTTTCCGGGGGCATGTGCCAGCGCGTGGTGATCGCCATCGCGCTCGCCTGCCGGCCGCAACTGCTGATCGCCGATGAGCCGACCACCGGCCTCGACGTCACCACGCAGAAGGCGGTGATGGAGCTTGTGCGCGATCTCACGCGCTCCGAAGGCATGTCGACGCTGTTGATCACCCACGATCTCGGACTCGCCGGCGAATACTGCGACCGCATCGTCGTCATGGAGCAGGGCCGGGTCGTCGAGCAGCAGGACACCGCGGCGCTCTTCACCGCGCCGGCGCACGCCTACACGCGGCGGCTGATCCGCTCCACGCCGCACGCTGCACGCACCGTCCGCGACCTGCTGCCTGAAGACCTGCGCCTGCCGCAGCCGCCTGCGGTGCCGCCGCGCGCGGCGATCGCCGAGCCGCTGCTGGAGGTGCGCGACCTCGTCAAGGCGTTCGATATGCCGGGCGGGCTGCTGCGACGCTTCACCACGCGCGGCAACTCCGGCGAGCGTACTTTCCGCGCGGTCGACGGCATCAGTTTCAGCATTGCCTGCGGTGAAAGCGTCGGCCTGGTCGGCGAATCGGGCTGCGGCAAGTCGACGACTTCGGCAATGATCATGCGCCTGCTCGATGCGACTTCCGGCAGCATCCGGTTCAAGGGGCAGGAACTGACCGCGTTGCCCGCCGGCGAGTTTGCCCGCTCGCCGCTGCGGCGCGACCTGCAGATGGTGTTCCAGGATCCGCATGAAAGCCTGAATCCGCGCGCGACCGCCGCGCAATCGATCGCCGATCCGTTGCGGCGGCTGAACGGCATGACCCGCACCGGCGAGATCCGCTCCCGTGTCGAGCAGCTCGCCACGGAAGTCGGATTGCCGTGCGACCTGCTCGACCGGCTGCCGCATCAGCTCTCCGGCGGACAGAAGGCGCGGGTGGGGATCGCACGCGCCATCGCGACGCGCCCGGAGCTGCTGGTGCTGGATGAACCCACCGCTGCGCTCGACGTTTCGGTGCAGGCGGTCGTGCTCAATCTGCTGGCCGACCTTAAGGCGAAGTTCGGCATGAGCTACCTGTTCGTCAGCCACGACCTCGAGGTCGTGCGGCTGCTGTGCGAGCGCGTGATCGTCATGCGCGCCGGGCGGATCGTCGAAGCAGGACCCACGGCGCAGATCCTCGCCGCGCCGTCAGCGCACTACACCAGGGAGCTGCTCGCGGCGATCCCGCGGCCGGCGCATCTGCCGCATCACGCCGACGAGGCGAAGGTGGCGCGGGCATGAGCGCGCCGGTCACGATTGCCGAGATCCGCGAAGCCATCGCGGCGGGCCGGATATCCGCGCCGGAATTCCTGCGCCGGCGCCGGCATAAGCTCTGCGGGCTCAACGAACAGACGCGTGACCCGGCCTGGATCTGTCTCGCCACCGAGGCGCAGCTCGAAGTTCAGCTTGCTGCGCTGGCGCAACGAACGTTGGGGGATTGCCCGCTCTACGGTGTGCCGTTCGCGGTCAAGGACAATATCGATGTCGCCGGCTGGACCACCACCGCGGCCTGCCCCGACTTCGCCTACCTCGCTACCGACACCGCGCAGGTGGTCACGCGCTTGATGCAGGCGGGCGCCGTGCTGCTCGGCAAGACCAATCTCGATCAGTTCGCCACGGGGCTCGTCGGCACGCGCTCGCCTTACGGTTGGGTGCCCAATGTCTTCAGCGCGGAACACATCAGCGGCGGATCGAGTTCGGGTTCGGCGTCGGTGGTGGCGCGCGGGCTGGTGAGCTTCGCGCTGGGCACCGACACCGCGGGCTCCGGCCGCGTGCCGGCGGGTTTCAACAACCTGATCGGCTTCAAGCCGACGCCGGGCGTCGTCAGCAACGCCGGCGTCGTGCCGGCATGCCGAACGCTCGACTGCGTGTCGCTGCTGACGCTGACTGCGGCCGACGCGGCCACGGTATATCGGGTGGTGGCGGGGCGGGACGCGCCGGCTGCCGCGGAGCCGGTTTTCAACCGGCCGGGGTGCCCGCGCTACGCCCTGCCGCCGCGTCCGCGCGTCGGCGTTCCGAACGATCCATTTTTCGCGAGCGACGCCTACCGCGAGCTGTTCGAGGCGAGCCGCAGGCACCTGCAAGCGCTGGAATGGGCGCACGGCGCATTCGATTTCGCGCCGTTCGCGGAAGTGGCCGCGCTGCTTTATCAGGGACCATGGACGGCGGAACGTTACGCCGTGGCCGGCGCGCTGATCGAGCGCCGCGCACCAGGCATCGATCCGGTGGTGGCGGCAGTCATCAGTGCCGGAAAGCAGTACTCCGCGCTGGATGCCTTCAACGCGCTCTACCGCGTGCGGGAACTCGAAGCGCAGACGCAACGAGTCTGGGACGATTTCGATGTCCTGATGGTGCCCACCGCCCCCAACCTGCCGAAACAGTCGGACGTCGCGGCCGAGCCCTTCCGGTGCAACAGCGAACTTGGCACCTACACCAACTTCGTCAACCTGCTGGGTCTCGCCGCCGTGGCGGTGCCCTGCGGCTTCACCGCGGGCGGCCTGCCATTCGGCGTGACGTTCATCGCACGCGGCGGCAGCGACTGGGCGCTGATCGAGCTTGCCGCCCAGTGGCAGCGCTCGCGGGGATTGCCGCTGGGCGCGCAGTTGCGCGCCCTGCAGGCCGACGATGCCCGGATCACCGCCACGCCGCCGGGCGCCATTCCGCTGGCAGTGGTCGGCGCGCACCTGCAGGGCATGCCGCTGCATCACCAGCTGGCGGCGCGTGGGGCACGGCTGCGGGCGGTGACGCGAACAGGCGCGTGTTACCGGCTCTACGCGCTCAACGGCACGGATCCGCCCAAGCCCGGCCTGGTGCGCGCCGACGACGGCGCGGCGATTGCCGTCGAGGTCTATGACATGCCTGCGGACACGCTCGGTTCGCTGCTCGCCGAAATTCCGCCGCCGCTGGGACTGGGCACGATCGAGCTGGGCGACGGCACCTGGGTGAAGGGCTTTATCTGCGAGCCGCGGGCGTTGGCCGGTGCGCGGGACATTACCGCCTTCGGCGGCTGGCGCGCGTATGCCGCCGCGAATCCCGGAAAAGGAAAGTGACTGTGGCGAAAATCGTTGCCATTGACAGGGAAACGGTCAGTCTCGCCGACCACGCCTACGAGGAAATCAAAAGACGCATTTTTGATTTCGAGCTGATGCCCGGCGACCGTCTCTCGGAATCGGAGCTTGCGCAGCAAATCGATGTCAGCCGCACGCCGCTGCGGCAGGCGCTGCAGCGCCTGCAGCACGGCGGCTTCGTCGAGGCGATCCCGAAAGTGGGCTGGCTGATCCCGCCGCTGGACTTCAAAAAATTCGACGAGCTGTATGAATTTCGCGTGCTGATCGAGTGCCACGCCGTGCGCACGCTGGGTGCGGCGGAAAAACACCGCGCTACGCTGCACCAGCTCTCCCGCACGTGGCAGGTTCCCTTGAAGGAGCGGCTCCAGGACCCGCTGAAAGTCGGCGCCCTGGACGAGGCTTTTCACTGCCAACTGGTCGAATGTACCGGCAACAGCGAGATGCGACGCAGCTACCGGGAGATCACCGAGCGCATGCGCATCATCCGCCGGCTGGATTTCTACAAGCCCGAGCGCGTTGCCGCGACCTACGATGAACACGCCAGGATTCTGGCTGCGATCCAGAAGGCGCGGGGGGATGAAGCGCAGCGGCTGCTTCGCGCACATATCGAGCACAGCAGGATCGAGGTGCGGAAGATCACGCTCGGTATGTTGTATCAGGCGCGCGAGCACAGCGGGGTGGCGCGCCAAAACGATTGGCCGGCGGGCGTGTGACGGGTCGGCGCTGCAGGGGAGTGCGCTGATGCAATGTGCGGCCTAGCCCCCGGCCTGGGCCTTGACCAGCCGGCGGGCAAGCTCAATGGCCATCCGGCGCCAAAGGTCGGGATGGAATCTCGCGATTTCGGTGAATCGGGTCTGGGATACCTGCGCTGCAAGGACCGTGTCGATGGCAACAACAGTGGCCGAGCGTCCCTTGAACGGCTCCAACAGGCCGATTTCCCCGACGTGCATTCCGGCGCCGACCGTTGCAACCTCCTGCTCGTCCACGCGAACGGAAACCTTGCCGGAGAGAATGAAGCACAGATCGCTGCCCCGCTCTCCCTGACTGAAGAGTGGTGTGCCGGGGCTATATTCCTTTACCTGCGCCGCTGACGCAATCCTGTCAGCAATATCTGCGTTTCCATCGACCAGAAACTGGTTGCGCAGCGCATTCAGAAGCGCAACCCGGCCGTCTTTACCTAGATAATGTTCTAGCATGTCGTCAGTCCTTCGTTCAGTTCCCCGCGGGCAGCCCGCGGCGGTGGTTCCGAAAGGGGGACTCGAGAGGGGAAGTGATGCGCTTTCCCGCGGGGAGAAAGCCATGTGGACTACGAAGGGGAGTAATCGGGCAACACGCAGGAGATTACCGGAAGCCCGACAACTTGCCCTCGGCAATCTCTCGGTCATGGAGCGCAAGGCTCTTTAGACCAGTGACTTTGCGTCCCCGCCTTTCGGTCGGGTTTGCCCTTTTCGAAGCTGAGCGGACCGCGCGTTGGCGCATCCCACTCGGCCCTAACCATACCCTTACGCGAGCCGATACGCGTGTGTCATATTTCACGAACGCGGCCACGCGGTGACGAGCGGCGTCTCCGGCGCGACGGACGGCTCTGGTGCCCTGTCTCCGGTTCGGCTTTTGCGGGAATCACGGCTCTGATTGTTGTGGTGCTTTCTGCAGCTTACACAGCGGGCTGTGCAATCCGAGATACGGGCTCGGGAAAAATATGTGCGCGGTGTCGATTTTGGAGCGGCTCATTCGTCCTATGGTGAGGGCAAATTCAGACCGACTCGAGACCGGCTGAAAGCCGGGATTTCAACCTGTCGACGGCAAGGAAGGCGAGATCGAGATTCGCCAGCTATTCGAGCTGGAGGACTTCGGTCCGAGCGCGACGGTTGACCGCTTTCGCGACATGGGCGTCGGAACGAAAAAATAAGGCGACGTCGGCTCGCCCTGAGCGGCGCGCGCCTTTCATTCGACCGCGGCCGCGCCGACCACGCTTTTCGTAACGAATTTTGCCAGCCAGCGCTTGCGCAGAATCAGGTTCTCCTGCCACGCGGCTTCGATGTGGGACACGGTCGAGGCTTGCACCTCGGGTGCGGCGAGGAGTGCATCGCGCCAGGCGGCGAGGTGGGGAAATTTCTCGATGATGCCGAGCCGCCGCAGCCGGTCCATGAAAGTGTAGCGCTGGAGAAACGGCGCGTAGGCCGCATCGACGAGCGAAAATCGCGGTCCGTTGAAATACGGGCCGTCGTCGCCGCGCTTCGCGAGCACTTCCTCCAGCTTGCTGAACGGGCCCGCGATCCCGGCCGCGCGCGTGGTGAACTCTTCCTCCGTATCGGCATACGCGGTGTTGGAGATCGCGCTGGCGAAGGTCGGCACGTAGTCGGTCCAGGCGCGGTTGCGCGCACGAATGATCGGATCTTCGGGGTGCAGGCGGGGCGCCGCGGTCTCGTCCAGATATTCGGCGATGGCGTTCGATTCGAACAGCGCTTCCTTGCCGTCGATCATCAGCACCGGCACCTTCGAATGCGGCGAGACCGCGAGGAACCAGTCGGGACGCTTGTCGCGGTCGATGTAGGTGATGTCGTAGGCGACGTGCTTCGCCTGGAGCACGATTGCGGCGCGCTGCACCCACGGGCAGGTCTTGAAACTGCAAAGCATGAAACGGGATGTCATTGAACCTCCGTTGTGATTGCTCTGCACTGACGCGGCAGAGGGGGTGTGAATAAAACGCCTCGCGGATGGCGGATGGTGGCACAGCGCGCAGCGAGTTTCAATGGTGTTGCGTCGCGCAGAGCTGTGGCATCATCCACCACAGATGAAGAGGAAATCTCACGCTCGCCCCGACCTTGTGGAAGGGCTCGCCCAACCGACTGTTCATGCCTCGACACGCTCGGCACGAACGCGCTTCGGCACGGCGCTTCTGTGGTTCCTTGCCGTCGCCAGCGCACCGAATCTGCTCGCCCGGGACTTCAATGCCTGCGTGCGCGAATTGCGCAGCGAAGCAACGGCGAAAGGCATCAGCGCGCAGACGTTCGATACCGCCATGACCGGCGTGGAGGCCGATCAGAGCGTGCTCGATGCGATGGACAATCAGCCGGAGTTCAAGGTTCCGATCTGGGACTATATGGCGGTCCTGGTCGACGAGCAACGCGTCGCCGACGGCCGCGCGAAACTCACCGAGTGGGCCGCGGTGCTGGCGGACGCGGAGCGCAAGTTCGGTGTCGACCGCCATGTCGTCAT
>Ga0326597_10012289_pt1 | contig 11289 bp, 10 predicted proteins | sample RVTome_12_FD_203789 | JGI IMG/M metagenome (GOLD analysis project Ga0326597, IMG submission 203789) | Soil microbial communities from uranium-contaminated site in the Upper Colorado River Basin, Wyoming, United States - RVT100D185 | ecosystem: Environmental > Terrestrial > Soil > Contaminated >... | reverse complement strand
CATCGCCCACCCGCGGTGGTGGCAGGTGCACGACGTCCGCCCCGAACCCCCGCATTCGAAGGGTTGCGCGTCGGCGCAGATGGGCCAGCGCAGAGGCGAGTCGCCCCATGCTGCTACGAGGTGGTAGTAACTGAAAGACCGCGGCGCCCGCTTCGCCGTCCGCCGCAAGTTCGGCGGGCTGCTCGGCGCCGGGCGGAAGGAACACGCCGACTGCCTCGAGGTTCACGAGAGGCGGTCCCCGATGAGGCGCATCACGACATCCTCCACGTCGCTGAGGACCTCGTCGGCCGGTCGGGTCGCGTCCACAGTCGTGCCTCCGACCCATTCGATGAGGCTGTGCAGGGCGCCGTTCATCGCATCGAGTGCCTCAGGAGAGTGCTCTCCCTTCCGGGCGAACAGAGTCGCGCCTGGGGCGGTGAGCAGAATGAAGCGATCGGGATGCGGCAACAGGTGGCGAGCCACGGTTCTTCGCACGGCTCCCGCGAGTCCAGCGGTGTTGCGGTCGAGGAAGCCGGCCTCGACGGGGTGACGATCGCAGACGACCAGTTGGCCCCCTCGCGCCTTCAGATGAATCGATCCAAGCCGCACGAGACTCCTGATACTCCACCGGATGACACCGGCGAGGACCCGCCAGCCCTGTCGCGCGGTCCTGCCCCTCCCCGACGCTCCCGGTCGATGTCGCCGACTCCCCAGATATGCAGGCGAGGCCGCGAACGGCGACCCCTCCACGAGACCCTGCACCACAGTGCTCTTCCCGGCGCCGTCAGCACCAACGATCGCCACGATTGGTCCCCGACGGCGCCGGAACGCCCACAGCAGATTGGTGCCGAATCTACCGGCCTCAGCAGCGACGCCGGTGCGATCGAGCTTCACGTCGACCTTCACCCACCCGGCGCGGTCATGCCCGATCAGGAACCGGTGGTGACCGTCACGGAGCGCCCGAAAAGGCACGAAGCCAGCGGCCTCGAGACGTGTCCGCAGAGCCCTCCACCCGGAGAGGGTCGCGGAATAGTCGAATTCGATAGATCTCGACCGCCGCACGGGTGCCCTACGGGCGGTCACGGCCGTCGCGCCCACTGCCGCGAAGACATCGACCAGGAGCTGACGCTGCAGATTTCCTGCCCCCGACGTCATGCTCGATCCGAAGGGTCGACGTGTCCTCCAGACAGTAGACCGATCACATCGACGACCTGCCCTCGCACCGACTCACGCTGCGCCGATGCGTCGAGAACGACCGACGGATGTCCGTCGGCGAGACGAAGGAACGCCTCCCGCATCGCTTGGAGTCCGTCGGGCGCTTCTTCCGGGCGACGGCGTGACTCCAGCAACTCGACTGGGGCATCGAGGACGATGAGCAGGTCCGGGGGTGGAACGAGCCACCTGAGCCACCCCCTGCGAGCCCCGAGCACCTGTCGCCCAAACGGTTTCAACACGCTGTCCTCGACGGGATGCCGATCCCACAGGAGGACGGCGCCGCGTCGAACCGCGAGGCGAGCCGAAACCATCAACATCAGCAGACGACCAGTGCGCACGACCCAGACGAGCCCACGAATCGGATACTCCCGCCCAGCGTGGACGCTGACCTTCACGCGCCGCACGTCGAGGCCGAGGGGCGGATCGGCCAAAACGCTCTCGACCAAGGTGGACTTCCCGCTGCCATCGGCACCCAGGATCGCGATCGAAAGCCCGCGTCCTGCGCTCATCGCAGGTGCCGGAAACCGGGCAGACGTCCGATCTCGGGAAAGATATCGGCGATACGTAGGGCGCGACGGGCGGATAGGAAGACGATGGCGATCGCGACAATCGCCAGGGGAATCGCCACAGGGAGCGGGGGGTTGACGGAGAGTTCCAGAGCGGCGACCGCACCTGTCACGACTGCGACCAGTCCGTACACCCGCAGGTAGGCTCGCTCGAACATCGGGATACCGGTCACGCGTCGGAGCGCGACCTGTTTGAGGACGTTGTAGATGACGAAGCTGATCAGGATCGCGATCGCAGCACCCATCGCGCCGTAGACGGGTATCAGAAGGAGGGCTAGCCCTAGGTGCAGTCCCGCCGTCAGCAGGTTCACGACGACGATCTCACGCACCCCGCCGAACATGCGGATGGTTTGGCCGTTGGCGCCGAATGCGGCATCCACGTAACGGGCGAGAGCGAGGGCAGCCAGGATCAGCCCCGACGATCGGTACCGCTCCCCGAACAGCAACACGGTCACGGGAGTCGCGAGCGAGAACGTGGCGACGAATATCGGGAAAGAGGCGACGGCGATCCATGCCGCAGTCCGCCAGTAGAGATCCCGGAGCTGCTCGCGATCTTGTCGAGCGAACAGGCGGGCGATCGCGGGTGTCAGCAGAATGGTGAACGTGGAGAAGACAATGGCGTTGAGCTTCGCCGTCGACTCGACGACCTTCAGTCGCGCGACCTCGTCGATGCCGTGCATCTGGCCGACGAGAATCGCATCGAGTGAGCTCATCGACAGCAACAGCACATCGATGGTCAGCAGCGGCGTCGTGTACGCCGCGATCTCCCGCAAGGGCACACGCAGCCGGAACGATGTCCCCCGCCATGTGAGTCTTGCGCGTTCGAACAGCGCGGGAAGCAGGCTGATGTACAGCAGTACGCCCGCGAGACCGGTGGCGAGGTAGCCCCCGGCCAAGAAGTGGACATCTGCGTCGTTGAGGATCAGGAGCAGCACGACCGCCACGCGGAACGAAGGCGCCAGGATGTATTTCCTGACGAAGATGGCCTTCGTCGATCGGAAGACCGCGAAGGTGTCGGTCAAGACGCCGTCGAGCGCTTCGATCGGCGCCAAGAAGATCATCAGAGCCACCACGGACATCGTCAGCCGATCCGGAACGACCCCGAATACGAGGGACGATTGGAGGCCGAGGATGACGAGCGCCACGGTGGCGCCCACCCCGAGGACGAGTGCGACCACCAGCGCCAGGGTCCCGAAGAAACGCGGGGTGTCACTGCTCTCGTCGTAGATCGGGAGGAACCGAGAGATGGCTCGGTCCGACCCGAGCCCCACGAATCCACCCACCAGTGCGACGATCGACAGGGCGTAGGTGAAGGCTCCGTACTCCGTGGTAGGGAGGTAGCGAGCGATCAGGACTTGCGTCAGGAAATTGAGACCGACCGCGATGACACGTCCCACGAGCAGCAGCGAAGATCCGCGGAGTTGAAATCGGATCTCGGACGCTCCCGAAGGCCCCCCGTTCGCTGCGGATTCCTGCTGCTCGGTGTGCCCCATTGTCGGGCGATCCTAAATCGCCCAGCGAGATCTGACTCGAGAAGGAGGATCGAGGGCCGCAATGAATCCCCGCACCAAGCCGGTCCCTAGGATATTCGGATGTCGAGAGCCGCCTCCGCGCGACAGCCGGTGCAGCCGAACTCCAACCGAGTGGTGACACGTATCCCCGGGTTCCTCCAGTACGCCCTCCGGCGGTACTGGCTGCCGGCCGTGGTGGTCGTGAGCGTCGTGACGCTCCTGGTCGTCGTCGCCGGTCGGCGGTTCGGAGTCGACCAGGTCCTGTATGAGTCACGAGCGATCGTCGTCGCCGAGACCCTCGAGATCCGGACCGAGGAACTCGCCCGTACCGCCGACGCACTGTTCTCCGCGGGTGAGGTCGCTGCCTTCGTAGCCGGAGATCCCGCCGTCCCGTACTCCGCGGATGCTCTGATACCTGCGCATCTGAACCTCGACCCGGTGGACGGAACGATCGTCCTCGAGGTAGTCGGCATCGACGAGAGCCCCCAGGTGGCCCGCGCCATCGGTGACAGTGCCGCCAACGCGCTCGTGACGCAGCTGAATCGGGTCGGCGCAGGGCTGGGCACGTTCCTCGTCCACACCCCGGCACCACTCCCCACGACACCCTCCAGGAGCCCCCTCCCGACGTCGAGGATCGGTGTGCTGGCCGGGATACTCACTGCTGTCGGGCTCGTCGCCCTGAAGTTCAGCTACGCACCACCGCTCCTGCGCCCCTTCGACGCGGCCGCCACCGCCGACGTGCCGCTGCTCGGTGAGGTCAGGATCACCGCGTCCAACCCGGCCGATCCCCGCGACATTCCAGGTATGGCGACGACCGCCGAGACCTTGGATCTACGAGCCGGCGCCACGAGGTTCTTCATCGGGACCCACATCTCGAGTCGACGCATGTCGAACTTCGGACTGGCACTGGCACACCTCCTGGCCGATGAGGGAGCACAGGTGGTTCTCGTCGATCCCACGATCACCGGGCGGCGCGTCAAGGGCGAGAGAGCGACCGTCTCATATCAAGTCGACGGTGCATACATCCCGTATCGGGAGGACGTCACCATCTTCGCCGCCCGACAGTGGTCGCCATTCGCGTGGAACTCGAAGAAGGTCGACATCCGCCCGCAGTTGGGACCCATCACCCTGGTCGTTGGAGCAGGGACGACCGCGCGGCAGATTCGATCGGTCCTCGCCACGTTGGATGGGAAGATCGACGGCGTGGTGTTCTCACACCTTCCCCGGCTGCTCGAAACCCGGTTCCTCCACCTCGCGAGACAGCGCCTACAGGCGATCAGGACAACCGACGGACCACCGCCCGGGCCATCGGATACAGCGGGCTCATCCTGAGCCGAAAGAAGAGAGGGCTCGCCTTCACCGAGAGCGCACGGGTCCCGTTCGCGGCGTAGATCCCGGTTCTTGGAACGCCCCAGCAGTCGAAGGGCTCTGGGGTCTCGGGAAGACCGAGTCCGAACGAGTAGCCGGCTTCTCGAGCCAGCCTCCGCACAACGACGTTGTTGCGGCCGCGTGGATACGCCACCGTCGCGACGGCCACCCCGAACGTGTCCTCCAGAAACTCGCGACTCCGACGCAAATCCTCCCGGCACTCCACCGGATCCAGGCTCGTGAGGTCGGCGTGCCGCCACGTGTGCGAGCCGATCTGGATCCCCGCGTCGAGCAACTCCCGTATCTGGGTCTCGGTCATCGCCTGCACCGTGCCGGGCCGCTGGCCGTCGATCCAGTCAACGGGACGGCCGCCGGTGGCCAGGGTGCCAGCCACTACGTAGACGGTCGCTGGGAGGGCATGCTCCGCCAGGAGCGGGAGCGCGTGCTCGTGCACCCCAGCCAGACCGTCGTCGAAGGTGAGCGCAAGCCGCGGATCTCCAGCGATTGCGGCCGGATCCCGCTGCTGGAGGACTTGGTCGAGGAGGACGACCCTCCCGCTGTCTGCGAGCCAAGCACAGTGGTCCGCGAATCGACGCGGGTGAATCGCTAGCGGAGACACCCAGCCGTCATCGACGTCGTGGTAGCAGAGGATCATCCCGACCGAGAGTAGATCGCCTCGACTGCCCCCACCGTCAGAGCCCAGTCGAGATTGACAACCGCGAACTCCCGGCCGGCTGCACCCATCGCCTCGGTGCGATCGCGGTCAACCAGCAGCGACGCGAGCGCCTCGACGAGCGGCTCGAGCTCCCGGGGTGGTATCACCAGCCCCGTCACTCCGCTGGTGACGGTCGTCCCGACGTCGCCTACATCGGTGGCCACTACTGCGACACCCGCCGCCATTGCCTCGGTGACGACCAGCGGCGAGGCCTCCGACCACGACGGAAGACACAGCACGTCGATGGTCGTGTAGAACGACGGCATCTCTCCGTGACTCAGCTCACCGATGACGTCGATGTGTGATCTGGCGGTCACGTCTTGGTGCAGGCCGGGATCAAGCCAGTCGAGCGAGCCACGTCCAACCACGACCAGTCGGTGGCGGATCCCCTGATCGGCGAGTTGGCAGGACGCGGAGAGCAACTCCCGAATCCCCTTCTCCGGCAAGAATGCACCGACGAAGCCCACCGTGGGCTCGACCGCATTTCGACGCTCCGAACGCATCCGGAACGTGTCGAGGTCGACACCGTTCCGCACATATGTCACCTCGGAGGATGTGAGTTCGCTGAGCGCCGCGGCAGCGGCCGCAGACACCGCCACGATGTGGTGCACCGGCATGGCGGCGAGACGACCCAGGATCCGGCCTGAGCGCGACGTCAGCCAGCCCGGGACCCGGCCACCGTGGACATGGACGACTGTCGTGGCCCGTCGCGTACGGGCTGCGAGGGCCAGCGATACGGCCCGAACAGCGGTGGAGGACGGCGCAAACGCCGTGTGAATATGTACGACGTCACACCCACGCGCCCGTCTGAACACGCGCCACAGGTCCACCACTGACCTCATGATGTTGGAGACAGTCCAGATCCCCACGCCGGAGGCGTCCGCGCGAGCGAGGTTCAAGAAGTCGGGATCGAACCGCGTCCGATCGAGAGAACCGACGAGCATCCGCATGTATGACGCGATGCCGCCTGTCTCGGGCTCTCCTTTCCCCACGATGAGGACGCGTTTCGTGGTTCCTGGCATACGACATCGACCTCACAGGAGATTGGGTGAGCGACCACGGGACATCCGGATCCCGGGTGAGGCGCCGAGAGTCTAGGAGCCTGCTCGGGCCGGGCGGGAGGATGCGGAATCGCCCAGGCTTCGATCCTCCACCGCACCGCTAGCGTCGCCCTCGACAATGCCGAGCACCCAGCCGACAGCCGCGACCCTGACGATCGCCGACGCCGTGAACGTCGAGATCTCCCCGTGTGGTCCCGAGCAGCTCCGAACCGTGGGGCGACAACTCGGCCGACTTGCCGCAGAGCGCGTCCCGACGGGCAACGCTCCAGGAAATATGGACATCTCGATCGAGTTCGTTCCAACGTCCAAGCCCTCGCGGCTGGTGTTCGCTGGGGCGTCCGACGCGGGGAGGACACTCGACCACTTCGTCCTGTTCAGTGGTGAGCACGCCGTGCGATACGACCTGGCTGACTCCGAGGCGATCCGTATCCGTGCTCCGAGCGACTGCAGCACAGTCCCTCTCCTCGTACCGCTGATCTCGGCCGTGGCGGCGCGAAAAGGACGAATGCCGATCCACGGCTCGGCATTCGTGTGGAAGGGCCGTTGCGTTCTTGTCACCGGCTGGTCGAAGGGTGGCAAGACCGAGACTCTCCTCCCATTCGTACTGGATGGCGCCGATTACGTTGGCGACGAGTGGCTCTTCCTCTCCGAGGACCGCATCGTGACGGGCATCCCGGAGCCGATCCGGATATGGGACCGCCAACTCGCCGAGTTCCCGGGCCTGCGCTCGAAGACGCCCGCCCGTGCTCGCGCCAAGATGGCCATGTGGCGCATGGCGAGTGGCCTGTTCGGCGCATTCCGCCACCCAGAGCTCGATCGCGTACAACGGGCAGTTGACCGCCAACGGAACGTCCAGATCGATCCCCTCGATCTCTTCGGAGCAGGGTCGTGCAGGGCCTCTGCCCCCGTCGACACGCTGGTCGTCGTCGCTTCGTCGGACGATCCGGACACGACCATAGAACGCCTCGAACCAGCCGACGCTGCCGCGGCCGTGGCTGCCACGACACGGTACGAGCACCTTCGCGTTCTCGAAGCCGAGCTGAAACATCAATATCTGTTTCCAGGGAGACCCGCGGCCCTCTGGTCCGAGGTGGATCGTCGGCTCGACGCTCTCCCATCCGTGATCGCCCACCTCGCGGCATTCCGTGTCCTCCACCCTCACCCGGCCCGGTCGACGGACCTGTACGCCGCCGTCTCCGCTGTCATCCAGGACTGGACGTGACTCGACCCGGCGTGTCGGTGGCGATCGTCGGTCCGGACGGTGCCGGCAAGTCCACGGTCAGTCGACGAGTCGTGGCGGAACTCGGCCGACGAGCGTTCCGGATCTACATGGGAGTCAACCTCGATGAGTCGAACGTGGTGTTGCCGACCACCCGGTTGCTGCTGGTGGTGAAGAGACGTCGAGGTGCACGTCCCGACCTCACGGGCAGCGTCGCGGAGGCCCATTCTGCTCGCCAGCGCGTGCGCGAAGGAGTCCGACTCCTGAATCTCATCGCCGAAGAGTGGTATCGGGCGCTCATCGCCGGCATCCAGCGACTCCGCGGTCGCACGGTGATCATGGACCGACACTTCCTCCCCGACTACTGGCGACAGGATGCCGCGCCCCCACCCGACGCTCGTCGCTCGGCCGTTCGGAAACTCCACGGATGGCTACTCCGCACCGTCTACCCGGAGCCGGACCACTACATCTTCCTCGACGCGCCTCCGAGTCTCCTACTGCGACGGAAGGACGAGGCTGGACCGGAGTACCTCCAAAATCGAAGGGACGACTACGTCGCGTTCGGCAGGGAGCACCGCAACGTCACCGTGGTGGACACCGATCGGGATGTAGACGAGGTCGTTGATGCGTGCCTGCGAGTCGTCGACAAGGTGCAGTCTCAACGGTCGGCACTCCGTCGCAGCCGGCGTTGAAAACGCTGCACCGTCCGCCGTGCCGCATCCCACAGGTCCCAAAGGAACGGAGCTGGATCGTCCGGCGCCCACACCGCATACGCCTTCCGCCCGCGTAGGGACCGAATCCATTCCCGAACGGTGAGGGTGCCGTTGCGAATCGCCGCCAGCGCCGATTGAACGTCATGCCTCAGATACACCCACTTCACTCCCTCGTATCGCTGGGTAGTCGGAGCGAGTGGTTCGAGGTCGAGTGCATCCCGGTAGGCCGTGTAGACGAGTTCGACGCCCCCAGCCTCGGCGATGGCTGAGCGTCCGGTCGGTCGGCCGATGTTCGGCTCGATGACCTTTGGCGTACCCGTTGCCGGGTCCCGCTTCGTCTCCAGGTATGCGAGACCCCGGTATCCGATCTCGGTGAACAGCCGGATCGCCAGGTCCAGTGTGTCGTCTGCACGGACCTCTTCGCCGGATGCCGAGGTTCCCGCACTGGGCGGCCACTGACGGACCTTGCGAGCGGTGAAGCTCGCCCTGAGAGCACCGGACCGATCAAAGTACCCGTTGAACGAGATCAACTGGTCATCACCACCTCTGACCCACTCCTGGACGATCAACTCGTCGCACATCCGTAGCCCACGCCCGACCACGCGATCGAGCTCGTCCTCGTCTTCGACGACGACGACCTTGCCGCCCATCTCGGCGTCCCAGCCGGGAGTCCTCAGGGCCGGCTTCACGACAACGGGGAACTGGAGCGACCCGGGATCGAGCGTCACTTCCCTGTTCACCAGTCGAGTGAAGGGGATCGGGATCCCCGCCCCCTCGGCGAACTCGGCGAACCGTGCCTTGTCCATCAGCATCCGGGCCAGCTCGGCATCGGGTTGCACGAAACGCATCGCTTTCGAGATCTCGGTACGACCCGCGATGAGCGCGGCTACGTACCTGTCGGAGCACGGAACCACGAAGCACGGCCCGTCCACGGACCCGGCGATACCGTTCAAGGTGTCCACGAGTTGCGACGGATCACCCTGAACGACGCAACTCACGAGTCGGGACTTGCAGGCGTAGTGGGTCGGGTCCTCCACGACTCCGATCACCCTCACCCCCTTGCGCGCGAGGATGCGCGCGGTCTGGAGGCCGGTCATGCAATCGAGCTGGAGAACCACGGCTGGAGGGAGATTCGCGGCCCGGACGTCGTCGGGTCTGAACGTCACTCCTCGGCGGCGATCGCTTCCTTGGTCCCCACCAGAGAGAAGATGTGGTCGACGGGAGCGATCACCTCGTCGGCCGCCGCCGCGTTCCTCTTGTCTCTGAGAATGCCCATCACTTCTTCCATCGCCTGGACGCTCGCCCGCATCGGATGGTTGGCGAAGATCACGAGGCTGATACCCATCTCGCCCAACTGTTCCACGGTGAAATCCGGAAAGAGGGTGGGGACGACGACGAGGGGGACCACGCCCGACCACCGCTCGAGGAAGGACTCGATCTCGCTGAGGGTCTTGTCTCTCGAATGGATGAGAATCGCGTCCGCGCCAGCTTCGGCGTACTGCTCCGAACGATCGATCGCATCATCCACCCCGTACCCCGCGATCAGCGCTTCGACGCGGGCGATGATCGTGAAGTTCTCGGTGCGCTGGGCAGCCTTACCGGCGGCGATACGGCGGGCCTGTTCACCGGGCGGGATCAGCTCTCGCTTGGATTGTCCGCGGTAGAGGCTGTTGCGCTTCGGGAAGAGATTGTCCTCGATGCAAATGCCGGCGATGCCTGCTCGCTCGTACTCGAGAACCGTCCTGACCACGTTGTTCAAGCCACCGAAGCCGTTGTCACAGTCGGCGAGGACGGGCAACTCGGTCACCGCATCCATCCGGCGTGCCGCGTCGAGCGCCTCGGTCATTGTGACGAGATTGAGATCGGGGATTCCATAAGTCATCGCAGATACGCCGAATCCGCTCACCCAGACGACGTCGAACCCGTAGCCACCCGCCAGCCGTGCAGACATGGCGTCGTGCGCCCCGATCGCCACGATGGGCGACCCTCCCCGAAGGCCCGATGCCAGTCTCTGCCGCTTGTCTCCTGCTTCCACCACGTTCGTTGTCCGCCTTTCGTCTGTGGATTCGGTTGGTTCAGGTCAAGCTACGCGCTCGTGGGCGCTCAACAGGGTCTCGAGGGTCCCAGCGACCAGACCGTCGATCAGTTCGACGACGCGGCCCCCGATCTGCGCCTGAGTCTCGACGGCCATGCTCCCGATGTGCGGGGTCAACACCACGTTCGGCTCGTCGGCCAGTGGAGAACGCCGGCCCGCTCCTTCCGACTCGTGGGTGTCCAACGCAGCGCCTCGCAGCCCATCAGGCCGGTGGAGGGCCTGGAGGAGGGCCGCCTCGTCGACGACGCCGCCACGCGACGTGTTGATCAGATATGACCCCGGCTTCATCTGTCCGAGTTCCGCCTCGTCGATCAGTCCCCGGGTCGAGGCGTCGAGGGGAACATGCAGGGTGACGTAGTCGCTCACCGTCACCAGGTCAGAGAGGGGAAGCAGCTCGATCCCCTTCGATGCGAAGCGGCGTACCGTCATCTGCGATGGAGCCGGTAGACATCCCACCACTCGCATGCCCACGCTCTGGCACAGTTCGGCCGTGATACTGCCGATGTTGCCGAGGCCGACCACGCCGGCTGTCTTCCCGAAGATGAGATTGCCCGCGAGTTCTGACTTGGCCCACTCACCGCGCCGCATCGACGAGTCGGCACGGACGATGTTTCGGGAGGCCGCGAACATCAGGCCGAGTGTCAACTCCGCGACCGCCCGGGACGACGGCCCCGGAACCCGGGCCACCACCACACCCCGGGCACGCGCGGCGTCCAGGTCTATGTTGTCGTAGCCGGACCCGGCTCGAACCACCAGGCGTAGGCGGGCTGCGGCCTCGACTACTGACCGTGTGAGCTGAACCCCGCTGCGGAACACCACGACGTCGCTGTCGGCGACGACTTCTTCG
>Ga0326597_10012288_pt1 | contig 11289 bp, 8 predicted proteins | sample RVTome_12_FD_203789 | JGI IMG/M metagenome (GOLD analysis project Ga0326597, IMG submission 203789) | Soil microbial communities from uranium-contaminated site in the Upper Colorado River Basin, Wyoming, United States - RVT100D185 | ecosystem: Environmental > Terrestrial > Soil > Contaminated >... | reverse complement strand
CTTCACGCGCAAGACGCCTTAGATTGGCCGCCGCCGCGGCCGGATCGATCATCGCGGCGAGCGCCGAGGCGTACGGCGCGACCACCAGGTCCTCGGAGAGCCCACGTTTGAGGCCGAGCTCGGGCACCCCGAACGCCTTGTATTGGTAGGTCCCGTGCCGGTCCACCAGATTGAAGGCGGACTCGGAGATTCCCCAGGGCACTCCCTGATGCTTGCCGTGCTGGATTTGCGCGCGCACCGCGGCGCCGCACGAATGATGGAGCAGCGTGTCGGGATAGCTCCGCATGATCAAAAGCGGCATCAGATACTCGAACATCGATCCGCTCCAGGAAACCAGCGTCGGCATCCCGCCGACGCTGACCAGCCCGCGTCCCAACTGGAACCAATGCTCCTGCGGGACATCGCCTTTGGCGACCGCGATGAAGCTGGCCAGCCGAGCTTCGGACGCCAGCAGATCGTAGTAAGAAGTGTCGAGACGCCCCGGACCCTCCGTGTCCGCGAGCCGAAAGCCGATCGAGAAGATCCGGCGCCCCGGGTCGTGGAGAAAGGTGAAATCCATCGCATTCGCCAACGCTTCCGCACGGTTGGCGAGGGCGGCACGCCGGTCGCTGCTCGATTCCGGCGAGCCAGGCCGGTGGGGAGCCCGCGCCAAACGAAGCAGCGTGCCGGCCCAGAATGCCGTTTCCGCCGCTTCGGGACTGGTGAACGAGCCCAGCTCGGCCGCTTCCAGCGCCCGCTCGAGAGCAGTTCCCAGCTCGGACTCCTTCGACGGCTTGGGAGACCCGCCGGCGAGCGCCCGTTCCAGGGCATCCACCTCGCGGCCCACCGGCGCGAGGCGGGCCTCGATCGACGGATCGCGATGGAGCTTGGCCAGTGCGTCGAGGCCCTGGCGCACCAGCGCGGAAGCATCCTCGAGGGCCGCGGCCAAACGGCTGGCGCTGCACCGACTCTCCTCGAGCCGCCGCACTCCCACCGCGACCGCGAGGAGAGCTCCAGCCAGGTTGGCGCTGTCGACGGTCGACACGTAGCGAGGTTGGGGGGACGCCAGGCTCCTGGTGTCGTACCAGTTCAGCAGGTGCCCTTCGTATTTCTCGAGCCCTTCTAGCGTGGTGATCGTCCGGTCGATCCGCTCGAGGGTCTCGCGCGCGTCGATGAAGCCCAAGTCGTGCGCCGACAGCGTCGCGAGCAAGTACATCCCGATGTTGGTCGGCGACGTGCGATGCGCCACCAGTCGCCCGGGTTTCTCTTGCAGGTTGTCCGGCGGGAGCCAGTGCCCCGCCTCGTCGATCAAGGTCTCGAAGTACCGCCAGGAGTCCCTCGCGACGCGCCGGAAATAGGCTCGATCGCGCGGATCCAGAACGACCGCTCGCGCTCGCGCCGGCCGGCTCAGCCAGAACGCCACGAGAGGCGCGAATAACCACAGAAGAAGCAGCGGCAAAGCCGTCCGGACCGCGTGTGGACGGACCGCGAGCGTGACCGTGAAGAGCGTGATCGCCGCCGCGGGGCTTGCCCACATCCCGTTCGCGAACGCGCGCAAGCCTTCGCGGCCGGACCACCCGGCGGAACGGGCGGCTGCCGCCGCCGCGGTCTCCCACTCGAGCATCTTGCGCTGCGTGAGAATGAGCCGCACCAGGGTGAGCGCGATCGCATGGACCATTTCGTAGGAGTGATAGGCGAGCAGGATGAGGTCGAGCAGCACCTGCGCCCCCGCGGTTTCCAGCTCCTCGCCCACGTCCCGGAGGAAGACGCTGGCCGGCTGATGCTCCGCCGGTCCTTGCAGAGCGCGCCATAGCTGCGGATAGATCGGGAAGCTGGACCCCGCGATCACCGCGAGGGTCCATACCCAGGGAACCCCCGGCAGCCACGTCCACGCCGAGGCGAGTAGCGCGAGCGTGGTGGGCGCCACCAGGCTTCGCCTCAGGTTGTCGAGGATCTTCCAGCGGCTGATCAGGGGGAGACGATTCCGCTCGAGGCCGTGGCGCGTAGGCACCCAAGGGAACAGCCAAGCGAGAATCTGCCAATCGCCTCGAACCCAGCGGCGCTGGCGCCCCGCGTGGGCCAGGACGCTCGAAGGAAAGTCGTCCACCACCTCGACGTCGGAGACCAGGGCGGTCCGGGCATAGATGCCCTCGAACAAATCGTGCGAGAGCAGCGCGTTTTCCGGGACACGACCTTCCAGCGCAGCCATGAAGGCATCGACGTCGTACAGCCCCTTCCCGGTGAAGATGCCCTCGCTGAACAGATCCTGATAGGTGTCCGAGACGGCCGTCGTGTAGGGGTCGACGCCGGTATGGCCGGCGTAGACGCGCGCAAACAGCGAACCGGCGGCGCTCGACATGGTGACGCTCACCCGCGGCTGGAGAATCCCGTACCCTGCCGTCACGCGACGGAGCTTGGGATCGAAATGGGGACGGTTGAGAGGATGCAGGATGATTCCGATCAGCTGCCTGGCCACGTCGCGAGGAAGCCGGGTGTCGGCGTCGAGCGTGATGACGTAGCGGATCTCCTCGAAAATCGAACGGTCGCCCACCATGGTCTGGATCGACGTGTTCGCCGCGCCGCGCAGCAGAGCGTTGAACTCTTCGATCTTCCCGCGCTTTCGCTCCCAACCCATCCACACGCCTTGCCGCGGGTTCCACTGTCGTAGCCGGTGGAACAGGTAAAACCGATCTTCCCGGCCGTTCCCGTGACGGGCATTGAGCGCTTCGATCCCGGCGACCGCGGCGGCGAGAATCTCGTGGTCTTCGGGCCGCTCCGCCTCCATCGCATCCGGGAAATCCGTGAGCAGCGCGAAGTGAAGCTGGGGATCCGCGTTCCCCAGCGCCTGCACTTCCAGATGCTCGATCTGCGCCCTCGTGCTCGCGACGCTCCCGAGAAGCGTGGGCACGACCACCATCGTGCGCGCCTCCTCCGGCACGCCGCCCTTGAGCTCGATCCTCGGCAGGCGCCGCGGCCGCGCGATGCGATGCACCGCTTTTTGAACCATCAGCACCGCGAGCTGGCTCGCGGGGATGAGCGTGAGCAAGCCGATCCATGGCAGGAGCGGTTCCGAAGCGCCCTGGCTGCGCGCGTAGACCACCGCCGCGCCGGCGCCCAGCGCCGTGAGAAACGCGATCGAGCCGAGATAGAGGGCGACGGAGTGGGCGAAAATGAAGCGGCGGATTCGCTGCTTGAGCCGGGGGACGTAGGCTACGTCCACCTCGAAACCGCGACGTCCGGCGCCGATCAGATGATACCCGATGTGCCCGCTCGGGTCGGCCGGATGCTTCTCCCCCACCTGCCGCGCGCTCTCGATCGCCCGCAGCGCCACACGCACCTGGGCCTCGCCGGTCGGCTCGGACAGCTCCTCGACCGCCTGCCGGTAACGATCCCGGCTCTGGAAGTCCATCTGACCATAGATGCCGGCGGGATCGCGCTGGAGAACCTGCTCCATCAAGCTGACCCGCTCGATCGTGCGGTTCCAATCGATGGTGGAGACCAGCCGCAGCCCGGTGATGGAGTTGCCCATGGAGGCTTGCCCCATGGTCTGCCGCTGGTGCTCGGCGCGCACGGCCTCGTCCACGCTGTATCCGTTCGCGTTGAGCCGGCGCTCGAGCTCGATCCGCAGCTCTGAAATCCGTGGACCGAGCTCGCGCATGCGTTGGACCAACTGGACCACGAACCCGTTCGAAAGCCTTTCAGGGAGGGGCGGCAGCGGATCTCCGGGCGCGATCGATTCGAAACGCGCGAAGTGGCGGTCCGCTTCCGCTTCGCCCGCGCGGCTCTCCATGATCTCGTCGGTGAGCCGCCTCAGATTTTCGATCAGGCTGAGCTTGAGCATGCTCGGCCACGCCCAAAGCTCCCCGAGGGTGAGCGGCGCCACCGTTTGGTAGGCGCTCACGAAGCGGGTCAGGCGGTGGAGATCGAAGCGCGCGTCGCTGTAGCGGATGAACTCGAGGGCCATGGCGTGCACGCGTGCCGTGCCCGCCAGGTCGCGCAAGGCCAGCTTGGGAAGCTCGAGATAGTAGCGCTGCGGGAGGTTCTTGCGGACCTCGACGATTTCCGTTTCCACCAGGTGGAAGTTGTCGAGCAGCCATTCCGCCGCCGGGGCGACGGCTTCTCCGCGACGCACGTCTGTCGCCAGGGCCTGATAGGCCTTGCGCAGGACGCGGGCGTTTTCTTGAAGGCGAGGCAGGAAGCGGAGAGGACGGTGGCGGGGGTTGCGCGCGAGCGTATAGCTCGCCGCCAGAACGCGCGCGCGTTCCTCGAGGTGCTCGACGCTGAGAAGCTCGCCGCGCAGAGGGCTGGTGTCCGAGCCCGGCCACCGACGGCTCGGATCTCGCCAGTTTCCGAAGACCCAGCTCGCGCTCATTAGGACTGCGACCCTCCGGTGATCTTCACGCTTGCCTGCCTAATACAGAGGACTCGATGTGTCCGGTCGGGCTGGCTGTCGCAATGCGGGGTTGCGCCGGACCGAGAGACGTGCCGGAGACACGAAGACTACAATTCTGCGCCTACGGGACCGAAGGGCGCAACCATGGAGCCGCAAAGGTACCCGCTACTCCAGGGGGTAGAAACGTTACAAAGTGCCGACGAAAGCGAGGGTCAGTCGGCCTTGTATTCGTTCAGGCGGTTGTAGAGGGTTTTCAGGCTGATCTTCAGAAGATCGGCGGCCTTCTTCTTGTCGCCGTCGCAGTGCTCAACAGTCGCCAGGATGAGGCGGCGCTCCATCTCCGCAATGGGGGTCCCAACCCGCGTCACCAGGCTCGCGGCTGCCATCTCTTCGGTGACGGCGAGGGGCAGGGAATCGACCCCCACGTCCTCCTCGGCGAGGATGAAGGCGCGCCGGATGACATTCTGTAGCTCGCGTACGTTACCGGGCCAACTATGCCGGTGCAGCCGTTCGAGGCACGCGCGGGTGAAGTGCTTGGCCGTCCCCTCCGCCAGGTTCAGCTCGCTGAGGAACTTCTCGGCCAGCAGCTCGACGTCGTCGCCGCGCTCCCGCAGCGGTGGAAGCTGGATCGGGAAGACGTTCAGGCGGTAATACAGATCCTCGCGCAATTTGCCGGCCGCGACCGCCTCCTCGACGCGGCGGCTAGTGGCGGCGACGACGCGCACATCGACCTGGATTGGCTCGGTCCCGCCGACCCGGGTGACCGCGGACGTCTCCAGTGCCCGGAGCAGCCTGACTTGGATATCGACGGTCTCCGTGATCTCATCGAGAAACAGGGTTCCTCCGTGGGCTCGCTCGAAGTATCCCTTGTGCATCCGGTCCGCGCCGGTGAAGCTGCCGCGCTCGTGGCCGAACAGCTCGCTCTCGATCAGGTTCGCAGACAGGGCCCCGCAGTTCACCGGAAGGAACGCCTCCTTGCTACGGCGGCTCAGGCTGTGGATGGTCTCGGCGACCAGCTCCTTTCCGGTGCCGGTCTCGCCGCTGATGAGGACGCTGGCGTCGGTTCCAGCCACGCGGCCGATCAGGTCGTAGACCTTCTGCATGGGCGAGGATGCGCCGATCAGCGGCCCGAATCGACCCAGCTTGCGCAACTCGCTCCGCAGCGTGCTGATCTCGCCCCTCATCTCCAAAGCACGGGTCACGTTGGCAAGGGCCATCTTGACGCGGGCGAAATCCACCGGCTTCGTCAGATAGTCGGCGACGCCGCGGCGCAGGGCGTCCACTGCGGTTTCGACGCTCGCGCTTCCGGTGATCAAGACGACCTCGGGGGCCGACACGGGCTCGAAGCCTTCCAGGAGGCCGAGCCCGCTGCCGTCCGGCAAGTGAAGGTCGACCAGCAGGATGTCGGGCGGATTCGCGGCGATTTCCTCGCGGGCTTGCTTCAAGGTGCTGGCGCTGGCCACAGCGAAGCCCTCACGCTTGACCAGTTCGGCTAGCCCCGCTAGGAACCCCAGGTCGTCGTCGACGATCAATGCGCGAGGCGTCGCCATCGGTGTCAACCGCGGTCCCTTCCGTGGCCATCGCCATCGTGCTGATCAATGTGATTCAAGGTCGTTAGCGTCACTCATTTCGGCCCGCATTCTTTCGGGCCATCCTCGCGATGACGGCAAGCAGATGGGCCGGATCCACGGGCTTCGCGATGTGGTGCTGGAAACCGGCCAGGAGCGCGCTCCGACGGTCTCCGGCCCCGGCGTAGGCCGATAGCGCAGCCGCCGGGATGAGACCGCCGCCGCCCGGCGGCAGCAGACGCACACGACGAATGAGAGAGAGACCGTCCTCTCCGGGCATAGCGACGTCACTCAGAAGGATGTCGGGTTGCAGGCGTTCGACGAGATCGAACGCCTCCCGCGCGGAAGCCGCGGTCGTGACGACCATCCCGTTCTGCTGAAGGATCAGTCTCAGGGCCTCGCGTGCGTCCTCCTCGTCGTCGACGAGCAGGACCGTGAGGCCGTCCGGAGGGCGGTCCCCATTCTGATCTCGTTCGCGGGTCCTTGAAGGGCTCGCCTTGTGGTCGGCCGCCAGCGGCAGCAGCACCGTGAACGTGCTGCCCCGGGCCGGACCCGGGCTCTCCGCGCTCACGAAACCACCGTGGTGCCCGATGACGTGGCGTACCACATAGAGACCCAGCCCCAGACCGTGGTGGGCGCGGGTGCTCGTGCTGTCCTGCTGCCGGAACCTCTCGAAAGCGAATGGCAGGAACGCAGGGCTCATCCCCTCGCCGCTATCGGCAACGCGGAGCCGGGCCTGTTGGTCGACGGTGTCCAGGGAGACCTCGACGTCGCCTCCGGCCGGTGTGAACTTGATGGCGTTCGACAGAAGGTTGGACACGGCCTGCTGCAGCCGGCCGGGGTCCCCCCTCACCCAGATCGGGACCTCCCCATGCGCCCACGTGAGGGACAGGCCCTTGAGGGCCGCGTCGCCCGCCGCGGCATCGACGGCGACCTGGACCACGCTCCGGACATCGACCAGCTGCAGGTGGAGCATGAGCCCGCCTGCGGCGATGCGCGACGCGTGGAGCAGGTCTTCGATGATGCGCTCCAGGGAGCGTGCACTGCGCTCGATGATCTCGAGCGCACGCTCCCTCTCGGCGGGATCGAACCCGCCCTGCCGCAGGAGGCCGAGCCACACCAGCATCGCTCCCAGGGGCGTGCGGAGCTCGTGAGAAAGCAGCGCGAGGAACTCGTCCTTGAGCTGGCTCGTCGCCTCCGCCCGATGCCGCGCGGCCTGCTCCCTCTCCATGAGGCCGGTGATGTCGCGAGTGACGAGGCGGCTGTGGACGAATTGGCCGTCGCGGAAGAGTCCGCTTCCATCGATCAGGACCTGCTTGATGGAGCCGTCTTTGGTTCGAAGGCGGGTCTCATAGGATTTTATGCTCTCCTCGCGTGCGAGCCGACCGAGGATGTCGGCGGCGGTCCCCGGCTCGACGAGAAACTCGGCGATGTGCTGGCCGACGTACTCGGGCTCGGAGTACCCGACCAGGTCCAGCTCGGCCCGGTTCGCCCAGAGGATGCGCCCGTCGGGGCCTACCCAGCGCAAGCCGACCGTGGCGTGATCGAGGAACTCTCGCAGCTCCTGGTCGCTCTCGGGCGGTCGCACCTCGCGCCTGCCTTTCATCAGTCGCGGCGTGCCGCAAGGCTGCCGACGACGGTACAGTCAGCTGCTTGAGGGAGCCGGTTTGTGGATTCTTCCTCTCGGCGGCCGCTCAGCTACGCCATTCCAGCCTGGAGCCAGAATCGCCGTTGGCATGATGGCACGATGGTTGCGTCTTGCAGTTGGCGAGCATCAAGGGAGCAAGCCGATGGAGGAGAATACGTTAAAGGGCGAGTGGATGCAAGCTCAAGCAGTCCACTCCGAGACCTGCACCAATTGCTTCCCGAAGTTTCTCCCATGCAGCATCCTGATGAAAGCCTGAGGGGCGTTTTCGAGACCCTGGGCGACATCCTCCCGATACTTCAGCTTTCCTTGCTTCAGCCATTGCCCCATTCCTTGAAACGCTTCGGAGAAGCGCTCGGCATAGTCAGAAACCAGGAAGCCCTGCGCCTTGGCCCGCTTGACCACCAACTGGCCGAACCAGCGAGGCCCCAGCTCCGGCTTCTCCAGGTTGTCCTGCGAGATCTGCCCGCAGATGGAGATCTGCGCCTTCACGTTGATCAGCCGCAGGACCGCGTCGCTGATGGCCCCGCCCACGTTGTCGAAGTAGACGTCGATGCCGGCGGGGCAGAGCTCCGCGAGCTTGCCGTGGCAGTCAGGAACGGTCTTGTAGTTGAATCCGGCATCGAAGCCGAGCTCGTTCAGCAAGAACGCAGCCTTGGAGTCGGAGCCGGCGATTCCCACGACGCGGCAACCCATGATCTTGGCGATTTGGCCGACCAGCATCCCGACGGCGCCGGCCGCGTCGGAAACCACGACCGTTTGCCCAGCCTTCGGGTGACAGACGTCCAGCAGACCGAAGTAGGCCGTGAGACCGGGCATGCCCAGCACTCCGAGAGCCGTCTGGATCGGGGCCAGGCTCTCGTCGATCGCTCGCAGCTCGCCTCCGTTGACGACGGCGTAGTCCTGCCAGCCCAACATCCCCTGGACGATGCGACCAATCGCGAACTTCGGGTCCGCCGACTCCAACACTCTGCCCACGGCTCCGCCGGGCATCACCTCTCCGATCGCCAGCGGCCGCGCATAGGATTCGGCATCGCCCATGCGCCTCCGCATGTAGGGATCGACCGACAAGTAGATCGTCTGGACCAGGACCTGCCCGTGAGCAGGCCAGAGCATTGACGACTCGGCCAGGTGGAAGTCCGACGCCTTGGGAAAACCCGACGGCCGGGAAGCGAGTGTGATTTGTCTGTTCATGGTTGCCATTACTTGGAAGCACCTGTCGGAACCGACCGCGTCTCCCTTACCCGGGCAGCTTCGCCCCTCCGTCGCCTGTGAGGGTGGAGACTGTCCGACAGCGCCGGCATCGTTCTCTCTAGCAAGATCGCGGCCACGTCGCGGAGGCCCGGTCTCGGCCTCAGGCGGAACACGTCTTGTAGATTGTTCCTCGCCCGGGCTCGGCTCGTTTGACCTCAGAGCTGCCCTAACTAAGTGGCGGCGCGGATCGGGGACGTGGGCGAGGATGCTGCGGGCAAGGAGCTCCAGGGCGTCCAGGCTTTCCGCCGGCTCATGGTCATGGCCCTGGCTGGGAAGATAGTCGACGGTGGTGAAGTGGCGAGCCGGCCGAGCTCGAACGAGAAGCCCGGCCTGTCGCCAGGCGTGCAAGCCCCAAGGGAATCGGGCTGCGGTTTGTAGAAAAGGGGTGCCGATACCGCCGTCATCGATTCGGTGAACTGCCTGTGGCCCCTCGCTTGCCGATCCTGAGGGGTTGGGAGAAGGACAGGACTTGCAGCCTAGTTGGCCCAGGTCTTGCACCTCAACCGAGCAGCGGACACCGCAACCGGGTCGAATATCGACACGGATGACACGGCCCGCGAGGAGGAGAAATGAATTTGATCGTGACTCTCATCATCGGTGGCGTCGTCGGTTGGCTGGCAAGCATCCTGATGAAGACCAACGCCCAGATGGGGATCTTGGCCAACGTCATCGTAGGCATCGTCGGGTCGTTTCTCGGGGTCTATATCGCGAATGCGCTGCACGTGGGGCCTTACGGACAGGTTGGGTGGTGGGTGATCGCCGTTCTCGGCGCTTCGCTGCTCATCGTGATCCTGCGGGCGCTGGGCGTCTTCAACCGGTTGGCCGCAGCGCGCTAGTTCGCCACGTTTGTCTCTCAGCGATCTCATGGTCGTTGAGCAACCCGCGTCAGCTCTCAGACGATCAACAGCGATGCGGAGCGCATTGCGCGCGGCACCTGCGGTGTCAAGGATGTGAACAACGAACGCCTCGTCGGCAGGATCAGGTCCTAGGCCCGGCGGGAATGGAGGACTGCGATGCTCTGGACGATCCTGGGCATTCTTCTGGTGCTGTGGTTGCTCGGCATGGTCTCCTCCTACACGATGGGCGGATTTATCCACATCCTGCTGGTGGTGGCGGTGATCATTCTGGTCATCAGACTCGTCTCCGGACGGCGCGTCCTCTAGGGCGATTCGTGGGGCGGCGCAGCTCGCCGTCCCGGTGAGAGCAAGGAGCGAGGAGGCCCCGAGCCGTACTGAAAGGCGGCCGGGTCATCACACGCGCGAAGAGGAGGCAAGGTGAGCACACTCAAGATCGTGGCACTCCTGTTGATCGTCGCCGGCGTTGTTGGACTGATGTACGGCGGCATCACCTACACCAAGACGACCCACGAGGCCAAGGTCGGGCCGTTCGAGCTGTCGGTCAAGGACAAGGAAACGGTCAATATCCCGGTATGGGCCGGTGTTTGCGCGATCGTGGTCGGCGGGATTCTGCTTTTTGCACGCACGAAAGAGTAGCTGCACCACGACGTCTGAACGCGCGGCCCCTAAGGGCCGCCAGAAAGGAAACACGCCATGAAGAAGCACTATCTCAAGGTCCTCGTTCCTGGCATCCTCGCCGCTACCGCGCTCGCTCTGGCCGTGGGCGTCGGCGCCCAAACGCCTCCGCCTGCTGGCCCCCCCTCGGCCGCCAAGAGCCCTCAGACGGCCCCGATGACTGGCCACCACAAGGGCAGCGCTGCGGGGGCCAAGCACGACGCTGACATGAAGACGGAGTGCCAGACCATGATGGCCAAGAAGCAGGAGATGCAGGACAAGCTCCAGGCGATGGATGCCGCGCTGGATAAGCTGGTGGCGGAGATGAACGCCGCCCAGGGGTCCAAAGAGGCCAACGCCATGCAGAAGCCAATGGCGGCTGTCATCAACGAACTCGTCGCCCAGCGCAAGGCCTCCCGCTCCATGATGATGGAGATGCAACCGGCGATGATGGCGCACATGATGCATCACATGGATATGCAAGGCACGAAGGGCACGATGGAGTGCCCGATGATGAAGACGGGCAATGCTCCCGAACCCAAGGCAGAGGAGAAGAAGCCCAAGATGTGAGGAGCCCGCAGGACGGCGGGGCGTCTCGATTGGAGCCCCCGCCGCCCGGCCCGTTCCCAGGCGGTGCCTGAAGCCACCTGTCGCAGGCTGGAAGGAGGCGCTCGAAATGACCAAGGACCCTGTTTGTGGCATGACCGTCGACAACAAATCCCCGCACAGAAGCACCTATGCGGGGCAGACCTACGTGTTCTGCTGCCCTAGTTGCAAGACGAAGTTCGACAACGAGCCTGGGCGGTACGCGGCCCCGGCCGCGGGAGAAGTCCAGCGAGGGAGTCGGCCATGATGCACGACGGAGGATGGTTTGGGATGGGCGGAGGGATGTGGATTTGGACCGTGATCGGCGTACTGGTGGTGGTCCTGCTAGTCGTC
>Ga0326597_10012287_pt1 | contig 11289 bp, 8 predicted proteins | sample RVTome_12_FD_203789 | JGI IMG/M metagenome (GOLD analysis project Ga0326597, IMG submission 203789) | Soil microbial communities from uranium-contaminated site in the Upper Colorado River Basin, Wyoming, United States - RVT100D185 | ecosystem: Environmental > Terrestrial > Soil > Contaminated >... | reverse complement strand
TTGGACTCGTTTCGAATGATGCCGTCGAAACGCGTGCCGCGGGGATTCACGCGAAAGAGAAACGCGTTGCGGTGATCGTGATACGTGTCGAGGAGTACCGCGAAGGTGTCGTCGCTCTCCAGGGGATTGTCGCGGCGCAGCTCCGTCGCCCGGATGAGCGGCGGGGCGGCGTCGTCGAGTTCCGCAGCGATGTAGAGGTGGGTCGCGTCGTACACGATCCGGACGCGCGTCGCCTCCGTGGCCGCGCGGCCCTCCGTGGGCTCCTTTTGCCGGAAATCGCTGATGACCAGTGCATGCTCCCACACCGCGTCATCGAGCCGACCGTCGAGCCGCGGTGCGTCGCCTACCCGGACCGCCGCCGCCACCGGGTGATCCTGCGCCCCCGCGGCGCGCGCGACGCTGGCCGTCATGGCCCAGGTGCACACCAACAGGGACAGCGCGAGCGGAATCGGCGCGGGAAACACTCCGAGGCGCGCGTTACGGGCCGACACGTTCATTGGGGCTGCCCGACCCGCCAGCTGGCCCTCGGCGAGACTTGACCCTCTGCCCCCTCAGCACCCGGCCCTTCCCATCCGCGACGAACCGCGCGCCGCGACGATGACAGGCTCGGCTTCACGCCCGGGCATCGAGCGCCGCCTTGACGCGCTGGGGCGTAAACGGCACCTCGCGCAGGCGAGCGCCGGTCGCATCGAAGATCGCGTTCCCGATCGCCGCCGCGGCGAGCGTGATGCTGGTCTCGCCCGCACCGGTGGCCTCCGCCTCGGGCCGGTCGATCAACACGCACTCGACCGAGGGCACGTCGGAGGCCAGCGACCAGGTGCGGTATGTCCGCCAGTCGACCGACGTCACCTTCGTGTCGTCCCACGTCACCTCTTCCAGAAGCGCGCGGCTTGCCCCCTGAAGGGCGCCCCCTTCGGTCTGATTCCTCAGCCCGTCGGGGTTCGAGATCGGACCGCAGTCGAGGCTGATCACCATCCGCTTCACGGCGACCGCGCCGGTGCCCTGATCGACCTCGACTTCGGCCACCATGGCGCTGTAGCCGTTGTCCCCCTCGTACAGCACACAGGCGATGCTCCGACCGGTCGCGATCCCGGTCCGGCCCGCACCCGCCTTGGGTGAGGGACGCGTCTCCCAGGTCGCCGCCTTCGCGGCGGCGTTCACGACGTCGCGCAGGCGAGGATCGCTCAGATGGTGCAGGCGATACGCCACCGGATCGGTCTTTGCGCGCGCCGCCAGCTCGTCCATGAAACACTCGTGCGCAAACGTGTTCTGGAGTCGCCAGGGCGAGCGCAAGGGCCCGGTGAAGAAGGGCGAGGTGACGCTGTGCGACAGGACCCGCTCGCTCTTGACGGTCCCCGTCCCTCCACACTGACCGCCGACACAACCGGCCACGTAGTTCGGTGCCTCGTTTCGGCGGTTGCGGAACCTGCCAGTGGGCTCCGGCGCCGGCGACATGGGTGTGACCGCCTCAGGCTCAAAGCCGACTAGCAGCCCTGTGACCACGTTTCCGGGTGTGTCATACCCCGGCCGGCTGCCCAGGGTCGGGCACCAGGCCTCGTAGTCCCAGGCGATGATGTGGCCCTCGTCGTCCAACCCTGCGCGTTCGTCGATGACGTACGCGGTGCCGAAGTTCTCCCACGCCATCTCGTCCCGCCGCGTGAGTTCCACGCGGACCGGTCGGCCCACCGCTTGGGACAGCAGCGCGGCGTCGTATGAGACGGTATCGGCGCCGTTGAGCCCGTAGCAGCCGGAGCCCCTTGTGAAGATGACGCGCACGTTCTCTCGCGGCAACCCGAGGATCATCGCCGCGGTGTGCTTGAGCGGATAGGACGACTGGGTGGGCGACCAGATGGTGGCCCTGTCGCCCTGAACGTCGGCGACGGCGCACGACGTGCCCATCGAGCCGTGCATCTGATAGGGATGATGGTAGGTGGCCCTGACGACTGCGGCCGCCCGGGCAAGCGTCGCGTCCACGTCCTTCGAGTCGACGACGAGTGTGTCACGCGTTGGTTTCTGATTTCGCAGGTGGTCGTAGAAGCGACCGTGATTCGGCAGGCCGACGCCTGACGTCCAGGTGGCCTTCAGCGTCCGTGCAGCCCGGACCGCCTGCCAGGGCGTCTCCGCGACGACGCCGACGAAGTTGTTCTTGACGACCACCTTGACGAGACCTGCCACGTCCCGGACCGATCGTTCATCGACGCTGACGAGCGTGGCGCCGACGGCCAGCGGCCTGACCACTCGGCCGTGCAGCATGCCCGGCACCCGCACGTTGTGAACAAACTCGAATTGTCCCGCGACCATGGCCGGGATATCCAGCCGGGGCACCGCCGTCCCGAGGACGGTCCACTCGCTCGGCGGGCGCCGTCGGGCATTCTCGTCGAGCGGGATGTTGAACGTACGTCCTCCGACCAGCTCGCCGTAGCCGACGCGCCGGTCGGGATCCCCGTTGACGCCAATCACGCCGTCGTGGACGGTGAGCCGATCAGCGGGGACACCGAAGCGTTCCGAGGCGAGCCTGAACAGCGCTTCACGCGCCGTGGCCGCGGCCTGGGCCAGATTGCTCCGGTTGAAATTCTCCGGGTGCGACTGACTGCCAGATGTCGTGCCCTGGTCCGGCGTAATCGCCGTATCGCACTGGACGAGCGCCACGCGATCGACCGGCACGACGAGTTCTTCCGCCACCAACTGCGTCTGCGCGGTGTAGAGTCCCTGTCCGAGCTCGCACTTGCCCGTGTAGGCCGTCACGCCGCCGTCTTGGGCGACCGCGATCCACGAGTCGACCTGGTCGCGCGATGGTCCGCGGGGAGAGGGCGAACCCGGGGGCTGTGCACTCGTCGCGCCCGTGACCCTGAAACCGACGATCAGCGCGCCGGAACCCTTCAAGAAATCCCTGCGGGAGAATCCGGCTCTACGCAGGGCTTCGCGCGCGTCCCTCGTCATGGTCGACTCGTCGGCAGCCATGGATGTCGTGTTCTTCATACGGCCGTCTCCCGCGCGTATCGCCTGATGGCGCGAAGCATCCGGACGTGCGTGAAACAGCGACACAGCACGCCAGACATCGCCTGCCGGATCTGCTCGTCGGTGGCCTTCGGATTCCGATCCAGGAAGGCCTTCGCCGTCAGGATGACCCCGTTGAGGCAGAAGCCGCATTGCGCCGCTTGCTCTTCGATGAACGCTCTCTGGATGGGATGGGGCTGGTCCGCCGTTCCCAGGCCTTCCAGCGTGGTGATGTCGGCCCCGGCCACGGTCCTGACCGGCGTCACGCAGGAGCGGATGGCGTTGCCGTTCGCGATGACCGTGCAGGACCCGCACTGCGCAAGTCCACACCCGAATTTCGGGCCCCGCAGCTGGAGATCGTCGCTGAGCACGTACAGCAGCGGGGTCGTGGGTTCCACATCCAGGGTGTATGCGCGACCGTTGACCCTCAAGGATATCGCGGCCATGTCATCGTCCTCGTCGGGGGAGTCCCGTGTGGTCGTGCCTCCGCGGCTTCGGCACATTCTAGAGGAAACCGAGCCCGGATTGCCACCTCGTGGGCGCGCACGGGCCGAGGTTCTGATCGAAGGGTCGCGGCCCTCTCTGCTGGTCGGGGACCCGGGGCCCGCGTGAGAAAGGCGATCGCCGGTACCAGCGGTCTCTTGGCGCCAGGACTCCGGCTGGCGTTCATCCCGGCGCACGATCCGATTCCGAGAGCGTCCAAGCCGGCAGTGTCAAGGCGCCGGTCTAAAACTCCGCGGCGTGTCGAGCGCGCCTGCAGCAGGGAGCAGGAATTGAATGATCGGCTCGAGCTGCTCCTTCAGCGCAAGGCCCGTGTGCTTGCTGCACACATTGCCGTCGCGGCCGATGATGAAGGTGGTGGGCAGCCCCAACAACGGGAACGCGTCCTTCACATCGTCGCGACCGTCGCCGATGAGGATTGGATAGCTTATCTTCAATTCCTCGGCGAACGTCTTCAGTTTCGAGACCGGATCGTCGACCGACAAACCCAATACCACGAAGCCCTGAGACTCGTATTTCTTGTGCAGCTCGATGAAGCCCGGAATTTCGATCCGACAGGGGCCGCACCACGTCGCCCAAAAATTCAGCAGGATCACCTTGCCCTTGTACGAGCTCAGGGCCACGTCCTGGCCGTTCATGTCGTGTAGTGTGAAGTTCAGGTTCGCCGGCTCCGTGTTCGGGTCACAGCCGCCCGTCTGGGCCGCTTCAGCATTCAGAAGCCCTGTCGGAGCGATCACCGCCAACAGCCCTCCTGCGATCGCCGCGCGCGTCCACTGCTTCAGCATCGTGCCCCCTCCGCGATACATGGATTCGACCCGGGCGTTCGCGGCAATCTTCGGTGTTCACCAGCCAATTGACGGGCTCAGGCCCATTATAACGCGAGTCTGTCCGGCGTTCATTGGGCGTGCGGCTTCTGTTTGGTGGCTCACTGTTCAGTCGGGTGGACCCTGTTGATTTATACTTTATCGCGAATACGGACGCGACCATCCACGGTCCGGCACGCACTCGGTGAATGGTGTCCGTCTGCGGGGGTGGTCATGCGCTGGCGCTGAGGCAGGCCGGTGAGTGTGTCTCCGTGAGCATGAGGTGGAGAAGCCGATGATGACTCGATGCCTGACGTTCATCGTGCTGGCGGCTACGCTGGTGGTTGCTGGTTCGAGCCGGGTTCTACCGCACGCACAGGGCGGTGGTCAACTGGAGTCCCTTCCCGAGGTGCCACCCCACCTGGTCTACGTTCCGATGGATATCGCGGAACGGATGCTGGAGGTGGCGGGCGTCACCAAGAACGACGTCGTGTACGACCTTGGCTGCGGCGACGGCCGGGTCGCAATCATGGCTGCCAAGAAGTACGGCGCCAGGGGCGTTGGCGTAGACAACGATCCTGAACGCATCGCAGAGGCACAGGCGAATGCCGAGCGGGAGGGCGTTTCGCATCTGGTGCGCTTCGTCCAGCAGAACACGATCGATCTGTCTGAAGCCACCGTCGTCACGATGACGACGCCTCAATCAGCAAGCTGGCTTGGCCTGAACGGGCTCCTGCAGCCGTTGCTGACCAGGCAGTTGAAGGCCGGCTCACGTATCGTGACGAACTTCGTTGCGGGATCGATGAAGAACTGGAAACCGGACCGGGTCGATCGCTTCACGGACGCACGCGGAAACGCGCGTGCGATTCTCTACCTGTGGAAGCATGACGGGACAGTCAGGTCGTAGCCGCGTTCGTTCGCGGGCTTCGCCGGCAAACGTCGGCGAGGCTTCGCCGAAGAACTGGCGGACGGCGGCCTGATCGCCCCCTGGCGCGTGAGCTACTTCGGCGGCACGCCCTTGCCGGCATAGATGTCGGTGCCGGCATAGAACGCCGCCCATGCCCACCAGAACTGCGGCATGCCAATGAGTGCCTCGAGACGGCTCCCGCGAAATTCCCCCTCGACGCACTCGCCATACGCATTCCACCGCGAGCCCGTCTGGACGTCAACCAAATCGCCGGATTGCGGGTGCCTCTCGAAGCTCAACGTGCGTCCGTCGAGATTCCGGGAGAACACCGTGACGGTGTCGCTCCTGGGCGTGTAGATGAGCAGGACCAACTCGCCGCCCAGCTGATCGTTGACGACCAGCTCCTTCTTGAGCACCTCCAGCGGGTAGGCCCGTTTCGCTCCGCCCGCTTCGAGCCCGACAATCGGTTCGTACGCCGGAAGCCGAGGGTCTTCGCGACGGATTCGATCGGCCGGCGGGCCGGCCCGGTCCGGTGTGCGCGTCTGAATCGCGCGCCACATGTTCTCGTACATCTCTTCGAAACCCGGTACGGGTTCCATGACGAGCGTCTCCGGATGGCGCTCGCGCCACGCCTTCCAGGTCGTGATCAGAAACGGGTAGATGTCGAGCCGCCGGCCGCTGAGCGGGCCGTCGATCGCCTCGCCCGTCTCCTGCTGCCACCGCGTTCGCGTCTCGCGGTCCGCGAACGTCATGTTCACGGTCACCATATTCGTATGGAAGAACGTCAACGCGCGTCCGTCGATGTCGGCCCTGAACACGAGGGCCGTGTTGCAGCGGTTTCACCAGGTGACGAAGACGGGCAGCTTTCCGATCTGGTCTTCCACCCCGTGGTGCCACGTCACTGCGGCTGCGGGATACGCTTTGGCCACACCCTCGCCAGTGACGCCGATCACGCGGTCCTCATCCTTCAGAAACGTCGCCTTCGACGCGTCGACAAAGTCGGGCACCCTGAGGTAGAACTGCCCTCCCTCCATAGCAAAGTCTCTGAGCACCCACGGTCGCTGCTGCGCTCGACTCGGGACCACGGTCGCTGCCAGCGCCACCGCCACGGCTCCAGCGACGAGACTGGGGCGTTTCATGGCTTTGATCTCCTCTCGACGAGCCTTGTCGATTAGGCGTGCGCGCCCAGTTGCCGAGCCGCCCAGTCCTGCGCCGTGGGCAGGCGCATGACCTGCAGGCCGCCCGATTTCTCGTCATGGTTGGGGTGACCGGCGTCTGACCACATCTTCCTGTCGGCGTTGACCGCGGCCTGATAGAGCCGGAATGCACCCTGCGGATCCATGATTCGATCAGTCGGCCCATAACCGATCAACATCGGGCATCTAATCTTCTGGGCCACGCCCTCCACGGTGTAGTCCTTGAGCTTCTTTCTCGTGTCCGCCAGATCCTTGGCGCCGACGATCCAGCGCACCCGGTCCTGAATCGGCGGGTAGTACTCGAACAGGTCGCGCAGCACGTCATGGGAGCCGGCTGAGGTCCACACGGCCTTGATTCTCCCATCTCCGCTCGCCGCCCGTGGCGCGCTGTAGCCGCCCAGGCTGACACCCCGCAGGCCGATCCGGGTGGCATCCACGTCCGGCCGCGTCTCCAGATAGTCGATGAGGTCCGACACGAGCCGTTCCGTGTCCGGCGGCATGTAGAGATGCTGCAGGCGCTTCGCGGCCCCCTGGCCGGGCAGGTCCACGACCAGACAGGCCATGCCCCGGGCCACGTAGGACCCCGCCCCCATGATGCTGCTCTCCGCCAGGGAATCCGCCCCCTGATACACGATCACCGTCGGGAACCGGGTCCCGGCCGGACCGCCGGGCTTGCGGAAGTAGCCAGCCAGCTTGTTCCCATCCACCGTGACGGTGACCCGCTCGAAGGGCGGCGACTGCAGCGCCCAGGCCTTGTCGAAGAGCTCCTTCATCTTCGTGTAGCCGGGCAGCATGGTCTCGTCGGTGTCCTGTTGGTAGACGATGGCGCTCCGATAGAACCCGCTCGCCCGCAGATAGAATTGATGGGCCGAGACGTTGAGCTTCTGGGCCGCGTAGCCTTCCGCGATCTCTTCGTTCCGCACGGCCACGCGCATCCACTCCTCGTACCAGGACTTCGGGTCGAAGGGTCTCAACCGCTGAGCCACCTCGAGCTCCTCCGGATCGCTGGTGTAGATCGACTGGTTCATCCGGATTTCCGTCTGCCCGCCGCCGGGCAGGCCGTGCCCGGGAAAGAGCCGGGCTTCATCCCGGCCGCCAATCTCCCCCACGTGCCGGTTCCCCGGGCCGAGCTCCTGGGCGAGCGCGGGGATGCTCAACACCCGCGCCAGCACGGGCACGCTCGCCGAACACAGTCCCCATCTGAACAAGCCTCTCCGACTCAACGTCGATGGTGAATGCACCGTGGCACCCCCTCTGTTCTTGAATCCTGTCTTCTGCCGCCCTCTCTCTCCCGATGCGTCTACGTTGACATCAACACTTTGCGCGCGCATGGCAGTCGTTCCTTCCGGAGGGCAAGTTCTCGGAACACTACGAAGGAATATTCAGCAGCGTGGCGGCCTCGCTCGTAAATACGATGGAATCGAAGTAGAGCTGCTTCACTGCCGTGGGGCGCTTCTCGATCGTCTGGGCGCACCGCTCGGGATGGGTGCCACACCCGCAATCTGACCGGTCGGCTCACGACCGCTCAAACCGACCTGGCCGGGCCCGATCGGGATCGATCAACGGCAGCGTGTTGACGTCGTACTTGACGATGGAGATCGCGTCGTCGTCCTCGAAAGGCCCGAGGTTGGGGGTGGGCCAGCCGCCGAGCGGCTGGCCCTGGACATACTCACGAGCACGCGCGGCTCACCACGCCAGCCGGAAGCCCAGCTGCAACGTCCGCGGCGAGTAGGCGACGTTCGAGCTGAAGTCCGGGTCTCCATACTTCGGGCTGAGCTCGTCACCATCATACGCGCCGAAGTTCGCGTGGTCGAACAGGTTGAACACCTCGAAGATGGCGTCGATCGTCACGGAGCCCCCGAGCGGCACCCGCTCCTGGAGCCGGAGGTCCGCCCGGTGGATCGGGTCGCCGATCAAGCCGTAGCGCGGGACGACCGTGCCATCAGCGCGCAGCCGCGGCGGGATCGACTCGTAGGTCTCGCCCTGATCCCGCAGGTCGTCACCATAGTAATTCAGGTGCCGCGCGCCCGAGCCGTAGAAATACAGCCCGCTCACCTGGAAGCCGTGCCCGACCTCCCAGATGCCGTTGAACACGGCCCGATGCCGCTGGTCGCTGCCCGCCAACGAGTAGTCGGCGATATCCTTCGGGGCATTGGGGACCATTTTGGTGGGGCCATACCCGTAGATCGGGTTCGGGTCGCCGGTATAGAACCAGGACAGCGTATACGTGGCCGACGCCTGCCAGTTGTTGCTGAACCGCTTCGTCCAGGCGGTCTGCAGGCCATGGTAGTTGGACCAACCCGACATCGGAACCATCCCGACAGAGGCAAACGTGGGGTCAAACCTATTCGCCGGATCCGAGAAACCGCGGGGGTTGCCGTTCGCGTCGTACGTCTGGTTGACGTTGGCCTGGATGATCTTCTCGTTGACCCCGTGCTGGTACACGTAATCGGCGGTGAACCCCATCTCGCGGCCCAGCTGCCGCTGCACGCCAATCGAGACCTGAGTTTTCCGGCCGGCCTTCGCCCACTGCTCCGGCGGCGGTAACTCTTCAAACGAGCGGAGCAGACACCCTTCCGCATTGTTGTTGACGTCGCAGGCTTGCTGCTTCACGTCTTCGAACGTGGGCGCGGGGCCATTGAACGGGTTCGAGGCAAAGTCCGGCCGGCCGTCATTGAACACCGTGACGATGGCCATTTGGTGCGGCACGAGCGCCCAGAACAAGCCCGCGGCAGGGATGTCGGCGTAGTAGAGCCCGCCGCCGCCCCGCAGGACCGTCTGGGCGTTCAGCTGGTAGGCGAAGCCGACGCGCGGCTGGATGTTGTCGGCGTCCTGGGGACGATTGGCCGCATACCACGGCTCGAAAGCAGGGAGATCCTGGCCGAACGAGTTCCAGATCAGGTCGTACCGCAGCCCGAGGTTCAGCGTCAGGCGATCCGACATCTGCCAGTCGTCCTGCACCCAGAGCCCCACCTTCGGCAATGTGCTCGGCCAATAGAACTCCCCGACGCCGAGCTGGTAGCGTTGCGTGATCGAGGAGAGCGCATCAAAATCCCAGGTGTCGACGTTCATCGTGTTCGTGCCGCCGAGAATCTCCACGATGTTGTCCGGAAGGGGTCCACCGCGGGCGAAGATTTGCCCCATGCACATCAGGCAATTGGTGCTCAGGGTGTCGGTATACAAGAACTCACCACCGACCTGCAGGTCGTGACGGCCACGGCCGGTGAACGACAAGGTGAAGTCGTCGCGCACCGTCGTGACTTTCTGGATCCACTCCCGCGGGTGGAAGAAGCTGCCCCCGGTCGCGAAGCCTCGCAGCCGGAGCCTCGGCGCCCCGGCCGTGATGCCGTTATTGGCCTGCCAGTGGTTCGACCACGTGGCGATGGGCAGCTGTTCGAAGCCCCAGCGGGAATACCCGACCTTGATCTGGTTCACGGCCCGGTTGGACAGCACCTGCGTGAGGTGCCCGAAGAAGGCGTACTCGTTGGAGTCGTTCGAGCTCGAGCTCGATGGGTGGTTGGAGCCCACGCCCCCAGGTGTGAACTGGTCCGACCTGGTGGTCCTGAACATGAGCCGGGTCTCTGGCGAGAACTGGTAGTCGAGCCGGCCGGACGCCATCTTGCTGCGGACGGTGTCCTCGATCGTCAGGTTGAATTCCGGGTAGGGCGTGTTCCCGATCCAGGTTCGGGGCGTGCGGTCGTATTCGAAGTTGCCGAAGAAGTGGAGCCGATCCCGCACGATCGGGCCGCCCGCGGTGACGCTGAGCTGCTGGTTCTTGAAGGGCACGATCTGCTCGAGGACGTGATCCTTCGCACCCCAATCCGCGTCGCGGAAGTAGCCGGCAAACGACCCCGCGAACACGTTGGTGCCCGACTTGGTGATGGCATTCACCTGCGCGGCGGGCGACCGGCCCTGGGTCGCGTCGAACCGGTTCGAGATGAACTCGAATTCCGCGATCTGATCCCGGCTGTACCGCGGCTGGCTGCCCACGCCCGTGGCGTTCATCACCATCTGGCCGTCGAGGTTGAGGGCGTAGTCGATGTTGTCCTCTCGGTAGATCGCGACGGGGTCGCCGCCGATCGAGGTCGTCCGGTTCCCCGGCGCCAGCAACGCGAGCGCCATCCAGTCGCGGCCCTGTACCGGGAGCTCCGACAGCTGCCGCGAATCGATGTTGCCGCCCACCGACGACTGGGTGGTCTCGAGGAGCGCCGCCTCCCCGGTCACCGTCACCGTCTCTTCGAGGCCCGTGACGGGCAATACGAGATTCAGGCCGACCTCCTGCCCTACCAGCACCTCGACCCCCGTCCGAACGACGGTCGTAAAGCCTGTCAGTGCCGCCCTGATCTGGTAGACACCCGCGCGGACGACCATTCGATACACGCCGAGCCCATCGGTCACCCCTTCAAAGGTGTTGCCCGTGCCCTGGTAAACCGCCGTGACCACCACCCCGGGCAGCACGCCGCCCGAGGCGTCCCTCACGGTGCCACGAAGCGTCGCCTCCTGCGCATACACGGCGACAGGCAACGCCAGGATCAGTCCGAGAACAATCACACGCCTGAGTATGCTCGACGGCATTTACATCCTCCTTCTGCGAGGGGACCCTCGCACCACGACATCATCTAGGCTGCTTTATTTCGTCGCGTTGACGCTATCGGTCCGTGCATCGTGCGGTCACGCGGCCCGCGCCCCGTCGCGAGCGGCTAGAACGCATCACGAGTCTGGCTGCGTCGCGTGGGACATGCCCAAGTCGGCCGGAACCTGCCCCGGCTCGATGTTCAGCGTGCGAAGGAAGCGCTGTTGCCCCATCGTGAAGCCGATGAAGTAGCCCAACTCGACCAGCTCGGGCTCCGCGAAGTGCCGGTGCAGCCGCGCCCAGAACGCGTCG
>Ga0326597_10012286_pt1 | contig 11289 bp, 21 predicted proteins | sample RVTome_12_FD_203789 | JGI IMG/M metagenome (GOLD analysis project Ga0326597, IMG submission 203789) | Soil microbial communities from uranium-contaminated site in the Upper Colorado River Basin, Wyoming, United States - RVT100D185 | ecosystem: Environmental > Terrestrial > Soil > Contaminated >... | reverse complement strand
TAAGAGACATCTATGGTAAAAGCAGTAGAAACAGAAAAAGCAACAGGGCAAAAATTACGTATTAAGATATCGGCATACGATCATAAAGTGATTGATGCTTCGTGTAAGCAGATTATCGATACCGTACTGCGCCAGGGTTGTGAATTGGTAGGACCGGTTCCGCTTCCAACCGCGATTAAGAAGTATACGGTAAACCGTTCTTCTTTTGTGCATAAGGACGCGAGAGAACAATTTGAAATGCGAACGCATAAACGTTTGATTGATATTGTAAACCCGAATCCGAAAGTTATTGATGCTTTGACTAATTTGAATTTGCCAGCCGGAGTTGATATCGAAATTAAAATGTAGATATTGCCCCGGCACCACTTTTGTAAGTTTACAAAGGTGGTGCCGGGTTGAAATAGAAATATAAATGTGGTATATAGAGTGAGCAATGAACTTTGCTTTATTTACGCCTAAAATTTAAGGTATTAACCTGAAACGAGGCTCGCGTCTCTGGGTTAGCCGGAGGCGTTTTATTTAGAAATTATTATGAAAGCGATATTGGGGAAAAAAATTGGAATGACGCAGATTTTTCAAAATGAAAAGGTAGTACCCATTACCTTGGTTCAGGCCGGACCTTGTAAGGTAACCGCTGTTAGAACCAAAGAAAAAGACGGATATGAAGCGGTGCAAATTGGATTTGAGCCGGTGCAAGAAAGAAAAATACGAAAATCAACAAAGCTTAGACCGTTTATATCGGTAAAAGAGTTTCGTGGAGAAAAAGCGGAATTGGGAAATGAATTTGATGTTTCGGTATTCGAAGAAGGAGATAAGGTTCAAGTTTCCGGGATTTCAAAGGGAAAAGGGTTTCAGGGCGGAGTAAAGCGGCATGGAATGCATGGAAGGAACGCAACTCACGGCGTAAAACATGAAGAAAGAACGATTGGATCAATTGGGAGCGCGTACCCGCAGAGAGTAGTTAAGGGCAGAAAAATGCCGGGAAGAATGGGCGCAGACAGAGTTACGGTTAAGAATTTGAAAATAGCGAAAGTAGATAAAGAGAATAATATATTAGCTATACGAGGGGCGATTCCCGGGCGAAGAGGAACTCTTTTGGAAATTCGAGGGTAGACGTTTGTTATTATGAAAGTTAAAGCTTACGACAAAGAAGGAAAAGAAGCAGAAGCTATGGAATTGCCAGAGAATATTTTTGGCTTGAAACTAAATAAAGATTTGGTGCATCAGGTTATGGTTTCTCAAGAAAGCAACCGAAGACAGGTTTCTGCTCACACAAAAGGAAGGGGAGACGTATCGGGAGGCGGAAAAAAACCTTGGGCGCAAAAACATACGGGAAAAGCTCGTCATGGGTCTACTCGATCTCCAATTTGGGTTGGGGGTGGCGTATCTCATGGGCCTACCGCGGAACGAAATTTTAAAAAACAAATTAACACTAAAATGAAGCGCAAGGCTTTGTTTATGGTGCTGTCTGATAAAGCAAGGAATGACATGCTTGTTCTTGTTGAAGACTTGCAATTAGATGGAGCCAAAACCAAGGCTTTACGCACATTGATGAGTAAATTGCCGTGTGATGATCAAAATACCATTATTGCTTTGCCCGATATGCAGAAAGATATCATTCGAGCGGGAAATAATTTGGAGCACGCGAGAACAATGCAAGCTCGCGAGCTAAATGTATTGGATTTGATGAAAAGCAAATATGTGCTTATGCCAAAAAGCGCGGTAGAAGTAATTAAAAAGACATTCGCGAAATAATATGGCAGCTTTGAAATTTTTTGGAAAAGAGAAAAATAATGAAAAGCCCGGGCGAAAAAAGACTTCCGCGCCAAAAGCACGGGTGAAAGAAGAGGTTGCCGTAAAGGAGGAAACAGGAAAAAATGCGGATAATGTCGGCAAAAAAGCAAACGTTGTTTCATTTGGCGATTCAAATCTTGTACGGCCTCATATTACGGAAAAAGCAACCGAGTTAGCCGCGAAGAATCAATATATATTTGTGGTACAATCCGTAGCGTCAAAGAAGGAAATCGAGCATTCGGTGGAAAAAGCATACGGGGTACATGTTGTACGAGTGCGAATTATTAATGTTCCTGCGCGAAAAGTTCGTTTGGGACGTACAAAAGGAATGAAAAGCGGTTATAAGAAAGCAATCGTGCAAGTAAAGGAAGGACAAAGCATAGAGATTTTGCCAACATAATATGAAAAAGGGAGTTACTACAAAAAATAAACCGGAAAAAAGTTTATTGGTGCATTTGAAAAAGACTGCCGGAAGAAATAATACGGGTCGTATTACCATTCGGCATAGAGGAGGAGGTTCACGGAAGTTGTACCGACAAATCAGTTTCGGACAGGATTATTTGGGAGAGACCGCCACGGTGCAGACAATAGAGTATGATCCGAATCGAAATGCCCATATTATGTTGGTAGGATACGCGAGCGGGGCAAAGCAATATATTATTGCTCCTCATTCCGTTAAAGTTGGAGACGAAATTGTATGCGCGGAAAAGGCGGAAATCAAGGCGGGGAATCGAATGCAGTTAAAAAATATTCCTGCCGGTGAAATGATTCATAATGTTGAATTACAGCCGGGAGGAGGAGCAAAATTGGTTCGATCCGCGGGAGCTTCCGCCAGAATAGACGCGCATGACGGCAAATACACGCAATTGGTGTTTCCATCGTCAGAGGTGCGAAGAATTTTAAGCGAATGTTTCGCTACCATAGGTACAGTTTCGAATCCTGAGTTTATGTATGGTAGAGTAAAGAATGCGGGACACGCTCGATTAAAGGGCAAACGACCTCATGTGCGAGGAAGCGCGATGAATCCGGTGGATCATCCGCATGGTGGAGGAGAAGGAAGATCTCCGATTGGAATGAAATATCCTAAAACTCCCTGGGGAAAACCGGCGTTGGGAGTAAAGACAAGAAGCAAGAAAAAATGGACAAATGTATTTATTGTATCCCGAAGAAAGAAAAAGAAACGTAAAAAATAATTCCTAGTATGTCACGATCACTTAAAAAAGGCCCATATATTGACGAGAAATTGCACAAGAAGCTCGATGGATTAAAAAGCGGAGACAAGACCGTAATTAAAACATGGTCAAGAGCCGCAACCATTACGCCCGAAATGATCGGATTTACATTTGGAGTACATAATGGAAAAGCATTTATCGAAGTTTCAGTGCAAGAAGATATGGTTGGACATAAGTTAGGAGAGTTTTCGGCAACAACAAAATTTGTTCGACACGGTGGAAAGATGCAAAAAGAAATGGAACAAAAAGGCGGAAAAAAGAAATAATATGCAAACCTCGGCTACTCATAAATATTTAAGAATTGCTCCAAGGAAAGTACGCTTAGTGGCGGACCTTATTAAAGGAAAGAAAGTGGCGGATGCCAGGGCGATTTTAAAGTATACGGTAAAGGGTGCGGCTGAGCCTTTGGCAAAAACATTGCATTCCGCGGTTTCAGCCGCTAAAAATAATTTTCAGTCAGAGGAATCAAATTTGTATATTTCCAAAGTAACGGTAAACGAAGGTCCAAAGCTTAAACGATATCGTCCACGAGCCCGAGGTCGGGCATATCCCATTCAAAAGAAAACTTCGCATATTACAGTTGTGTTAGATGAAATTAATGAAACAGTACACACCGAAGGAAAGAAAGAAAAAACGGCAAAAGGCGCGCAAGGAGAAGTGGTAGAAAAGAAAATTGAAGTTTCCGCAAAGCCGAAATTCAGACCGGCGAGAGAAATGGCAAAGCCAAAGGCGGAAGGAAGAGTTAAGAAAATGTTTAGAAGAAAAGCAGTATAATATGTCACACAAGGTCCACCCAAAATCATTTCGTTTACGAGAAACTGCAGATTGGTTTTCACGATGGTTTCAAAAAGATGGATACGCGGAAGCTCTGCGGGAAGATTTTCTTATTCGAGAATATTTGGAGAAAAAAATCAAAGAGGCCGGTATTGAGGAAATCGAGATTGAGCGTTTCGCGGGGAAAATTACGGTTTTTATTAATACTTCACGCCCCGGTTTGATTATTGGACGAGGCGGATCCGGTATTGAAGAATTGCGAAAAGGAATGTTGAAGGTTTTGGATAAAGACAAAAAGAGCAGGTATACGCATTCAAAGAATGAGGGGAAAAACGAAATTCGTATTGAGATTCGAGAAATTAAAAATCCGTGGGATTCAGCTTCGTTAACCGCTCAGTGGGTAGCTCAGCAATTGGAACGCAGAATGCCATACCGGAAAGTGCTTAAGCAAGGCATTGGGAAGGTAATGGTAAATAAAGAAATTGAAGGAGTAAAAATAGAAGTTTCCGGGCGGTTGGGCGGAGCCGATATCGCGAGAAAGGAAACACTTAAGCAGGGCAGATTGCCACTGCAGACAATGAGAGCAAAAATTGATTATGCCTCAAAGAAAGCAAAAACAACGTATGGAATTACCGGAGTAAAAGTTTGGTTTTATAAAGGAGAAAAATTTGATTAATTATGCTAACGCCAAAGAAAGTAAAACATAGAAAATGGATGAAGGGGCGTTCCCGAGGAGTGGAAACACGAGGAACAGAAGTTTCTTTTGGTTCGTATGGATTAAAATCGGAAGAAGCGGTTTGGATGACTGCTCGACAGATTGAAGCGGGAAGAAGGGCGATTATCCGATATTTGAGAAAAGGAGGGAAAATGTGGGTTCGCGTTTTTCCCGATAAGCCGATTACTAAAAAAGGAGCAGAAACACCCATGGGCGCCGGAAAAGGAGGTGTTGATCATTACAGCGCGGTAATAAAACCCGGACGTGTTATTTTTGAAGTTGATGGTTTGAAAGAAGATATGGCGAGAGAAGCGTTGAAAAAAGCAGCCGCCAAATTACCAATTAAAACAAAGATTATAAAGAAATAACATGAAAGCCAAAGATTTAAATAAAAAGACGGATGCTGATCTTGTTAAATTGGTTGGAGACGGTCGCGCAAAGCTTCAGCAATTTCGATTTGACTTATCGTCCGGAAAGATTAAGAATGTGCGTGAGATACGAAAAGTAAGAAGAGAAATCGCAAGATTGTTAACCCTTTTAAGTCAAAGAAAACAATAACATGGCGAAACGACGATTAACAGGAAATGTAGTTTCAAATAAAATGACCCAGACGGTTGTGGTGGAAGTGGAGCGGGTTATGCAGCATCCAAAATATCTGCGCAGAATTCGGGTACATAAAAGATATAAAGCGCATGATCAAGAGAATGCGTATGAGATTGGAGACAAGGTGATTATTGAAGAAAGTAAACCGTTTTCAAAAGATAAAAAATGGGTTGTTATTGAAAAATTGGCGTAAGTATATATGATTCAAACAGAAACAAAATTAACAGTCGCCGATAACACCGGAGCTAAAACAATTAAATGCTTTAGAGTGCTTGGTGGTACGAGAAAACGATACGCCCAGATCGGTGATATTATAGTTGCCGCCGTAAAAGACGCGGAACCACGCCGCCCGGTAAAAAAACATGAAGTTGTAAAAGCGGTAATCGTTCGCCAAAAAAAACCTTTTCGAAGGGCTGACGGTTCGTATATTTCATTCGGAGAGAACGCGGCGGTTATTTTGGAAAAAGATAAAGAGCCGAAGGGAGGACGTATTTTTGGACCGATTCCGCGAGAAATCAGAGAAATGGGATTTACAAAAATTGCCGCGTTAGCACCAGAAATTTTGTAGAAATATGAAAATCAAGAAAGGCGACAACGTATTAGTGATTGCGGGAAAAGACCGTGGTAGAAAAGGAAAAGTAATTCGAGCTCTCCCCGAAGAAGAGAAAATTGTGGTTGAAGGAATGAATATCAGAAAGAAACACATGAAAGCGCGAAAAGCGGGAGAAAAAGGACAAGTTATGGAATTACCTTCTCCATTTAGCGTGTCTTCGGCTAAGATTATATGCGGAAAATGCGGAAAAGGAGTTCGGGTTGGCTATAAGGTTGAAGCCGGAAAAAAGTCGCGTGTATGTAAAAAATGCGGTGCTGAATTATGAACATGAAAGAAAAATACAACAAAGAGGTGGTGCCGGCATTGCAAAAAAAGTTTGCGTACAAAAATATAATGGAAGTGCCGAAAATTGACAAAGTGGTTATTAATACGGGATTCGGGAAATTGATTACTCCGAAAACGGGAGACGATTACAGAAAAACACTTGACGGAATTGTGGGGGATTTATCGAATATAGCGGGACAGCACGCGACATTGACAAAGGCAAAACATTCCATTGCGGGATTTAAAGTAAGACAAGGATCTCCCATAGGAGCCAAGGTAACGTTGCGAGGAAGCAAGATGTATGATTTCTTGGATCGTTTGGCAAATATCGTACTGCCGAGATCCAGAGATTTTCGAGGCATTGGACTTTCGACAGTGGATTCTTACGGCAATTTGTCACTGGGAATCAAAGAGCATATTTTCTTTCCTGAAATTTCACCCGAAAACGTAAAAGATATGTTCGGACTGCAAGTTACGGTAGCCACGACAGCTTCAAATAAAGAAGAAGGATTGGAATTATTCAGACTATTGGGATTTCCATTTAAAATAGAAGAAAAATAGTATGGCAAGCAAAGCACAAATTTCAAAATCAAACAAACCGCCAAAATATCCGAGTCGAAAAACAAATCGTTGTTTTCGATGCGGAAGAAAGCATGGGTATTTAAGAGATTTTGATTTATGCAGAATTTGTTTTCGAGAATTGGCAAATGAAGGAAAAATTCCGGGAGTTAAAAAATCAAGTTGGTAATGTATTATGGTAGATCCAATCGGTGACATGTTAAATAGAATCAAAACCGCGCAAGCTGTTGGCAAAGAAACAGTAGAGGTTCCGTTTTCGCAAATGAAATACGCGATCGCGAAAATATTGGAACGTCGCGGATGGGTAAAGAGTGTTGATTTTAAAGGGAAAAAGACAAAAAAGATTATTGAAATAAATTTACGATATACGGATGGAGTGTCGCATATTACGGGATTGCGAAGAGTTTCAAAACCCGGTCAGCGTGCATATGCTTCGTCACAGGAAATCAGAAGAGTGCGAGGGGGCCAGGGAATTGCGATCTTGTCGACTTCAAAGGGTTTAATGGCAGATGGTGAAGCAAGAAAAGAGAATGTGGGAGGAGAAGTATTATGTGAAATTTGGTAATTATATATTATGTCACGTGTAGGAAAACAACCAATCGAAATACCGGCTGCGGTTACCGTCGAAATCAAAGGACAAAAGGTAGCTGTGAAAGGACCAAGGGGAGCGCTCTCTCGTGAATTTCGGGATGAAATTAAAATTGAACAGCAGGAGAATCAAATTATCGTTACCCCAAAAGTGGAAACCAATCAATCAAAAGCATTGTGGGGTTTAAGTCGCACGCTTCTCGCGAACATGATTTCAGGGGTTTCTAAAGGATACGAAAAGAAGCTCGAAATTGAAGGTGTGGGATATAGAGCGGCTCTCGATGGAGATTCTTTAAATCTTCAATTAGGGTTTAGCCATCCCATAAAGATGAAAACTCCGCAAGATATGACGATTTCCGTGGATAAAAACGTGATTATTGTTGGTGGAATTGATAAAGAGCAAGTTGGTCAGTTTGCCGCGAGTATTAGAAAAATAAGACCGCCGGAACCATACAAAGGGAAGGGAATTCGATACGAAGGAGAGGTTGTTCGTCGAAAGCTTGGTAAAAAGGCGGCAGGAGCCGGTGGATAAATATGACAAAGCAAACAAAAAAACAAACAAGAATACAGCGGCATAAGAGAGTACGGGCAAAGATTTCAGGAACAGCCAGTCGTCCACGACTAGTCGTATTTCGATCGAATAAACATTTATACGCGCAACTTATTAATGATGACGAAGGAAAAGTAGTGCTTCAGACTTCTGATCTTAAAGAAAAAACCAAAAAAACAGGATTGGAAACCGCGAAACAACTTGGAAAAGATATCGCGGCAAAGGCAAAAGAGAAGGATATTACAACTATTGTATTTGATCGAGGCGGATATAAATATCATGGAAATATAGAGGCGCTTGCTCGAGAGGTTCGAGAACAAGGAATTTCATTTTAAGTATTATGGAAGAAAAAACAGCAACAACACAACAGCGCGCGCCAGGTGGCCAGTCGGCACAAGGAGGATATCAGCAAAGAGGCGGAGGTTCCGGACAGCGTAATCAGGGTGGATTCGGAGGGAGAGGCGGAGGTGGTTTTGGTCAGCGCAATAATCAGGGCGGCGGAGCGGGAAGAGGGCGTGGACAGCGCGGATCCGGAGATCAACAGCGACAAGAGCAGGATTTTAAACTGCTTGATTTGGCGCGTGTTACTCGAGTTGCCGCCGGCGGGAGAAGATTTCGTTTTCGCGCGGTTGTGATTTTTGGGAATAAAGAGGGACGTGTCGGCGTGGGCGTCGCGAAAGGATCGGATGTGGCGCAAGCAATGGAAAAGGCAACAAGGCAAGCGAAAAAAAACGCAATTACGGTTCCGATTATAGAGGGGACTATTCCTCATGAAGTGGCGGCTAAATTTGGAGGATCAAAATTGATATTAAAGCCTCAAAAAGGCGGGCGGGGATTAGTGGCGGGAGGGCCGGTTCGTACAGTCGCGGAATTTGCGGGGATTCAAAATATTTCAGGAAAATTTTTATCAAAAACACACAATAAATTGAATAACGCGTTAGTAACCATTGAGGCTTTGAAAAAATTAAAAGTTTCAAAGAAAAAAGATGCAGACACATCAGATTCAACCGAAAACTAAACAACAAAAGGCAAAACGCGTTGGTCGAGGAGGAAAAAAAGGGACATACTCCGGCCGAGGAATGAAGGGTCAGGGATCAAGATCCGGAGCCCGATTTCAACCACGGATTCGCGAGTTGTTTAAGCGTTATCCGAAATTGCGCGGATATCGAAGATCCGGAGGAGAAAAACCGGTGTCTTTCGATGTGCGAGTATTGGAAAAACATTTTGAGCAAGGAGAAACGGTAAATCCGGAATCTCTTATCGCAAAGAAACTTTTGGGCGCGGTACGAAAGAAAACTCCCGCGGTTAAGATTTTGGGAACAGGCGAACTTACAAAAAAATTGGCAGTTGAAAAATGCCAGGTATCGGCCATAGCAAAAGAAAAAATTGAAAAAGCCGGCGGTAGTGTTGTTTCATAATATGAATATAGTACAAAAAATACTTCAAATATTTAAATTGTCTGAATTGCGCAATAAAATCCTATTCGTATTAGGTGTTTTTGTAATTTTTCGTCTTATGGCGAATATTCCAATACCCGGAATTGACGCTTCTCGATTGCAGGCATTTTTCGCGCAAAATGAGCTATTCGGTTTGCTAAACTTGTTTACGGGAGGAGCGCTTGATAGCTTGTCGATTGTGATGCTTGGAGTGGGACCGTATATTACGGCAACCATTGTTATGCAGTTACTTACCATGATTTTTCCTCCTTTGGAAAGAATGTATAAAGAGGAGGGAGAAGCCGGAAAGAAAAAGTTTAGCCAGTATGGAAGATTGCTTACGGTACCTTTCGCGCTTGTCCAGGGATATGGATTTTTAACATTGCTTTTGCGACAAGGAATTATTGATCAAATTACTCCTTTTGACTACGTAACAGCCCTGGGAACCGTAATGGCGGGTACTATTTTGTTGATGTGGCTGGGCGAGCTCATTACGGAAAAAGGCATTGGAAACGGAGTTTCGCTTTTAATTTTCGCGGGTATTGTAGCTGAATTTCCGGCGAGCGCGCGATCATTGGTTATCGATTGGGATCCATCGCAAGCTCTTACCATAGGATCATTTTTTGTAATGGCAGTCGCCATTATCGCGGCGGTCGTGTTTGTTACCGAAGCGCGCCGTAATATTCCGGTTTCGTACGCGAAAAGAGTGCGCGGAAATAAAGTATACGGAGGCACTTCGACGTATCTTCCATTAAGCGTAAACCCGGCAGGAGTAATTCCCATTATCTTTGCCTTGTCATTACTTACGTTTCCCGGAATGATCGCAAACTTTTTTGTAGGCGCTCAGGGATTCATGGGAGATTTGGCAAGATTTATTACTACGCATTTAGATCCAAGTTCTTGGCCGTATATCGCCTCGTATTTCTTGCTTGTTGCCTTGTTTACGTTTTTCTATACGGCAGTAACATTTGATCCAAAAGCTATTTCCTCGAATTTGCAAAAAATGGGCGGGTTTGTTCCCGGTGTTCGCCCGGGACCTTCCACCGCGGCTCATATCTCGTATATTTTAAATCGCGTGTTGCTTATTGGAGCTATATTTTTAGGGACGGTAGCCATTATGCCATTTTTGATTCAAAAGGGTACGGGCCTTGTTTCTTTTCAATTTTTGCTTGGGGGAACCGCATTATTGATTATCGTAAATGTAGCCCTGGAAACCATGCGTCAAATTAGAGCACAGCTTCAAATGCGCGAATATGACACATTCTAATGCAAGAGATCGGTATTTCGTTATTTTTCTTGGAGCACCGGGTTCCGGCAAAGGAACACAATCACTTCTTGTGGCTGAAAAGTTTGAGTTAACCAGGATTGAAACAAGTAAGCTTTTAGAAGCTACATTTCGAAACGCCAAAGAAGGAGAGACCATTAAAATGGGTAGTGAAACCTTTGAGATTTTCGAACAGAAACGTCGTTGGAGCACGGGTTTGCTTTGTGAAGACGGTTTTGTGGCGTATATTGTTGCAAAGAAAGTTGAGGATTTGTACTCAACCGGCAAAAACATTGTGTTGGATGGGTTTCCTCGTACCATTGGACAAATGGATCCTTTGCTTCCGGCTTTACAAGAGAAGTTTGGCGAAGGGGGATTGATTGTTGTATATCTTGATATCGCAGAGGAAGAAACGATAAAACGAAACGGAAGCCGCAGGATTTGCGATTTAATGCGCCACCCGATTCTTTCAAATGAAGAAACCGCACGACTCAAGCATTGTCCTTTAGACGGTTCCTTGCTTAAACAAAGAGAACTTGACGATCCAGAGGTTATTAAGGTGCGTTTTCAAACATTTCAAAAAGAAACACTTCCCTTAATCGAATATTTTAAAGAAAAGAATATTGCGGTTCACTCAATACATGGAGACCAACCGGCTGTTGATGTATTTCAAGAAGTTTCTGGTATTATAAAAGAACAAACAAATGCTTAAAAATTTTTTTATTATTTCGGTACTTGGGAGAGCGGGAGCGGGCAAAGGAACACAAGTAAAACTTTTAGAAGCGCAAACGGGATTTGAGGTAATTCGTACAGGCGATTTACTCCGCGAGAAAGCAAAGGAAAAGAGTGTAATCGGGGAACGCATACAGCATACGTT
>Ga0326597_10012284_pt1 | contig 11291 bp, 6 predicted proteins | sample RVTome_12_FD_203789 | JGI IMG/M metagenome (GOLD analysis project Ga0326597, IMG submission 203789) | Soil microbial communities from uranium-contaminated site in the Upper Colorado River Basin, Wyoming, United States - RVT100D185 | ecosystem: Environmental > Terrestrial > Soil > Contaminated >... | reverse complement strand
CCCAGCAGACCCTCCACCCTCGGGGGAAAGGGGGTCTCTTGCGCGTCGTCGACACAACTTGACTCAAGTACTCAGATTTCAACCGGTCAAGACTCCTAGCCGGGCCAGCGTTCTTTCCTTGGGACCGCGTGAAGGAAGTCACGCGGTTCTATCTGGATTTTGTGAGAAGTATTCCCGACGAGCTGACCACCGCGTTGTTCTACTGGACAGCGCCACCCGCCCCGTTCTTGCCGGAATCCATCCACGGCAAGCGTGTCGCGTTGATTGCCTCTTGCTATGCGGGGGCGGCCGAGGGCGGTGAATCAGTGGTCGCACTGATCCGTGCGCTTGGGCCAGAGGTGGATCTGCTCGGCCCCATGCCGTACACAGCGCTCAACGCGATGTTCGACCCGCTCCTGCCAAAAGGCACTCTTTCGTACGCCAAGTCCGACTACTTCGACGGCTTCACCGAAGCTGCGATTGACGAGATGATCGCGTGGGCGGAGAGAAAGCCTGCTCCCCTGTCGTTGACCCACCTCAGCTGGTCGGCATGGGCGGTCTCGTACAGGTCCGGTGATGGTTGCGAGAAAACTGCTCAAGTGACAGCCCCGCTCAGCCGAATGGTCGACCGACCGTTCGTGCCACGTCCTCGAGCTCTTCCCGAGCACCCTCGGGAGGATCGGTCAGCAGGCTCACGACAATCGTGGTCGCGAATCCCGCGAGGAAACCGGGAATCATTTCGTACAGGTCGTGGGTGATGGCCTTGAACCACACGACCCAGACCATGGCCGTCACGAAACCCGCGATCATGCCGGCCACGGCGCCCGCTTTCGTCGTCCGATGCCAGAACAGGGCGCACAGTACGACCGGCGTGAAGGCTGAGGCCAAGCCGGCCCAAGCGAACAAGATGAACCAGAAAATGACCCTGACCTCACCCAGGGCGAAACCGACGCCGAGGGTGCCAATCACAACCGTCGTCATCTTGCCGATCGTCGAGATTTGTTCGGTCGTGAGCCTGGGCCGGTAGATTTTCTGGACGATGTCGTGCGCGATCGAGGAGGACGCGAGGATCACCAGCGAATCCACCGTAGACATCGACGCGGCCAGGACGACGACGAGGAATATCCCCGTGAAGACCGCCGGAAACAGCTGGGCGGTCATCGTCGGCAAAATCGTCTCGGCGTTTGCAAGCCCTGGGAAGACCGCGCGCCCTGCCATGCCGCTGAAGACCGCACCGAGGTCGAAGACGATCACGCAAATCACGGCCACGAGACCTCCGTCGACGATGTCGCGCCGGCTCCGCGCCGACATGAATCGCACGAGCAGTTGAGGGGCGCCGAGAAAGGCCAATCCGACGCCGACGAAGCTGATCGCGCTGATGATGCCAGGAAGCGCCAGACCGAAGCTGCCCATTGGCGCGAGCAGCGCGGGGTCGTCGGCCCGGAGGACCGTCATCGTCTCCTGCCATCCCCCGGCCGCCGCCAGTCCGACGAACGGCAGGATGAGGAGCCCGAGAAACATGAGCCCTCCCTGCAGCAGATCGCTGTAGGCCACTGCTTTCAATCCGCCGACCGTCGTGTAGAAGAGGACGATGACCGCAGCCAGGAGGATGCCGGTCACACGCTCGAGTCCGAGAAACGAATCGAACGCGGTGCCAAGCGCATTGAATTGTGCTGCCGTGTACGCCGTCACCATGCTGAAGATGATGACGAGGCTGACCCAGCGGAAGACGTTCTTGACGTCGCCGAACCGCGCCTCGAGAAAATCTGGCACCGTGACCGAGTCGTACCGGTCCGTGTACTCCTTGAATCGGGACGCGACAAAGACCCACCCGAGGGCCACGCCGAGGACTTCGCCCAACACCACCCAGAGCGCGTGAATCCCGACGGCGTAGCCCATGCCGGTCAGGCCCAGGAGCAACCATGCGCTCTCACCGGTCGCGTTGCTCGAGAACGCGATTACCCACGACGGGAGCTGCTTGCTGGCCACGTAGTAGCCTGCGACGTCGCGCGACGCGCCCCGACTCCAGAGACCGATGCCCAGCAGCACCAGTCCGTACGCCACCAACACGACGAGGATTGGTACGGTCATCTACTCGTCGTCAGTTCGATTCTTCTGTGCCCGGAAGAAGAGCAGTTCAATCCCGAGCCCGATCCCGATCGCCGCCGCCAACAGCAGCCACGCTTCGACCGAGAGCCCGCCTATCATCGGGACGCGCTGACCACATCGGCCGCGCGACTGAGTCGCTCGAGGCCGTCCGCGACTTGCTCTTCAGTGGCCAGCATCGAGGGCGCGAACCGAATCACCTGTCCGTGGAGGCCGGCGAGTCCCAGCAGCAATCCCTCGTCTTTCGCGGCTTCGTGGAGTCTCTTCGCCAGGTCGGTTGACGGCGTCCGGCTCTCGCGGTTCGTCACGACCTCGATGGCTTGCATCAACCCGAGTCCTCTCACGTCGCCCATCCACTCGTGCTGGCGCGCCAGCTCGTCTAGTCCCGCGCGGAGCTGGGCGCCGCGCTCGGCGGACCGCCTCGGCACATTCTCGCGAACCATCACGTCGTTGGTGGCAATCGCTGCGGCCATGCTGACCGGGTTGCCGCCATACGTCGAGATGGTCTTGGCCGTCCACGCGTCGGCGATTTCAGGCCTGGCGATCGTCGCGCCCAACGGCATGCCGTTCGCGATGGTCTTCGCCATGACCATGATGTCGGGTTCGACGCCCCAGTGTTCGATGCCGAACCAGTGGTCCCCCGTCCGACCGAATCCGGTTTGGACTTCGTCGGCGATGAACAGCCCGCCATGCGACCGGATGATCGCGGCCGCACGCTGGAAATAACCCGGCGGCGGCACTACGAAACCGCCGACGCCGAGCACGGTCTCGGCGAAGAATGCCGCCGGTCTCCCATTCGTGGTTGTGACAATCGCGTCCTCGAGGTCGTCGCCGAACTTGTCGACGCAGGTCTCGTCGCACGGAGACTTGAACGGACATCGATACGGGTACGGCGCCATCACGTGCTTGATGCCGGCAATCCCGGAGGCCAGCGGACGCCAGCCATGCTGGGCCGTCAGGTTGGTCGCCAGCACACTTCTACCGGAGTATCCCAGTCGGAGCGCAATGATCTCGCTCCGACCGGTATACATGCACGCCAGCATGACAGCCGTCTCCACCGCTTCGGTGCCGCTGTTGGTGAAGAACGACTTCTGCAGCGCTCCTGGCGCGATGGCCGCAAGTCGGCGGGCGTACTCGACCTGAGGCTCGGTCAAGTACATCGTCGACGTATGGCCAAGCGTGCCGATCTGCTCCCGCACGCGTGCGACGACGTCGGGGTGGCAATGGCCGATCCCTGTCGTGAGAATGCCTCCGAAGAAGTCCAGGTAGGTCCGGCCGTCGGCGTCGACGACATCCATGCCCTGGCCTTCGACGAGCACGATCGGATCCTCGTAGAACGGCGGCGCACAGGGAAACAGGAACTCCCGGTGTCCGGCTTTGACGGCCTGTGTCTCGGTGGTCTTCATCGTGGTCATGGCCTTCTCACCATCGGGAAATCACCACCCGCTTGTCCGTGAAGAAGTCGATGGCATCCTGGCCCTGGGCCTTGAGATCGCCGTAGACCAGCCGTAGACCCAGTTTCCATCGATGAGATTGGGGATGGCGCTTCGTGTCATGGCCGGTCGAGGCCAATCTTATCGCAGGGACCCGGACGTAAGAACCTATCTCATAAACCCCGGCGGGCACCGAGGGCGTCGAGACGCCCGTCCTGCCAGGCGTGAGGAGGCAGCATACCGGATGCTTCGGCGGCCGAATGCCGCCGTCGATACGCCCACTTCAATCGTCGTGTCCCGCTTCCCTAGAACCGATGCGTGTAGTTGATCTTGGTCGTCCCACCCCGGGACAGCGTGACGAGGCGGCCGAGCTCGCTCTGCCAGTTGTGGGTGTAGACGAAGTAGAGATCACTGCCTGGCTCGATGATCCACCGGAGACGTGAATACAGCCCAAGGAGCCCCGACACGTCGTCGTACTGGAGGTCGCTGGTCACCGAGGCCCACGGGCTGACGTGCCAGGCGCCTTCCAGCCTCACCAGGTTCGCCGTGAAGCCGCCCTCGGGCAGGTCGACCATGTCCCGCTCCCAGTCCGCCGAGAACTGAACGCCCGGCTGCGGTTGAACCGTCAGATTGACCGACATCTGGGCTCGATCTCCGGACCAGAACCCACCCGAGCCGTAGGACACGCGCCCCGATATTGTCCGTCGGCTCGCCGTACGCGCGCTCAGCTGCCACTCGTTGAAGCTGTAATCGCCGATGGGGAGCACGACGCCGTCTGAGATTTCGAACGTTTCATCCAGATGCTCGAATCGATTCCGCGCGTCGACATCGAAGCCGTCTCCGCTTTGGAAGTTGATTCCGAGAAGCTTGAGGTTCACGCGCCGCGTCTGGAGCTGGTTCTCCAGATCGGCAAGATGCTCGTAGAACAGCTCGAACTCGAGCTGCCTGACGACCGAGGATAGCCGTTCGGGTCTGGGGGCAAACGTGACCGACGGCTGAACCCTCCGGAAGCCGTTGCGGCTGGTGAATCCCACCGCTGGATCGTAGTCGTCGCCAAGCTCGCGAAACGACACGTGCGCCCGCCAGATATCGTTGGGATAGTTGAAGCGCACGCCGTACGCGGAGCGATCTCGAAGGCTCGAGGTTCCAGCCTCGAGCGGCTCCGTGTTGCCCACGAAGAAAGCCTCGAATTGCAGGTTCTTGTCGCGCCTGAACGTCGACGTGAACATGTCGAGATCGATCCCAAACGTATGGCCGTTCGCCAACGGCTCGGCCTGCTCGCCCGGCTCGACGAGCGTGAACTCGCCCCCGGCCCGGCGAGTGTAGATGGCACCGATCGACGACTGGGTGAGGAAGTTCCGCTTCACCCTGGCGATCGTGAACGTCTCAGCGGGCTGCGCGTCATGACGTCCCGTTTGCACCTGAAGAAAGCCCAGTTCGTAGGCGCCCGCCGAACCGGCGAGCCTCGCCCCGTAGCGGATCGGAACCGGTTCACCGTCGGCGAGCCCGATCCGGCGACTGAAGAACGGCGTGACGCCGCTCGTCTGCGCGAAGTTGAAGACGCTGGAGCCCTCGAGAAAGAAGGCCCGACGCTCCGGAAAGAAGAGCGGAAAACGGGTGAGGTTGACGCGCCGCTGGTCGACCTCGGTTTCCGCGAAGTCGGTGTTGACCGTCACCGCCGCGCGCAGGCTCGAGTTCAGACTGTAGGTGACATCCACTCCCACATCGGCCGGCACGCCCGTACCGGTCTCGCTGTCGTACTTCCAGGCTGCCGCTGCGTACGGTTTGGCCTCCAGACCGAGGCCCTGGGACATTCCCTGCAAGCCAGTGACGCGACCCGCATGGGCCGGGCTGAACAGGCCCTGGTTACGTCGATGGCCGCTCCAGAGCGCGTCCTCGTTCTTCCGGCGCACGGTCCGTTGGAAATTGATGCCCCAGCTGTCGAGATCCCGATCGAAGTTGAGCGTCCGGAACGGAATACGAATCTCGGCCGACCAGCCGAACGACCCGCGGAACACCCGCGCTTCCCAGATGCCGTCCCACGACTTGTTGATCGTTCGACCGCTCCCGATCCGCAGGATGCCGTCGCCCATGAGGCCGGCGGGGTTGATCTCGAAGAAATAACCGGTACGACCGTCCAGGAAGGTATCCAGGATCCACATAAACCGATCGTCCGATCCAAGACCCGCGTCACGCTCCTTCTGATACGCGAGAATCCCGTCCGGCTCAGAGTCGAAGAATCTCGCCCCGATGTAGAAGGTGTCCTCGTCGTAGGCGACCCGGACCTCTGTTCGTTCGCTGCCTGACGCCCCTTCGTTCGGATTCGTTTGAAGGAAATCCACCGCGGGAACACCGCGCTGCCACACTGCCTCGTCGAGGCGACCCTCGAGCGTGATGACCTCCTCAGGCCTGAGGCGCGCCGCTGCCATTGAGGGCCTCTGAGCCGGCTCGGTCGACTGAGCCTCGACGTTGGCTACGAGTAGAGGCGCCGCGAGGACGGCGGCAAGCGCGACCCGCACGGGCAGTCCAGAACAGGGCATGGGAAAGAGAGGACGTCGAAAGACCGCTGTTCGAGATCGTAACACTTCGCGTCGTCAGACTTGTCCGGATCAGTGAGCCTGCTGGCCTAGCCGGACAAGGTACGACCGGCACTGTCAAGTTCACCATGACTCCGTCACCCACGACGGATGAAATGCCGTAGGGTGTGAGCGGCGGCGGCTTCTGCTCCCGTGAAGTTCCGCGAGGACCTTGAAAGTGACGGGTTTGAAATCTCTTATTGACTAAGGAGAAGGAGTCCTGTTAATTGCCAAGCATTGGACTTCTGACCCAGGAGGTGAGTGATGGATTGCGACAACACCGAACCGAGGAACGGACACTCTGCCAAACCCATCAGAGAGAAAGCGCACCCCAGCCGGAGGGAGGTTCTCAAGGGCGCGGTGAGTACTGCGGTTGCGGCTGCCGGGGCGAGTATCGCCGGCGCCTTCGGGGGAAACGCGGCAGCGCAAATCTCCGGAACCACTCCGGGGGGCGGTGCCGTTCCGCTTCGTCTTCCCATGTGTGCCGTCGACGAGCTGGATCGGAACCAGTACATCCAGAACATGGAAATCCACGCTCACCTGTCCGTGGCCAACCTGTATCCCGGCGATAGGGCCACTTCGCCGCTTTGGGTCAGGGGTTCACAGCGGCTGCTGCTGTGCGGCGGGGGTCGTTTCGTCGATATTACCGACCCACGGAACCCCGTCCTCGCCAATGAAGAGAGCTTCGGAGGGAATGGAGATCTTGCGTACGCCACACACCTCAGGAAATGGATCATCATGACCGGGAGGGGGCCGCTCATCACCGCCCCCAATCCCCAGTTCCCGAGAGGGAAGTATCACGAGGAGTACGCCGCGAGGTCAACCTCCTACCAAGGGCTGAGGGGCATCACGACACACGACGCGACCGATCCCGCCAACGTGACGCTGCTTCAAGAGTTCAACACCGGCGAGACAGGCAGTGGTACGCATGCGAACTTCTATGACGGTGGGAGATATGCGTACCTCAGCTGCGGCTGGGACAACCAGCTCCGCATGGAAAGCTCGGAGCGCCCCTACAGCAACGCACTCATGATCGTCGACCTTTGGGATCCGGCGAACATCAAAGAAGTGTCCCGGTGGTGGGTTCCGGGCCAACGGTTTGGTGAAGAAGACGAGTACAAGAAGTGGTCGTTTGCCGGAGACCAGTCCTCGTGGACCTCGTCCCACGGCTTCACCGTTCCGAAGCGTGTGGAGGATGGCGGCGACGTCTGCTACGGTGGTTGGGGGGCGTTCGGTATGTACGTCCACGACCTGACCGACATCTCCAAGCCGGGAGTCTGGGGGAGAGTGTCGCATCCACTCGAGGCCATGGGCGGCATCCCATTCCACGGAATCTACCCCATCCTCGCGGACGCTTCCCATCCACGACTGCAGAACCTTGTCCTCGGCGTCTTCGAGTCGCTGGAGGCGGATTGTCGCGAGCCCTGGCATACGAGCTATGTCGTCGATGTCGCGGACAAGCGGAATCCGAAGATCATCGGGTTGTTCCCGCGCCCGGTACCGCCGCCGGAGGCGCCCTACCCCGACTTCTGCTGTTCGCGGGGTCGGTTCAGCTCGCACAACGCCCAGCCCTGGGTGGCTCCGGGCGTCGCGAAACCCACCTTCGTCGCCTTGACGTACTTCAATGCGGGCGTCCGCATCTATGACATCTCGGAGCCCACTGCACCTCGAGAGGTCGCCTACTTCTTGCCGCCCCGCGCTGGAGACATAGAGGATTTCTCCACATGGCGGCGAGGGACGACGGAAGGAGTCTTCGTGGAATGGGACCGGAACTTGATGTGGGTCACGACGCACGAAGGCCTGTACTGCATGTCGACCCCCTCGCTCGGCGAGCCGATTCTCGAACCGCTGAGGGTGACACAGTGGACGGTCCCTCACATCAACGCGGGATGGGACGACGGAACACCATCTGCTGTGTATTTCGGAAGAGGCACGCGGGCGTTCCGACGAGCCTAGGCTCCTGTCTCATAAACCCCGCCGGCATTCGGCCACCGGCGCGTTGATGCGTGCACTCTACGGTGTTACGCTAGCCGCGGACAGCCGAGAGACATCCCTAGGAGACCTCGATGTCATCTGACAAGCACGTTTCCATATGGGTGACCAAGTCCATGGTTGCCATATGCCAACTCGCCGCGGCCAATCCTCACGTTCCTTGGGCGGCCAGGTCGCCGCAAACGTCCTCAGGCATGCCGCCAGGGTTTCGGTGGGTCGCATCGATACCACGCCACCACGCCGCTCGGCGGTTTCGCCGTCGAGTCCCCCGTGGATGCGGTTGCCACGAATACCTACAGGTCGACAGACTGCGGCTGTCGACGGCCGGACGCATCAAGATGGAAATTTCGGCGCGGCGGATACAGCTCGGGGCAGGCCCGAATTTCTAGTGGAAGGTCTTCGCTGGGGTGCAACCTGCTGAGCGCATGTGTCAGGGCGCGGCGGATTCTGCCGCCCGACGGCGTTCATTTTCTGGAGGACGCAGATGACGACAAATGATGCACGTTTCACTGCGCGCACACGACGGGATTTCCTGAAGACTGGCGTCGGCCTCGTAGCGGCCGGCGTCGGTATGACGCCAGGCGTCGCGGCCCAGATCCACGGGACCACCGGGCGCGACGGGGGCGGCTCGGTCCCGCTCCGCAAGCCGGCGTGCTCCCTCGATTACCTCGACCGCAACGAATACATCCACAACATGGAGATCCTCTCCTTTGTGAAGGGGCGTGGCGGCGTTGGGAACGATTCGGTCGGGCCCGTGATGTGGGCAAGAGGCGCGCAACGCGTCCTCCCCAACATGGCCATCGACATTAGCGATCCGAAGAAGCCGGTCGTCATGGGAGAGCCGACGACCCCATTCGGCGGGCCGATCGGCGGTCCACTCGGCTACGTCACGCGTTTGAAGAAGTGGGTGGCGATTCAGCAAAGCGGCCGACAGGGGTGGACACCGACGCCGGAGTATCCACAGGGCCAGTATCACATGGCGTACCGCAACCACTACTTCGACTCCACCAACTTCAGGGGCATCCGGACATGGGACGTCACGGATCCCGTCAAGCCGGTGCAGATGGGCGAGCTGGCCTGCGGCGACGTCACCGGCGCGTTCTACGACGGTGGGAATTACTACACGTGCGAGCTGACGTGGGACGACCGGCTCCGCATGGAGAGCACGGAACGTCCCGTCAGCGCGGGCCTCGGCATCATCGACGTCTCGGATCCGGCCAACTGCAAGGTGGTCGCGAGGTGGTGGGTGCCCGGCCAGATGATCGGCGAGGAAGACGAGTGGAAGAAGTGGATGTTCGCCGACGACTACTCGTCGTGGACAGGCTGCCACGGCGGCATGGTCATGCCCCAGCGGCCGGAGGATGGCGGAACGATCGGCTACTGCGGCATGGGCGCGTTCGGGATGTACGTCATGGACGTCACCGACATCACGAATCCGAAGCCGATCGGCAGGCTGGACACTCCGGTGTTCACCAGGGGCGCCATTCCCTGGCACACTCAGCACCCGGTGGTGGCCGACTCCTCCCATCCGAGGCTTCAGGATCTGCTCATCTGCACCTATGAGCCGCTCGAGTCGGACTGTCAGGAAGCGGCGCGCGCGACCTACGTCGTCGACGTCAAGGACAAGCGGAATCCGAAGATCATCGGGTTGTTCCAGCCCCCGAAACCTGATCCGACGGCGCCCTATACGGACTTCTGTTGCGCGCGCGGGCGCGTCGGTCCGCACATCATCCAGGCCTGGGCGGCGCCGGGCGTCAACCAGCCGCACCTGCTCGCCATCACGTACTACAACGCTGGCCTGCGGATCTTCGACATCTCGGAGCCTACCGAGCCGAAGGAAGTCGCGTATTTCGTGCCGGCCCGCCGCGGTGACATCAACAAGTGGAACACGTTCCGGCGGCAGGACGGCGGCGTCTTCGTGGAGTGGGACCGCAACTTGATCTGGTTCAGCTCCAACTACATTGGCGAAGAGGAGGGCGGGCTCTATTGCATGTCGTGTCCTGCGCTCGGCAAGCCGATCCTCGAGCCGCGGAAGGTGACGCGATGGACGGTGCCCCACATCAACGTCGGGTGGGACGACCAGACCCCGAGGACGGTCTACTTGGGACGATCGCTAAGGCAGATGTCGTAGGTGCCAGCCGCGCTGGAGGATTCCACCAGGAACGGCGCCCTCGTTAGAGCGTTGGCGCAGTCCTTGATCAGTCGAGACAGGCCGCTGGGGTCGGCTTGTCACCCGCGCGCAGATGACGGGGGAACCCGCTGTTCCTCCGCGGCGACTGCAGATCCCACGCCCGTGAGGGCGAGCCGGCCGATCTGACCCTCACATGCGAGCGCTACGCCGAGCAGCGCCTCGGTCTGCTGGTAACGGCCGACCAGCTGGAGTCCGCACGGCAGCCCCTCGGACGTCAAGCCACACGGAAGCGAGATGGCCGGGTGGCCCGTGATGTTGAACGGCTGCGTGAGCTTCATCGTCAACGGGCGAAGCGGGTGCTTCGAACCGTCGACGACGACCCACTCTGCACCAATCGGTTGAGCGGGAACCGGGAGCGTCGGCAACACGAGCGCATCGTGGTCACTCAGGACCGCTTCCAACCCTTGGCGCAGAACCTCGCGGCCGTTCAAGGCACGCACGTAGTCCTCGGCAAGGACGTAGTGGCCCAGTTCCAGGCGCAGACGCACGGGACGCGTGTACAGATCTGGGACCGCCTCGAGCGTGCGGGCGTGATAGGCCGTCGCCTCCGGCGCCTTGATGAATTCGAAGATCGCCGTCACCAGGTCCACCGACGGGAACTCGACCTCCGCCACCCGTGCTCCGGCCTTGCGCAGCCCTTCGACGACACCCTCGAACCGTGACCGTACGTCGGAGTCGAGCACGTCGCAGAAGTGCGCGCGCAGAATGGCGAGTCGCAGGCCCCGCGCAGGTCTGGGGTTGCAGTCCTCGCGGGCCAGGCTGCCTACCAGGCGCCGATACACGAGCCAGGCATCGAGGACGGATCGCGCGAGCGGACCCGCGTCTTCGAGTGTGCGGGACAGCGGCACGATTCCCTCGGCCGGCACTTCGCCATGCGTCGGCTTCAGGCCGACGGTGCCACACGCGGCCGCGGGGATGCGGATAGACCCGCCCGTGTCTGTGCCGAGGGAGGCCAGTGCCATGCCGGTCGCCACGCTCACGGCCGACCCCCCGCTCGATCCGCCGGGCGACCGG
>Ga0326597_10012283_pt1 | contig 11291 bp, 5 predicted proteins | sample RVTome_12_FD_203789 | JGI IMG/M metagenome (GOLD analysis project Ga0326597, IMG submission 203789) | Soil microbial communities from uranium-contaminated site in the Upper Colorado River Basin, Wyoming, United States - RVT100D185 | ecosystem: Environmental > Terrestrial > Soil > Contaminated >... | reverse complement strand
GGCGCGCAGAGCCACAGGTTTGGCACGGTGGCGCAAACACACTGAACGGAGGCGGGCCATGGAAAAGTCTAGCAAGGTTTATGTGGGGATGGACGTGCACAAGGAGTCGATCGAGGTGACGCTGGCCGAGCCAGGCGGCGAGCTGCGCCGCCTGGGGCAGATCGGCGGGGATCGGGGGTCGCTCTTGAAGATGGCGAGGAAACTTCAGTCCAGGGGCGGGGAGCGGGTGTTTGTCTACGAGGCGGGGCCGTGCGGGTTCTGGATCCACCGCGAGCTCGCGGCGCTGGGGGAACGCTGCATGGTGGTTTCGCCCGCGCTGGTCCCCCGGCGCGCCGGGGACCACGTGAAGACCGACCGGCGCGACAGCGAGCGGCTGGCGAGTCTGGCGCGCGCGGGGGAGTTGGAGGCGATCCACGTGCCCGATATCCGCGACGAGGCGATCCGGGATTTGGTGCGCGGGCGCGACGATGCGGTGATCGCGCAGCGGTGCGTGCGCCAGCAACTGAAGGCGCTGCTCCTGAGGAACGACATCCGCTACGTGGGCAAGACCTCCTGGACCGGGGCGCACCGGCGCTGGCTCTCGGAGCTGAAGCTGCCCGAGCCCGCGCAGCAAATCGTGTTCGAGGAATATGTCGATGCCATCGCGGTGGCCACCGGCCGGATCGAACGGCTCACCCGGGCAATCGAGACCGAGACCCTCACCTGGCGCTTCGCCCCGGTGGTGGCGGCGCTGCAGGCGATGCGCGGGATCCAGTTCGTGCATGCGGTGACGCTGATTGCCGAACTGGGCGATCTCACGCGCTTTGGTTCGGCCCGAAGCCTCATGGGGTATCTGGGCCTGGTGCCGCGGGAGGCCTCCTCCGGAGAGCACCGCCGCCAGGGCTCGATCACCAAGGCGGGCAACAGCTACGCGCGGCGCGCGCTGATCGAGGCCGCCTGGGCCTATCGGCATCCGGCGCGCGTCACGCGCATCATCGCCACCCGGCAAACGGGCCTGCCCAAGGCCGCCTGCGACATCGCCTGGAGGGCGCAGTTGCGCCTGTCGGCCAAGTACCGGCGCCTGAACGCCCGGCATCTCCATCACAACAAGATCGTGGTCGCGCTCGCGCGCGAGCTCTCCGGGTTCGTCTGGGCGATCGGCCAGTGCGTCAAGCCGCAGTGAGTTGAAGGATCACAACCGTACATCGACGCGGCAAAGGAGGCTGGCGACAACACTCAAAGCGCATGCCAGACAGGAAACGCGGCGCGGCCGCGGAAAGGAGAACCCTTGTTGAACGTTATTGGTCCGGCTCACGCCGGCATCCCAGACCCTAGACCGAGGCAGCTCCGCGACGCACAGCAGTCATGCCGCTACCCAACGCGCGAATATCAGCTTGATCGACCGTCGCTCAAGATGGCCCCGCCGCGTTCCCTATCTGGCACTCGAGCGTCGCCATTCACCCACCGTGCGCTGTGGGCAGGACCAACTCGCCTTCGTTGACATCGAAAGCCATATCAACGTTCCTACTCACAATCGGGCACAGGTGTCCGGTATCGAGTGAGCGGCGCGAACAAGGGAACTCCTGCCGCGTCAGCAGCCTTCTCAGGGCGACAGCGCTTCCGGGACCGGCAGCCAGATGAACGCGGCGCCCTTGCCGGTCCGTTTTCGCCAGGCCTTGTCCCAGAGGGGTGCCCACTTGTTGAAGAGCTGGGTCGCTTCCCGCCGGAGATCGCGTGCGTCGCGACGGCGTGAGTCGTAGCTGCTGATCCGGCCGCCGAGGAGCCCTTCGAGGTGCCCCAGGTCTTTGGCGGCGTCGTAGTAGGCCGAATAGATCATGAAGAGGGTTTCTGCGGCCCCTGGCCAATATGCGTAGTCCTTGGCTGCCTGCAGGGCGGCCCGCGCCACGTCGTTCAGTCCCGACGTCCAACTTTTGATCTCCTCGTACCAAGGCTCGACATCCCGTCGTGCGAACTCGTAGTCGGTCTCCAGCGAAGAGAGCGCCGATTCGAGGTCCCATACGTCGCCCAGCACGTCCCCCATCGTGTCGAGTGGCTCCCCACCTTCGCTCAGCGCCCGGTCGGCGTTCTGGCTCAGCCAGCTGCGCGCCTTGGCGTAGTCGCCCCTCTCCCCGAACGATATCGGGAGGGAATTGGCTTCGATCTCGTCGGCGGTCGGGAACAGGGTCTTGGCGACCTTGATGGCGGCTTCGACCGCGGGATCGATGCTGCCCGCCTGCGCCTTCTGGACCTGGTTGATCGCGGTCCGGATGTAGGCGAGCTGCCCGAGCAGTGCCTTGCCACGCATCCCCGCACTGCCGATCCGGCCCGCCTTGTTCCAGCCCCCGTTGGCGGCGAAACGTTTCAGCTTGCCGCCCTTCGTCGTCTTGTCCACCTCGATGGTTGCCTCTCCCGGGGTCGGGCTGGCGGGCGCCGGCTTGGCCGTGGGCAGGGTCCCCCGGCGGTCGGGCGTCGCCGCGGTCTGCCCGGGCGACGAGGCGCCGCCGCTCCTGGGTGCCGGGCCGCCCACGCCGGGGGTGCCGGTTCCTCCCGTTCCCGTCGCTCCGGTGCCCGTTCCCCCCGTTCCGGTTCCGACGGTCGCGTTGGTGCCGGTCTGTGGCGCGGTGGTGCCGCGGCTCGCTGGCGGGACGGCCGGCTTCGGCGCCGCCGGCTTGGCGACAGGTTTCGCGCCCGCCCCCCCGGTCCCCGTGCCGCCCTTACCCGTCGGTGGAGGAGGGGGCTTCGGAGGGGTAATCGACTTGCGGACCGAGTCGAAGAGCTGGCGGCCGGGCTTCTCGTAGCTCGACACGTGGGACTTCTTGAGGTTCTCGGGGGTGACCGCGACCCGGTGGACCGCGTCGTCGACGATGTTCTGGCCCTTGATGCCGATCCGATCGACCTTGGCCCGGGTGGCGAGGTCCTTGACCCAGTCCTCCACCGCCAGCTGGCCGCCCAGGGCCTTCTTGCCCTTGTACCTCACCTTGAATTCCGCCTCGACGTCGCCCCCCTGGACCCCGCCCTTCACCAACCCGACGAGCAGGCTCTCCTTCTTGAGCTCGACGGGCTCGACCACCCGGTTGCCGCCCACCTCGTGGACCACCGCCACGTCGAGCGCCCGCGCCGGCCAGTCGCCCCGCGGAGTCTTGCGCCAGAAGCGGATCTCCTGCTTGTCCACGTCTAGCTCCCAGGCGTAGCCCCTCGCCTTGAGCTCGTCGGTGATGAGCTTGCGATCGGTACCCTTGGCGAGGTGGAACTTCTCCACGTCCGCCTGGTGAAGCACGAGTCGGTCCTGATGGATCAGCTTCGTGTAGATGGCGTGGAGCTGTTCCCGGTGGGTATAGACCTTCATCCACTCGTCGAACTTCACCTTCCCGCTGGCCTCCAACGAGGTGAGATGGTCGATCTTCTTCTGCAGCTGCGTTGCCTTGGCCTCGAGCGCCGCGAGCTCGGCTTCGTCCACCGGGGCCGGGGCTAGTCGTCCACGACCGGGACGCTGGGTGTCGGCGTGCCGCCCTGGATGACGACCTTGCGCTCGATGTTGGGGTCTTCGAGCAGCTCGGTATGGTCTCCGGAGGCGAGCAACCGGGCGGCGACGCGGAGGTTCTCCAGCTCGGCGGCACGGGTGTCGGCCTGGGCCTTCTTCACGTCGACCGCCCGGTGGGCGAGCTTGAAGTTCTCCAGCAACGGGTGGGTGGCCGGGAGGGCCTCGATGAAGAGCGAGCCGCTCGGGACGATGATCTCCTCCCCCGGCCGGACCGCGGCCAGGAGGATCTTCCGGTACATCGATCGCAGAGCGGGCTTGATCTCGCCGAAGCGCGTCTCGCTGACCGTCTCGTGGAGACACTTCACGAACCGCGCGAACTCCTGGCGGCTCATCACCGCGGACTCGTCGGGATCCATCAGGCTCAGGACGTCGTTCAACCCGGCGTCCAGGTAGGGGTCCATCAGGACGTCGGTGAGGGCGTTCGACTCCCGGAGCGGGAAGACCATGTAGTTGCCCTTGTAGCCGAGCAGCTTGTCGAGGTCGGCGACCTCGACCAGCGGGAGGGTCCCCGCCGCCTCGAAGCTCGCCTCCACCTGGCCCACGAGCTCGAGGTCGACCGCGCGGGTGCGGACCGGGCCGTCGACGTCGGTGGTGATCCTCTCGTCCCCGGTGAGCTCGAGCAGCCGGTAGGAGGACCCGGTATCTCGGAAGGTCGGCACCGGCGTCTGGTAGAGCCGGAAGTAGCGCTGGTCGGGCGGCTCGTAGGACCAGATCGCCTGCATGTAATGGAGGATGTTCTGCCGGATGTGGACCTTGAGCCGTTCGACCTGCACCAGCCGGTTGTTGTGCTCCTGGAGGACCTTCTGGTAGCGCTCGGAGGCGGCCGCTAGGGCGGTCACTTCGCGCTCCAGCCGCATCGTCATCTGCTTGGCGAGGCTCGCCGCCCGGTCGAGCGCGTCCCGCGCCGCCTCCTCCATCACCCGCGCCGCTTCCGGCGACTCGTCGGCCCCGCCGAAGAACTCGCCGATGTTCTTGAGGAAGCCGTCGGACGAGCTGTTCTTGACCTGCTCGGCGCGCTCCTCGATCGCCTGCTGCAGCTTCCCGAAGGCGGCCGCCTCCTTCTTCTGGGCAACTTCGACCTCTTTGCCGAGGGCCGTCATCTGCTGGCGGAGGAGAGACACCTCGCCAGCCAGGTGGCCGAGCGCGAGGCGGTTTCCTTCGTAGCCGGTCGACAGGTAATCGAGCGCCGGCCGGTAGCTGTCGTCGAGAAGGCAGCGCTTGAGGATCCAGTCGTGGACCACCAGCCAGCCTTCGGTGATGTCGTGCGGAGCGGGCACCTCCTGGGCGACGAGGACGACCGGGGTGACCCGGTGGATCTCCTCGTTGATCCGGTAGCGCCGCTGCAACTCGTAGAAGAGGAAGGTGACGGCCAACTCGTCGTTCGGGTTCTTGATCTGGGCGGTGGTCGTCTGCTCCGTCTCCATCACCGCTTCGGTCTCGATCTCGATCGAGCGCTCCTGCTTGTACTCTTGGGCCGCCTTGGAGACCGCCTCCCGGTAGTCCTTCTTCGTCTCCGACGAGTCGCGGCCGGCATCGCGGCCGACCGTGGTGGTGGCGTCCCCCTTCGCGATGCCGATGTTGTAGGTGCCCTCCGCGGTCAGCGAGAAGTTCGTCTTCTCGTTGGCCTTCTGAACGATTTCCGCTTCCGCCCGGGAGGTGGTGTCGTGCTCGTCCTTGCGCATCGACGAGGCGCGATTGGCCTCCTTCTCGTTCCGGCGGCGCCGGATGAGCATGCGGTGCTTCACCTCGCGCGTCTCCTGCGGCGCGAGGGTGATGGTCTTGACCAGCTCGCCGGCCTGGTAGGCCACCGGCTCCCACTTCTGCCGGTAGCTGACGACCACGCCGAAGTTCACGCTGCGCGAGCCCGGGTCGGCGCCGAACACCGTGAAGGCGTAGGGCTGCCGCAACATCGCCCGGAGCTCCTCGAGCAGGGTGCGGGGTCCGAAATCGCCCGGGTTGACCCGGACGTCGCCGAAGCCCGGCGGGCGCTGCCCGACGCCACCGGACCCGCCGCCACCCTTGCCCCCGCCGCCGCCGTTGCCTCCGCCACCCCCTCCGCCGCCACCGCCGCCACCACCACCCGGCGGCCGCGGCGGCTCCTCCGGCGCGATCACGAGGTCGCCCCCTTCGGGTCCCCAGATGTCCTTGAAATCGGGACCGACGGTCCAGTCGTTCGTCTTGTAGATCACGGCAGGGTTCGTCCCGCCGCGCAGCGAGGCCTCGACCGCCTGCACCTCGCGGGTGAGGCGCTCGAGGGCGGGAGCGTTCCCGAGATCCGGATGGTCCGGGTTGCCGCCGAGCTCCTCCACCTTGATGGCGATCTCCTCCGCCACGTCGAGCACGGTCTCGCTCACGAGATCGCGCCAGACCGGCTCGAAGGCGATCTGCAAGGAAAGGAAGTCGAAGTAGGAGGGTTGGTCGGCCGGTCCCAGCGGGATGGACAGCTCCCCGATGCTCTTCCCGACGTCTTCGGCGGTCGGGCGCCCGCGATCCGAGCCGAACAGGCCCTCCGGCGGGCTGATGCGGTCGAAGAGGCGGGCGACGAAGGTGGGGATCCCTTCCACGATTGAGACGTTCACCCCTTCGCCCGGAGAGCTACCGGGATCGGGCTCGTCGTCGTGGGGTGCGCCCCCGTTCAGGTGCTCCGAGACCTCCTGGTCCTCCCGGGTCCGGCGGAGGCACTCGAGCACGAGCTCTTCGTTGCGGATCAGCTGGGGAAGCAGAGGCGCGGCGCCTCCGGTGAGGATCCGGCGGAACGCGGGAAGCGCGACCTTCCCGTCCACCAGCGCGGCCTGCAGCTTCGCGATCTGCTCGTCGGTCAGGTAGAAGCGGGTCCGGGTCGGCTGGTCGTTGATTCTCTTCTCGAGCCCCCGTTCCACCGACCTCGCGGTCGCGCCCGCGATCTCCGACGGGTCGGAGACCCGCAGGTCTTCGTGGATGTTGCCGCCGCCCCAGGGGAGGATCTCGGCGCGCAGCCGATCGCGGAACGCCTTGCGGCGGGCGACGGCCTGCCGGGCCCGGGCGACGTCCTCCCGGGCCACGGCGTTGACGCCCTCTTTCATCTGCAGGCGGTCGGCAACCCGGCGTCTGGCGACGGCAACCACGCCGCCCGCGGTGGGGGCGTGCAGCGATCCTTCGAGGCCGGCCGCCCGGAGCGCCTCCTCGTCCAGCCGGACCAGGATCCGCTCGCTGCCGGTCACGCCGCCGCTGAGCACGCTGGCGTGCAGGAGCTGCCCGCCGTGGGTGCCGCCTTCGGGCGCGGCGAGTGCCACCACCAGGGTGCGGCCGCGGGGGGCGCCTTCACCCCGGGGGGTGCGGGCAGGGGGGACCTTACCCTCGGGCACCGCGATCCGGAAGCCGCCGTCGATCCCGGTGGTGCTCGAGCCGACGCGGCGGATCTTGCCCGCCAGGGCGCGCGTCACCCGGTCCAGGGCGACCGCACCCATGACCTCGCGCGCCTCGATCTCTCCCTCCGCCTGGAAGAGGACCGCGTTGAGATTCGCGACCCCCACGCCTGACGCGCCGAGTACGACGCGACCACCGATCTCGGACATGCTCATCCCCTCCCCTCGTTCGGACCAAGGATAGGAACTTCCATGCGCGTGGAGCCGATCCTACACCCGTCCCGGCGCCCCGCTCCACGCCGAATTCCCCCGCCTGAGCCACGCCCGGTCTGCGGCGCCACGCATGCCGACGTGACCGCAGCCCTCCCCGGCAGACGACCGCGATCCGCGTGGGTCATGAGCGGGATCAGCGGTAAATTACCGAGCAATCTATTCCAACCGCCGGAGCGCAGCAAGCGCTGTCCCGCACCTCGCCAGTACAACGGATAGGAAAATCTATCCGCCCCTGGCCGCACGCCGCCCCACTAATTGCCCATCCTCCCGCCCGCAGCCCCGGCGCGACGGCGCACAATGGCGCTTATGTCGCGTCGCGAGCCGCCATTGGTAAGATCCACAAGGCAATCTATCCACTTGGCGCCTCTTGGGCGATGGATGGGCTGCGCGAAGCGAGCCCGCTCCTCGCACAGTAGCTTCAGGCGATGTCGGGGACGGGGTGGTAGGTCAGGACGGGCGTGAATTACCCGGGTGGATCATGGGCGGGTGGCCCAATTTGCGTTCTCGGCGTTTGTTGCGGCACCCATAGTCCCAGGTGGCTGAGGATCTTGCGGATGACAGCCGAATCGTCAATGAGGGCGATCACGCGCATGGGGCCCTTGCACTTCGGGCATTCGAGAGGATCGACTCGTAGACTTTGTGAATCAGGCGCGCCCAAGTGGAGCGCACGCGCGCGGCTTCGCGAACATCGACCACGCGGGTGACGGTCACAGCCGGTTGAGCCTCCTACATGCGTCTGCGCTTTCCCCGGCTGCGATTCGAATACCAGCCGGCGTAGCGCACCAGATGCTCGAAGCGATCGGGGATGTGACGACACAGTTGCGCCAGCCAATCGGCGCCGTGCATGACCTGGAAGTTGCGCTTGAGGGTCTTGTGCATTCTTGAGCGGTAGATGACGGTGCCGGATACCGGCTCGTAGGACATCTTCTCCAGAGAGAACGGTGCGCGCAGCATGTACTGCGCGAGCCTGCGCCTGCCCGCCGCGTCGCTCGCGCGAACGCGCACGGCGTTGTGCACCGAGAATCCCGTGTGCCGCCACGCCAGCATCTTTTCGGCGAGGGCCGCCGAGACCTGGCCCTCGCGGCGCAGCAAGGCCAGCACTTCCGCTCGAAACCACGGCTCGAGCACCCTGCGCGGAATGGGCGGCAGGACGCGGAAGCCGCCGTCAGCATCGAAAGCGCCGTCCGCCGCGAGCACGTGAATATGCGGGTTGAAGTTGGCGAGGTCGCCAAAGGTCTGGACGAAGAGAATCAACCCCGATCGCGCGCCGGGTCTCGTGCTTGCATAGGCGCGGTCGAGCAGACGTTCGACGATGTTGCACAACATCCCGAGCAACGCGCGCCTGCGGGCGACGATCGGCCGCAGAAGGCGCGGTAGGGTGAACACGTATTGGCGATGCGGTACCGGAGCGAGTACGTTGGCTTCCACCCATTCGCCATACGCCAGCACTCTCTTTTGGTGGCAGCTCGGGCAGAAGTACCGCGCCTTGCACGAAAAAGCAAGGATGCAGGCATACCGGCACTTATCGCCGTCGATCCTCGCGAAGCCGTGCTGGGGATCGCCGCAGGCGAGGAAGCGTTCGATGACATTCTCCTCGACGCGGCGCCCGAAGCGACCGCTCGTCTTCAGTTCGGGCGCATGGTCAGCGGACTGTGGCGCATGCACGCACCCTTGCATGCATCGAGTAACGCTTGCCGCCCGCAAGAGGGCGTACGGCGAACACAGCCATCACCGAGCGGATTTGTAAGCGGACGTAATTACGCCGACCGAACCCCGGCTGAATTCCCGATGCGGTCGACCGGGCCCGGCCGCAGTAGAATCATCCCGCGATGCGCGTGATTCTCGATGCCACGGGCCGCATCGATTATCTTCTATCATCGCCCGACCAGAGACGACGAAGGACGCGCGCCCTTGCAGTTCACCCAGGAACACGAGGAAATCCGCCGCACGATGAAGCGCTTCATCGATGCGGAGATCAATCCGCACGTCGACGAGTGGGAGGCGGCGGAGCAGTTCCCGGCGCACGAGGTGTTCAAGCAGCTGGGCGACCTCGGCATGCTCGGCCTCTCCAAGCCCGAGGCCTACGGCGGCGCCGCGCTCGATTACAGCTACTCGATGGTGATGGCGGAAACCCTCGGCCACATCCGCTGCGGCGGCGTGCCGATGGCGATCGGCGTGCAGACCGACATGGCGACGCCGGCGCTGGCGCGCTTCGGCTCCGACCAGCTGCGCAAGCAGTTCCTCGCGCCCTCGATCGCCGGCGACTATGTGGCCTGCGTCGGCGTGTCCGAGCCGGGCGCGGGCTCGGACGTGGCCGCGATCAGGACCATCGCCAGGAAGGACGGTGGCGACTACGTCATCAACGGCGCGAAGATGTGGATCACCAACAGCCTGCAGGCCGACTGGATGTGCCTGCTCGCCAACACTTCGGCAGGCGCGCCGCACAAGAACAAGACGCTGATCTGCGTGCCGATGGACGCGAAGGGCGTGGTGCGCGCGAAGAAGATCCGCAAGATCGGCATGATGTCCTCGGACACGGGGCTCATCCACTTCGACGACGTGCGCGTGCCGCAGCGCTACCGCATCGGCGAGGAAGGCTTTGGCTTCACCTATCAGATGCAGCAGTTCCAGGAAGAGCGGCTGTGGGCCGCGGCGAGCGCGGTGCAGGGCCTCATGCGCAACATCGAGGAGACGATCGAGTACATCCGGGAGCGGAAGATCTTCGGCCAGCCGGTGCTCGACTTCCAGTACGTGCATTACCGCCTGGCGGAGCTGAAGACCGAGATCGAGGCGCTGCGTGCGCTAACCTACCGCGCGTGCGAGATATACGTCGCGGGCGAGGACGTGACCGAGCTCGCCTCGATGGCGAAACTGAAAGCGGGCCGCCTGCGCCGCGAGGTGTCGGACGCGTGCCTGCAGTACTGGGGCGGCATGGGCTACACCTGGGACAACCCGGTCTCGCGCGCCTACCGCGACGGGCGCCTGATGTCGATCGGCGGCGGCGCCGACGAGGTGATGCTCGGCATCATCTGCAAGTACATGGGCATCCTGCCCTCGAAGCACCTCAAGAAGGATTGAGGTGTTCGGCAGCCTGCTGATCGCCAACCGCGGCGAGATCGCGTTGCGCGTCGCACGCAGCGCGAAGCGCATAGGCATGCGCACCATCGCCGTGTACTCCGACGCCGACCGCGATGCGCCGCACGTGCGCGCGTGCGACGAGGCGGTGCGCATCGAGTCCTATCTCGACATCGAGGCGGTCCTGCGCGCACCAGGCGAAGCGGTGCATCCCGGCTACGGGTTTCTCGCCGAGAATCCGGCCTTCGCGCAAAGCGTGATTGCCGCGGGCCGCACCTGGGTCGGCCCGCCGCCCGCGGCCATGAAGGCCCTGGGCGACAAGGCGAACGCGAAACGGCTCGCCGCAAGCGCGGGCGTGCCGGTCCTGCCCACCTACGATGGCAAACCCGGGTTCCCGCTCGTCATCAAGGCGGTGGCCGGGGGCGGCGGCCGCGGCATGCGTCTCGTGCGCTCGGCGCAAGAGCTGGATGCCGCGCTCGCCGGCGCGAAATCGGAAGCCGAGCACGCCTTCGGCGACGGGCGTCTACTGCTGGAGAAGGCCGTGCTCTCGCCGCGCCACGTCGAGGTTCAGATCTTTGCCGACACGCATGGGAAATGCATCCACCTCGGCGAGCGCGACTGCTCGGTACAGCGCCGCCACCAGAAACTGATCGAGGAGTCGCCCGCGCCCGCCGTGGACGCGAGGCTGCGCGCGCAGCTCGGCGCCGCGGCCATCGCCGTCGCGCGCGCGGCCGGCTACGTCGGCGCGGGAACCGTGGAGTTCCTGCTCGACGGCGACGGCGCTTTCTGGTTCATCGAGGCGAATGCCCGCCTGCAAGTCGAGCACCCCGTGACGGAGGCCGTTACCGGACTTGATCTCGTCGAATGGCAGCTGCGCGTCGCCGCGGGCGAGCCGCTGCCCCTGGAGCAGGAGGACATCCGCATCGACGGCCACGCCATCGAGGCACGGCTATGCGCCGAAGACCCGTCGCAGGGCTTCCTCCCGCAATCGGGCCGGCTCGCGCTGTGGCGGGCCGCAAGCGGCGTGCGCGTGGACCATGCGCTCGAAAGCGGCATCGAGGTTCCGCCTCACTACGATT
>Ga0326597_10012281_pt1 | contig 11292 bp, 7 predicted proteins | sample RVTome_12_FD_203789 | JGI IMG/M metagenome (GOLD analysis project Ga0326597, IMG submission 203789) | Soil microbial communities from uranium-contaminated site in the Upper Colorado River Basin, Wyoming, United States - RVT100D185 | ecosystem: Environmental > Terrestrial > Soil > Contaminated >... | reverse complement strand
GCCTGCGCGAGTCCGCGTACCTGACGAAGGGCGTCTGGATCACCCTGATCGACGAGCGTGACGATCGGGAGCGGAGCTTCTACTTCGAGGGTGGCCTGCAGTCCTTCGTTCGCCACCTCAACCGGAACAAGGAAGCCCTCCACCAGCGGCCCATCTACGTGGAGCGCAAGGACGGCCCGACGATGGTGGAGGCCGCCCTCCAGTACAACGACACGTACACCGAGAACGTGCTCGCCTTCGCCAACAACATCAACACCGTGGACGGCGGGACGCACGTGACCGGGTTCCGGGCGGCCCTGACGAGCTCGCTCAACGATTGGGCGCGCAAGGCCGGCGTCCTGAAGGACAACGACACGAACCTGTCCGGGGACGACGTTCGCGAAGGACTCACCGCCGTCATCAGCGTGAAGCTCACGGACCCCCAGTTCGAGGGCCAGACGAAGGCGAAGCTGGGCAACGCGGAGGTCAAGGGCCAGGTCCAGGCCGCGGTCGGCGAGAGCCTGAGCCAGTATCTCGAGGAGAACCCCGGGGACGGACGGCGGATCATCGAGAAGTGCCTCACGGCGGCCCGGGCGCGCGAGGCCGCGCGCAAGGCGCGCGACCTGGTCATCCGCAAGGGGGCGCTCGACGGACTCTCGCTTCCGGGGAAGCTGGCCGACTGCCAGGAGCGAGATCCCGCCCGCAGCGAGCTGTACATCGTCGAGGGCGACTCGGCCGGTGGCTCGGCCAAGCAGGGTCGCGATCGACGGTTCCAGGCCATCCTCCCGCTGCGCGGAAAGCTCCTCAACGTCGAGAAGGCGCGCCTCGACAAGATCGTGGCCAGCGAGAACATCCGGCCGCTGATCATCGCCCTCGGGGCAGGGATCGAGGGGATCGGCGACAGCTTCGATCTCGCGAAGATCCGCTACCACCGGATCATCATCATGACCGATGCCGACGTGGACGGGGCGCACATCAGGACACTCCTCCTGACGTTCTTCTACCGGTTCATGCCCCAGGTGATCGAAGCCGGTTACCTGTACATCGCCCAGCCGCCGCTGTACCGCCTGAGCACCGGCAAGGTCACCCGCTACGCGAACACCGAGAAGGAGCGCGAGCGGATCCTGAAGGAGATGAACGTCAAGAACCTATCGGTGCAGCGATTCAAGGGCCTCGGCGAGATGAACGCGGACCAGCTCTGGGAGACCACGATGAACCCCGAGACGCGCACTCTGCTCCGCGCCGAAATCGACGACGCCGCCGCCGCCGACGCGATCTTCACCATGCTCATGGGCGAGAAGGTCGCGCCGCGCAAGGAATTCATCAAGACCGAGGCCCGAAAGGTCCGCAACCTTGACGTCTGAGGTCGCTCGAGGGGCGGACCCGGGGGTCGGCGACGGCCCCGGCGTCATGTTCAAGGGCCGCCGGGTGGTGCTGGATCCGCATCACTGCTTCGCCTGCGGCGAACTGAACGAGCACGGACTCCAGCTCGTTCTCCACACGGACGAAGGACGCTGCTGGACCGAGTTGTCGCTCGATCGGCGCTTCCAGGGCTGGGACGGGATCGCCCACGGCGGGATCGTCGCCACGATCCTCGACGAGGTCATGGCCTGGGCCCTGATCGACCGGGACGCGTGGGGCGTGACGGCGCGGATGGACATCGCCTTCCGGGGTCCGGTCCGCCTCGAGACTCCGATCCGCGGGGAGGGCTGGGTCCTGGAGGCTCGCCGCCGGTTGCTGACGACGGAGGGCCGCATCGTCGACATCGAGACCGGCGCGGTCCTCGCCACGGCGGCCGCCACGTATGTCGCGGCGGCGGCCGAGCAACGCGAGGTCCTGCGCGCGCGTTATCGCTTCCGGGTGGTGGATGTCGCCGCCGATCACGACGCGGATCGCGGGACGTGAGCACGACGACCCTCGATCGCCGCGCGTCGGCGGTGACCCAGCGGTCCGTTGCGATCGTCGCGGCCCGGCGTGACATGGCGAGGACGTTCGGCCGGTCGCTGGCGGACCTGGTGGGCGACCCGGAGGCCCTCGCCGGCGCCCTCCGACGCGGACTGGACAGCATCGCCGAGCCCGACGTGCAGGCCGGTCAGGCCTTCGTCGCGCCCGGGATCGGTCGCACGCTCGGGATCCGGACGCCGCTGCTCCGGGCGGTTGGTGCGGGATTCCGCGCCGCGACCCGGCGCGATCGCCCGGCACCGCTCCTGGCCGTCGCCGATCGACTCCTCCGCGAGGACTATCTCGAGGCTCGCTGGTTCGCATCCGGCCTGCTCGAGCGACTGGTCCTCGACGATCCGGAGCGCGCGTGGCAGCTCATGCGCCGCGCCGCCCGCGAGGGCGCCGACTGGATCACCATCGACACGCTGGCCCGCGCCTACGCCCGCGGCGTGCTCGCGGCCCCGTTCCGCTGGGCCGAGCTCGAGCAGCTCGTCTTCTCGCCGTCGCGCTGGGAGCGCCGCCTCGTCGGCTCGACGCTGGCCACGATCCCGCACACGGATCGGGGCCATGGCCGCATGCCGACGCTGGCCGCCCAGGGCCTCGCGCTCCTGGGGCGGCTCATCGGCGACGCCGAACCGGACGTCCAGAGGGCCCTGTCCTGGGCATACCGGACGCTCGCCGCGGTCGACCCGCCGGCGACCGTCGAAGCGCTGACGCAGCAGGCCGAGATGGCCGCCGCGAACAGCGACGGCCAGCGCGCGTGGGTCATCCGCGACGCGCTCTCGAAGATCCCACCGCGGGACGCCGCCCGACTCCGGTCGCGCCTCCATGGCCTGCGCCGCTCCGCCGCCGCACCATCCACATCCGAGGCCGCGGACATCGGTGCCCGCTTCGGCGAGCTTCCCGATCCTCGCAGCCACCCCGAGCCCCCGCTCGGCTGAACATGATCGACCCGACGACCCGCAGGAGAGCTGATCCGTGACCGACAACCTGGGCGACATCCGCGGGATCCGCATCGAGGACGAGATGCGGGTGAGCTACCTCGACTACGCCATGAGCGTGATCGTGGCCCGCGCCCTCCCGGACGTTCGCGACGGCCTGAAGCCGGTCCACCGCCGGATCCTCTACACGATGGGCGAGATGGGCCTGTCGGCGTCGAGCTCCTTCCGCAAGTGCGCCGCGATCGTCGGGGAGGTCATGGGCAAGTACCACCCGCACGGCGACGTCGCCCTGTATGACGCCCTCGTGCGCCTGGCCCAGGACTTCTCGATGCGCTATCCCCTCGTGGACGGGCAGGGCAACTTCGGTTCGGTCGACGGCGACTCCGCCGCGGCGATGCGCTACACGGAGGCGCGCCTCACCGCGATCGCCGGCGAGATGCTCGCCGACATCGACAAGGAGACCGTCGACTTCGCCGACAACTACGACGGGACCCAGCGTGAGCCGACGGTCCTGCCGGCGAAGCTGCCGAGCCTGCTGGTCAACGGCTCGTCCGGGATCGCGGTCGGCATGGCCACGAACATCCCGCCACATCACCTCGGCGAGATCTGCGACGCGACGGTCGCCCTCATCGACGATCCCGAGATCACCTCGGATGACCTCTGCCAGATCGTGCGCGGCCCCGACTTCCCCACCGGCGCGACGATCTACCGCTTCGAACAGCAGCGCAACGCGATCACCGGGGAACAGGAGACCGTCGACGCGATCCGCCAGATGTACGCCCACGGCCGCGGGCGGGTGGTCATGCGCGCACAGGTCGCGTTCGAGGAGGTCCGCGGCGACCGGATGGCGATCATCGTCACCGAGCTGCCGTATCAGGTGAACAAGGCCTCGCTCCTCGAGAAGATCGCCGACCTCGTCAAGGACAAGAAGCTCGAGGGGATCTCGGATCTGCGCGACGAGTCCGACCGGGACGGCATGCGCATGTACATCGAGATCAAGCGCGACGCCAACCCGCACAAGGTGCTCAACAACCTGTTCAAGCACACGGCAATGCAGACCGCGTTCAACATGAACATGCTCGCCCTGGTCGATGGGCAGCCCCAGACCCTGTCCCTCAAGGCGGTCCTCCAGCACTACGTCGAGCATCGGCGCGAGATCGTCCGCCGGCGAACCGAGTACGACCTCGGCAAGGCCCGCGCCCGGGCGCACATCCTCGAGGGCCTCAAGACGGCCCTGGACCACCTCGACGCGGTCATCAAGACGATCCGCGAGTCCGCCGACACGGACGTCGCCCGGACGAACCTGATGACCCACTTCGATCTGTCGGAACTCCAGGCCCAGGCGATCCTCGACCTGCGCCTCGCCCGCCTGGCCGCGCTCGAGCGCAAGAAGATCGAGGACGAATACCTCCAGGTCATCCAGCTGATCGCCGAACTCGAGGACATCCTCGCCAATCCCGCGCGCGTCCTCGCGATCATCAAGGACGAGCTGGCCGAGCTGAAGAAGAAGCACGGCGGGGAGCGCCGAACGCGGGTCGAGGACGATTCCTCGCGCGAGATGACCGACGAGGACCTCATCGCCGACGAGGACGTGGTCGTCACGATCTCGGGCCGCGGCTACATCAAGCGGCAACCCGTGGCGACCTATCGCCGCCAGCACCGCGGCGGCAAGGGGATCATCGGCCACGTGACGCGCGAGGAGGACGCGGTCGAGCACCTGCTCGTCGCGAACACCCACGACTGGGCGCTGTTCTTCACGAACCGCGGCCGGGTCTTCAGCACGAAGGTCCACCAGATCCCGGACGCCAGCCGCCAGGCGAAGGGCCTGCCGATCATCAACCTGCCCGGGGTCCAGGTGGAAGCCGGCGAGTTGCCGATGGCGACGATCATGCTGCCCGACTTCAAGGCGGGTTCGTACCTCGTCCTCGCGACCCGCCGCGGGATCATCAAGAAGACGCCGCTCGAGCAGTTCGAGCGGGTCCGCTCGTCCGGGATCCGGGCGATCACGATCAACGACGAGGACGAACTGGCCTGGGTGGACGTGTCCACCGGCGGCGACGACGTGATCATCGCCACCGCGAAGGGCAAGCTGGCCCGCTTCGCCGAGACCGAGGTCCGGCCGATGGGCCGCGACGCGGCCGGGGTCATCGGGATCCGGCTGGCTCGCCAGGGCGATGCCGTCGTGTCGATGAGCGTGGTCGATCCCAAGGCGGACCTTCTCGTGTTGACCGAGACGGGCTACGGAAAGCGCGTCGCGCTCACCGAGTTCCGACGCAAGCATCGCGGCGGCCAGGGCGTCGGGCTCATCTCGCTCGAGGGGCGCAAGACCGGCGACGTCGCGGCGGTCCAGCAGGTCACCGTGAGCGACGAGGAGCTGCTGCTCATCTCGTCGGGCGGACAGGTGATCCGGACCGAGACGAACTCGATCAATCGCTACTCGTCGGGGGCGCGCGGCGTCATCGTCATGCGCCTGGCGGAGGGCGACCGGGTGGTCGCGATCGCCGCGTTCCGCGCAGGACTGGCGGAGGGACGTGGCATCGACGACAATGACGACCCGGAGGCGGAGGCCGGTACGACCCCTCCGGGCGATCGTCCGCGCAGCGGCCCGAAGGGGTCGTGAGAACGTTCGGTGATCGGGAGGCGCCCGTGTATTCGGACCAGTTCGAGATCTACTTCGGGAACGCGAACCCGGATCTGGCCCGCAAGATCTGCCGCTACCTGGGCACCGAGCCCGGGCGGCTCGAGGTCTTCCAGTTTGCCAACGAGAACATCTTCGTCAAGATCCTCGACAACGTCCGCGAGAAGGACGTGTTCCTGATCCAACCGACGTGCCGCCCGGTCAACCAGTCGATCATGGAGCTCCTGATCATGATCGACGCGTTCAAGCGGGCGAGCGCGGGGCGGATCACCGCCGTCGTCCCGTATTACGCCTACGGCCGTTCGGACAAGAAGGATCAGCCGCGGGTCCCCATCACGGCCCGTCTCGTGGCCGACATGATCACCGTGGCCGGCGCCGACCGCGTCCTCACGATGGACCTCCACCAGGGCCAGATCCAGGGCTTCTTCAACATCCCGGTCGACGAGCTCACCGCGGTCCACATCCTGTCGAACTACTTCAAGCACAAGCACCTCGAGGACGTGGTCATCGTGACCGACCTCGGGTTTGCCAAGCGCGCCCGCGCCTTTGCGGAGATCCTCGACGCGCCGCTGGCGATCATCGAGAAGCGGCGCGTCGGCAACGTCGATCGGGCCGAGTTGATGAACGTCATCGGCGACGTCCGTGGCAAGCGCGCCATCATCGTCGACGACGAGATCGACACCGGGGGGACGCTGGTCGAGATCGTCCGGGCCCTCGAACGCGAGGGCGTGACCGAGATCTACGCGTGCTGCACGCACGGGGTCCTGAGCGATCCCGCGGTCGAACGGATCCGCGACTCGAGCCTCATCGAGGTCGTCATGACCGATTCGGTGCCATTGCCGCCGGCGAAGCGACTGCCGAAGCTGACCACGCTGTCGGTGGCGCCGCTCATCGGCGAGGCGATCAAGCGCATCCACCGGGGTGAATCCGTGGGGGCATTGTTCTCGAGCGAGGTCTCCTTCACCCAGGAGATGCTCCTGTGGGAGGACGGCGTGGCGCGCAAGCTGGACCTGCGCAACGAGCCGGACCATCTGCCGGCGCCCGACGATGGCCAGTCGCAGGATCACTCGGCCGCATGAACGAAACGGGAGACCGATGAGCCTTCAGCTCCACCGACCGGACGGCAAGGGCGGCGTCGAGCCGCGCCCGGTCGAGGACCGGAACTGGCGCAACCAGCTCGAATCCCCGCGCTGGGGCTCGGCGCTGAAGGGCGGCCGGCTGCCTGCCCTGAAGAACCCCGAGATGAACCCGACCTCGATCGGGCGCTCGGTGCTGTTCTGGCTGGCCCTCGCAGCGGCGACCTTCGGGATCATCGTGGCGGGCTACGGGTCCGGGTTCTGGGGCTGACCGGCCGTCAACCCCCGAGTCCCTGACAGGCGATTCCCAGAAAGCTCCCGTAGCATCGCCGGATGCCTCGTCCGAATCGCTTCCTGCTCGTGTCCATCTCCGGAGTGTTCGCGGTTGCCGCGGCCGCCGTCCTCGCCTACGTGCTGTTCCTTCGCGGCGACAACGTGGCCCCGCTGGCCCTGAGCAGCCCGTCACCCTCGTCGAGCGCCAGCAGTGCGCCCGACGCGACTGACACCAGCGGCGCGGGTCCGGGGCAGTCAAGCGGTCCGGGTTCCGCGATCGCCGCGCTCGCGGACCTGGTCGGCGACTGGACCGCGGGCAGTGGTTCGATCGTGGGCTACCGCGTCCGGGAGAAGCTCGCCGACCTCCCTGCGGAATCGGACGCGGTCGGACGGACCGAAATCGTCTCCGGCTCCGTGACCGTGACGGTCGGCGGCGAGACGGTCAGCGCGACCGCGGGCTCGTTCGAGGCCGATCTGACCGCGCTCACCAGCGACAACGGCCGTCGTGACAACCGGATCCGCTCCTCAGGCCTGGAGTCGAACACCTTCCCCACGGCCACGTTCGTCCTCGCCGAGCCGGCCGCGATCAGTGGGGACATCCTCGCGGGCGCGGTGCTCGACGCGACCCTCGTCGGCGACCTCACGCTCCACGGCGCCACGCGCCGGGTCTCGATCCCGGCGCAGGCTCGTCTGGTCGGCAGCACCATCGAGGTCGTGGGCGCGCTCACCTTCCCGTTCTCGGACTTCGGAATGACGCCCCCGAACGTCGCCGGCTTCGTCTCGGTCGAAGAGAACGCGACGCTCGAGTTCTCCCTGGTGCTCACGAGGACCTGACCGTCTCCGGGCCGGCCGGCCCCGGTGGCTCGCGCTGCCCGGCCCGGTGGCCCGGGCCGGCCGGGCCCGGTGGCTCGGCGGCTCGTGCGACGAGTCGCCCCTATACTTCACGCTCCATGAGCTTCTTCTCCCGGTTCATCGACTCCAACGACCGCGAACTCCGCCGACTCCAGCCGGTCCTCGATGAGGCCGCCGCGCTCGAGCCCGAGATCCAGGCGCTGGCGCACGCTGAGATCCGGACGCGCATGGACGAGATCCGGTCCGAGATCCGGGCGGTCGCCGTCCCGAGTGAGCCGAGCGACGACGAGCTCGAGCATCCCGACCGCGAGCGCCGCCGTGAGCTGAAGAAGGCCCGCCGGAAGCGGGACCAGGAGCGCATCCAGTCGGCGCTGGACGACGTGATGGCCGAGGTCTTCGCGATGAGCCGCGAGGCGATGCAACGCACCCTCCGGATGCGCCACTTCGACGAACAGCTCCTCGGCGGCGCCGTCCTCCACCAGGGCAAGATCGCGGAGATGAAGACGGGCGAGGGCAAGACCCTCGTCCCGACGCTCGCCGCGGTGCTCAACTCGCTCACCGGGCGCGGCGTGCATATCGTCACCGTCAACGACTACCTCGCCCGGCGCGACCCGCAGTGGATGGGCCCGGTCTTCCACTTCCTCGGGGTCAGCCTCGGGATGATCACCCACGACGCATCGTACGTGTTCGAGCCAGGCTACCCCACGTCGGACGAACGCCTCGTCAACCTGCGGCCGGTGTCGCGCGCGGAGGCATACGCGGCGGACGTCACGTACGGCACGAACAACGAGTTCGGGTTCGACTATCTCCGCGACAACATGGTCCTCGAGCTCGATCAGCGGGTCCAGCGCGAGCGCGCGTACGCGATCGTCGACGAGGTCGACAACATCCTCATCGACGAGGCGCGTACCCCGTTGATCATCTCCGGGCAGGCCGAGGAGTCCGGCGACCTGTACCAGACGTTCGCGAAGCTGCTGCCTCGGCTCGAGGCGCGGCCCGAGGACCAGGAGGAAGGTGGCGACTACTTCATCGACCTCAAGGATCGCGCCGTCAGCCCCACCGAGGACGGCGTCGCCAGGATCGAGAAGCTGCTCGGCATCGACAACCTGTACGACGCCGACCCGCGCCTCGCCCGCCACTTCGAACAGGCCCTGCGCGCCCATGCGCTGTACAAGCGCGATCGCGACTACATCGTCAAGGACGGCGAGATCGTCATCGTCGACGAGTTCACCGGGCGCCAGATGCCCGGGCGACGCTGGTCGGAGGGCCTGCACCAGGCGGTCGAGGCGAAGGAGGGCGTGCGCATCCAGCGCGAGAGCGTGACGATGGCCACGATCACGTTCCAGAACTACTTCCGCCTCTACGACAAGCTCGCGGGGATGACCGGCACCGCGATGACCGAGGCCGAGGAGTTCCACAAGATCTACAGGCTCGAGGTCGTGGCGATCCCGACCCACCGCGAGATGATCCGCGACGACGAGGCCGACCTCGTCTTCCGCAACGAGCAGTCCAAGTTCAACGCGGTGATCGACGAGATCGGCGAGATGCAGGAGGCGGGCCGGCCGGTCCTCGTGGGCACGGTCTCCGTGGAGAAATCCGAGGTCCTCGGCACGATGCTCGACCGGCGCGGGATCAAGCACGAAGTCCTCAACGCGAAGTTCCACGAACGGGAGGCCGCGATCGTCGCCCAGGCGGGGCGGACCGGGGCGGTCACGATCGCCACGAACATGGCCGGCCGCGGCACGGACATCAAGCTGGGCGGCGACCCCGAGGGCCTCGCCTCGGATCTCCTCCATCGCAGGGGCCTGAACCCGGCCGAGGTCGACGAGGAGACCCGTGCGGCCGCCCTCGGCGAGGCGAAGGCGATCTGCGACGAGGACCACGAGCAGGTGGTCGCGGCGGGCGGGCTCCACATCGTCGGGACGGAGCGTCACGATTCGCGGCGCATCGACAACCAGCTGCGCGGCCGCGCGGGCCGCCAGGGCGATCCCGGTTCGTCGCGGTTCTACCTGTCGCTCGACGACGACCTGATGAAGCGCTTCGCCTCGGAGCGGGTCGCCGGGCTCATGGAGCGGATGGGCCTCGAGGACGACGTCGCGATCGAATCGCGGCTCGTCAGCAAGACGATCGAGGGCGCCCAGACACGCGTCGAGGGCTTCAACTTCGACATGCGCAAGCGCGTCGTCGAGTTCGACGACGTGATCAACCTCCAGCGCGAGACGGTTTATGCCGAGCGCGACAAGGTGCTCCGCAACGAGGACCTCGCGGAGACGGTGCGTGTCTTCCTCGACGAGGAGGTCGAGGCGATCGCGGACCAGTACCTGTCCGACCCGACGCCCGACAACTGGGGCATCGAGGGCCTCGTCAACGACGTCCGCCGGATGGGCTTCGACGCGAGCGAGATCGACGAGGAGTCGCTCTGGGATCTCGGGACCCGCGACGCGATCGTCGAACACCTCCACGTGCTCATGGAGGAGCGCCTCGCCAAGCGCCAGGCCGAGGTCGGCGAGGCCGACTGGAAGCTCGTCGAGCGACTCGTTCTCCTGCGCACCATCGACTCGCTCTGGGTGGAGCACCTCACCGAGATCGACGACATGCGGCGTGGCATCGGCCTGCGCGGCTACGCCCAGCAGGACCCGCTCAACGAGTTCCGCAAGGAGGCCTTCCGTCTCTACGAGGAGCTGAACGAGCTCATCCGCCACCAGGTGGCGACGGCGATCTTCCGGGTGACCGTGACGCGCGAGGCACCCGCCGCTCCGCTGCCGCTGCCTGGTCCCGGCCAGCCGGCGCGGACCCCGGCGGGAGCTTCGGGGCCGGGCGTCGGATCGGGAGCCCGTGGGCCGCTCACGGCAGCGGCGAGCGGGGCGGCCGCCGCGACGAAGGTGAGTGGCATCGCGCGCGGGTTCCCGGGCGGGGGCGTCGTCCGCGAGTCGCTCGGCGACGCCCCGCTGGGGGTCGCTGGCAGCGCACCGACCAGGGGGGCGACCGCCGGCGCGAGTTCCGGCGTGCGACCCGGCTACACGCCGTCGGGAGATCGGATCGGCCGCAACGACACGTGCTACTGCGGCTCCGGGCTCAAGTACAAGAAGTGCCACGGGCGCTGAGCGCGCGATCGACGAGGGCCATGTGACGGCCAGGGCGGACCGATGATGGGCAGGGACCTCGCGAAGCTGGCCGCGATGATCCTCGTCGGGGCGATCCTCGCCGCCGGCTACACGACCTTTCGGATCTGGCAGCAGGGCGACCTCGACGAGCAACGGCCGGCGCAGGCGATCGTCGTCATGGGAGCGGCCCAGTACGACGGCGTCCCTTCGCCGGTCTATGCGGCGCGCCTCGATCACGCCGTCGAGTTGTATTTCGCCGGGGTCGCGCCGGTGCTCGTGGTGACCGGAGGCAAGGCCGAGGGTGATCGAACCACCGAGGCGGCCGCCGGCCGCGCCTATGCGATCGCCCACGGCGTCCCCGCGTCCGCGATCCTGTCCGAGGACCGCGGCCGGACCACCCGCGAGTCGCTGCGGGCCGTCGGCGCGCTCCTCCACGAGGCCGGGATCGAGAGCGCCGTCGTCGTGTCCGATCGGACCCACATGCTGCG
>Ga0326597_10012280_pt1 | contig 11294 bp, 9 predicted proteins | sample RVTome_12_FD_203789 | JGI IMG/M metagenome (GOLD analysis project Ga0326597, IMG submission 203789) | Soil microbial communities from uranium-contaminated site in the Upper Colorado River Basin, Wyoming, United States - RVT100D185 | ecosystem: Environmental > Terrestrial > Soil > Contaminated >... | reverse complement strand
TGGAGGCGCTGCGACGCTGGGTGTCCGGAGGCGGGACACTCGTCACCATCGCGAACTCCACGAGCTGGGCGACCCGCGTCGGTCTCCTCTCGACGCATCTCGAACGTCGCGGTGGGCGGGCCGAAGACAGTGATCCGCCGAGCGGGGGCATACCCGAGCAGCCGATCGACTACCTGGACGCCATCGCTCCGGTGGACGAGGCGCCGCCGTCGGTGCCCGGCTCCATCCTGCGCATGGTGCTCGATATCGATCATTGGCTCGCGGCCGGCACGGATGGCGAGATCGGGGTCCTCGTGGAAGGATCCCGAATCTTCTCCCCGCTCACCCTGGATGACGGCACCAACGTCGGGCGGTACGCCGAGCTCGACGAGCTCGTGCTCAGCGGAATCGTCTGGGAGGAAGGTCGAGCCCAGCTCGCAAGCAAGGCCTTCCTGATGCATGAGCCCATCGGCAGCGGTCAGGTGGTGGCGTTTGCCGAAGACCCGAACTATCGCGCATATGCCGAGGCCACCCAGTTGCTGTTCATCAACGCCGTGTTGCTGGGGCCCGGACGTTGAGGGCGGTTGGATGGCGGGGGTTGACATCATCCGAGGAGGCGTCATGAGCGCGATGGACCGCAGGGACTTCATCCGTACGGGCCTCGCCACGGGGGTAGGCGCGGCGCTCCTGGGTGCCGGGGCCTGCGTTCCGGGCGATCCCGACCGCGGCGCCGGTCGGGCGCGGGACGAAACCGGCACCGGCATAGGCACCGGGTTCGACATTCCCGACTTCCCGCTCGAAGAGATCACCCTCGATGGGCTCGCGGCGGGGCTCGCCTCGCGTGCGTATTCTTGTCGCGACGTCACGGAAATGTACCTGGCCCGCATCGAGGCGCTGGACCGCCAGGGGCCACGGCTCTTCGCCGTGCTCGAGACGAATCCCGACGCTCTGGAGATCGCGGACGCCCTGGACGCCGAGCTGCGCGACCGCGGCCCACGTGGCCCCCTGCACGGGGTTCCGATCCTCTTGAAGGACAATATCGACACCGCCGATCGGATGACGACCACGGCCGGCTCGACCGCCCTTGCGGGGTCCGTCGCGCCACGGGACGCGATGATCGCGGCCAGGCTGCGCAGCGCGGGCGCGATCATCCTGGGCAAGGCGAACATGAGCGAGTGGGCCGGCTTCAAATCCTTCGTCCGCGGAACCTCGGGCTGGAGCGGGCGCGGCTGGAACGGGGGAGAGGGGGATCTCTGCAGGAATCCCTATGCCCTCGATCGATCCCCCGGCGGATCGAGCTCCGGCCCCGGCGCGGGCTGCGCTGCGAACCTGTGCGCGGCCGCGGTCGGAACGGAGACGGACGGATCCATCGTCGGACCCTCATCGAGGAACTGCCTCGTCGGCCTGAAACCCACCCTCGGGATCATGAGCCGAGGCGGAGTCATCCCCATCGCCCATAGTCAGGACAGCGCCGGACCCATGACTCGTACCGTGCGGGATGCCGCGATCCTGCTCGGTGCCATGGCCGGCCCCGATCCACGCGATCCGGCGAGCGAGGAGGCTGCCTCCCACGTCCATCCCGACTACACCGTGTTCCTCGATGCCGACGGTCTCCGGGGCGCCCGTATCGGCGTCGCTCGAGGGTATCTGGGATTCGACGAGCGCGTCGACGCCCTTCTCGAGGAAGCGCTGGACGTCATGCGTGCATCGGGTGCCACGATCGTCGACCCGGTCGACCTTCCCGAGGCGCTCCGCTTCGGCAACGACTTCGAGATGGAGGTGCTTTACCACGAGTTCAAGGCCGATCTGAACGCCTATCTCGCCTCCCTCGGTCCCGACGCGCCGGTCCGCACGCTTGCCGACGTGATCACCTACAACGAGCGGAACCCCGATCTCGAGCTTTCGCTCTTCGGTCACGAGCTTCTCACCGAAGCCCAGGCCCGCGGCCCGCTCACCGACGCACGGTACACGAACTCGCTTCTCAACAGCCGGCGGCTGTCACGGGAGGACGGCATCGACCGCGTCGTGCAGGCCGAGCGGCTCGACGCCATCGTCGGGGCGACCTCGGGCATTCCCGAGCTGCACGACTTCACCGGAGCCACCGGCGGGCGGGGCGGCGGATGCTCGACGCCGTCCGCCATGGCGGGATATCCGAACCTCAGCGTGCCCATGGGCTTCTTGTTCGGACTTCCGGTGGGGATGTCCTTCTTCGGCCGCGCCTGGAGCGAGCCCGTCCTCCTGCGGCTCGCTTACGCCTACGAGCAGGCCACCCACCACCGTCGAGCCCCACGCTTCCTCGCGTCCGTCGAGGCGCGGACACCCCGGCCCGCAGCCACCGGAGGCGCGTGATGTCGGTTCCGACCGAAGAAGCGCGACCGCACCGAGGCCCGATGGGCGGATTCCGCCTCGGCTCGGTGTGGGGGTTCGAGATCCGCATCGACTACTCGTGGTTCGTCATCGCCTTCCTCATCTTCTGGTCACTGACCGCGGGCGTCTTCCCCTATCGCCTCCCGGATCAGCCGCCCGCCACCTACTCGATCATGGGACTCGCCGGAACGATCCTGTTCTTCGTGTCCCTTCTGGCGCACGAGCTCTCGCATTCGCTGGTCGCGCGCACGCGCGGTGTGGAGATCGCGGGCATCACCTTGTTCGTGTTCGGGGGCATGGCGCACACCCGCGGTGAAGCAGACAACCCAGAGGACGAGCTCGCCATCGCCGGCGTCGGCCCCCTATCGAGCCTCGTCATCGCGATCGGATTCTGGATCTTCGCATGGATGGGGGGACGAGCAGGATGGCCCGCTCCAGTCACGGTCGTGGCCGAATACCTCGCCTTGCTCAACCTCATTCTGGCCCTCTTCAACACGCTTCCGGGCTTCCCCCTGGATGGCGGGCGGCTCTTCCGGGCGGCCGTGTGGAGACAGACCGGTGACCTGACCCTCGCGACCCGGTGGGCCACGCAAGGGGGAAAGGCCCTCGGATACGCGCTCATCGCGCTCGGCATGCTCCAGGTGCTGATGGGCGCGGTGATCGGCGGTCTCTGGCTGGTGCTCATCGGATGGTTCCTGCGGACGACCGCCGCGATGTCGTTCGAGCAGCACATGCTCAGTGGCGCGCTCGGCGCCCTTCGCGCCGTGCAGGTCATGACCCGCGATCCGAGCACCGTCCGGCCGGACATCTCCATGACCGATTTCGTCGAGGGACGCCTGCTGCGGGAGCCGCACCAGGGCTTCCCTGTGGTCGATGGCGGGCGGGTTCTCGGCCTCATTACCCTCCACCACGCGCGAAGCACACCCCGAGAGAGGTGGGGCGGCACGACCGTGGCCGAGGCGATGGTGCCCGCCCGGGATTTGATCGTCACACCCGAGTCCACGCTGACCGACGTGCTGGAGACTATGTCGGGCTCGGGATCGAACCGTGTCCTGGTTATGGACGGGACGCGTCTGGTGGGCGTCATCTCGGCCAGTGACGTCTCCCGCTGGCTTCAGAAGGAGCGGCTCATCGGCGGAGTGGCGCCCGGGGGTCCAGGTGCCGGGGTGGGCGGCCCATGAGCGCCGACGCGCGCGCCCGCATGGTCGAGCGCCAGATCGCCCGTCGTGGCATCGCGGATCCGAAAGTCCTGGATGCGATGCGCGCGGTGCCGCGCGAAGAGTTCGTGCCCACGCACCTGCGCGGGCAGGCATACGACGACAGGGCTCTCCCCATCGGTGAAGGGCAGACGATCTCACAGCCCTACGTGGTCGCGCTCATGACGGAAGCTCTCCAGCTGAGCCCCGGCGATCGTGTGCTCGAGGTCGGGGTGGGCTCGGGGTACGCGGCCGCGGTTCTGGGTCAGGTCGCGAGCGAGGTGTTCGGGATCGAAAGACACGAGGCGCTGGCTCGCGCCGCGGCCGAGCGTCTGGACGCACCAGCGTATGCGAACGTGCGGGTGGTCGCCGGAGACGGGACGCTCGGATGGCCGGATGAGGCCCCGTTCGATGCCATTCTCGTATCGGCCGGAGGCCCCGAGGTCCCGCCTGCGTTGCTCGAGCAGCTCGTCGACGGCGGCCGCCTCGTCATCCCGGTTGGAGAGGAAGGCGCCGCTCAGGATCTGCTCAAGATCGTGCGCGAGGGGCCCGGTGGTTATCGGGAGGAGTCTCTGGGAAAAGTCCAGTTCGTCCCGCTGATCGGGGACCGCGGATGGCGCGAGGAGGATCGTCCATCCGGAACGCAACGACCCTTCAAGTGAATACTGATGGACACGCGACCCCGCCATCGCGCTTTCGCTTCATGATATAGATAGGGAGAATCTCCGATATGAGCAGACGGATACCACGTCCGGCCTGGTCGGCCCTCCTCCTGACCCTGACGCTGGCGATCCCAGTGTCGGCGCAGAACCGGGTCACGACCCCGGTCGAGCAGTTTGGTCACGAGTTGGGAGCCGACTATGAGCTGATCAATTACGAGGAGTTGTTGGATTACTGGATCGAGCTGGCCAACCAGTCCGATCGGATGGTGCTCGACACCATCGGCCTGACCGAGGAAGGCCGCCCCCAGATCCAGGGCATCATCACCTCGCCCGAGAATCACGCGAATCTCGCCCGCTACAAGGAGATCGCCGCTCGCCTGGCCAAGTCGGAAGGCGTGAGCGAGGAGGAGGCGCTCCAACTCGCCACCGAGGGGAAGGCGATCGTGTGGATCGACGGGGGGCTCCACGCGACAGAGGTCCTCGGAGCCCAGCAGCTCGCCGAGATGGTATACCGTCTGAACGACTACACGGATCCGGAGACGCTCCGGATCCTGGACGACGTCGTCATTCTCGCGACGCACGCGAATCCCGACGGGATGGCGCTGGTCTCGAACTGGTACATGCGCGCGGACAACCCGCTCGAGCGCAGCACCTCGAACATCCCGGTGCTATACCAGAAGTACGCGGGACATGACAACAACCGCGACTTCTACATGGCCGCGCTGGCGGAGACCCAGAACATGAACCGCTCGATGTACCGTGAGTGGTTCCCCCAGATCGTCTACAACCATCACCAGACCGGCCCCGCTGGAACCGTGATGTTCGCCCCGCCGTTCCGCGATCCGCCGAACCATTACCTCGACGGGCTCATCATCACGAGCCTCGATCAGGTGGGCTCGGCCATGCACCATCGCTTCTTACGAGAAGGAAAGGGCGGAACCACCATGCGCTCCGGCGCGTCGTACTCGACCTGGTGGAACGGTGGCCTCCGGACGACACCGTACTTCAAGAACATGATCGGGCTGCTCACAGAGACCATCGGGCACCCGACGCCGATCGAGATTCCGTTCGTTCCCCGCACGCAGCTGCCGTCGGCGGACTACCCGCTCCCGGTCGAGCCGGGGCCGTGGCACTTCCGTCAGTCGGTGGAATACTCGCAGACCGCGAACTGGGCCGTGCTCGATTTCGCCTCGCGGAATGCGGACATGCTGCTCTTCAACATCTGGCAGATGGGGCAGAACTCCATCGAGCGCGGGACCCAGGATTCGTGGACGACGCTCCCCTTCGAGATCGACGCGGCAGCGGATGAGCTGAACCGTGGCGATCGGGCCGACTGGGCGCGCTATCTGCGTGACCCCGACGACCGCGAGCCTCGCGGCTTCATCATTCCGTCGGACCAGGTCGACTTCCCGACGGCCACGAAGTTCGTGAACACGCTTCTCTACAACGGCGTCGACGTGCATCGCGCGACCGACGCATTCACGGTGCGGGGTGAGCGCTACCCGGCCGGCTCGTACGTCGTGCAGGCCGCGCAGGCCTTCCGGCCGCACGTGCTCGACATGTTCGAAGAGCAGCAGCACCCGAACGATTTCGCATATCCCGGCGCGCCTCCGACGGCGCCGTACGACAACACCGGGTGGACGCTCGCCTGGCAGATGGGCGTGGAGTTCGATCGGGTCATGGAGGGCTTCGATGGGCCGTTCGAGTTCATTCCCGACGTGATCGACACCCCTCCGATGGGCACGATCACCGGGCCGACCAACGCAAGTCGGTACCTGGTCGCGCACATCAACGATGCGTTCACGGCCGTCAATCGGGTGCTCGGTGCCGGTGGCGGCGCCTGGTGGTTCACGGAGCCCGTTTCCGCGGGCGGCGCCTCGTTCGACGCGGGCGCGTTCTACCTCGAGACGGACCGGGGCACCGTGCAGCGCCTGGCCGAGGAGAAGGGTCTCAGCTTCGTGGGCGTGGCGAGTCGGCCCGCCGGCTCGGCCATGGAGCTGGAGCCTGTGAAGGTCGGGCTCTGGGACCGCTACGGCGGCTCCATGCCTTCCGGTTGGACGCGCATGATCCTCGAAGACTTCGAATTCGACTTCGACGTGCTCTATCCGCCGGATCTCGACAACGCGGATCTGTCCCAGTACGACGTTCTACTGTTCGAGGACGGGGCGATTCCCGAGGAGGACGAGGAAGGTGGCTCGAGCCTGGATCCGTCGAGCATCCCCGAAGAGTTCCGGGACCGGATCGGCGAGCTGACGGTCGGCAGCACAGTCCCTCGCATTCTCGACTACGTGCGTGAAGGCGGCGCGGCCATCACGATCGGCTCGTCGGCCAACCTGGCTTATCACGCGGATCTGCCGGTGGAGAACCACCTGATCCAGAACGGTGAGCCGCTCGGACGGGAGGAGTACTTCACGCCCGGATCCATTCTCGACATGAAGGTGGACCATGCCAGCCCGCTCACGCACGGCTACGGCGAACGCGTGGACGTGCTCTTCAGCCACAGCCCGACGTTCTCCATCCGGCCGGATGTCGAGGGCGTGCGGCGCATCGGATGGTTCGACAGCGCCGAGCCGCTCAGGAGCGGGTGGTCGTGGGGTCAGCATCACCTCGAGAACGGCGTCGGCGCGTTCGAGGCCGACTACGGGGAAGGCAAAATGTTCATCTTCGGCCCGAAGATCACGTTCCGGGCGCAGTCGCACGGGACGTTCGGCTTCCTCTTCAACGGCATCTACTACGGTGCGCTGAACCAGCGGCCGGTGTCGCAATAGGCCACCTCCGCGCAGAGGGGGATGGCACCCCCTGTCGGTCCGTCATGGGCCGGCGGGGGTTTTGCGTTTGGCCTTGCCAAAAAAAACGGGCCGCCCCCGAAGGAGCGGCCCGCTTCAGCCGTTCAACGTTGCCGTTGAAAGCTTAGAGCTGCACCACGTTCTCGGCAGCCGGACCCTTGGTGCCCTGGACGATATCAAACTCGACCGTGGCGCCCTCGGCGAGGGACTTGAAGCCCTCGGCCTGGATCGAGTTGTGATGGACGAAGCAATCCTTGCTACCGTCCTCCGGCGTGATGAAGCCGAAGCCCTTCTGATCGTTGAACCACTTTACTGTGCCCTTGGTACGCATCAAGCGTCTCCTCGGTTGTGTCGATGGCCGGAGTAACGATGATCCGTACGTCCCGACTACCAATATTGCGCGGAACTCCCCGCGCGGTGTGTGGCCGACTTGGCCACAAAAAAAAACGTGTGCTCTCCCGAAGAAGACCAACGCCCTCAATCAAGATCTGGTGCTTCCTTGTTCAGAAGCTATGGGATAAGAATCGTGGAAGTCCGCGATCACGTCAATGGGCGTCCCACAGGCAGATATCCATCGGCGATGTCGCGGAAGCTGGTGACCTCCTCGGAGATCCACGCGTCGTCCCGTCCGAGCTCACGCGCCATCAGCGCGGCGACGGCGGGTGCCGCTTCCATGGCCGCGCGCGCGTCGAAAACCAGTGCGCGGGAGCGTCGCGCCAGCACGTCGTCCACGGTATGGGCCATCTCCTCGCGGCAGGCCCATACGACCTCGGCCCCCGTGAGCTCCAGCCGCTCGTGGATGCGCTCCGAGAGTTCCGGCTCGTCCCGGGCCAGCTCGCGCACGCGCAGCGCGTCGGATCCGTAGACCGCCAACGATCCGAAGCGATCGGCGTCCTGATGGTATCCATGGATGCTGAGCTCCGCGGTCACGCAACGACCGGGGTCCAGGTCGCCCAGCGTCTCCGCCGCGTCTACGGCGTCCTCGGCCATCTTGCGGTACGTGGTCCACTTGCCGCCCGCGATGGTGAGCATGCCGGAGGCGCTCACACGCAACGCGTGCTCCCGGGAGATCTCCGAGGTGTCGTCGGCTTCGACCTCCGCCACGAGCGGGCGGATGCCCGCGAAGACGCTCAGCACGTCCTCGAGAGTCGGATCCCGCGTCAGATATCGGGACGCATGCGTCAGGAGGAACTCGATCTCGCTTTCGAGGGCGCGTGGCTCGAGCGTCGATTCCTCGACGGGCGTGTCGGTGGTGCCGACCACGACCCGATCTCGCCACGGAATGGCGAACAGCACCCGCCCATCGTCCGTCTGTGGGACCATGATGGCGGATTCGCCCGGAAGGAACGCGCGGTCCAGCACGATATGCACGCCCTGGCTGGGCCGGATGATCGGCGCGGCGCCCGGCTCGTCCATCACCCGTACGCCATCCGCGAACGCTCCCGTCGCGTTCACGACGGCTCGGCCCCGGATCTCGAGGTCACGACCGGATGCGGTATCCCTCGCGACGACTCCGGCGACGAATCCGTCGTCGTCCTTCGTGATGGCCGTGACCGGCGCGTAGTTGAGCAGGACCGCGCCCTGCTCCGCCGCGGTCATGGCGAGATGGATCAGGAGGCGCGCGTCGTCGAACTGCCCGTCGTGGTACATCACCCCGCCGTGGAGTCCCTCCGTCTCGATCGTGGGGATGCGCTCGACGGTCTCCTCCACCGACAGGTTCCTCGACTTCCCGAAGCCGTACTTGCCAGCGAGCACGTCGTATACGCGCATGCCCACGCCGTAGAACGGTGCTTCCCACCATCTGTAGTTGGGAACGATGAAGGGGAGATCCCTCACGAGATGGGGCGCGTTCCTGCGAAGGATCCCCCTCTCCTTGAGCGCCTCCATGACCAGCGGGACATTTCCCTGCTGCAGATACCGCACGCCCCCGTGCACCAACTTGGTCGAACGGCTCGACGTGCCCTTGCCCAGGTCGCTCTGCTCGAGTAGCACGACGTCGTGGCCGCGTGACGCCGCGTCGAGCGCGATCCCGACTCCGGTCGCGCCCCCTCCGATGATGATCATGTCCCAGGGGTCTCCGGTCTCCATCCGATCTTCGATCCGCTGGAGCATGTCCGGTCTGTTCATCGTCGATGGGGCTTGGGTCGGGGCGTCTGCGATCGGGCTCTCGGGTCGCATTCGCCCCGCACGATGCCGGCAATCGCGGGACGCGGCAAGGGAGCGCCGACGACGGGGTCAGGGATGGTAATTGAACAGGGGCAGGACGCTGAAGGAGTCCTTGTTGCGTGCGATGTTCACCAGCCCGACCTGCAGCCCGTGGAGCTCGTTCGCGATGTTGATCAGCCCGATCGCGAGCCCCCGCTGACTTCCCCGGATGTCGTTGAAGGCGCTCACGGACACTCCGTGGAAAGAGCCGGCCTCCTCGACCCGGAAGTAGCCCGGAGCGATGACGAGCCCTCGTCCGTTCGTCAGGCCCGCGCCGCCTCCCGCGACGATCACGCCCCTCATGGCGCCCCCCACGCCGACGCCGGCTCCGCCCAGGGCGAGCCCGTGCATGTCCTCTCCCACTCCGACGCCCAGACCTCCGAGGGCGATGCCGGTCAACGATCCGCCGGTGCCGACTCCCAGGCCGCCCATCAGGATGCCGCGGGCGTCGCCGCCGACGCCCATCCCCAACCCGCCCGCGGCCACCCCCACGAACGTTCCCCCGACCCCCACGCCGAGGCCGCCCACGGCCAACCCGTTGAGATTCTCCCCCGCGCCCACGCCCAGCCCACCCGCCACGACGCCGCGCACGGTTCCTCCGGTGCCAACGCCCAGCCCGCCGAGCGCGATGCCTTCGACGTCGCCTCCCGCGCCCGCGCCCATCCCTCCCAGAAAGACCCCCCGGATCCGGCCTCCCGCGCCGATCCCCAGGAGTCCAACGCCCGCTCCGGTCAGGTCCTCATCGACTGAGAGCCCCACCCCCGCGCCGACGCCGGTCAGGCGGTGGGCGCCCGTGAGGGGGAGGCCCAACGCGATCCCGACGACGTGACCGCGGCTCGCCTCGTGCGGCTCCCAGATCGTGACGTTCAGGCCGCGCACACGATCGAGCTCGAGGTCCCTGAAGTTCAGCCGGACACCGTCGAGCCGTCGAACGTCGCCGATGCCCAGTCCGAGGTCACCGATCGCGAGCTTGAGCCCGGGCTCCTGAGCGGCGGCACGGCTTCCCTCGGTCGGCAGGAACGCGCCCGCCAACACCAGGGCCATCCCGAGCGCGATCGCGGTCGGGTCCGCCGGCAGCGAGATGCGCACGAAGGAACGAAGCATGGCATGCGTGGTTTGGGGTTCACGGGCCGTATGATTCAACTACGGAGGGGCTCCGGCGGCGGTTTCGAGCCAGACCGGGGAGCCGACCTTCCTTTCGTGGCTCCGTCCACACCTTCCGAGCAGATGCATCCCGCATACTTCGAGATACGGTTCCGGACACCTGGGCCCGTGCACTCCTGGCCGGCCTCGTTCGCCATCGTCACGGCGCACGCGACGACCGGGACGTCGTGGTCCGCGGAGGAGAACGAGCGGGCCGACCTCCGCCTTCAGGCTGCGCTCGCTGACCGCTGGCGCGAGCGGATCACCGGATACTCACCCGCGACCGGCCACGCCGAGCCGGGGTGGGCCGTCATGCTTCCGTTCCACGAAGCGTGCGACCTGGGTGCACGCTTCCATCAGGATGCGATCTACCTGGTGGAGTCGGACGACCTCTTCGTCTCGTACTGTGATGAGCGGCGCGCGCTCGTGCGGGTCGGGTCCTTCATGGATCGGCTCGACCACCCAGCCGGCCCGACCGGGTGATGCCCCTCAGAGCTCGACGTCACCTCCGGGGTCTCGACCCCGGAGGTCGTCGAGGATCTCCCTCGCCTCGTCCCGCCGGGCGCGCTCGGCGTCGTCGTCGCGTCGCGCCTTCTGCCAGACCAGGGTGCCGGAGTCGGCGACCGGCACCCGGAGCACCGTGCCTTCACGTACGGGGACGCCGATGCCCGAGCGGCCCACCTCCGCCGTTCGGCCGCTGGCGTCCTCCAGGAGCACCACGCGCTCTCCTTCGATGCGGTCGACCACCCAGACCAGCTCTTCGTCCGTCATCGCTCCGTCCGCACCAGGTACCGCCCATCGTCGTATCCGAACACGCTGACGGTGCCGTGCTCGTCCGTGCGGTAGGTGTGTCGCGCCACCGAGGCGTAGGCCGCCAGCGCCTCCGGGTGCGGGTGTCCATAGTCGTTCTCGCCCAGTGGAATGACGACGATCGATGGCCGCGCGACCTTCAAGAA